>WNGB01008527.1_pt1 | contig 22414 bp, 31 predicted proteins | sample 5400681 | NCBI WGS metagenome assembly WNGB01 (sample SAMN13153367, study PRJNA577476) | soil metagenome | isolation source: 115 cm soil or saprolite under grassland replicate 2 | place: USA:California | collected 2016-06-15
CTCGCCGGACTGAGAACGACACTCCGCGGAGGGCGGCCACCGGCGGCTCCTCACCGTAGACCTTGGTGACGCCTTCCAGCTCCAAGACCGATCCGTCCCTCATAACGAGGGCACCACCACTCGATCGCCTTCGCCAAGATCGCCCTCCACCTGGACTCGTCCGCTCGCGGCGTCGAACAGGCCCAGCCGCACAGCGACCAGCTCGCGTCGCCCGCCGTCGCGCACGACCTCGACCGCGAACCCGCCGCCGGACTTCCCGACGAGCGCGGTCACGGGGACGCTCAGCGCGCTCTCCACGCCCTCGGTCGTGATCACCACCTTGACCGGGGCCCTGTCGAGCCCGGCTGCCGCTCTTGGATCGTCGAGACTGATGTAGGCGGGGATGGTCGCGGCCCCGGCGTTCTTGTCCTGCCCGGCAGGGATCTGGGCGATCCTACCCAGGCGGTCCACTTTCCCCGGCACCGATCTGTTGCCTGGCAGCGTGATCTGCGCTCGGGCGCCCGCCTTCACCTCGCCCTGCTGCGACGGATCGAGGGCCATCTGCACCTCGAGCCTGTCAGATGTGGCCTGCGCGACCTCCGCACCAGGCTGGGCGGACCCGCCGAGCTTTCCGGTGACCTGGGCGATCCGCACGGACTCAGGCAGGAAGAGCGCATCACCGAAGGCAAGCTTCCCGCTGATAGCGAATCCCTCGTTGCGCTGGAGCACCTCGAGCGCCTTCTCCGTCCTCGAGGTGAACGCGTTGTCGTCAGGGGCGAGATCGACGCCGGCGACGGCGTCGTAGCCGAGCATGTGCAGATTCCGGTTGAGCTGACGGACGTCCTCGCCCACGTCGCCAGCGAGCAGATCGCGGTAGGCCGGAACCGCGCCACACAGCAGGAGCACCGGGTGGTCGTCCACGCGATAGAGCAGGTCGCCGCAGTCGACCTGGTCGCCTGCATCGGGCAGCTTCGTATACGTCCCGCGGGCCTGGTTGATCACGGAGTACGGCGAGCCGTCAGAGCGCGCCCGATAGGTCAGGGTCCCGTACTCGAACACCGTGGCCGAGAGCTTCCCCTTCACCACTTGCGCGGTGTTCGGCGGCGGCTCTTGTGCGGCCCGGGTCGCTTGCTTCGCGGCGGATATCGCCATCACGCCGCCGGCGACGGCTACGGCAACCAGGACGGCGGCTGCGGCCAGCACCCACGTCTTCCGCATCACGGGCCCCCCGAGACGCCTGCATCCCCGGCGAGACCGCGACACTTCTGCATCGCGGCGTGGAGGATGTCCATGCCACCGCTCCGTTCGGTGGATGGGATCCGATCCGTGTCGATCATCGGCGCATCTGGGGCGGGGTCCGGGAAGTCCTTCACCCCGTTGTCGCGGATGCACTGGGCGAACTTGAGGGCCGCCTGCTGCTGCTCGGGAGTCCTCTTATGGCCCGTGAATCCCGATGGCTCCAGGTCCTTGCACGCGCTGCGGGCCTGCGTGAACACCGCGCTGTTCGTGTCCACCCCCGAGCGGTTCGCGACCGTGTCGATGGCGAAGTCGCCCGACGCGCTTGGGTCCGGGAAGTTCTTGACGCCGTTGGCGCGCATGCACTCGGCGAACTTCACTGCCTGGTCGCGGCTGGCGGTGGTGGCGTTGCCGCCGCTGCTGCCGGTGCCGGTGCTACCGCCGGTGCCGGTCCCAGCGGGTGCATTCGAACAGCCCGCGCTGATCAGGGCGACCAGGGCAAGTGCAGCCAGCGGCCGCAATCTTCCGCTCACATTCTTCCTCCCCGCGCGCGTGGTGATTTCGTGGACACCAGTGCTGTTCCGAATCTGCTGGTCACTGCATCCTCGGATCCTGCGTCGGGTCGGCATACATGGGCGGGCAGCCGTGACCGATGGCTTCAAGACGCAGTTCGTAGTGCCAGGGTTCATTGCGATAGATCTGGCAGAGCCCGTAGTTGGCGCCGTACTTGGACAGCCACGCGGTGGCAGCGAAGGGCCCGATGTCGACGGCGTTCCCGGAGACGTGAGGAGAGGTTTCGGGCGTGGCCACCCATCGGGCGGCCTCCCTTTCCGAGCCGTACGTCGAGACCGCCTCACGGAGTAGCTGTCCCTGGTACACCGGGGAACGCCAGCCGCTATCGACGACGAATTCCACGCCGTCGCGCGCGGCATCCGTTGCAGCGCGGCGCAGGGCACCGAGGAGAGACCGATTGAGCCTGCCGACGCCCGGAACCCCGTCATCAAAGACCGTCGTGCCCTCGGGGACGAGACCGTCAGCCTCGCCGAGCGCGCCAGGCTGCTCCCGTCGAAGGACGCCGGGCACCCGCGCCAATGCCGAGGACGGTGCGGGCTCGCCAAGCGCACGTCGTTGCTTACCGCGAAGGAGGTCGGTGGGTGATGGGGTCGTTGCGCCCGTGGGCGATGCGGCCGATGCGGCCGTGGGAGATGCTGCCGTCGCAGCCGTGCGCGATAAGTCAGTAGAGGACGCCTGCAGCTGGTGGCCGAGCGTGTCGACGATCGCCGCGATGACGAGGAGCAGGCCGCCGGCGAGAAGGACCCAGCGGATCCGACGGCTCGCTGATCGTGCTCGTTTGCGATAGGCCATGACTCAAGTCAATGCCGCGGGATGTTGCCAGCACGTATGGGGTTTTCGATATGCCAGCGATATGTGCCCGCTCGTAGCATCGAAGCATCCGTGTGCTGATCGTCGAGGATGAGCCCTACATGGCGGACGCCATCCGCGACGGCCTGCGCCTGGAAGCGATCGCGGCAGACGTCGCAAATGACGGCAGTACCGCTCTGGAGCTGCTGCGCAGCAACTCCTACGACATCGCCGTCCTTGACCGCGATATCCCCGGCCCCTCCGGCGACGAGATCGCCAAGCGCATCGTCGCGTCGGGCAGCGGCATGCCGATCCTCATGCTCACCGCTGCCGACCGGCTCGATGACAAGGCCACCGGGTTCGAGCTCGGCGCCGACGACTACCTCACGAAGCCGTTCGAACTCCGAGAGCTTGTACTCCGTCTCAGAGCACTCGACCGCAGGCGCGCCCACAACAGGCCACCGGTGCGAGAGATCGCAGGCCTGCGTCTGGATCCATTTCGCCGCGAGGTCCACCGCGACGGCCGCTACGTCGCCCTCACCCGGAAGCAGTTCGCGGTGCTCGAAGTTCTGGTCGCCGCCGAAGGCGGTGTCGTCAGCGCCGAAGATCTACTGAAACGGGCGTGGGATGAGAACGCAGACCCTTTCACCAACGCCGTGCGCATCACGGTCTCGGCACTGCGCAAACGCCTCGGCGAACCCGGGATCATCACCACCGTCGCCGGCGCTGGCTACCGCATCGACGTTCAACCAGACACCCGGCGTGAGGGAGGAGACCGTGGATAGAACCCCCGGTTTGAGCGTTCGCCTCAAACTGACCCTCAGCTACGCCGGCTTCCTCATGCTCGCAAGTGCCTTGCTGCTCGCCACCGTGTGGGTGTTCCTACTGCGATATGTGCCCGACCGCCCGATCCTCGCCCGCGGGTTCGTTCTGGAGGATGGCTTCTCGCCGGTCGGATGCTCGCCCCGCTGACCCGCATCACCGACGCCACACGCACGGCCGCGAGCGGATCGCTCTCCCACCGGATCCGGCTACCAGGCCAGAGAGATGAGTTCCGCGAGCTCGCCGACGCCTTTGACACCATGCTCGCGCGGCTCGAAGCACACGTCGCCGAACAGCAGAGATTCGCCGCCAATGCCTCCCACGAGCTGCGCACCCCGCTCGCCATCACGCAGACACTTCTCGACGTGGCCCGCAACGATCCGGACCGCGACACTGGCGAGCTCGTCGACCGTCTCCACGCCGTCAACGCCCGAGCGATCGACCTCACCGAAGCATTGCTCCTCCTCAGCCGCGCCGACCGACGGTCCTTCACCCGAGAGCACGTTGACCTCTCCCTCCTAGCGGAAGAAGCCACTGAAACGCTCCTCCCCCTCGCAGAAAAGCATGGCGTCACCATCGAAACGTCCGGGGACATCACCCCGACCATCGGCTCACGCGCGCTCTTGCTGCAGATGACCACGAACCTCCTGCACAACGCCATCGTCCACAACCTCCCCGAACACGGGACCGTGCAGGTCAACACCGCCATCGGCCCCGAGTCCGTCATGCTCACTGTCGAGAACACCGGCGAGAAGCTCACTCCAGAGCTCCTCTCGACACTCACCGAACCGTTCCGGCGCGGCACCGAACGCATCCGCACTGACCAGGCAGGTGTCGGCCTCGGCCTGGCGATCGTCAGGAGTATCACCAACGCACACGACGGAACCCTCGCCCTCACTCCCCGGATCGCTGGAGGGCTCTGCGTGACAGTGCAACTACCTGCCGCGCCACCGACTGGCAGATGACGATCCACGCAATCGCTGTGTGCGCCGAGATGCTCAGTGACCAATCGCCGATACCCGCGTATCTACGACGGCGCGCAGCCCCCGAACGCGGACACGCCACTCGGGCCGCAGGCCACGATCAACGGGCGGCTCGGCCCGATCGCTGCGAGCTAATGTTCGGTACTGTCGTGAGCAAGCTCCCCAAGGTATTCGACCGCCTCGTCGGCGAGTGGGACACCGTGGCGACGCATCGGCTCATTGCGGGCGAGATCCGCGGTCGCGCGTCATTCGAATGGATGCGCGGTAGTCAGTTCCTCATCTGGCGTACCGAGAACCCGCCGGACACCGTGCCCAGCGCGATCGCGATCATCGGCGGCGAGGAAAGCACGCCCGGGGTGTGGCCGATGTCCTACTTCGACGAGCGCGGCGTCTCGCGCCTGTACCACGTGGCAAGCGGGGGCGACACGTGGCGTCTGTGGCGTGACGATCCCGGCTTCGCGCAGCGCGGGACCGCAGCGTTCGAGGAAGACGCTGCGGTCATGCGGCTTCGGTTCGACCTCGACGAGGACGGGACGTGGAAGCGCGACCTCGAGGTCGTTTACCGCCGCACATAGGGCGTGGATCCGAAGGGCGGGATCCTGCGGTACACCTGAGGAAGGACGAGCCATGAAACTGACGACCGTCACGCACGTCTCCGTCGACGGAGTGATGCAGGGACTGGGCGGGCCGGACGAGGACCGCAGGGGCGGTTTCGAGCGCGGCGGATGGGCTCCGCCGCTCTTCTACGACGAGGCCTTTACGTTCCTCAGCCAGGTCTTCCAGCGCGCCGACGCGTTCCTGCTCGGCCGGCGGACCTACGAGATCTTCGCCGGCTCCTGGGGGACGTGGGAGGACCCCGGCGACAGCCCGATCTGGACGGCGCTCAACACGAAGCCCAAGTACGTGGCATCGACGACGCTCCGCGACCCTCAATGGGCGGGCACGAGCGTCCTCTCGGGTGACCTCGCGGCCGCCATCAGCGAACTGAAAGCCAAGCCGGTCGGTGAGCTGCAGGTGCACGGCAGCGGCAAGCTGATCCGCTGGCTGTTCGACAACCACCTGGTCGACGAGATCATCCTGCTCACGTATCCAGTGGTCATCGGGCAGGGCACGCGGCTCTTCCCCGACAGCGGCCCGGACGCGGCGCTCGACCTGCTCGACTCGCGAGCCACCCCCAGCGGGGTGACGATCCAGGTCTACCGGCCCACCGGCCGTCGCCCGAAGTACGCAAACGGCGACGCCGACGGAGGAAGTTGATGCCAAGACCATGACCGGGCCGCTGCGCATCGTGACCGCCTTGTGCGCCCTGCTCTACTTCGGCGCGTCGGTGTTCCACAGCGGCATCTTGGTCCGAGGCAGCATCCTCGACGCGGCGACGATCCCGGAGGCGGTCCTCGGCCTCGTCCTGGTCGGCGGCCTCCTCGGGCTCATCCGCTCCGCGCTCCTTACCCTACGGGATCGTGATCGCAGGCACGCTCTTCGGCCTGACCATCGTCATCGCCCGCGGCGCACTCGGCGTCGACCTGTGGATCCACATCGCGATGCTGACCGGTCTCGCCATCGGCCTTGTCTTCATCCTGACGGGCAAGCGCCGCCGGGCGGCCTAGCCCGGCGGAGTGAGCGGATAATCGCGTCCACACCGTCGTGCGACCGCTGGGGGGGACGGAGCTCGACGTTTTCGCCTTCGCCCCACGGGAGCATCCTCTCGGCACGCACACACGCCCGCGATATTCGCGATGGGGGGTCCCCCCTCCCGCATTTCGCGGAATCGCCCGAGTGACAGGCGGCGCCCGGTGCCGAGATGAGGCGTCGAGTCCGGTTGCGATGGACGAAGTCCGCTGGCAACTGATCTCCCGCCACCTCAGGCTGCGGCTGAGCGCGTTCGTGCGCACGATCGTCCAGCTCCGCCTGACGGGTGTCGGGTACGAGCGCATTGCCACCCGCGGCGGACCCCCGCGATCGTGCCCGTTCATGACGCGAAATCGGGTCGTTTGGGCGACGTTTGGGGCAGATTCCGGGCCGATGCGACCGACCCGCTGCGGCGGCGTCCAAGCCCCGCGCCGGCTGCGACGCGGCGATCGGCCCGCGCGAGCGCGGTCGGCCGGCCCAGGGGGTGCTGCTCGCGGCGTCCTCCGAGACGCCGCGCAGGAGGCGGTCCAGGAGAGGAGTTGACGCACATCGGTCAGGGAAAGGAAATCGACCATTCGCCTGGCGCCACGAGCTCGCGACACCCAGCACGACGAGTAGCGCCGCGCGCGATCCGCGCTGCGCCGGCGGGGACCGGCCCGCGGGGCCCTGCCAGCGGCTTCGCGCGTGCCGCACGCTATGCCCCCGCGCAAACGAAACGACGCGGCGGCAGGCGCCCGCGACCAGCGGCGGCCGGAGCAGCCCCAGATCGCCGGAATGCGGGGCCCGCTCGCAGATCACGCCCGCGGTCGCACTGCGCGGTATCGTGTTGACCAATGAACGAGCGGTTCCGCATGACGATCGCCTTCGAGGATCCCGACGAAGAGGGCTGGATCGTCGCGCGCATCGTCGAAGTGCCTGGGGCTCTTAGCCAGGGGCGGACGCGCGAGGAGGCCCGAGAGAACGTCCTCGACGCACTGCAGGTGGTCCTCGCTCCGGACGACGACGACGACGACGTGCGGGCCGGCCGCAGCGAGGCGCTCGAGCTCACGCTGATCCGTTGAAGCTTCGCGACCTGGAGCGCCACCTTCAAGCGAACGGAGCGCGCAAGGTCGGCGAAGGCGCCAAGCACACGAAGTGGCGCAGCGCCGATGGTTCGCGGGTGACGGCCGTTCCCCGTCACCGAGAAGTGGCCCCCGGACTGGTGCGAGCGATCTGCGCGCAACTGGGTCTCGAAGTCCCAAACGAGCGGTAGCGCGAAGATCACGTCCGTTACGACGCGCGATCGGTCGGCTGGGGCGGGATGCTGTGGGCAGCTCGACGACCGGAGGATGACGACTCCGGCTGGCTGGCTCATCGCGAGATCGTGCAGCATCGTTGAAGACATCACCGGACCGCGTGACCTGAAAGATCGTCAATGACGCGGGATCCATCACCCCGTAGTTCCCGGCCGAGCTGATCGCAACACTGCGCGGGCCGGTGATCAGATCCGTCTGATCCGCTGGTCCGGTGAACTGAGCGTGAGCGCCTCGAGATCGATGTCCTTGGTCGGCCGGCCGCGCGTCTCGGTGCTGCCGTGATCGAGAACCACGAACAGCAGCGCCCCTTTGAGGACGAACTGGTCCGAGGCGGAGGAGCGTGCGAGGCGGTCGAGCAGGCGCTCCTGGAAATACTGGTTCAGCACTTGCGTGAAGTCACGGCCCTCCCCTTCGCAAAGGCCAGGAGCCGGGCGTGGACCGAGTCAGGGACGTTCCGCAGCTCGCTCCGCGGCCGGGTCACGCCAGCGCCTCGACGTATGGACGGATCCGATTCTCGACGCGGCAGCGACGCGCGGTGTCGAGGAGCCGGTCGATGTTGCGGATGCGCGGCGAACGAAGGTAGGTGCGCAGCGCTTCGATGACCACATCCTGACCGACGATCGCGCGATGACGCATCGCGTCACAGATCGTCTTCTCTCGCTCGAAGATGGAGAAGGAGCTGCGCGATGCGCGCACGGTCGCGACCCCGAAATCATCGGCGGGCTGAAGCGGAAGAAACGGATCGGCGGGTACTCAACTTTGGGTGCCCAGGCGGTACGGGGGATGGCGAGGTAGACCTCCGCGGGGTTGCTCGTGGTGAGCTCGTAGTACGCCAGCGCCGACAGCAGGCAGACAACGCCACTTGGCACCGCGCGGCACGCCGCGACGAAACTGTCGTTGGCGAGCGAACAAGGGGCCAGCGAGCGCATAGCCGAGTGGACCAGCGACGTTGTTGATCGACAGGATCGATTGCAGGACGCTCCCGCGTAGGCCGGCGGGCACGCGCGTCGACAGCAGGGTGAGGTAGGGGGCGTTCATCATCGGGATCGCCGACGACGACGCAGCGAGCGCCACCGCGACGACGGCGATTGGTAGCTCCGGGACCAAAAGCCACAGCGGGAGCGCGACTCCGAGGCTGGCGAAAGCGCCTAGGCGCAAGGGCCGAATCCGAGAGACAAGGTGATAGGCAGCAATCGACCCGGCCACCGCACCGACACCCCAGGCTGCGGTGAGCGAACCAGCAACGAGCGGGTTCTGATCGAACTGCTTGTACGCAATCACCGGAAGCGATGCCCACAAGATCCGAATCGAGAAGCCGTAGATCACGCTCGACAGCGCCGCGCGTCCGACGAGTCGATCGTGCGCGATGAACCGCAGCGCGGCGAGCGTGCCACCGCTGCGCTCGGCGACCGCCACTTGGCGGCGGCCCGGGACCAGAGTGGCGATCAGAACGAACGAGATGGCAAAGGACGCTGCATCGAGCCAGAGGACGTTGACCGCACTGAGCGCAAGGATCAAGACCCCCGCGAGCGCGGGACCAAGGAACGAGGTGATGTTCGTCGCGCCCTCAATGAGCGCGTTGCCCTGCGCGACGAGCCGCTCATCGTCGCCCACGATGGTCGGCAAGAGCAATCGCTGACAGCTGAAGTAGGTCATCGAAAACGTCCCGTACAGGGCGACGAGAACCAAGAGCACCGGGAAGCTCAACAGGTTGAGCGCGTGCAGGACCGGCACGAGTGCGATGACCGGAGCACGTACGAGATCGGAGACGAGCATCGTCGTGCGTGGCCCGAATCGATCGATGACCCGTCCGCTCGGGATACCAAGGACCGCGATCGGTACCAGCTCGACCGCGAAGACGATGCCCATCAGCGTTGCGGAGCCGGTCGCAACGAGGACGAACCAGGGAAGGGCGAGCGCCGAGAGCTGCGAGCCAAATGACGAGATCGTTTCGCCGGCGAGGAGCGCGAGAATCGGTCTCTCGCGAATCACGCGCTACTCGCCTGGCCACCGGAATGCGTAGAAGAGCGCCACGACCGGCTGGGCTTTGCCTGGAATCTTCTCCTCGGGCCGCCAGTAGCGCTTTAGAAGGCGGACGTATTCCTCGGTGAATCGGGTGAACTCTTGCTTCGTCAATCGGGTCGCTGAACTGGAGAACATCGCCCGGTCCTCGCCCCAGTCAGCCGCGAAGCGGTGCCGATTGGCGAGAAAACGGTCGACAAGGCGACGGTCGCGCTCGATCTTCATCCGGTCCAGCGCCGCGCCGGTCGCGCGGACCTTCCGGGTGAGGCGAGCGCCCGAACGCAGCCCACGAAGATCTAGGGGAACGAGGCGCCACCAGCGCTCGCGTCCATGAGCTCGCTCCCGGATTTCCTCGACGAATCCGAAGCGGGCGAGCTGTCGGAGGTGGTAGCTCGTAGACCCGCTGCTCTGACCGAACGCCTGCGCAATCGAGGTTGAGGTCGCCGGCCCCGCAAACGCGAGGTGATAGAGGATCCGCTGCCGCAGAGGATGTGCTAGCGCCTTTAGCTCATCGGTACTGATCTCGCGGCGCGGCAGCACTTGAGGCATCGTGCAAAGATACCTTTGCAAATATCTGTTGGCAATCTTGTCACCAGCGCGAAAGCGTCCCTGGCAGCACTGGCGGTACTCGGCCTGTGAATTCTCGACGGTCGCCGGAACGCGACGTGAAGTGGACCTCGGACTACTTCGCGGCCTTCGGCTCGGCGTACACGTAGGCGTTGACACCCAGATAGAGGTCCTTGCCGTCGATCTGGACGCCGGTCTTCTGGTTGCCGCGGGTCGAGGCCACGACGAGCGTCTTCCCGCTCGCGCTGGGCGTCGGAGTTTTGATCGCAAGGCGGATCACGAGGATGTCGCCCTCGCGGTTCACGGTCAGATCGTCGGCCATGGCTTCAGCCTCCCTATCGCTGGATCCATCATCGCGCGGCAGCCTGCCCATCGCCGCGCTGGACCGCCGTCGAGCGGCTCGCCTTAAGGCGCTCGCGGATGGGCCCAAAGTCGACGCGGGTCCCGCAACAGAAATGCGCATCCCGGTGCGCGTGCACCGCGGCCGCGGCGCCGTGGACGCCAAGCTTCTTGTACGCGTTCGCCGCGACGTTGCCGACCGTGCTGATCGAGATCCCGAACTCGAACGCGATCATCTTCTGCGTCATGCCTCGCGCGAGGCGATCGAGCGTCTCGCACTCGCGGAGGGTCAGCGGCCGCGGGTAGGACTTCGGTGATCGTCTCACGAGCATGCGCCCTTGCGTCGGTTCGAGCATTCGCATTTCGGGACTTTCGCGGGCGTGTGTGTGGGCCGAGAGCGTGCTCTTCCGCCGGTATCCGCGAAACGTTCGACCCACTCCCCCCACCGGGTCGTGCCCCACGCCGCGACACGGCGGTCAACGGGCGTCGCAAGGGGCCGCGGCGCGTGCTGCGCCCATCCCGGCCAACCCCCGCCACACCGGTGCCCACGCGCCGCCTCGCGGCGATCACGTTGCCGCCGCCGCGAAGCCCGCGCGTCACGAGCGTCGAGGTTCCTGATCGTCGTCCGGCGCTGGTTGTGGTACGCGTTGTGGTATTGGCTCGCGGCGCTCGCGATCGGTGAGGGCGGAAATGCCCGTTTTACTGCGGAGGGGGTGGGATTCGAACCCACGACGCCCCGAAGGACGTAGCGGTTTTCAAGATGGCGTGGGGCCTTCGAGAACCTTAGCAATTTCGACTGTTCTCGGACGTTCATCGCGTTCGTCGTCCCGGCTCGTCCCGCCTCATCCCGGCTCATTCCGACCCGGTGGCTGTACGCGTGGCTGTACAAGATCCCGAGCCAGGAAGGAGCGCATTTGACAACCTAGGCAGTGACTCCGCCCCCTGTCGGTCCGCCGGCATATGGGGCGCAGTCAGACAATTGGAAATCATGGGCCTGTCCAGAGACCAAAACCGAAGCGCATCGTCCTCAAGATCTACGGACGCGACAGCATCTTGTTCGGTTTGGTGAGCCCCATCTTCGCCGCGCTCATGGCCGGAAGAACGGGCACGCCGAGGCGTCTGGAGTGCCAGACGCGCATGATGGAAAACGACGCGAACGACATGGCCAAGGAGGGCTACCGGATCGTGTCATCTCGTGAGTACAACTGCCATTCCTTGGCATCCTCTATCACCAGGTGCCTACGAGCTGATCGACGCACCTCGTGATTGATCCAAGGATCACATCATTCGGAAGTCCCCACTGCAATACAGGCCGTACTAGTCCTTCTCCTCGGTGGCACCGGGAGAAGACGGTGGTCGACCTCGCGAACGGGCACTGTGACGGGCTTGAGCACCTCCTCGCGAGTTGGCCGGAGCCAAGGCGATGAGCACGTACGTGCTCGTCCACGGCGCCTTCCAAGGCGGATGGTGCTGGAAGAAGCTGACACCCTATCTCGAGCAGAGCGGCCACCGCGTGTTCACGCCGACGTTGACCGGCCTCGGAGAACGCGCCGACCTTCTCTCCCCGGATGTCGGTCTGACGCGGCATATCGCGGACGTCACCGAGTTGATCGAGCGGGAGGACCTACAGCAGGTGGTCCTCGTGGGTCACAGCTACGGCGGCATGGTGATCACGGGGGCGGCCGACCGTGTCCGGGACCGCATCAGGCATCTCGTCTATCTCGACACCTTCGTCCCGCGCGACGGCGATTCGATGCTGAGTGTCGTGCCGATCGTGGCGCCGTTCATGGTGGGCGTTTTCCGGCTCCAGGCGCGGCTTCACGGCGATGGCTGGCGCGTCGGGCCGCCCGCGCACGAGGACTTCGGTGTCTCCGAGGAGCCGGACCGCAGTTGGGTCAGGCGTTCGCTGACGGCTCAGTCGCTCAAGACGTTGGTCGAGCCCCTCCGGCTGAACGACCTGGAGATCGTCTCCCGATTCCCGCGGACGCATATCCGCTGCACCGGCCGCGGCCGGCTCGTCTGGGTCGTGCAGCAGGTCCTCGGGCGCCGGACGCTGCCGCCGCGCGAGCCGGGGTGGAGGCTGAGGCAGCTGCCTACCGGCCACGACTGCATGGTCACGATGCCGCGAGAGCTCGCGGACCTGCTCATTGAGACCACTGTGCCGAGTACGTGAGCACGCGACGCGGCTGACGTTGCGCGGCGGCGTGTGCGATCCAGATCAGCGAACGGCCAGCGAGGTCGAGGACCCTTGCGGTCCCGGGCCAACTGGCAAGGCGACATGCTGCTCAGCTCTGCAGTGTCCGTGTGTTCAGAAGCCATGCGGCGCAACGAAGCCCTTCGTCAGCGGTGTCAGCTGCCTCGCGATGTGCAGGAGTTCCGGTTCCGACCAGTATCGGCCGACGAGTTGGACGCCGATCGGAAGTCCGTATTTCGATGTGCCGAGCGGCATGACGAGCACGGGATGGCCGCTTGCGCTGAACGGCCCAACGTATGGCCAGCAGTAGTCGTTGTACGGTCGCATCGCGCCATCGAAGTCGAGCGCGCTGCCCTGCTTGCTGCGTTTGAACGCGGGACCGAACGAGACGGGAGCGAGCAGCACATCGTGGCTGCCGAAGAAGCGCTCGATGTCCTCAACTAACACCCGCTTCACGCCGAGGGCCGCTGCGTACTCCTGCGTATCCATCTTGAGCGCGCGACGCAGAAGATCTACGACATGTGGCTGCCCTTTGAGCAGCCCGCGCGCGGCAAAGATCGGGAAGATCTTGCGCACCAGCCAGGGCATGTCCTGTCCGAGGAGTGCACCGAACAGTTGGACGAACACCTCGCGGGCGCGTGGGTAGATCGCAGGTGCCGCTCTCTCAACACGAGCACCCGCGCGCTCGATCCGCTCGGCCAGTGCGGCGAGTTGCGCGTGCGTCTCAGCACCAGCTTGGTACTCCTCGAACCGATCGGTCCATGCGAAGCGGAGTTGTTCGAGCGAACGGCCGGACGGCGAATGCCAGTCGATCGGCGCGATCTCGAAATCGGACGGATCGGGGCCGCGGATGACTTCCCACAAGAGCTTGAGATCGTCGATGGAACGGCTGAGCGGGCCCGGCTGCGCCATGTTCACCAGGAACCCGCGAGCGCCTTTGGGAAAAGGAAGACCCCCGTATCGCACGATCGTCTTGTCCGTCGGCTTGAGGCAGAACACGCCGCAGAAGTGCGCGGGCACGCGCAGCGATCCTCCCGCGTCAGCTGCAAGCTCCAGCGCCGTCATGCCGGAAGCGACCGCGGCGGCGCCGCCTCCCGAACTACCACCAGGCGAATACTCGAACCCGTAAGGATTCTTACCTTCCGGATATATTTCGCCTCGCACTTGGTAGCCCTCGAGGTTGGCCGGCACGTTCGTCTTGCCAAGGATGACTGCACCCGCGGATCTGATGCGTTTGACGATCACGCCGTCCTCGGGCGCGATGAAGTCCCTCAAGCGCTTCGTGTTGAGGGTCGACGGCGTACCGGCCATCAAGAACTGTTCTTTTATCGTCACGGGGACGCCGTGAAGTGGCCCCCAACTCTCGCCGCCTGCGAGCGCCTTATCCGCTTCCTTCGCGCGCGAACGCGCGTCTGCCTCCAAGAGATGCACGACGGCGTTCAGCTTGCCGTTGTGCGCAGCGATGCGCGCCAGGAACGCCCCGGTCACTTCTGCCGAAGAGATCTCGCGGTCGCGGATCAGCCGCGCGAGCTCGGTAGCAGTCGCGAAGCAGAGATCAGAGGTCGAAGACACCGTTAGACACCGTCATTGTCATGCCCTGGCTCCCCAATGTTACACGTGTAAACTACCTCCAAGATGGTGCAGAAGTCAAAGCATGTCCGCCCGGCACGGAATGCGATCCTCGACGCGGCGCGACGGCTGTTCGAGAGCCAGGACTTCATCGCCGTCACGCTCGATGAGATCGCGCGGAAGGCCGGTGTTTCCCGGCAGGCGGTGTACGTCAACTTCGGTTCGCGGGCCGGTCTGCTCGTCGCACTCGTGGGCTATGTCGACGAGATCGGCGGTCTCCAGGTGAAGATCGCGAAAGTTCTCGACAATCCCACCGCGGTGGGTGCTCTCGAAGCCCTAGTGGACTTCCGAGCGAGATACGCACCGTCGATCTTCCGGCTCGCTACCCACGTCGATGCGGCGCGCCGCTTCGACGCCGACGCCGAAGCGACGTGGCAGGATCGCATGAGATACCGCTACACCCATTCACGAGCGGTAGCGCATAGGCTCGCGGCGGAGGGTGTACTCGCTGCGGGATGGACCGAAGCGGACGCGGCGGATCTCATCTGGTCCCTGACATCGATGCGGACGTATGAGGATCTCGTCGTCGACCGAGGCTGGTCCCTAAGCAAATACCAGCAACGCGTGAAGGCGATCCTCCTCGGCGCCGTCGTCGGCTAAACAAACTGCGGCAAACACAGGACATGACTTCGGACTCACGAAGCGAATCGTCTCCCGCTGCTCCCGTTCCCCTCGGAGGGTACCTAGCTTTCGTCCCGGTCCGTCTCGCCTTATCCCGTTCCGGCGGCTGTACGGGGGCTGTACGAGACCTCGCTCGACCGCGCGCACGATCGCGAAACGCGCGGAAACGCCAACAAAATGCGGAGGGGGTGGGATTCGAACCCACGTAGGGCTTGCGCCCTCAGCGGTTTTCAAGATGGCGTCCGGCCTTCGCGAACGTTAGCAATTTCGAGTGTTCTCGAATGTCGTCCGCGATTTTCGTCCCGGCTCGTCCCGCCTCGTCACGACTCATGTTGAGCCGGTGGCTGTACACGTGGCTGTACAAGAGGCGCTGGCGTCCGATCCGCCCGGACTTCTTCTGACGTGCAACCCCTGCAGCGCAGCCGCCGGCGACGTGGCCGAGTCCCCTCGCGTTACGTTCGCGCGAGCCGAAAGGCCGAGCGCACCAGCCGTCGGACCGCCGGACAGGTCGCCTCCGGTGCAGAGTGCAGCCTGAGGAAGCGCAGCTCCTTGCCACGGCCCTCGAGCCCTGGGTTCGATGCTTGCAGCTCCCGGCCACGGAAGAAGAAGAGAACCGCGTACGTCGGATAGACGCCGATCCCGGCCACTGCATCTTCGTTGACGAAGTAGCGAGCGATCTTCCACATCGCGCGAGCGGAGCGCGGTGGTCGGCCTCGATAGGCGACCTCGCGTGCACGTGGCACGACCGTTTTCACCATCCTCCGGACGGCCTGCACCGTGGGCCGGATTCCTGCGGGTATTTCGCTCGCGCGGACGCGCGGCTCGTTGTCCATCACCGCCAGAGACTGACGATCACCGCGATGATCAGAAGCTTCGCTAGCCAGTCGCCGGCGTGGATGGCAGCGAGCTTCCACGGCACGTTCTCCTGGGTGACCGAGCCGATGAGCAGGACGACAGGGAAGGCGACCCAGAGCGCAAGCGCAAGGCCGACGGCACCGACGGGGTCGGCGATGCCAAGGGACGTGACGAGCCCGGACACGACCGCCGCGACGATGACGCTGCGAATCAGAGTGACCGGCACTTGCCAGCGAGGCGGACGCGACCTCTGTGCCCACGACGCTCCAAGGGCGGACGCTTGCGCCCGAAGGGAGATGTACCAGGCGGCGGAAAAGACGGTGACCGCGACGGCTGCAACGAGCACGGCAGCGACGTTCACGATGCCTGAATCCTACGACTGAGGTCCGTCCCCCTTCATCCCGGCTCGCTCCGACTCGGTGGCTGTACAAGGCGCGCCCCCGACCGCTCGACCGATCACAAATTCATGAGTCGCCGCGCAGCAAACGGAGAAGGGTGCGCTGCTCGGCGGAGGGCTTCTCGAAGAGGCGCAGCAGTTCAGCGTTCAGCGCCCGCTTTCCCTTGGCGTGGGCGCGATACAGGCCACCCACCCAGAGGTAACGATCCAGCTCGCGATAACTGCATTGAAGGCCGTACTCGCGCCTCAGCATCGCGAGGCTCGCGACGAAGGCTTCGTACGGTCGCGCGGGATCCCGCTCGGCCAAGTTCCCGAGGTGGAACACGAGCATGCGCTCCGCGTAGGAGTCATAGATGGGAAACCGTTCGGGGTCGATGAAGAAGTTTGCGAACTTCGAGGCGAAGCTGATGTAGCGCTTGGGCCGAGCGTTGGGAGTGGTCGGGATGTTCGCCAGTAATTCGACCAACTCGGGTCCCGCCTTTGCGATATCCGCTGAGTTGAGAACCGTGCCAACGTGAGTTGCTGCCCGACCTAGCGCGAACACATTTGTCCCGTAGAGAGCGTTCACCGCGACGACCTTGAGAAGGGCCTCCTCAGGTCCGAACCCAGGCATTTCGTCGCGGAGTCGACTCAGGGCGTTATCGGTGACCTGCCACTGCGTCAAAGTCGAGTGCAGCGCACCAGCAGCGGCTATCTGCTCCCCAGTGAGCCTGACACGCTTCACCAGGTTCCCAGTTGCCAACCGTGACGGCCCGCGACGAATGCGCGGTAACTGCCGAGCGTCGCCTCTACTTCGCCGGTCGCGATCGATGCACCGCTGGCGTCGAGCACCGAGACGACCTCTGCGGCCGTGAGCGGCGCCGGCGCCAGCGCGAGAGCATGCGCGATCCGGACGGGTAGTGGCTCGGCCGCCTCAGGAACTCGGACCGCGGGCAGCTTGCCGCCCTCCGCGGTGCGATAGCTGGCGAGGTCCTCCAGCGCTTCCATGCCGACCTGAGCGACGCGTGGACCTTGTCATGGGGCGGTGAGATTCGCGTGGCGTGCGATAGTGAGGTGTGCCTGTTCGCACCGTCCTCCAACGCGGGCCCAAGAACAAGCGATCCGTCGCCTTCAGCATCGACTGGCCAGGATGGAGCCGCGGCGCGAAGACCGCCGAGCTAGCCTTGGAAGCGCTCGAGGCCTACCGTGAGCGTTACCGACCCGTCGCCACCCTCGCCAAGATGTCGCGCGAGTTCGACGCGGCCGGGCGTCTGAAGGTCGTGGAGGACAAGGTCGGCACGGGCTCGACCGACTTCTGGGGCATCTCCTTCGCTCCCTCCTCCTTCGAGCAGGGTCCGATGAGCGAGGCGGAGCTCCGGCGCGCGATCACGCTGCTTCGGGCCTGCTGGGCGTTCTTCGATCGAGTCGCCGCGCGCGTTACCCCCGAGATGCGCAAGGGTCCTCGCGGCGGAGGGCGGGACCGCGACCAGATCATCCGTCACACGATCCGCACCGAGAGCGAGAACTTCGCGAAGCGGGTCGGATCGCGCATACCGGAGGGCGGCGCGCTCACACCCACTGGCCTACGCGATCACCGAAAGAAGTACCTGGCGGCGATCCGCGCGTACAACGCCGGCAAGACGGAGCGGCGTATGCGCTCATGGACCCTGCCGTTCCTCATCCGACACTCGGCCTTCCACACCCTCGACCACGCGTGGGAGATGGAGGACAAGGACCTCTCTGACGCCTGAAGGCGGGATCAGCAGAGAGGGATCCCAGAGGGGGTCGAGGACACGTCCCTAGCGAACTGCCCGGCCGGGGTGATGACGCGCTCTCGTCCTGCGTCATCCGGTTCGTCCCGCTCTGTCCCGAGCCGTTGGCTGTACGTTGGCTGTACAAGACCACGCTACTCAGCACGACGGAACCGCGAAACGGGCGAATTCCCGAACAAAATGCGGAGGGGGTGGGATTCGAACCCACGGACGGCTTTCGCCGTCAGCGGTTTTCAAGACCGCCGCATTCGACCGCTCTGCCACCCCTCCGGATGACGAAACGCCAACAAACATAGGCCGCTCGGCTCACGATGTGGTATTCGCGGAACGGTTTGATGCCATAACTGATGCCAGCGCCGATGCCAGGTGGTGCCACCCTGTGCAATTCATGGTCGATCGGACGATTTCTTCAGAGCGGTCGCCCTTGGAACAAGACTACGAGCTGTTCCCTGCTTTCTGCGTGTCGTCTGACAACGGTTCGTGATCCGCCAAGAACTTTTCCGTATCGACGCCTTCGAACGTCTCGCCTCGGTCCTTAGCGTCATGAACAACACCGCGGAGACGCTCCTTCAGCTCCCCGTACGTCGTCGGTAACTTATCCCCAATCATCTGCCTCGCCAGTTCAACTTCTGCGGCCGAGGCCGGCGGACGCTGAATGTGTCGCGTCGCGAGATCGACCAGGGCGCGGGCCACCCCTTCGCGAATCGTCGCATGGGGCTCACTCCACGAGCCATTCGCGATGCAGTCGGTGTAAAGACTCAACTGCTTCAGTCGATCAAGCGTTCTTGAGTGCGATGAGTCCTGCGAGAAGACCGCGGCGGCCAGTTCGTCGAGGGTTGCCACGCCCTGATCCACCAGCAATGGAAAGATCCAACTGACGTTCTTGACGTGGTGGTTCCCCACCGCCGTCCACAACTTCTTGATGTCGGCATCCGAAGCTACTGAGAGGACGCGGATAAGATCTCGCTTGCCATCCTCTTCGACAGCGAGGACCGCGAGCGCTACTGCCCGCGCATACCGGCCGTTCGCAAGTAGAAGTTTGGCGTCCTCAAGAAGTGCGGCAGCGTTTGCCGACGCGGCGTTCATCCCGACGACGACCTGTTCGCCAGTAAGGCGTCCGTGGAACGGCTCAACATTCATGCCAATCAGAACGTCATGCCACTTGTCCATTTGGCCAAGTGTAGAAACGCCTCGGGAGAGATCTAGAAGACCGCCCCATTCGATCGCTCTGCCATCCTGCGGGAGCAATAGATATGGGCTCTTGGTGATTCGTGGAACGGTCGAAGAACTCCCTAAGCCAACCCCATCGACCAACCCCAGGGCCTAAGGGAGAAGGTGACGGCGTGTCCGCAAGCCGCCTTGTACCTGCGCCGGAAGATTCGCGTGGGTCTGGAGCCATCCATTGGCGATCGTCGCAAAGGCCGGTCCGCCGATGAGTCGTGCGATGTGGAGCTCCGCTATCAGCAACGATGCAGCTGCTAGGCGAACGATATCGCGATTGACTTGGCCGGATGAGGCCGTGTTGTGCGGACCCTCAGTGAACATTTCTGCGTCCACGTAGTTCGTCTTGATCCGAAGCCTGTATGCGTAATCGATGAGCGAGTGGGGTCGAACGCGCTTGTTGACTGCAGCCCGCTCGGTGGCCGTCAAGTTGGAGATCGTGAACACTCGCTTCTTCCGAGCCTTCTTTCCTTTGGCTAGCCGTGCTTCTTCCTCCGCATTCCACGCTTTCCTCTTCTGGCTCGTCTTCTCCTTTCGCTCGTTCGAGTAGGACTCGATGAGCGTGTCGCGCCTTGTCGTGCGAATCGCCATCGCGAAGAGATCCCAGCAGCTCGCTGGTGTGCAGGCAGCTAACGGATTGACTGTGATATCAACTTGCCAAGCAGCCGGGAACTGGTGGTAGCCATTGGCGTCAGTTGTGAGGTTCCATGGCGACAGTGTCCCTGCACTTCCCCATGTGCTTGTGAATATCTTCTGAGTCGAAGGGTGACCCGACGGCTTGGTGTTCCCAGTCGCGATGTGGAGCGCTTGGGTGGCGTGATAGAGGACGTAGTACAGCTGGACGGCTCCCCAGTTGTTCGCGAGGCGCATCACGGAGTCGGCATTTGTGAAGCGCCCGAGAATGCCCAACACAAGCTCTGACGACCACGCGTTGTTGAGACTTCGCCGGAGCTCCACGAGATTGGCTTGCCCCTGCGCGAGGCCTTGGTACATCGCGGACGCCTGGCAACTCTGTGCGAGATTGGTCAGGATCTGAAGATCGTTCGGCACAAGAGTGTCGAAGCCAGCGATCATCGCGGCAGCCCGAAGATAGTTCGAATGCGTGCCAAAGTTGACGGCTGGACTCGCAGGCACTTCTTACCTCAACGAGAGTCAGAGCGACTGTACCGCCGCCCCGGATTATCCGAACAGTGCCGTGCCCATCTCCTTGGCAGCTTCACGCTGGAGGCTCGGAACAACATGCGAATAGAGATCCAGCGTCACCGCGATCGTGGAATGCCCAAGCGCTTCTTGGACGACCTTGGGGTGGACTCCACGAGCCAGGGCGATCGATGCGTAGCTATGTCGGAGGTCGTGAATCCGGATCGCCGGCAGACCTGCGCGCTTTAGGAGCGGTCTGAACCACTTGCGGATGAGCTCCCTGCCGTCGAGCGGTCTGCCTTGGAATGTGGCGAAGACAAGATCCGGAACGTGGCTCTCCCAGGCATCGCCGGCCACGCGGCGCTCCATCTCCTGCGCCGCGCGATGACGACGAAGAGACGCCGCGACCCGCGGTTCCACGTCGATCACTCGGCGGCTCCTTCTCGTCTTTACCTCCATTAGGGCAAGGCCGCCGGGTGTGGGCTGAAGGGAGGCAACCACGCTGATGGAACCGCGATCAAGGTCCACCGCCCTCCAAGTGAGGCCCAACAGCTCACCGGAGCGCATGCCCGTGGAGAGCGCCAAGACGAGGAGCGCTTCAAGGCGATCGCCTTGAACAGTAGCCAGGAGAGTGCGCGCCTCTTCCGCCGTTAGGCAATGCATCTCTGAACGGATCACCTTCGGAGCATCGACGAGCGCGACGACGTTCCGAGCTACATCCCCCCACCTCTCTGCGAATCGGAACGCTCTGAACAAAGCTCGATGCAGGTGCAGGATCGACATCGGAGCAGCGCCGGCCCTCCGACGCTGCTCGTATACGTGCACGATGTCGCCGGGCTGGATCTTCGTCAGCGGAATCCGACCGAGGACAGGGACTGCGTGGTGGCGTAGCAGCAGCGCGTAGTTGTATGCGGTACGGGGCCTGACCGTCGGCGTGATCGCTTCAACCCACTTCTCCACGAACTGGGCGAAGGTCTGCTTGTCATTGGGCGCGGGGAGTCCATCACCGTGTGACTTGATCGCGACCGCGAGCTTCTTCGCGACTTCGGCACGTGTCTTCCCGTAGTAGGCCTTCCGGCGACCATCGAAGTAGGTACGCGCAAGCCAGCGGCCGTTCTTCAACAGCCCGATGCTCCCCTCGCCGTTGCCGCGTCGGGTCACGCCCTGGTTCCCTTCTTCGTCTTTGAGGTGGATTTCTTAGTCACGGGGGCCGTGCGCTTCTTTGTACTGACCGTCGCAGTCGCCGGCTGCTCCCCCTTCTTCTTCGCCCGCCACTCGGTCATGTACGCCTTCACGCGGTCCTTGTTCTTCTTCCGCCACTCGCGGAGCGCTGCGTTGCGGGCGAGACGTTTCTGCTCATCGGTCAGAGAGGACGTCTTCTGCGAAGCCCTCTTGGCCGGCTGGGCGACGGTCTTCTTCGACGACGGTTCGGACTTCTTCGCTGACTTCTTCTCGGCTGTAGGAGTTGCTGCGGTCTCGTTCGGCGTGGTGATCTCCTGCTCGGTCACGGCGGTTCTCCTCGTCTCGGGGCTCCTGTCCCCTGTGACGAGGCCGATCGTGTCGTGAGCTCGTCGTCCCGCTGATCCCCCTCTTTTGCACTCTTTCTCTCCCTTTCACGCGTGCTCGTCCGTATGGCATGTACAGGGGCCCCGGCAGGAGGGGCGGGGGCGGGTGTGTCTAGCGGGTGTGTCTAGAGTTGTTGCTGATACACGCTTCACGAATCGACCCGTCAGCGGCGATCGGGGCGGATGCCTAATGAATCCGTTCGCATCAAGCCAGAGCCGATTGATGACTTCGTCCGCGTCATCCTCAGTCATGTCGCCAGAAGGGTCGTCCTCCGTCTCCCACACGTCTTCCACCTCTGGCTGGTACGGCGGCAGAAGCGCGTCAACGTCGTGCTGACGGAACTCCTCTGCGAGGCGATAGACCCCGTCGTGGTCGAGAAGCGGCCGAACATGGTGGAGCAGTTCGTGGATGAGCACCATGAGTGGATCATGCTCAGAGCGCCCTTTCCTAGGGAGCCGGACTAAGACGATCGGCCCCCCCGCTCGGCGTGAAGTCGGCCTGACCCGAGATCGAATCGCCGCTTGCCGCAGGAGGCCGGCCTATAACCCGCTCGAACTCGAGCCCCGACGTGTAGACAGCAATTCGCGCGGCCGGCATCTGGAAGCTGAGAGCCCGCAACTTCTCCGTCCATCGATCTGCTTCCATTTGGAGCATTTGTCGCGTGTACCTAGTGTCCCGACCCGTAATGGTCTTGAATATTCGTAGCGTCGGGAGTACGGTAGCGGCGATGGCGAATCGCCCGGCCCCGGCGCTGGCCGTCGCCGCCGACGAGCGCGCGGCGCTGCGCGGCTGGACGCGCGCCGGGA
>WNGB01004126.1_pt1 | contig 22413 bp, 19 predicted proteins | sample 5400681 | NCBI WGS metagenome assembly WNGB01 (sample SAMN13153367, study PRJNA577476) | soil metagenome | isolation source: 115 cm soil or saprolite under grassland replicate 2 | place: USA:California | collected 2016-06-15
GAATCAGCGCGACCTCGTCGCCCCCGGCGAGCTCTCCCTCGCGCGCCGCGTACTGACGATTGACTGCGTAGAGGAGCCCTGCGGGCTCGTCCCCGAGCCCGAGCGCAGGCCAGACGTCGGCGACGCGCGCGCCTTCGGCTAAGTCGAGCTCGCGCTCTCCCGTCCCCGCCAGCTCGCGCAGCCCCGCAAACAACCTGACCGTGACCTTCACGTCCGGAAGCGTACGATTTCGGCATGGCTGCGACCGAGAAGCGGGAGACCGAGTCGGGCATCGACCTCAAGCCGGTCTATACCGCCGACGACGTCCCGCAGCTCGAGCTCGAGCTGCCCGGTGAGTTCCCGTTCACGCGCGGCCCCTATCCCGACATGTACCGGGGCCGGCCGTGGACGATCCGCCAGTACGCGGGCTTCGCCTCGGCGGAGGAGACGAACGCGCGCTTCAAGTACCTGCTCGAGCGCGGGCAGACGGGGCTTTCGGTCGCGTTCGACCTGCCGACGCAGCTCGGCTACGACTCCGACGATCCGCGCGCCGCGGGCGAGGTGGGCCGCACCGGCGTCTCCATCGACTCGCTCGCCGATATGGAGCTGCTCTTCGACGGGATTCCGCTCGACCAGGTCTCGACCTCGATGACGATCAACGCGCCGGCCGCGCTGCTGCTCCTCCTCTACGAGCTCGTGGCCGAGAAGCAGGGCGTCAGGGGAGAGCAGCTCAGAGGGACGGTGCAGAACGACATCCTCAAGGAGTACATCGCGCGCGGGAACTACATCTTCCCGCCCCGCCAGTCGATGCGGATCACGACCGATCTCTTCGCCTACTGCCACGAGCAGCTCCCGCGCTGGAACACGATTTCGATCTCCGGCTACCACATCCGCGAGGCGGGCGCGACCGCCGCCCAGGAGCTCGCCTTCACGCTTGCCAACGGGATCGCCTACTGCCAGGCGGCCGTCGACGCGGGGCTCTCGCCGGACGAGTTCGGCGAGCGCCTCTCCTTCTTCTTCAACGCGCACAACCACTTCTTCCAGGAGGTGGCGAAGTTCCGCGCCGCACGCCGACTGTGGGCGCGGATCATGCAGGAGCGCTTCGGAGCAACGAACCCGCGCGCGCAGGCGCTTCGTTTCCACGCGCAGACGGGGGGCTCGACCTTGACCGCGCAGCAGCCCGAGAACAACATCGTTCGCGTCGCCGTGCAGGCGCTCTCGGCGGTATGCGGCGGCGCGCAGTCGATCCACACCAACTCCTTCGACGAGGCGCTTGCGCTCCCGAGCGAGCGCTCGGCCAAGATCGCGCTGCGAACGCAGCAGATCCTCGCCGACGAAGCCGGTGGCACCGACACGGCCGACTCTCTCGGCGGCTCCTACTTCATCGAGGCGCTGACGAGGGAGCTCGAAGAGCACGCGCTCGAGCTGATCGAGCGGATCGACGAGCTGGGCGGCGCGGTCGCGGCGATCGAGGAGGGCTTCGTCCAGCGCGAGATCGAGGAGGCGGCCTACCGCTACAACGAGGAGGTCGAGTCGGGCGAGCGGGTGATCGTCGGTGTCAACCGGTTCACGGAAACCGAGGAGGAGCCGATCGAGCTGCATCGACTCGATCCCGAAGCCGAGCGTCGCCAGCTCGAGCGGACGGCGCAGGTTCGCGCAGAGCGAGGTGCGGAGAGCGCGGCCGCCGCGCTGGCCGAAGTGCGACGGATCGCAGCTGGCTCGGAGCACCTGCTCCCTTCCATGCGCGAGGCTCTTCGAATGGGCTGTACGATCGGCGAGATCTGCGACGAGCTCCGAGCCGAGTTCGGAACCTACGACAGCCAGCACGTTTGAAGATTCCTTACAAGCGAAAGGACGCGCAAGGCGTCTAATCCCCCGGTGCATCTGAAACGAACAGTCCCGATTCTGCTGCTTGCCGCGGTCACGGCTGGGGCGGCGTCCGCCGCGCGGCCGCTCAAGACCGCGATCGTCCCCAACGGCGGCCTGGATACGCCGAACGACAACTTGCAGTTCACGCGTATCAAGGCGGCAGGGGCCTCAGCTGTTCGTCTCGACCTCGACTGGGGCGCCGTCGCTCCCCGAACGATCCCCCCTGGTTTCAACCCGACCAACCCCGCCGACAAGGCATACAACTGGAGCGCGGTCGATCGTAGAGTGCTCCGCGCGGCTGACCACGGACTGGTTCCAATTCTCGCCATAAGCGGAGCCCCCGGTTGGGCGCAAGCCGAGATTCCTCCCGACGTCGTTCACACAGACCGCGATGGTCCGTACAAGCCGAGCCCCGCCAAGTTCGGTCGATTCGCACAGGCGGCCGCGAAACGCTACAGCGGCTCCTTCGTGACGAACAAGGGGACGGATCTCCCACGCGTCCGCTACTGGCTCGCCTGGAACGAGCCCAACATCTACCGCTATCTCACCCCGCAGAACCTGAACGGCAAACCCGTCTCCCCTCAGTGGTACCAGCGAATGGTCAACGCCTTCGCAAACGCTGTTCACGGGGTCCACACCGACAACCTCGTCGTCGCCGGCGCGCTCGCACCTTTCGGGATCAACCGGCGGATCTCCCCGCTCACGTTCATGCGCGAGATGCTGTGTATGTCGACGGGGAAGAACCCCCATGCCACCTGCGGCCGCAGAGCCTCATTCGACATCTGGTCGCACCACCCGTACACGCGCGGGAATCCCTTCCACCACGCCACCTCGCCCAACGACGTCTCGCTCGGCGACCTGCCCGAGATGAAGCGGCTCCTCGACGCCGCCGTGAGCGCAGGCCACGTCGTCTCGGATCACAACGTCCAGTTCTGGGTAGACGAGATCAGCTACGACTCGCATCCGCCCGACCGCAGCAGGTACGTCGTCGGGCTCGCCCTCCACGCGCGCTATGTCGCCGAGACCCTGTACCAGTCCTGGCGCTCCGGCGTGACCCTGGTGGCCTGGTTCCTCCTCCGGGACGAGCCGGTCGGGACGTCGCCCAACCAATCGGGCCTCTACTTCATCGATCCTTCGGACCCGAGAAACCTGCGAAAGGACCGGCCGAAGCCCGCCTTGAAGGCCTTCCGGTTTCCCTTCGTCGCGTACAAGAGGGGCACCAAGCTCTCGATCTGGGGCAGGACGCCCGACTCGAGCAGCGGGTCGGTGTCGATCGAGGCCCGCTTGCGTTCGGGCTGGAAGAAGATAGGGCGCGCGCAGGCGGGTGGCAACGGCGTCTTCGTGGGAAACGTCGGCTTCGCACCGATCCAGCGAGGAGCGGCGAACCCCTCTTCGGCATCCGTCCGGGCGCAGTTCAGCGGGCAGAAGTCCCTCGGCTTCTCGCTCAAGGAGCCGCCCGACCAGTTCGTCCTTCCCTTCGGCTAGCGCGTGGCCCCCTCTGAGCGAGCGGCCCGGGGCGGGCCCCCTCAAACCTGGTTCGCCTCGCGCCGGATGACCCTAGCGGCGCTCGTGCTCCTGCTCGCCGGAGCGACGGCCGCCTCGAAAGCCGCCGCAACCCGCGGGTTGCGAACCGCCGTGGTTGCCAACAGCGAGTTCGTGCCCAGCAACGACGATCTGCAGTTCGCCCGCATCAAGGGCGCCGGAGCCAGCGCGGTCCGACTGGATCTCAACTGGACGAGAGTCGCACCCAAGCACCGCCCGCCGAACTTCGATCCGAGGGATCCCTCCAGTCGGGCCTACGACTGGGACTCGGCAGATAGCAGGATTCGTTTCGCGCATGCGCACGGCCTTGACCCGATCGTGCTCGTCTCCGGCGCTCCCTCCTGGGCTGAGGGAGAGATCCCGCGGGGCACCTCACACACGGAACGCGACGGGCCGTACCGTCCGAGCCCGGACCAGTTCGGCAAGTTCGCCCGCGCGGCGGCGCTCCGCTACGACGGCTCGTTCCGCGACGACGAGGGAGTGAAGCTCCCGCGCGTGCGCTACTGGATCGCCTGGAACGAGCCGAACATCTACCGCTACCTCACGCCCCAGAACCTGAACGGGAAACCTTTCTCCCCCGAGTGGTACCGGCGCATGGTCAATGCCTTCTCGAGCAGGGTGCACTCCGTCCATTCCGACAATCTCGTCGTTGCAGGGGCGACCGCTCCTTTCGGGATCAGCCGCCGCATCTCGCCCCTTAGGTTCATGCGCTTGATGCTGTGCATGTCGGAGGGGCCGAGGCCGCATCCGACTTGTTCGCACACGGCCTCCTTCGACATCTGGTCGCATCACCCGTATACACGCGGAAACGCGTTCCACACCGCCGTCTCTCCCGACGACGTCTCGTTGGGGGATCTCCCCGAGATGCACGCGCTCGTGAACGCGGCCGCCGCGGCCCATCACATCGTCTCCAAACGCCGGGCTGTCGGACTGTGGGTGGACGAATTCGGGTGGGACTCACGCCCGCCGAGCCGCAGCCGCTACACCGTCCCGACCGCCCTGCACGCTCGCTGGACGGCGGAAGCCCTGTACCAGATGTGGCGCTCGGGAGTCAGCCTGGCGACTTGGTTCCTGCTCAGGGACGAGCCTGTCGGCGCGTCGCTCAACCAGACCGGCCTCTGGTTCATCGGGTCCCCTCCGGACAATATGCACCGGGATCGCCCGAAGCCTTCCCTCTACGCCTTTCGATTTCCCTTCGTCGCGTACAGAGATGCCGCGCGAGTCTCGATCTGGGGCCGAACGCCGACCTCAACGGGGGGATCGATTGCAATCGAGGCGCGAATGCGGTCCGGCTGGCGGCGGGTCGGCCGCCTACACGCCGGCGGGAACGGCGTCTTCGTGGGCAAGCTCCGCTTCGGACCGATCGAGCAGGGCGCGAGCAGGCCGGACGCCGCAATGCTCCGCGCCCAATATCGCGACCTGACCTCGCGGGCCTTCTCGCTCGAGCAGCCGCGTGACCGGTTCGTGCTCCCGTTCGCATAGCGGGAGGCCCGCCGGCGCGTCAGAGTTGCAGAGTGCGGATCCTCTTCGTTTCTCCGATGTACCCGGGGCCCGGGGCCCCGGATCTCGGCGCCTTTCTCGTTCCGCTGGAGGATGCGCTGCGCCGGCGCGGCCACGAGATCGAGCGCGCAGTCCTCACAAGCCGCTCCGGAGGGAAGCTCCGGTATCTCGAGCTCTTGCGCCGGAGCCGCGCGGCGGCGCGGCGGTCGAAACCCGATGTGGTCTACGCCCACTTTCTCGTCCCCACCGGCGTAATCGCGATGCTGGCGTCCCGCACTCCTCTGGTCGTCACGGCCCACGGACAGGACGTTGCCAATGTCGGGTCTGTCCCGGGAGTCCGGGCTCTCACCAGGCTCGTGATCCGGCACGCAACTGCCGTCGTCGCCGTCTCCCACTACCTCAGACGCGAGCTCGAAGCGAAGGTTCCCGATGCCAGAGGCAAGGTCACAGTCATCGATTGCGGGGTCGATCTGGAACGATTCCAGGAGGGCGAGGCCGAAGGCCTGGAATGGCCGCAGGAGCGGCCGGCCTTCCTCTGCGCCGGCTCCTTGATCGAGCGCAAGAATGTCACACGGCTGGCCCGGGCCTTCGAGCGAGTCGGCAGGGGAAGCCTTGCGTTCGTCGGAGACGGGCCGCTTCGTTCCGAGCTCGAGGGTCGTGAGTCGATCACCCTGGCGGGCCGGGTGCCGCAGGACCAGCTCGTCACCTGGATGCGGGCTTGCGACGTCCTCTGCCAGCCGAGCCTCGCCGAGCCCTTCGGACAGGCGCTTCTCGAGGCGATGGCCTGCGGGCGCTCGGTCGTCGCGACACGCGTCGGTGGGCCGCCGGAGTTCGTGCCCGCCGAAGCGGGCTCGCTCGTCGATCCCGAAGACGATGACTCGATCCTCGAAGGGCTCCGCCGCGCCGCCGCTCTTCCGCGCCCCAACGTGGCTGCACGAGCCGCCGCAGCGGCTCATGACGTCGAGCTTCAGGCGCAGCGGATCGAGGAGATCCTCGTGGCCGCGGCCCACCGCCGCCGCGCCTGATCCGGCTATCCTGAGCTCTAAATGGGCCTCGCACTCCTCGCCATCTGGCACGTCCTCGTCTCGTTCGCGCTGCTCGTGCTGATCCTGATGCATTCAGGCCGAGACGTCGGCTTCGGCGGAATGGGCTTCACGCCCGCCTCGCAGGGAGGGACTCACATCGTCGAGCGAAACCTCACGCGCCTGACAATCCTGGTCGCGATCGTATTCTTCGTCGACACGATCGCGCTCTTCCACATGCTCAAGTAGATGCCCGGAACCGCTCTGATCACGGGAATCACCGGCCAGGACGGCACCTACCTGGCCGAGCACCTGCTCGGCCTCGGCTACCAGGTCTACGGTCTCGTGAACGGGCAGAGAAATCCGATGGTCCCCGAGATCGAGCGCATCTGCCCGGGAATCCAGTGGGCGGAGGGAGACCTCCTCGATCAGTCCTCTCTCATCGCCGCCCTCGAGACGTCCCAACCGGACGAGGTCTACAACCTCGGCGCGATCAGCTTCGTCGCGCTCTCCTTCAAGCAGGCGATCCACACGGGGGAGATCACCGGGCTCGGCGTCACCCGCATGCTGGAGGCGATTCGGGTAGTCAATCCCAAGATCCGCTTCTACCAGGCGTCGTCCAGCGAGATGTTCGGAAAGGTGCGAGAAACACCCCAGAACGAGCTGACGCCGTTTCATCCCCGGTCTCCGTACGGGGTAGCCAAGGTCTACGGCCACTACATGACCGTCAATTACCGGGAGAGCTACGGCATGTACGCCTGCAGCGGCATCCTCTTCAACCACGAGTCTCCCCGGCGCGGCTTTGAGTTCGTTACGCGAAAGATCTCGAATGCGGTGGCGCGCATCAAGCTGGGCCTGGACAAGACGGTCTCCCTCGGCACCCTGGACTCGAAGCGCGACTGGGGCTTCGCCGGCGACTACGTCAAAGCGATGCGCCTCATGCTGCAGCAGGACGAGGCGGACGACTACGTCATCGCCACGGGCGAGACCCACTCCGTTCGGGAGTTCTGTGAGCGAGCCTTCTCACACGCCGGCCTCTCCTGGGAGGATCACGTGGTGACGGACGAACGGTTCCTTCGTCCCGCAGAGGTGGACGTGCTCGTGGGCGATTCGAGCAAGGCGGAGCGGGTGCTGGGCTGGCGGCCTGAGATGCGCTTCGAGGAGCTCGTGACGACGATGGTCGACGCAGATCTGGAGCTGCAGGGCTCCGCCATCCGCTCGGGAACGGCGTTCTAGCGACTAGGAACGGCGCCGGTAGAGCGCCGTGCCGCCGGCCACGGCGGCGATGCCGGCCATGAGCGCCAGCAGGAGGATGAACCGCGAATTGCTGCCGCCGGTAACGACTCCGAACGAAGCCGCCAGCGGATTCGGACCAACCCGCCTCCGGCTTGCCTCCGACAGCTTCCCGGGGTTCCGCCGGACCGTCTGAGGCGCGCCGTACTCCGGGGACGTCGCCGCTTTCCGAAGCAGCTCGGCCTCCGGGCCGGTCCCCAACTGCCGGACAATCGCCGGCGGCAGGGTTACGGGCTTCTTGCCTTTGGGACTGCAGATGCGGGGAACGTCCTCGACGTATTCCTTGAGGGAGGGATTCCCCTTGGGGAAGGAACGACACTTTCCAAATGCTGTTCCCGTGCCGCTCACGGCCGCCACGACGACGGCGAGGACGAGCAAGCGCCGAGCATGTCTCACTATCGCGACCCCTCCTTCGGAGGCTTCGATCCGGACGCCACCCTAGCAAAGCGCCAGACCGCCTAACTATCCTCTCCTGCCGTGTCCCAAACCACCGAAGTCGTGGCGCCCCGCCGAGCGCCGGCGAGTCGTCTTTCGCCTCTCGTCCGCGACGCGGGAGTCACGCTCGCGGTTGCGGGGATCGTGTTTCTGATCGCCTACGACAACGGCGGCTTCGGCGAATCGGCTCGAGACACGTTCGGAATCGTCCTGTTTTGGGCCCTGGTCCTCGCCGTTGGCATCGGGCTCTGGCCCCTTGCCGGCGTGACGCCCGCCGCCGTCGTCACGGGCCTCTTGCTCGCCGCCTTCGCGGTGCTGAACCTGGCCTCGATCGCGTGGGCGGTAAGCGCGGAGGGCGCGTACGAGTCCTTCGCGCGAGTTGTCGTCTACCTCGGCATCTTCGTCGTGGCCCTGGTCGCCGCCACGCGCCGAAGCCTTCGCGCCTGGACCAACGGCCTTGCCCTCGGGATCGCCGCGATCAGCGTCCTCGCGCTCGTGAGCCGGCTTTTCCCGGACCTGGTCGGGAATGGGGACATCATCCGACTGCTCCCGTCGGCGGCCAACAGGCTCAGCTATCCAATCGGCTACTGGAACGGCCTGGGCATCTTCGCCGCCCTGGGCATTCCGCTGCTGCTGGGGATCGCGGCCGGCGAGAGGACGCCGCTCGTACGCGGGCTCGCGCTGGCCCCCGTACCGGTCATCGCATCGGTCATCTATCTGACCTCGTCGCGCGGAGCGGTCGCGACGGCGGCGGCAGGCCTGATCGCCTTCTTCGTGCTCACGGCCAAGCGCTGGGCCGCCGCGGCGGCGATGCTGCTCACGGGCCTCGGTTCCGCCGCCGCCGTCTGGGTGCTCGTCGACCGGCGCGAGCTCGTGGACCATCCCTTCCACTCAGCGCTCGCGGAGGACCAGGGGCATAGTGCCGCCCTCATCATCGCCGGGATCTGCGTGCTGACGGCCCTTGCCTACGGGATCGGGGCCAGGCTCGTGCCGAGCGACCTCCGCCTCAGGCCGTACTTCGGGTGGGTGCTGGTCACAGCCGCTGTCGCCCTGGCCGCCGTCGGCATCGCGGCGGCGCATCCCGTGCGGCAGTTCGACGCGTTCAGGCAGCCTCCGGACACGGTCAGCACCCAGGGCTCGGTCCAGACGCACCTCCTCAGCGCCAACGGGAGCGGGCGCTGGCAGCTCTGGGCCTCGGCCTTCGATGAATTCCGGACCAAGCCGCTGCTCGGCCGGGGAGCGGGCAGCTACGAGGCGTGGTGGGCGCAGCACGGAACGCTGAGCACCTTCGTGCAAGACGCCCATTCCCTGTATCTCGAGACGCTGGGCGAGCTCGGGATCGTGGGCTTCCTGCTCCTCTTTGCGGCCTTCGCGACAGGCTTCGTTGCCGCGGTCATTCGCGTCTTTCGCGTCGCCGGGGAGGATCGCGTCTTGCCGGCGGCAGCTACGGCGGCCGTGTTCGCCTATCTGGTCGGCGCCGGAATCGACTGGATGTGGGAGCTGACCGCGGTCGCGGGCGTCGCCTTCGTATGCCTTGGGCTCGCGATCGGACCGGCGGCGGCGCCTGCCTCGACGTCTCGAGGATCCGGTGGAGAGGAGCGGCCGCGGGCGTCCCGCCGCGGCGCCTTGGGACTCAGGATCGCCGGCCTGGCGGCCGGCTGCTTGCTGATCTGCGTCCTCGCCGTCCCCTTGCTCGCCGGCTTCAGGCTCACCGCCAGCCAGGACGCCGCCGCTCGGGGCGACACGCGCTCGGCGATCGCGGACGCGCTCGACGCAAAGAGCATCCAGCCCTGGGCCGCCTCGCCGTACCTGCAACTCGCGCTCGTCGACGAGGTGGCCGGAGCTCTCAAGCCCGCGCGGAGGTGGATCGGGGATGCTGTCGCCCGTGACCCTTCCGACTGGCGATTGTGGCTGATCAAGTACAGGATCGAGATCAAGCTCGGAGAGCTTGGACCTGCGCGCCGAAGCTTCGATCGCGCGCGGAGTCTCAATCCGCGCTCGCCGCGTTTTCCGAGCACGTGAGGCCGGCTGCCGGTATGGTCCAGGGCGACAAGGGTCGCGAGGGAGGGAGGGGTTTGTTTGGGCTCCCCGAAGGGGATTTGCCAAGGCATGCATGTTCCGGTACTTTCCGCGCGCGGGGAGATGGGGTCGACATCTCGTGGCACAGACAAAGGTGGATGAATGGCTGATCAGCGATGTCTCGTCCTAGGAGCGGGCTTTCTCGGCAGCCATGTCGCTCATCATCTCGCCCAAACGGGCTTCGAGGTCTCGCTCTTCTCGCGTAGCTTCAATCCCTGGTTCACCTCTGAGAGGGCCGAGGGGATCGACATCCACGTCGGGCGGATCGAGGGTGAGACGGACCTGCTGCGAAAGCTCGTCGGCGCTGCCGACACGATCATCCACTTCGCTTCGTCTTCGCGCCCCCCCACCGCCCTCTTGGCGCCGGTCCAAGACCTGGAGCAGACCGTCACGCCCGCGCTGACCGTGCTTCAGATCCTGAGCGATGCCGAACCGGGCAAGACGCTGATGATGTGCTCGTCCGGCGGGACGGTCTACGGCAAGCCTTCCGAGCTCCCAACCCCCGAGGACCACCCGCTCCGGCCGCTGACGCCGTATGCGATCAGTCACGCCGCCGTAGAGCGGTACGTCGCCTTCTACCGAAGGACATATGACCTCGATGCCGTCGTCCTGAGATTCGCGAATGTCTACGGGCCGGGCGAGCTCGGGAGGGGCGGCCAGGGCGTCATCGGCACCTGGCTTCACCAGATCGCGATCGGGGAGCGGCCGGTGCTTGTCGGAAGTCTCAATGTCTCGCGCGATTTCATCTACGTTGAGGACGCCGCGCAGGCCGTGGCCGCATTGCTCAACTCGCGGCAAAGCAACGTCTTCAACATCGGCTCCGGGACGACAACGACGCTGCTGGAGGTCCTCACCAACCTTCGCGCGACCGTCGGCTCCGAGGTCGAAACCACGCTGGGATCCTTTGCAGAGCATCATCCCGTGGTCGACATTCCCGTTACGCACCTCGACACGACTCGCATTCGGGCCGAAACGGACTGGAGCCCGGAAACGTCTATCACCGACGGCCTCGAGTCGACCTGGGCGTGGGCGACCGAGCACTGGCGGCCTGTCGAGAAACTGCGCTCGGAGCTCGAGCGCGTTTAGTCTTCCGCGAATCGACCCGCCGACGATCGAACACTCTCTGGCCACCGACCTTGCCGAACCTCAGGTCGAGCGACGGCTCGCCCTGATTCCGCAGCCCGATCCTCCGCTCGAGCGCTTCGTTCGGCGGATGCTCGACATCGGTCTCTCAGCCGTGGCGCTCGCCCTGACCTGGCCGGTGATTGCGCTCGCGGCTCTCATCGTGCGGCTGGACACCGCCGGCCCCTCGTTCTTTCGGCAGACGCGGTTGGGGAAGCACGGGAGGCGGTTCACGATCGTGAAGCTGCGCGGGATGTACGCGGATGCCCGAGAGCGATTCGCCCACCTCTACAACTACGAGCTCTCCGACGAGGAGGCCCGGCGCTTTCACTTTCACATCGAGGACGACCCCAGGGTCACGAGGGTTGGCCACTTCTTCCGAAAGACGAGCATCGACGAGCTGCCCAACTTCTGGAACGTGCTCAAGGGAGACATGTCGCTCGTCGGGCCGCGCCCGCAGATTCCCGAGATGTTTCCCTACTACGGCCCGTACAAGGACGTGATCCTGTCGGTGCGGCCGGGGATCTTCTCCCTGCCAAAGGTCTCGAACCGGGACGACGCGAACCTGCAGGAGACGATCCTGGCGGATGCGTATTACGTGCATCACCGCAGCCTCGGCCTCGACTTCAAGATCATCTTGCGCGGAATCGCAATGGTCGTTCTGCGACGAGCGGTCCGATGACCTTCAGGCGGCGGTGACGGGTGCGGAGTGGGCCCTCGCCCACTCCCATTGCGCTGAAACCCCCTGCTCCAGCTCCGTGAGCGGCCGCCAGCCGAGCTCGCCTGCGATACGCGAGATGTCAGCCGAGGTCCGGCGCACGTCTCCGGGAATACCCGGAAGGTGCCGAACCGCGAGCCGCCGGCCGGAGACGTGCTCGAAGATCCCGATCACGTCATTCACGCTTGCCTCGGACCCGCCCCCGATGTTGTAGACCGCGCCCGCCGGCGCTCGATCCATGGCGAGGATGGTCGCCGCCACGGCGTCGGACACGTAAGTGAAGCCACGGGTCTGCGAGCCGTCTCCGTAGACCTCGAAGGACGTATCCGTAGCCAAAGCGCCTGCGATCCGCGCGAACGCCATGTCCGGGCGCTGCCGCGGCCCGTACACCGTGAAGTAACGGAGGGCGACAACGTCGAGCCCGAAGCCCTTGGTATACGCGCGGGCGAGATGCTCGCACCCGAGCTTGGTGATCCCGTAGGGCGAGATCGGCCTCGGGACGGCGTCCTCGCCGGTCGGATAGCTCTCGGCTTCGCCGTAGATCGAGGACGAAGATGCGAACACCACGCGGACACCGGCCGCAGCAGCGCTCTCGAAGACGCGCTGCGTCGCCAGGAGGTTGTGACGCACGTACTGCGGAAACACGTCGCCGAAGCTCCGCACGCCGGGCTGTCCCGCGAGGTGAAAGACTCCGTCGGCCTTCGCGAGCAGTCCGTCGATCGAACCTTCGGCGAGGTCCGTGCGCAACACTTCGAATGGCGCCGCGTTCTCTTCCTTGAGCCGCGGGTCGTAATACTCGGTGATGCAGTCCACGCCCACGACGTCGTGGCCCGCGGCGACCAGCGTCTCGGCGAGGTGTGAGCCTATGAAGCCGGCGATGCCCGTTATGACGTAGCGCATCTGTGCGAGAACATATCTTGGAGCCTGACCTTGCGCGAAATGTTCTCGCACTCGGCCGACGAGGGCTTGTCGCTCGGCGGGAAGCTCCTCTGGCTCGCAACGAACTCCGTCCGCTCGCTTGCGGGGGAAGCGCGCGCGGTCCTGAGCGGGGGGCCGAGAATCAATCACCCCGCAGACGTGTTCCCGGGCCCGCTGCACTACGACGAGCCTTCTGGACGGGCCTCGCTGGAATCGTCGCCGGGGCGCCTCCTCGCGATCCACACGACGCTCGGTCTCTGCCGGCTGCTCAACGAGATCCTGGCCGAGCCGGTCTCCGTTCTCGATCTCGGCTGTGGCTCCGGCGGCTTCTACCCCTTCTTCCGCGACCAGCTCACTCGGTTCTCGCACTACACGGGCGTCGACATCGCACGCCACCCGGCCTGGGAAGAGCACGAGCACGGAAGCGAGGGTCGTGCAACCTTTGTCTGCTCGCCGGCGGAGCGCTTCGTCAATACGCTCGACGAACGCTCGCCCTACAACCTCATCCACTCGAATTGCGCGCTCGAGCACATGAGCGACGACGATGACGTCATCCAAAGGCTCTGCGAGTGGAGTTGCTCCCAGGTCAAGCCGATCGCCCAATTTCACGTCCTCCCGGCTACCGCCGCCCTTCCTCTCTACAGATGCCACGGGTATCGCGTCTACTCCGCCTCTGATGTCAAGCGGCTGCTCTGCCCGTCTGGCAAGAACTTCGTCATCGGCCTTGGAGGTTGGCGAAGCTGGAGCCAGCACTTCTTCCGCCTTGGACACGGAGGGTCGGCTTCGCTGGATTATGCGAGCCGGCTCGAGGCGGCCTGCGCGCACGACATCGTCTCGGGCGGCACGCGCCTTCCGATCATGTGGTGCCTGCTGAACCTGTCTCGGCTGACGATCGACCGCAGGGAGCTGCAATGACCCTGAACGCGGTTGAGCGTTCGGGATGGCGAACGGCCAGCCGCGCTCGCCGGGCGGCGAGCCGGCGGTAGGCGCGCAGGGAGATCGCTCCCAGAATGGCATTCGGGCCCGGTACAGGAGTGTCGTAGCCGCCCCGCCGCACCGCGACGACTGTGAAGCCGGCGGCTTCCAGCTCGCTTCGGATCAGTTGCTCGGAGTATTCGACCTTGTGGTCGTCGTCCGAGTACGAGAAGCCGCCGAGCCGCCGCCTCCAGCGCTTGTAGGGAGTGTTCCGATTCGGGACGGACACGAACAGCCGGCCGCCGGGACGCAGGAGCCTGCGCACCGACTCCAGCAACTCACCGCGGTGCGCAAGGTGCTCGAGGATGTCGAGGAGGAGCACCGCGTCGAATGGCTCCCGGCGCAGTAAATCGAACGTCTCGGCGTCGGTCAGGTCGCCGCGACGGAACTCGACGTTGTCGACGCCCGATTCGCCGGCGAGCCGCGCCGCGAGCTCGAGCCTGCGTGCGTCCACGTCGATCCCGAGCACGGAGCGGACGCGGGCCGCTGCGTGCACCGCATGCTCGCCGCTTCCGCACCCGACGTCGAGTACACGGTCCCCGGCCTGGAGATCTGTGTCGTACCAAAAGTGCCACGGAGCATCGATCAGATGCTTGGGATGGATCGGCTCCGGGAACTTCCGGGTCACCGGAACGAGCCTGATCGCCACGCGTGTCAGGCGGTCGTTGAGGAAGACCCAGCCATTGGCCAGGGCTCTCGACAGCATCGAGCCACCCGTGCCTCGTGCGTCCTCCGACAGCGCCAGATCGTCGATCAGCGAGCGAAGCCGCTGTTCGTCGTCTCGCAAGACCACCCGCAACCGCGACGAACGACGAGCGTCGTCGAGCTCGTCGGGAGCGGCGAGCACGGCCGCGGCCTGGAAGAGGACTCGCGTCGAGACGCCCCGCGGAGCCGCCGCCACCCAGGGAACCCGGAACACGCGTGACGCCAGGACCGCCGCCGGCATCGCACGTGGCGCAGCCACGACCGCGAGGGCGGCGTGGGTATACGCCCTCGTAAAAGGGGCAAAAGGCCGGGGCGCGAGGATGCTCAGCTTTCGAGAGCTCGCGCCGCCCAGCAGGTCGGTCAGCTCAGCCGCCTGAGTTCGATCGGCAACCACTGCGATCGGACCACTCATCTCCCCGCCAATCTTGTCGGCTGGCGACGGCTCAGAGACGGCTCTGAGAGCGACGCCGGCGCCGGCGTGGCGGGATCCGGTCGAGCAGGACGCCGGCACAGAAGGCAATGAGAAGCGCCAGCGGAAGTGCATAGAACGCATGCCGAACCGGGGAGCGCCCGCGGGTGGTCACTGGGCCGAAGGTTTGGAAATCCGCGTCGGTGATCTGCCGCGCTTCGAGCGTCTTGAGCCGAGCGGCAAGGAGGTCCGCCTGGAAGGTGCGCGTGGGGCCGACCTTGCGGAGCTGTCGGCGCAAATCCGATATCCGGTTCTCAAGCCGAGGGCGATCGACGCCCCGCTCGAGGGCGAGCAGGTCCGCCGTGTAGCTGTTGGCGAGCTCAGTCGCCCGGGACGGCGAGGTTGCATGAGCCTCGACCCTGACAATCAGGTTCCCGGGCGTCGCGCTCGTTTGGACTGCCTCGTGCCTCCCCACCGGCTCCATGGACCGGCCGAGACCAGCGGCGCGGCGCGCGATCACCTCGCCGACGTTTGCGCCTGCCGGAGTACGGCTGAGCTGGTACGTCGCGCTGGCGCGGTACTGCGGCGTCAATGCGAGCGACGCCACGACTGCGGCGGCGACCGCAGCGGCCAATACGAACGCCGTGGTGACAGGATGGCGAACGAGCGGTCCCGCGTACGTGGCAACGACTCTTCTCGTGCGATGTTGTCTTCGGGGCCGCGGCCTGCGTTCGACGGGCGCAGGATGAACCGAAATGTCCTCTATCGAGGCGATTCGGGCAGTATAGGGAACCGCCGCCGAATCCTTTCGGCGCTCGCCGGTGCCATCCATGGGCTCTGAAGGAAACGGACAAATCGTGATCCCCCGCGCGTGGCAGTTCCAGCAGCGCCTCGTCGCCCGCGCCGCGCAGCGCCGGCTGCCCTTGCTCTCAGTGCTGGTCGCAGCCGCAGCGGTGGCCGGGGCAAGCGGGGGCTTGGTCGTCTGGTGGTGGCCCTTCGGGCCCGCGATCGTCGCGGCCGGAGTGCTGGCGGCGGCCGTGATCGCCGGTTTGATGCTGGGAGTGGTCACCGGACGCGACCTTGCCGTGGCAGGAGTAGTCATGGCAGCTGTCGCTGTGGCAGGTGCCGTTGGACTCGGAATCGCCGCCGGATCGCCGGCGGCGATCGCGGCCTTCGCCGTGGTAGCGCTGTGGTTTGCCCTGGCGAGGTTCCTTGGGCCCGTCGAGGGGGCCGCCGTCGTGATCGCCGGCGCGCTGCCCTTCTACCAGACGGGCTGGCTCTCGCTCACAAGCGGAGTGGGGCCCCTGACAATCGCTCTCGGTCTCATAGCGGGAAGCCTGGCCTGGCGGAGCCCGCGCTCCCTTCTGGTGGCGGTGAGGAGCCGGCGTATCGCCGTCCTCGCCGTCTTCGTCGGGTTGGCGGTCGCGTCGCTGGTGCTCGTTCCGCGTGGGTCCTACTCCCTGATCCTGGCGAAGGTCTACATAGGGCGGGCCCTGCTTATGCCCGCGTTGATCTTCGCGGCGTTCGCCGCGATGGAGCGATCTCGGGCAATTCGCCTGCTCGCGGCTATCCGAACGCTCGTCGTCGCCGTCGGCGCGGTGGGTGGGGTCCTATCCGCCGTTCAGGTGGGCGCAGGGGTCGGCTACCCGCAGGCATGGGTGCCCTCGGTCGCTCAGTTCGTCGGCGAGCGCGCGATCGGCTTCAGCGACGGCGCCGGCACCTGGGCCGCGTTCCTTCTGCTCGCGCTGGCGCTTGCCGTCGCTCATTGGCGACGGGCGCCGTCGCTCGAATACGGCGTCGCGACGGCTGCAATCGCACTTGGCATCGTCCTGTCGGGACTGCGGACCGCATGGGTGCTGCTCCTGCTCGTCGCGCTCGCGGCGGCGCTCGCGCCCGGAACACGCCGCCGCCTGCGGGTGGCGATCCCCGTTGGAGTCGTCGCGGTCGTGGCCGGCGCACTGGTGCTGCCCGGCTTCCAGACATCGCTGACCGGCGGGCGCTCGCTCTGGAGCGCTGTCGGCAGCGGCCACGGCCGGTTCGGGGGGGACGAGTCTGCCCATACGCGTCTCCTCCTGATGCGCGCAGAGCTGAAGCTCGGCGTCCGGCACCCGCTGACAGGGGTCGGTCTCGGCAACATCGGTGAATCTCTCGGCGAGCTCCACGAGAGCTACAAGACAGAATCGGGCGTGCGGCTCTTGGTTCCCGGTGTTCCAATCGAGAAGCACAACATCTTCACAGGACTCTTCGCCGAGCTGGGCATCCCGGGTATTGCTGCTTTTTTGGTCCTTCTCGGGACCGGAGCCCTGGCGCTCGGTCGAGCTCTCCGCAGAGCGCGCGACCAGCCCGAGCGGGCCTTGGTCGAGGGCCTCGTCGCAGCGTTCGTGGCCACGGTCCTGCTGGGGATCTCGGTGGAAGTCGACACCCAGGTCTATCTCTGGTGGATACTCGGAACCGCGTTCGCACTCGAGCGGATCGTCACCGCGAAACGTGAGGCCGAGCCCCGTTAGGCGTCCATATTTGTGCTCCTCCGCAGCGTTCACCTAGCCTTATCGCTAGCTTTCACGTCCCTCGACCTCGACCGAAGGGGAGGTTTCCGAGCTTGACCGTACCCGCAAACCCCGATCCAGGCACGGCCACGGCCGAAGCCCTGCACGCATTCGTGCCCATGGCCGTTCCGGTCCTTGGGCCTACCGAACTGGCCTACGCCAGCCAGGCGATCGAGAGTGGTTGGATCTCCTCGCAGGGAGAGTTCGTCGATGCGTTCGAGGACGCGTTCGCCGGGTACTGCGGCGTCTCGCACGGCGTTGCCGTCACGAGCGGAACGACAGCTCTGCACCTCGCGCTCGCGGCGCTCGGGATCGGGCCCGGCGACGAAGTGATCCTGCCCGCGCTCGCGCACATCGCCTGCATCAACGCCGTCGCCCTCACCGGCGCGACCCCGGTCGTCGCCGACTGCGAGCTTTCGACTTGGGGGATCGATCCGGATGTCGTCCAGGCCAAGATCACGGCGCGCACCAAGGCGGTGATGGCCCTCCACCTCTTTGGTCACCCCGTTGACGTCGACCCTTTGCTCGAGCTCGGAGAGAGGCACGGCTTCGTGGTGCTCGAGGACGCCGCACAGGCCCACGGCGCCGAGTACAAGGGGCGTCGAGCCGGGAGCCTCGGACGGCTCGCGAGCTTCAGCTTCTACGCGAACAAGATCATCACCACCGGCGAGGGCGGCATGCTTGTCACCGACGATCCCCTGCTGGCGGCGCGCGCCCGCAAACTTCGCGACCAGGCGTACGAAAAGGATCGGCGCTTCCTGCACCGGGAGCTGGGCTTCAACTACCGGATGACAAACGTCCAAGCGGCGATCGGGCTCGCCCAGATGAAGCGGCTCGACGAGTTCGTGGAAACTCATCGGCGCAATGCCCACCTCCTCAACGAGCTCCTCGCGGACGAGGACGGCCTCACTCTGCCCCCGGAACAGAGTTGGGCGAAGAACGTCTACTGGATGTACTCCCTGCTCGTTGACCCCGAGCAATTCGGGACCGTGGACGAGTTGGCGGCCCATCTCCGCGGGGCGCAGATCGACAGCCGGCCCTTCTTCATCCCGTTGAGCGATCAGCCACTCTACGACCACCTCCGGCGCGACCATCCTTGTCCGGTTGCCGAGTCGATGGCAGAGCGGGGGATAAGCCTGCCGTCCGGCAATGAACTGACGGAACGCGACGTGCGACGGATCGCCGACGCCGTCCATAGCGGCAGAAAGAACTGACGTGACGGAAGCGACCACGAAAACACTGCGCTTCGGCGTGCTTGGGTGCGGTCGCATGGGCCAACGGCGCATGGAGCTTCTCTCCGCTCATCCCCGCACCGAGCTGGTGTGCGTCGCCGACATTCGCCCGGAGGCGGCCGCCCGGGCCGCTGCCAACCACCGGTGCGGACGACGCGACTCGGTCGAGGAGATGGTTGCGGGCGACACGCTCGACGGGATCTTCGTGTCGCTTCCCAACAAGTTTCATGTCGGCCCTGCGGTGGCCGCGCTCGAGGCCGGGATCCATGTCTTCTGCGAGAAGCCGCTGGCGAGGACCCCCGGAGAGGCGAGGAGCGTGGTCGAGGCGGAGATCGCGTCAAGCGCGACGCTGCGTGTGGGAGCTAACCTGCGCTACTTCCCGAATGTCCAGGCGGCCAAGCAAATGCTGGAGGACGGCGCTATCGGAAAGCCGCTGTTCGTTCGGGGCTGGATCGGTCACGAGGGCTGGAACCTGACCGAATCCTGGTTCATCGACCCGGACCTGGGAGGCGGCGGGACGTTCATCGACAATGGCGTGCATATGTGCGACCTCGTGCGCTGGCTCTTGGGCGAGGCGCGCACGGTGACCGGTCGGGTTCAGACGTCTCTTTGGCGCATCGACCCGGTCGAGGACAACGGTTTCGGGATCTTCGAGCTCGAAAGCGGCGCGACGGCGTTGCTGCAGGCGTCGTGGACCGAGTGGGCGGGCTACATGTACATGGAGATCTACGGGGCCAAGGGCTTCCTCCGCATCGACAACCGCGCGGGCAAGTCGAAGCTCTACCTCGGGCAGACCGACGGGAACGCAACGGCGGTGGAAGTGCCCCCCGAAAAAGCCCCCTCGTACAAGGTCGAGTTCGACGAATACGTCGACGACCTCCTTCGGTCCCGCCCGTCCTTTCCCAATGCCTTCGACGGACTACGCGCGGTGGAGATGGCCTGCGGCGTCTACGAATCGGCGCGGACGGGGCTCAGGCAGGAGATCTGGGGAGCCGAGCATGCGCAACTTCTTCGAGCGTACGAGGAAGCCGAACCTGCGGGCCCGGTTAGCGAGATGGCGGAGGCCGGACCGGTCAGGTGACAAGATCAGGCGAGCGCAGGATCGCGCGCAAGCCATGCCTCGAGATCGTCCGCCGTGCCGAGTTGCAACCATTGTTCCCGGTGGCGGTCCAGATCCACAAACGAAAGGGACGTGAGATCCTGAACGTCTACCCCGACCGGCGGAGTGCGAAGCCGCGGATTGAGCACCGCGAGGCCGAAGTCGTCTGCCACCGTCAGCAGGCCGACATCCGGTCGCGCGCCGCGCAGGTGCACGATCGCCTTCCACACGTCGCCGCACCACCCGTCTCGAGCCTCGTCGGCCCAGATCCGAGCGGCCTCTTCGGGCGACTCGGCCGGCCAGGCCTGCGCCTCCGTGGCCGGATTCGCGTCGTGGACGACGACCACTCCCCGGGGCGACAGCCAGGCGAGCACGTTCGTGATGTCGCGCAGAGCCTGCTCATAGGTGTGCTTTCCGTCGATGAAGGCGAGATCGATCCGCCTCCGCGAGAACGTGCTTGCAGCGTGCCGCTCGAAGAACTCGTCGCTCGTCACCGTGAAGAAGCGGAGCCGGAAGTTCGCCGAGTACTCGGCAACGGAGGCAAGCCGCGCTCGGAGGCCGAGCCCGGCTGGATCGACCCCGATCTTGCGAGGCACGCGCACCCGCAGGAAGGTTCCGCCCGCCCGAACGCCGATCTCGAGGTAGACACGCGATCCGTATCGGTCCGCGACGTACTGGAGGCATTGCAGCCGGTTCACGCCGCGAGACGTTATCCCACCTCCCAGGACTGAACGTGGGCCGAAAGAAGCATTCGCCGTCGCAAAGCCCGGGCGTCCTGCTCGTGCTGCCGCCGAAGGGCAGTCTGCGTTCGATGCAGGAGGTCGGACAGCTCTCGAGGTTCCTCGAACACTATGTCGGGGCCTATCACCGCCGTGGTGTCCACGTCGGGCTGCTCTCGTTCGGAGCGCGCGAAGACGAGCGAAAGTTGGCGGAGGGCGCCGGCTTGGCTGCGCTCGTCGCTCCAAAGCGGCCCGCCGGATGGCCGGCGGCTCTGTGGCTTCCGCTGAGGCACCGCAGAGTCTGCCGGCGTTTTCCGGTCTGGCGAGGAATGCAGGCTCCGGCAGGGCTCACCGTTCTCGCCGGCCGGATCTTCCGTGTACGCACGGCGATGACCTACGGCTACGACTACGTCGCCTTTTCGGAAGCCGCCGGTCACCGGGCGCGAGCCCGCCTTCTCGACCGGCTCCTCCGCGTGGTGCTACCGCGGATGGACATCGTTTTCGTCACGAGTGAGCAGGTTGCCGAGAAGGCGCTCCTCCACGGAACCCGTCCCGCCTCTCTACGGACGGTCGAGAACGCGGCACCCGTCGTCGAGGCGCCGGAGCGAGAACGCTGTCCGCGCTCGGTCGCCTGGATTGGTCGCCTCGCTCCCCAGAAGCGGCTGGACATCGCGCTCGCAGCGGCAGAGCGGGTCGGCGCCAGGCTCGTGGTCGCGGGCTCGGGCACCCTCGCGCCCGAGCAGCGCCGGCGCCTCGAGAAGGGAGGCGGCCGCTTCGCCGGCGTTCTCGAGCATCCAGACGCGCTCCGTCTGCTCGATGAGTCGGAGGTGCTGCTCCTGACCTCCGACCGCGAAGGGACACCGAAGGTCGTGATCGAGGCGCTCGCGCGCGGAACCGCTGCGCTTGTCCCCGACCTTCCCGAGCTGAGGTGGCTCTGGGCGGACGACGAGCCAGTCGTAGCCTGCTTCCGTCGCGGGGATGTCGAATCCGCCGCCAGAGAGCTCAGCTCGCTGCTCGACGCCCGGGACCGCCGAGAGCGGTTGGCCGCCGCGGGCCATGCCCTCGCGCGCCGTCGTTTCGACATCCGGGCCACCGTCGATCGCGAGGTGGACATCTTGCTCCGAGAAGCGAGTCTTCCTCGGCGCGTCTCCTTCGTTCCGATGGGGGGTCGACGCGTGGCGAGCTCGCGCTACAGGGTCTACACCGTGGCGGAGGCGCTCGCCGGGCGAGGAGTGCGGACCCGTTGCTTCCGTCCGGCGCTTCCTCCTTCCTCGTTGTCGGAGCGGACGGGCGCCCTCGTGAGGGAGCTCGTGTCGATCGGACTGCATCCTCCGGACGCTCTCGTCCTGCAGCGCCCCGGCCGCAGGCGTGAGGAGCGGATCCTGGCACGCTTCGCACGTGCGCGGGGCTCTCGCATCGTCGTTGATCTCGATGACCCCATAGAGCTGACCCCTTTCGCCCGCGGGCTGCTCGCGCTCGCCGACCGCATCGTCGTGGGAAGCGAGGTCTTGCGGAAAGAGCTGCCGGAGGACATCCGTGGGAGCGTGACCAGAATCCTGCCAACCCCTCTTCCCGCCGAGCGGTACCGCCGCGCCGGGGAGCAGCGTCCCGTCGTTCCCGTCGTCGGCTGGATCGGCGACGGTCCCGCCCACGCAGAGATGCTCTCCCGCGTCGTTGGACGTCTCGCCGAGCCGGGCGCTCTGCCCCGGCAAGACTTCCGGCTGCGCCTCGTCGGAGTCGCTCCAAGTCTGCTGGAAGCGTCCGGTGCAATCGTCGGAGGCGGCCCGATCGAGTTCGTGCCCGATATCGACTGGGCCGACGAGAATGCGGTCGCCGAGCAGTTCGGCTCGCTGACGGTGGGACTCGCCCCCTATCGAGGGCGTCCCGGGGTCGCGTTCAAGATAATCCAGTACATGGCGGCGGGGACGTTTCCGCTCATCGACCTCCGCAGCCCCGGTGCCGCGTATGTCGCCAAGCTTCCGCAGGACCTGCAGGAGCTATGCCTGGTCGACTATTTCGACGACTCATGGTGCCGGAGCCTGGCGAAGCTGCTCGACTTCGCGCACGGCGGGGATGCGGAACCGGCACGGGAGCGCCTACGCAAGGCGGCGCGCGGATTCGACGTAGATCCTTTCGCGGACGCGCTCGTCGCATGACGCTCGCCGGTCGCGTCACGATCCTGCTTCCCGCTCGCAATGAGGCCCAGCGCATCGCGGCGGCGATCGAGAACGCCCTCGAGACCGGTGAGGGC
>WNGB01004131.1_pt1 | contig 22408 bp, 17 predicted proteins | sample 5400681 | NCBI WGS metagenome assembly WNGB01 (sample SAMN13153367, study PRJNA577476) | soil metagenome | isolation source: 115 cm soil or saprolite under grassland replicate 2 | place: USA:California | collected 2016-06-15
CGGCCTGGGCCGCGTGCTCGCCCAGCACGTCGCGCAGCGCGCGGTGCAGCAGGTGCGTCGCGGTGTGGTTGCGCATGACGTCGCGCCGCCGCTCGGCGTCGACGCGCGCCTCCAGCGTCTCGTTGACGGCAATCGCTCCGCGCTCGACCACGCCGTAGTGGACGATCAGGCCGGGCACCGGGCGCTGGGTATCCTCCACGCGCACGCGTCCGCCCGGGCCGATCAGCCAGCCCGTGTCGCCAACCTGGCCGCCGCTCTCGGCGTAGAACGGCGTGCGGTCCAGCACGATCTGCACCGGCTGGCCCTGGCTCGCGCCGCTGACCGAGTCGCCGCCGGCCACGATCGCCAGCGCGCGGCCCGTGTCGACGTAGTGGCCGTAGCCGGTGAACTCGGTTGGCGGCAGCTCCATCTCGGCCCACACGTCGGCCTCGGCGCCGCGCTTAAACTGCGCCGCCTTGCGGCTCTGCTCGCGCTGCGCCGCCATCGCGCGGCTGTAGCCTTCCTCGTCGACCGTTAGCCCCTGCTCGGCGGCAATCTTCTCGGTCAGGTCGAGCGGGAAGCCGTAGGTATCTTTGAGCGTGAAGGCGTCCTCGCCGGGGATCACCGCGCCGCGATCAGCCTTGACGCGATCGACCAGCGCGCCCAGGCGCACGATCCCGCCGGAGAGCGTGCGCAGGAACTGGCGCTCCTCGACGTCGGTGGTCTCGAGGATAAAGTCGCGGCGCTGGCGCAGCTCAGGGTAGGCCTCGCCCATCTGGTCGATCACCGTCGAGACAACGTCGGCCAGGAACGGGCGATCGAAGCCGATCGTGCGGCCCTGGTAGGCCGCGCGCCGCAGGATGCGCCGCAGCACGTAGGATCGCCCGGTGTTGCCGGGCAGCACGCCGTCGGCGATCAGGAACGCGACCGCGCGGCTGTGGTCGGCCACGGCGCGGTAGGGCGCGAAGCGCGCGCGGTAGTCGGCCTCGTCGCTGCCCAGCAGGCCGATCGTGCGCTGGATGATCGGCACGAACAGGTCGGTCTCGTAGGTCGAGCGCACGCCCTGCTTGACCATCGCGATCCGCTCCAGCCCCATGCCGGTGTCAACCGACGGGCGCGGCAGCGGCTCCATGGTGCTGCGCTCGAACTGCATGAACACATTGTTCCAGATCTCGACATAGTCGGGGTCGTCGCTGTTCACGCCGGCGGGCGTCATCTTGCTCAGGTCGTCGCCGATGTAGATCGTGATCTCGGAGCACGGGCCGCAGGGGCCGGTGTCGGCCATCACCCAGAAGTTATCCTTCTCGCCGAACCGCAGCACGCGCTCGGGCGCCGCGCCGGCCTCGATCCAGTAGCGCGCCGCGTCTTCGTCGGCCGGGACGCGCTCGTTGCCCTTGAAGACCGTGAACCAGAGCCGCTCGACCGGCAGCTCGAAGACCTTTGTCAGCAGCTCCCAAGCCATCGCGATCGCCTCGGCCTTGAAGTAGTCGCCAAACGAGAAGTTGCCGAGCATCTCGAAGAACGTGTGGTGACGCGGCGACGGCCCGACCTCCTCCAGGTCGTTGTGCTTGCCCGAGACACGCAGGCACTTCTGCGACGTCGTCGCGCGCGTGTACGGGCGCTGCTCCAGGCCCAGGAACGTGTCCTTGAACTGGACCATCCCTGAGTTCGCGAACAGCAGCGTCGGGTCGTTGCTGGGGATCAGCGAGGAGCTGGGCACGATCGTGTGGCCGCGCGCCTCGAAGAACTTCAGATATGTCTGGCGGAGCTCCGCGCTCGACACGTACTTCATAGATGCTTGCCTTTAGGCGCGGAAACCCATCAGCTTCCCCTTCGACAAGCTCAGGAACCGCGATGGGATGCGCGCTCTGCTTCAGCCTGCTGCTCAAGCGCAAAGCGCAAAACGTAAAGCGCAGAACATTCCAGCGAGTCCTGTTTTACGCTTTGCGTTCAAACGCTTTGCGCTTTCTACGGTTGCATGTCCGCCCAGCCTACCAGGGGTAGGGAAAAGCCCTTGGGTCGGTCGGTTGAGCGCCGGGCGATCGGCGCCGTCGCAATCAGGCGTAGGCGGGATCGACAGGCAGGTTGTCGATGGATTCGCCAGTCCCTGTCAGCCAACCTAACGGCTCGCCTGGTTTACCAAGGATGACCAGGACCAAACGAGCTAATGTGTACGACCTTCGGGTTGAGACACAAGCCCAGGTGCGTTAGCCCTGGGTAGCTGACAAACCACTACGGCAATGGCGCATATGCTTGCGGCATTGTACGGCATCCGCCTGCGTACCGTCAACTCTTTCGGCATCACGGCGTTGTAAACTGGAACCCTTGCGTTTTGACTTTGGACGCCGTATAATGAGCCCATGCTACCGCGGCTTCGCATCCAGCCCGTCTATCAGGGAAGGCGCATGGAAGAGCAAGAACGAGCTACGGCCGACGAGCAGAGCGATCACGGATCAACCTACGCCAACGGCACGCCCAACGGTCAGACCGCCGAAGAGGCCGAAGACCGTGCGCTGATGGAGCAGTTCCTTCTCAACCCCGCCCACGACTACCGCAACCTGCAATATGGCGACACGGTCGACGGCACGATCATGCGAGTCGACAAGGACGAGATCCTGGTCGACATCGGCGCGAAAGCCGAGGGGGTCGTCCCCACGCGCGAGATGCAGTCGCTCACACCAGAAGAGCGGGCTGCGCTGCGGCCCGGCGACACCCTGCTGGTCTTTGTCGTACAGTCCGAGGACAAAGAGGGCCGCGCGATCCTGTCGGTCGACAAGGCGCGCCAGGAGAAGAGCTGGCGGCGGCTCCAGCAGAGCTTCGAGAACAACGAGGTGATCGAGGCCAAGGTCATCAACTACAACAAAGGCGGTCTGCTGGTCAACCTGGACGGCGTGCGCGGCTTCGTGCCGTCCTCGCAGGTCAGCGGCATCAGCCGCGGCCCCGAGACGCAGAAGCAGTCGGATATGGCCAAGATGGTCGGCACGTCGATGCCCCTGAAGGTCATCGAGATCAATCGCAACCGCAACCGACTCATCCTTTCCGAGCGCCAGGCCGTACAAGAAGTGCGCGAAGGACGCAAAGACGAGCTGCTTACCACCTTGAAAGAGGGCGACGTGCGGACCGGCGTCGTCACATCGATCGCCGACTTCGGCGCGTTCGTCGACATCGGCGGGGCCGACGGGCTGGTGCATCTGTCCGAGCTCTCTTGGAGCCGCGTGAAACACCCGAGCGAGGTGCTCAAGCCCGGCGACAAGGTCAGGGTCTGTATCCTGAGCGTCGACAGCGATCGCAAGCGCATCGCGCTGTCGATCAAGCGGACGCAAAGCGAGCCGTGGTCGACGGTCAGCGAGCGCTACCACCTCGGCCAGATCGTCGAGGGCACCATCACCCAGCTGGCGTCCTTCGGCGCGTTCGCGCGGATTGAGGATGGCGTCGAGGGCCTGATTCACGTCTCCGAGATGGGTGATGGGCGCGTTCAACACCCGCGCGATGTGGTCCAGGAGGGCCAGGTCGTGCAGGCGCGGATCATCCGGATCGACCCAGCGCGCAAGCGCATGGGCCTGAGCATGCGCCAGCCGAACGATGCCGGCGCGTCCGGCGGGGAATCGGTCGAAGACGATCATCCCGGATCCAGATCGTCGTCTGCGGTGGATTGAGGAGCGAGGAACTACAGCTAGTGGAGAAGAACCATGTCCGAACGGGCGTTTGATAAATTCACCAAGCGCGCCAAGCAGGTGCTGCAGATTGCCACCGAAGAGGCACGCGCGTTCAACCATCCATACATTGGCACCGAGCATATCCTGCTCGGCCTGATCCGCGAGGGCGAGGGCGTGGCGGCACGCGTGCTCGACGACCTGGGGGTCAAGCTCTCGCAGGCGCGCCACGCCGTCGAGTTCATCGTCGGCATGGGCGAGGGCCCGGCGCGGCAGGATCAGGATCTGACCGCGCGCTCCAAGAAGGTGATCGCCTACGCGGTGGACGAGGCCAAGCGCCTGAACCACCACTACATCGGCACCGAGCATCTGCTGCTCGGCCTGGTGCGCAACGGCGAGGGCGTCGCCACCGGCGTGCTCGACATCATGGGCGTCTCGCTCGAGCAGGTTCGCACCCAGGTCATGCGCGTGCTGCGCCAGGGCACCGGCGCCGGGATGGAGCGCTCGGCGTCCGGCTCGTCGTCATCCTCCGGGTCGCAGGCGCAGCGCCAGAGCAAGACGCCCTACCTCGACGCGCTGGGCGCCGACCTGACCGAGATGGCCGAGGCCGGCCGGCTCGACCCGGTGGTCGGCCGTCATCACGAGATCGAGCGCGTGATCCAGATTCTTTCGCGCCGGACCAAGAACAACCCGGCGCTGATCGGCGAGCCGGGCGTCGGCAAGACCGCGATCGTCGAGGGGCTGGCCCAGCGGATCATCGCCGGCGACGTGCCCGACAGTATCAAGGGCAAGCGAGTCGTGACGCTCGACATGGGCGCGCTGGTCGCCGGCACGAAGTACCGCGGCCAGTTCGAGGAGCGCCTCAAGCGCGTGGTCGACGAGATCAAGGAGACCCGCTGCATCCTGTTCATCGACGAGTTCCACACGATCATCGGCGCGGGCGGGGCCGAGGGCACGCTCGACGCGGCCAACATCCTCAAGCCGGCGCTCTCGCGCGGCGAGCTGCAGACGATCGGCGCGACCACGCTCGACGAGTACCGCAAGTACATCGAGCGCGACGCGGCGCTCGAGCGGCGCTTCCAGCCGGTGCTGGTCGACCAGCCAAGCGAGGAGGAGACGATCGAGATCCTGCGCGGCATCAAGAGCCGCTACGAGGATTTCCACCAGCTCCAGATCGCCGACGACGCGCTCAAGGCCGCCGCGCACCTCTCGGCGCGCTACGTGCCCGACCGGTTCCTGCCCGACAAGGCGATCGACCTGATCGACGAGGCCGCCGCGCGCGTGCGGATGACGCGCTCGGCCACGCCGCCCTCGCTGCGCGACGCGCTGCGCGGCCTGGAGGCGCTCCGCAAGGAGCGCGAGGCCGCGCTCGAGGCGGCGACCGACGACCCTAAGCAGTACGAGCTCGCCACCGATCTGCGCGAAAAAGAGGAGCGCATGCTCGCACGCATCGCCAAGATCGAGAGCGACATGGGGATCAACGACGAGGCGAGTTTCTCGGAGCGGCCCTACGTCACCGAGGAGGATATCGCCGAGGTGATCGGCATGTGGACCGGCATCCCGGTCAAGCGGCTCCAGGGCGACGAAACCACCCGGCTGCTCCAGATGGAGGACTTCCTGCACAACCGCGTCGTCGGCCAGCAGGAGGCGATCGTCACGATCTCTAAGGCAGTCCGCCGCGCGCGCGCCGGCCTGAAGGATCCCAAGCGGCCGATCGGCTCGTTTATCTTCCTGGGCCCGACAGGGGTCGGCAAGACCGAGCTGGCCAAGACGCTGGCCGAGTTTATGTTCGGCTCCGAGGATCACCTGATCAAGATCGACATGTCGGAGTTCCAGGAGCGGCACACCACCTCGCGACTGGTCGGCTCGCCGCCCGGCTACGTCGGCTACGGCGAGGGCGGCCAGCTCACCGACGCGGTGCGACGCAAGCCCTACAGCGTGGTGTTGTTCGACGAGATCGAGAAGGCCCACCCCGACGCGTTCAACCTGCTGCTCCAGGTGCTGGAAGATGGCAACCTGACCGACGGCAAAGGCCGCAAGGTCGACTTCCGCAACACGATCATTATCATGACGTCGAACGTCGGCACCGAGCACATCCGGCGCGCGTCTCGAATCGGCTTCTCGGGCTTCACCTCGGGCAGCGAGCTCGACAGCGAGGATGTCCGCAAGAAGGTGGACGACGCGCTCAAGCAGCTGTTCCGGCCGGAGTTCCTGAACCGGATCGACGCGACGATCATCTTCCACGCGCTGACCAACGAGGAGATCCACAACATCACGACGCTGATGCTCAAGCGGGTGCAGGAGCAGCTCAAGGACCACGGGCTGACCCTGGACGTGCGCGAGAATGGCCTGGAGCTGCTGGCCAAGCGCGGCTACGACCCGGCCTTCGGCGCGCGACCGCTGCGCCGGATCATCACCAACCTGATCGAGGACCCGCTCTCCGAGGGCGTGCTCGAAGGCCGCTTCCAGCCGGGCGACACGGTGATCGTCGACATGGCGACGCTCGAGAGCGGCGAGACCTACCTGCGGCTCCGGCCAGCCCGCGAGGTCAAGAGCGAGGTCGAGGAGGTCGAGGGCGCGGTGGCGTAGCTGCGTACGGATGAGACAAGCGGAGAGCCGCGAGCGTTCGCCCGCGGCTCTTTCGCTGCCGAGCAGGCCCAGGCGTAGCGCGATATCAGGCTGGAAAACTCGCCGCTGCGCCCACCCCTGCATACGTGCGACACTGTATGCCGCCAACGGGCAGCGCCTCGCCGGATCGGCGAGGCGCCGTGCGTCTTGCTGACAGCGCGCTTACTGCAGGCCGCTGTTGATCGAGCTGAAGACTTCGCTGACCCGGCCGCCCAGCAGCGTCAGAATGCCGATCACGACGATCGCGATCAGCACCAGAATGAGCGCATACTCGACGAGGCCTTGCCCGTCCTCTTTGGCGAAAAAGCTGCGAAGCATGGTTGTTGTTCTTCCTTTCGGCTGATGAATAATCCATAAACAGCACAACATGTACCGTCCCGGCACGAACAACGATACGGGCGTTACTTCGTGCACACCACATCCGAACAACATGCCTGGACCAAGCGCAACGCCCCACCAAAGCGGCGGGGCGTCGTGCGTCTTGCCGGCAGCGTAGTGCTTACTGCAGGCCGCTGTTGATCGAACTGAACACCTGGCTGACCTTGCCGCCCAGCAGCGTCAGAATGCCGATCACGACGATTGCGATCAGTACCAGAATAAGCGCGTACTCGACAAGTCCCTGCCCGTCCTCTTTGGCGAAAAAGCTGCGAATCATTGTTGTCTCACCTCCTTTCTGTCGAGATTGATGTCACATTAAGTTCGCATGAGGATATCGACAACTACAAATGTTAAGATACGACTGTCGAGTTAACACTTTTTTCATCAGCCGGGATCATCTCAGCGGGCGCAAGATGCGACGATTGATGGTAAGCCCCACATGGTATAATTGAGCCGAACATTTGAACGAGGAATGGCGGGGCAAGCGGGCCTGGGAAGCACACGCGGCCTGCCACAAAGCCAACCCGCCGCAACGGATCGAGGGACGATTGGCAAAGACACGTACGATCTTCGTCTGCCAGCAGTGTGGCTCGCAGCAGACGCGCTGGATGGGCAAGTGCCCCGACTGCGGCACCTGGGATAGCCTGGTCGAGCAGGTCGAGCGCAAGGAGCCGGCCGGCAAGGGCCGCGGCGCGGCCGGGGCAAACGGGCTGAACCAGCCGGTGCCGCTGCGCGAGGTGCCGACCGGCGGCTTCGAGCGCCTGCCGGTGCTGGGCGAGGAGTTCGCGCGCGTGCTCGGCGGCGGGATGGTGCCGGGCAGCCTGGTCTTGATCGGGGGGGATCCAGGTATTGGCAAGTGTGTTACAGGTGATAGTCGTATATTTGACCCCACTTCTGGCACCTATTTGCCCATCACCGAGTGGGCGAAGAAGTTGTATCCAGTCCTATCGCTTGACAATGAAACACACCGTTTAGCGACACAGCAGGTTTCAGCATTTCACGATCGGGGTGTGCGCCCCATTGTCGAGGTAAAGACGAGGCTGGGCCATCGGCTTCGGTGTACGCCGAGTCATCCGATACTCACACCTAACGGTTGGTGCGCTATTGGCGATCTCATGCCGGGCACTCGTATTGCCACACCGCGCGCTTTGCCATTCTTCGGAACCGAGGCGATGGCTGATCATGAGGTAAAGCTGCTAGCCTACATTCTGTCCGACGGGTCAGCGCAAAGTTCGGCTGAGAATAAATCGGTTCCTGACTGCGTGTTCCGCTTGCCGAAACACCAACTAGCACTCTTCCTCAAAATCCTGTTTAGCTGCGATGGATCCGTTTATGTCACGAATAGCAATACTCCAGCACTCTCCTACAGTACTATAAGTTGGCGTTTAGCTCAGGATGTGCAGCACTTAATGCTGCGATTTGGCTTCATTGTCAAATTAAGAACGAAGCAGCAGAAGGTCAATCACGAAGCGTATACAGCGTATGAGATCCAAATGCTCGGCGTCGCAGAAGTCAGACGATTCTTGCACGAAATCGGTATTTGGGGACGAGAAGATGCTAAAACAAAGATCGAACAGTTACCCCCACTATCTAAGTCATCCACGCACTTCGATACCATTCCAACTGGACCGAAGTTTTGGGAATATCTGCATGAGGCAACAGGTGGAATTTCGCTCAGGATCGTGTCGGCAAAAGCAGGCATCACTGTTCGCAACCGCCGCCATGAGCGTCCGCTGACCAGAACGACCGTCTCCGCCATCGCCGATTCCTATCCATCGCCTTATTTGCGAACATTGGCTTACGGCGATATCTATTGGGACGAGATCGAAAGTGTTGAGACAGCAGGTGAAGAAAGAGTTTACGACTTAACAGTACCTGGAGCGGCTAATTTCGTCGCTAATGATTTAATCGTTCATAATTCGACGATCATGCTGCAAGCAGCCGCTGACTTTGCTGCTCATATCGGCCCGGCGCTGTACATCTCGGCCGAGGAGTCGATCCAGCAGATCAAGCTGCGCGCGACGCGCATGGGCCTCAACCCGGAGCACCTGCTGCTCTACTCGGAGACCAGCCTCGACTCGGCGCTCGATCAGATCGAGCGGGTGCGCCCGCGGCTGGTGATCGTCGACTCGATCCAGACCGTCTACCTCGAAGATCTGACCTCGGCGGCCGGCAGCGTTAGTCAGCTGCGCGAGGGCTCGCTGCGGCTGCTGCGCATGGCGAAGGACACCGGCATCCCGATGTTCCTGGTCGGCCATGTCACCAAAGAGGGCGCGATCGCCGGGCCGCGGGTGCTGGAGCATATCGTCGACGTGGTGCTGTACCTGGAGGGCGAGCGCTTCCACCAATACCGGCTGCTGCGCGGCGTCAAGAATCGCTTCGGCTCGACCGACGAGGTCGGCGTGTTCGAGATGACCCAGGACGGGCTGCGCGAGGTGTCGAACCCCTCGCAGGTGTTCCTGGCCGAGCGCAGCGCGGGCACGCCCGGCTCTGCCGTCGCGGTGACGATGGAGGGCACGCGGCCGATCCTGGTCGAGGTGCAGGCGCTCACCGCCAACACCGCCAGCGCCCAGCCGCGCCGCACCGCCAACGGCTTCGACATGAACCGGCTGCTGATGCTGATCGCGGTGCTAAGCAAGCGGGTCGGGATCCCGTTGTTCAACCAGGATATCTATGTTAACATTGTCGGCGGCCTGCGGATCACCGAGCCGGCGGCCGATCTGGCCGTCGCGGTGGCGATCGCGTCGTCGTACCGCAACCAGCGTGTGCGCCAGGATCTCGTGCTGGTCGGCGAGGTCGGGCTATCGGGCGAGCTGCGCAGCACCAGCCAGCTCGACCGGCGGCTGGGCGAGGCGGCCAAGCTGGGGTTCACCCGCTCGCTCTACCCGCGCACCAGCGCCGCGCCGCGCGTCGACGGGCTCGCCGTGGCCGAGGTGCGCTCGATCGCCGAGGCGGTCGATCTGGCGCTGGAGCACGGCGACGACCGACGACCGACGACCGATGACTGACAGCTTTTGTCGCGGCGTTCACCGGCGCCCGACGCTGTATGGAGCCGTACGATATTAGGCTACAGGAGTGAGCACCGCCGCTGAGACTTGCCCCTGGTGGTCGGTGGTCGGTGGTCGGTGGTCGGCGCTATGAAAGTTAGCCTCAACTTTTTAATACGAATCCTCGGCATGGGCCTGCTGGCCTACATCGGGCACAGCATCGGCCAGGCGCTCTCGAATCCCCAGCCGAGCGAGACCGAGCAGCTGGCGACACAGCTGCTCACCCTGGCCGGCGCCGGCCTCGGGCTGCTCACCACCCATCGCTGGACGATCGAGCCGGTCCAGGAGGGGCTGCGCTATATCAAGAGCATCTCGATCGCCGAGCTGACCGCGATCGTGTTCGGGGCGCTGGTGGGGCTGCTCTTCGCGCTCATGCTGGCGGTGCCGCTGGCGCAGCTGCCCAGGCCGTTCGGCCAGTTCCTGCCAATCATCGCGGCGGTCGCGCTGGCCTACCTCGGCGCGGTGATCTTCTCGGCGCGCAAGAAAGAGATCGCCGGCCTGCTGCGCTCGGCGCGCACGCCGCCGCTGGTGCTGCCGCAGCAGATCCTCGAAGGGCTCCAGCCGCCCCAGCGCTACCTGCTGGACACGTCGGCGATCATCGACGGCCGGATCGCCCAGGTCGGCCGGACCGGCTTTATCGACGGCACGCTGCTGGTGCCAAACTTCGTGCTCAACGAGCTGCAGATGCTGGCGGACTCGGCCGACGAGCTGCGCCGGGTCAAGGGCCGGCGCGGGCTGGATATCCTCAACGCCATGCAGAAGGACGCCGCGCCGCCGGTCGAGGTGCTCGACGTAGCCGTCAACGGCGCGCAGCACGTCGACGACAAGCTGATCATCCTGGCGCGGCAGTATCGCTGCCCGATCATCACCAACGACCATAATCTCGGGCGCGTCGCCGAGCTGCAGGGCGTGCGAGCGCTGAGCCTCAACCAGCTCTCCGACGCGGTGCGGCCGCCGGTCGTCTCGGGCCAGGAGATCCGCGTGACCATTCGCGACAGCGGCCGTGAGCGCGAGCAGGGCATCTCCTTCTTGGACGACGGCACGATGATCGTGGTCGAGGAGGCGCGCCGGCTGGTCGGGCAGGAGGTCTCGGCCACGGTGACGCGCGTCCACCAGACACAGACCGGGCGGATCGTGTTCGCGCACCTGAATAATGGCGCCGGCGACAAGTCGAGAGGATAAGAGAGCCGCAGGATCGCGACGCCGGGTAATAGTGTGGTAATCGCCGGCGGCTACACTCGTGGGGTAAGAGCAATTCGACGCCATGCGCGCGCCAGGAGCGACCCCACGATGAAGTTCCAGTGTGCCACCATCGCCGCGCCCACGCACACCTTTGCGGTGGTGATCGTGCCGAAGCCCATCCTCAACGATCAACACCGCGCCGCTCAGACAATCGCGTTCTTCCAGATGCAGTGGTTCCATCTCCCGATAGTCCTGATGGCCCGCGACGAGCGAGGCGTGCCAAGCTCCTACTACGGCCGGGCCGATCTCGCGGTGATCCTCAGCCGGATCCCCTCGACCGGCGTGCCATGGCAGGAGCTGGATATCGCGTGACCGGCGCGTGCCTAAACGCCACCTACGACGGTATAGACAGCAAAGCCGCGCAAGCCAACTGATGATGTGCGGCCTGGCACCAGCTTGGCGACAATGCCGGAAAGGAAAGAAAGTATGGTTAATCGATCAGGCGACAGCATCGGCGCCCTTGGCCTGCTGTTCATCTTGGGCTTCAGCCTCGTGATGATCATCGTGGCCGTGATCATCTGGTGGAAGATCTTCGCGAAGGCGGGCTACAGCGGAGCGATGGGCCTGTTGATGTTCATCCCGCTGGTGAACTTGATCATGCTGCTCATCCTCGCCTTCGGCGAATGGCCGATCCACCGCGAGCTTCAGCAGCTGCGCCAGCAACTCGCCCAGCCGCCGCAGAGCTACTACCCGCCGCAGGGCGGCTACCCGCCCCAGGGCTATTATCAGCCGCCGCAGGGCAACCGGCCCGCCCAGTAGATCGCGCCACACGACCAAGCGAGAGCGGCAGTCCAGATTCTGGACTGCCGCTCTCGCTTGGTGCGTTCGAAACATGACCCGCCTGCGCTCACCCGGCGCTCCGGCGGGCCTGCGCAACGGCCGCGGCCGCCGTCTGGCGGTCGGGGCTGCGCGGCAGCACCACACGCTCGCGCTCGACCGAGCGCCCATCGGACTGGTACTCGACGACGACGACCATGAGCGCTTCCGCCGAATGGGGCGCATGGCGCCTGCTCTGCCACTGTTGAAAGTTTGACTGGCGCATGGCTCCCTCCGTCATTCGCGCGACCATCCGCACTGCCACCTGACCGATACGCCGTGGAATGGTTAGACCAGCGCCGCGTGGTCATCACTATGGATCAGTGCATTCCTCTACCGCTATTGTACCCGATGCGCCGCCGCCGGACATCGGCAAGAGTACCGGCCGCGCGTAGGACTTTTGCCTGATCCGCAACGTCCATCGTGCGAACGAGCGGCGGCTCGTACAGTTTGGCGGAAAAACACCGCTCGTATCAACCACGAAGACGCGAAGTCACGAAGAATGGATTCTGTGTATCCATCGACGGCGCCGAACCGGCGCTACTGCTTCGACGGGCCCCGCCGCGCCGGAGTTGCGGGGCGCTGCCGGCTCTCACCAAACGCTCATCAAAGCAATATATTGCCCCTTCACAAAGGCGCCAAATGGCTGTATCATGGGCCCGACAGGTTTGCCCGAAGGAGAACCAGGATGTCAACAACTGCCAGCTCAAGCAGGCAGCTTGTGCTCGCTTCTCCTAGCGAACCAGGCGCAGCACAATAGGCCAGTTGACTATGGCCCTGCTGCTTCGCACGCAACTACGGCAGCGGCGCAGACCGTCAACATTTTACCCGGCAACGGGTTCTTTGCCGGAACTCCCGAATGCTGAATGTCAACGTGCAAACCGTTGCTCCGATTGCGCGACGGAGTGCCTTAGCACAACTGTGCGCAGTATATTACGAAAGCGGATAGATTGCAAGCGAAAGGAGGGGCGCGCTTCCTCTGTCGTGTCAACGCGACGGTCTCCGCGCGCACGATTTTATGACCTCCAGCAGCTCCGAGGAGTACGAGCGGCAGCTTACGCAGCTGCGCGCCCTCATCAAGACCACGCGCGAGCGCAAGTTCCAGCGCGAGCTCCAGAAAGCCCAGTACGGCATCTCGGCCGACCCTTCGATCACGATCGACCTCGATAATCTGACCAGAGAGCTCGCGGAGCAGGAGCAGCAGCTCAAGGACCTGGAGGCACACGGGCCGGTTGCGCAGCCGACAGCACCAGCCGACGGAGCGCGCGTTGCTCCATTGTCGCCCCCACCCCCCAACAGGGTAACGAAGGCTTCGCCAAGCGGAATCGAGCTTACGCTCCGATTCTCGCGCGCGAATGACGGGGCCACGATTACGTGGGAGTCCGACGCCATCGGCCACACGGTTTCCTCTTTCCGCCCACCCTATGACCAACTAACCTTGCAGCTTATCGTTAAAGCACTTGACGCAGCCCAGCTCGGCGCAGACTACGCCTGGAAGCGACTTAATCAGCAGGAGCAAGATCAGCTAACAACGCTCGGCCTCTGGGCGGACAGCAAGCCCCTCGCCGATATTCATCGACTTGCTGGCCAGAAATTATACCAGGCGCTGGTCGCCGATCCCGAGGCTGAGAAGGCGCTGAGCAAGGTGCGTGACGCGGCGACATTCCAGGGCCTACCGGTTTCCTACCTGCTGAGGTTCCCACCCGATACCGCAGAGCTGGCCATACTGCCGTGGGAGTTGCTCTGGGACCAGGACAACGCGCTGCTGCTGAGTCGCGGCGAGCCTTCCGCGTGTGTACGCTATCTCGATCTTCCACAGGCGCTCCCACCGCCGCGGCCCGCCAGTCAGAAACTGCGCATCCTAGCGGTCGCGCCAGATGCCTTTATTGAAGCCGACGTGCGTGAGAAGGAGCGAGCGGCCCGTCAAACGGCCTGGGCCGCGCTCGAGAGCGCCGGCGTGGTCGAGGCGGAGGAACTCAATCCGGCAACGCGCTCGGGGCTAGTGGACCGGATCCAGAATGGCCCACCGATAGACATCCTGCATTTCTATGGTCATGGGCGCTATACCAACGGGATGGGAGCACTGCTGTTCGATACCGACGATGGCGACGGGACGTGGGTGAACGCGAAGCAACTGGCGGTTTTGCTCGGCAAAATACGGCTTGTGGTGCTGAACGCCTGTCAATCCGCCATGATCAGCGATCGGGGGCTGCTCACCGGTGTGGCGCCGGCGCTGATCGCAGCAGGTGTACCGGCGGTACTAGCTATGCAGCTGACGGTTCGGGCGGAATCCGCAACGCGCTTTGCCAAGATCGAATACCGCAGCCTGGCGCGCGGCGAGTCGCTCCAGCAGGCAGTCAATCTGGCGCGCCAGGCGCTGTATTTCGAGGAGGACGAAGGTGGCAGCTGGTATGTCCCCACGCTCATGATTCGCTCCCGCGATACCGGTCCGCTCTACCTGATCAAGAACAGCTGAAGCAAACCGGCGCGTAGGACAGAGCGACGCTCTGTCCTACGCACGTTCTCATCGGATAGCCTCGCATGAGGCAGAAAGAGTTCAGTCACCCCGTCACCCGGCCACCCGCTCATACCAATCCGACGATAGAGTTTTCTTGGAGGGCATGCCGCCCCTCCAAACCTTCCCGCTTTTGCCAGGCGATCAAACGGATTTGGTATCATCCCCTCACCGCATCCTTCCCCAGCACTACCACGATATCCGCGTCGGTCGTCACGCCGGCGGGCGCGCCCTGGACGAGCTGGGCGCCAAGCAGCTGCGTCAGGCGGCGGCTGGTGCGCGGTTTGCCGGTCAGGTCGTAGACGACGGTCCTGGGCACGTCGGCCGCCGGCGCATCGCCGGCCGGGATGACGGTGAAGCCGGCCCGCTCGATCTCGCCGGTGGCGCGGCCGGCCAACCCGTCGACGCCGGTGCCGTTCAGCACCTGCACCCTGGCGGCCTCGTTGGCCTCGCTCGGCCGCGTCAGGAATGCATCCACCACGGCGCGGACGTCGTTCGGCTCCCAGACCAGGTCGGCGCCCTCCTCGCGGTAGTTCGGCGCGGTCTCGGGGCTGAGCCGGAACTGGCCGATCTCGTCGGGGCGCAGGCCGCTGCCCAGCCAGGCCAGGCCGAGCAGCACGTCCGGCCGCGCGATCGGCAGCGTGGTCGTGACGGCGCCGTCGAGCCCGCCGAGCAGCCGCGGCGCCAGGAGCAGCTGGCCGACTGGGCCGCGCTCCTTGATCCTGGCGGCGATCGCGCGCAGCACCTGCTGCTGGCGCTCGGCCCGCCCGAAGTCGCTGTCGGCGTGGCGCGTGCGGGCATAGATCAGCGCCCTGGCGCCGTCCATCTGCTGCACGCCGGGCTGGAACTCGACCCGCATTGTGCCGAAGTCCGACGTCGGGTAGGCGTCGTCGACGATCGGCTGCAGGACGTCGATCGTGATCCCGCCGAGCGTGTCGATGACCTTGGCGAAGCCGTCGAAGTTGATCTGGGCCACGGCGTCGACGTGCTGGCCGTGCTCCGTCAGCCCGAGCATGCGCTCGACCGTCTGCGCGGCCAGGGCCATACCGCCCTGCTGGGGGGTCGCGCCGGGGCCGTAGAGCGCCTCGGCGCCGGCGTAGCCCTGCCCGTAGGCCACGTTGATCTTGGTCTCGCCGACGTCGGGCAGGCTCACGCGGCTGTCGCGCGGGATCGAGAGCATACTGGCCCAGCGGCCGGGCCCGTCGAGGTGGACCAGGATCAGCGTGTCGCTGCGCACGCCCTCCTCGGGATGGCCGGGGCGCTCGTCCACGCCGACGATCAGCAGGTTCATCGCGCCCACCAGCGGCGAGGCCACCGGCGCGTTGGGCCGCACGTCGCCGACGACGATCTTCGACGCCACCGAGCGGATCTGGAGGTAGAACAGCAGCAGCCCCAGCAGCAGCAGCGCGAGGCCGATCAGCGCGACCCGCCTGACGATCGGCCAGGGTAAGCGGCGCGCGGGGCGCGGCAGCCGCGGCGCCTGCGGCGGCGCGCCTCCGCGCCGCTTCGGCATCACAATCGTCTCGCCGGTGTAGGCCTCCGGCAACCGCCGCCGATCGTCGTCGTTCATGCTCATAACCTTCAGCCAGTCAACGGATCAAACGGAGCACCAGCGGACTCAACAGAACCAGCGGCGATGTTGTGATGTCGCTGCGTGCATTGTTGTTCGTCGTCTCCGCTGTATCGGTTCTCGCTCCGCATCAGTATAGCATGGCCCATTGCCGAGCAGGCTGATAGGCGGCTGTGAGGCCGATGAAGACCGGCTGGCGGCGCCGTGGCACGGCGATTGCTTTTCTATCTAGCGGAGACCAATCAATGGCACGCCGGCTGCTATAGCAGTTCGGCGGAGGAAGGAAACGCACCGCCGGGGGCAACGGGCTCCCCGGAAGCGGGCGTACAATCCGAAAGGAGAGGCTACCCATGATCAACTTCATTCTGTGGCTGCTGTTCGGTGCACTGGTGGGCTGGCTGGCAAGCATCGTGATGCGAACCGACGCGCAGCAGGGCGCGCTGCTCAACATCGTCGTCGGCATCGTCGGCGCGTTCATCGGCGGATTCCTGTTCAACTTGCTAGGCATTGGCGGCTCGAACATCAACAACAGCGATTTCAGTCTGGGCGCGCTGCTGGTCTCCTTCGTCGGCGCAGTCGTCCTGCTCGGGATCGTCAACCTGGTTCGCCGCGGCTCGGTACGCTAGCCGCCGGCGCTCGATAGCGGCGAGGCGCTAGCGCTTCGCCCATTCGCGAGGGCCGCCGCCACAGATCGCTCTGTGGCGGCGGCCTTTCTGACGCCCGCGACAAGGCTATGGTGGGGTGGCGGGCTGGGAGCGAGGGCTGGGCCCCGCCCCCAGCCCGCCACCCCACTTTCTGACCCGCTCTCATCAGTTTGTCATCTTTGTATACTATACTACCAGCGGGCGGCGAGGCGGCGCGCCCTGTCTCTGCGTCGCAGCAGTACGTAGTAGCAAGGAGAACGATAGTGTCCACCACTGAGACGGCGACCAACGTAGCGCCGTCGACGGCGCTTGTGTATGAGCTCGCCGAGGCGGCCAGCGCCGGCGACCGATCGTTGCTGGCTGGGCTGGGAAGCCTGCCGGCGCACCACCCGCATCGCAACCCGCTCGACCCGGCGCGCCTGACCTACACACGATCCTGGTTTGGGCTCGGCGCCGCCGCCGCGGCGCTCGGCGCGCTGGGTCTGCGCCAGTTCGGCTGGCCCGTGGCGGCCGGCGCCGGGGTTCTGGGCGCCGCCGGACTGGCCTACGCGAAGCGCTACGAGCCGGCCCACCCGACCCTCGAGCGCGTGGTGCTGCGGCTGCCGCAGCTGCCTCCGGCGCTGGATAGGCTGCGGATCGGCCAGATCTCCGATACGCACCTGGGGATGCCGCACACGGCCGACAACCTGGCCTGGGCGATCGAGCAGATGCGGCGCGAGCAGCCGGCGCTGATCGCGCTCACCGGCGACCTGGTCGGCCTGCGGCGCAGCATTCCCGATCTGCCGATGCTCCTGGGACAGCTGCGCGCGCCACTGGGCGTCTACGCGGTGCCGGGCAACCACGACTACTGGGAGGGTCTGGCCGACATCCACGCGGCGCTGTCGCTGGCCGACATCCCGCTCTTGCTCAACCAGAACCGGCGGCTTGGCTGGAACGGCGCCGACCTGTGGGTCGTCGGCATCGACGACCTGTGGGACGGCCGGCCCGACTTCGACGCGGCGCTCGACGGAGTGCCGCCGGGCGCGTTCAAGATCCTGCTGGCGCACTCGCCCGACGTGGCCGACAACGCCGTCGCCCATGGGTTTGCGCTGCAGATCTCCGGCCATACCCACGGCGGGCATCTGCGGCTGCCACTGCTTGGCCCGTTCGCCCGCCCGCGCTTCGGGGTCCGCTACGTGATGGGCCAGTACCAGATCGGCGACATGACGCTCTACGTCTCGCGCGGGCTGGGCGGCGTCGCGCTGCGGCTGCTCTGCCGGCCCGAGGCGACGATCTTCACGCTGCGCTGCGGGTAGGCTGCCCCAGAAGTCGCAGGTCGCAGGCCGCAAGATGCCACCCGCGACCTGCGATGTGACGCCTGTCTGGCTGCGTGCTTTGGAATGCGGCAGCCACGCTGCCGCCGGGAGCATAGCTCCCGCACTCCACAGCACTCCACAGGCACAGCGCAGAACGCTGCCGCCGGGAGCATAGCTCCCGCACTCCACAGCGCCTCGTGGGCACCGGCAAAACTTCGCCTCACACCCGAATGCGCCCTGCGCCCTGTGGCCTGCGCCCTGTGGCCTGAGCGTGTGGTATACTCCTGCTGTCACACAGCGCACAGGAGAAACACATGGCCCTGACAGATCGCTCGCGTCGCGCGACCTCCGCGTCGGACCCAGGCCGCGTTGCCCGGCTCGTCGCCGGCGACATCGTGGCGTTCAACCTGGTCACGGCGATCGGCCTCTCCAACCACGGCGAGCTCACCAGCCTCGGCGCGATCCCCCTGGTCGTGACGATCGCGGCGCCGTTCGCGATCGGCTGGTTCGCGGTCGCGCCGTTCCTGGGGCTCTTCAAGGGCGAGGTCGCCGGCCAGCCGCGGCGCATGCTGGCGCGCACCGCGCTGGCCTGGCTGATCGCCCTGCCGATCGGCCTGCTGCTCTGGTCGATCGTCCGCCAGCGACCGGTGCAGCCGGCGTTCGCGATCGTCACGTTCATCACCAACCTGATCGTGCTGCTCGGCTGGCGCGGCGTGTTCGCATGGCTGGCGGCGCGCGGGCGAGGTCGCTGAGGCGCCATGCCCGCGGAGAAAGGTGATCGCATGGTCTCGTGCTGCGGCGCCCGAATGTGGCTCGGGCTGGCATTGGCGCTGCTGGCGATCGGCGGTCTGGCAGGCTGCGAGCCGGGGCCGCCGGCCGCCGCCCCGACCACGCCGACGACAACTCCACAACCAATCGTCGCGGCACAGCCGACCGCCGTGCCGACGCAAGCCGCGCCGCCAACCGCCGCGCCGCCGGCCGCAACCGCCGAGGCGCGACCAACCGAGACGCAGCCGGACACGACCACACACCCGAGCGTCGGCTACCTGGTCTACCAGCGGCCCGACGGCAGCCTGTGGCGAGCGGACGGACCGGGCGCGCAGCCGATCCGCCTGACCGAGCCGACTGATCCCGAGGCCCTGCTGCCCTGGGCCGCCTCGCCCGACGGCCAGACGATCGCGGTCGTCGCCGGCAAGGGGCTGTGGTATCAGTTCCGCGAGAACCCCACGCTGGCGCTCTGGCTGGTCGGCGCCGACGGCTCGAACCCGCGCAAGGTCCAGGATCTGCTGCCGCCGCGTGGCGTCGACCCGACACCCGGCGGCGACGACGCCTTCAACCTGGTGCCGGCGCTCACGTCGGAGCAGCGGCTGGCCTGGAGCCCCGACGGCCGGCTCGTCGCGTTCGTCTCGGCCCACGAGAACCAGGTGGACCTGTACACGGCGGCGCTCGACGGCACGGTCAAGCGGCTGACCGACACGCCCAGGCTGGAGCAGGGGTCGCGCTGGTCGCCCGACGGCGCGCTGGTCGCCTACCGCACGACCACCGGGTTCGGCACCGGCGCCGGCTGGGGCGACGTGGCGCTGGAGGTCGCGCCGCGTGGGGGCGGGCAGCCGGTCTTCGTGATGGACGACGGCAAGCTCGCCGCCGGCACACAGGCGCAGGCGATCGAAGACATGTTCTGGATCGGCCCGAACACGATCATCGCCGGCCTCTGGGACATGCTGGCCGGCAAGACCGAGGTGCGCGCCCTGACGATCAGCCCATCCGCAACCACGGTGATCTTCGACGCGCCGTACACTGCGCTGGCCTGGAACGACGTCAGCCAGCAGCTCGCGATCGCCGGCACATCCGCGTCGCTGCTGCAGTCGCCGATCGACAAGCGCAAGCTGGCGCCGGGGCTATACACCTGGAGCCCCGAGGCCGGCGCGCCCGCGCAGGTCGATCGCGAGCCGGTCGAGGCGCTGGCCTGGACGCCGCAGGGCGACGCGCTGGCCTACAGCCGCGCCGGCAAGCAGCCGGGCCTGCGGCTCTGGGAGATCGGCGCCGAGGGCGATCTGAAGACGATCGACGGCCAGGCCGCGACGACGCTCCTCTGGTCGCCCGACGGACGACAGCTCGCGGCCGGTGCAGCGATCTACAGCCGCGACGGCAAAAAGGTGGCCGACCTGCAAGGCCCGCCCGCCCGCCTGATCGGATGGGGGCCGCAGGGGCTGTTCTATGATACCCCGGCCGAAGGGAGCAATCGCAACCTGTGGCTTTGGGACGGCGTCAAGACGCAGCAGATCGACTCGGCGGTGACCAAGACCTCAAACGCCGGGGTGGTCCTGGCACATACTCGATGAAGCGAGCACGTCTCTCGCTTCAAGAACAAACAGGAATGGCATGACGACGAATCTGTACCTCATCCGCCACGGCGAGGCGCACAGCAATGTCGAGGCCGTGATCGGCGGCATGGACGGCGACCGCGGGCTGACCGAGCGCGGCCTGGGCCAGGCGCGCGCGCTGGCGCGGCGCCTGGCGACCGGCGAGATCGCCGCCGACGTGCTCTACGCCAGCACGCTGCCGCGGGCGCGCACGACGGCCGAGCACGTGGCGACGGCGCTCGGCCTGCCGATCCGGTGGGAGGAAGATCTGCACGAGCTGCGCCCTGGCGAGGCTGACGGTATGCGCCTCGACGAGGCGCGGGCAACCTTCGAGGGCTTCAGCCGCTTCCTGGCCGAGCCATTCACGCCGATCGCGCCGGGCGGCGAGAGCTGGGGAACCTTTCAGGCCCGCACATCGGCGGCGCTGGAGCGGCTGATAACCCGCCACCAGGGCCAGACGATCGTCGCCGTCGCGCACGGCGGCACGATCGAGGTCTCGTTCCTCTACCTGCTGGAGCTCGGGCCGCAGGCACGCAAGCGCGCCGCGTTTCACGTCAATAACACCGCGATCACCCACTGGCGGCACGTCGAAACCGTCGACGGGCGCCAGGAGTGGCAGCTCGTGGTGCACAACGACCACCGCCACCTCATCGGGAGTTCTGAGTTCTGAGTTTTGAGTTCTGAGTTAGGCGCTCTTGATCTCAACTCAAAACGCAAAACTTAGAACTGATCCGTGATAGGATTGCAGCTGTGACAGAGCAGAGCGGCCAGCCGGGACCCTTCGCGGTATATACGTTCGCCGACGAGGATATCTTCGGCGATCTGCCGGACGAGCAGCGCACGGCGGTCGAGCGCATGATCAGCTATGCCGAGTACGCGCAGGGGCAGATCTTTTACGCGCCCGAGGAGAGCGGCGACCGGCTCTACATCCTGCGCCGCGGGCGCGTGCGGATCTACAAGCTTTCGCCGGAGGGCCGCGCGCTGACGCTGCTCATCCTTGAGCCGTCGTCGATATTCGGCGAAATGGCGCTGGCGGCGGACTGGGTGCACGATAGCTTCGCCGAGACGATGACCGATTGCACGGTCGGCACGATCGTGCGCGACGATCTGCGCCGCGTGCTGAATAGCCATCCCGCCGTCGCGCTGCGCTTCATGAACGTCATCAGCCGGCGGCTGCGCGCGCTGGAGCGCAAGCTGGCCGACATCGCCTTCAAGAGCGTCCCACAGCGACTGGCGACCGTGCTGCTCAACCTGGCGGGCGCGACGGCCAGCCGCCAGCCCGCCTCGCCGCCGGCGGTCGTCCGCTACACCCACCAGCAGCTGGCCGAGCTGATCGGCTCCTACCGCGAGACCGTGACCAAGGCGATCGGCGAGTTTCGCGAGGCCGGGCTGATCCGTGTCGAGGAGGACGCGATCTATCTGACCGACATGCCGCGGCTCCAGGGGCTGGTCGGGCGATAGCCGTTCGCAGGTTAGCACGTTGGAACGTTCGAACGTTCTAACCTGCTAACCTGTCAACGCTTCGAGACGTAATCTCCCGTTCGCAAAGCTGTAATCCTTTTTGACTTGCACCGCGCGCGGCGAATGGTGTACAATGCCGGAACCGAGGCCGCGCGAGCGCCGGCCGCTTTGAGATGCTGTCCGGTCGGGGGCGACGTATCCCGGCCCGCTATAAAGCACCGAGCACGATGTCTGTTGCCGAAATTCCCCCGCGCGCTGTGCAGGCGCCGGCCGCCGTCCGACGTATCAGCGAGCGGCCCGCGCGCTTCACACTGACTCTCGAACATCTCGCCTACATCGGCCTGTTCGCGCTGGCGCTGCTGGCGCATCTGTGGGGCCTGGGCGACCGGGCGCTGCACCACGACGAGACGCTGCACGCCGCCTACTCGTGGCGCCTCTACCAGGGCCAGGATTTTCTGCACGACCCGCTACTTCACGGCCCATTTCTGTACCACATCGTCGCGCTGACCTACTTCCTGTTCACCGACAACGACTTCACCGCGCGCCTGAGCATCGCACTCTTCGGCAGCGCACTGGTGGTCATGCCCTTCCTGATCCGGCGCGAGATCGGCCGCGGCGCGGCGCTGCTGGCCACGATCTACCTGCTGATCTCGCCGGTGTTCCTCTACGTCGGCCGCTTCATCCGCCACGATATGTACGCCGTGGTGTTCGAGCTGCTGACGGTGATCAGCATCGTGCGCTACGGCAGCACGCGCCGGGCGCGCTGGCTGTTCGTCGGCGCAGCCGCGCTGGGCCTGATGGCGACGACGATGGAGAC
>WNGB01004136.1_pt1 | contig 22398 bp, 23 predicted proteins | sample 5400681 | NCBI WGS metagenome assembly WNGB01 (sample SAMN13153367, study PRJNA577476) | soil metagenome | isolation source: 115 cm soil or saprolite under grassland replicate 2 | place: USA:California | collected 2016-06-15
TGGTTAAAGCGCCGCCGGCCCCCAAGGGGGCCCCTGCCGCGGCGCGCGCGCCGGCACTGGCCCAGAAAGCACCCCCCTTACCGAAGCCCAAGGCTGCCGCCGTTTCGCCCCCGGCCGCAGGTGCGATCGCGAGCGCGACCAACGTCGAGCCACCGCCGATGCGCGAGCCCATGTCATCGGTGACCACCAGTGCGCCGCCGCTCGAAGCGCTCACCAGTGCCCGTATTCCCTCCGCCATCGCGACGCGCCTCGAACCGCCCCCTCCCCCGACGATCTTGCCGGATATCGGAACGCCGCCCATGCCCGAACCGCGCGGCGCGTCGGACGGTGTCGTGCCCGACGTCGATCAGCGCGAAGGTGAGCCCCCTCTCGACCTGCAGCTGTCGGCGGATGGCTCGATCGATTTGGGCAGTCCGAGCGTGGCCCCTGCGTCGGAAGAACCCGTCAAGAAGCACGAGCCGAGGAAAGAGAAGCCCATCTCGCAAGAAGAGGCGAACGGACCTTTCTCCCTCGCTGGGATCCGAGCGGCGGGTGATCTCACCGGCGAGCAGTGCGAAGCGTTGTTTCGAACAGCGAGGGTCGAGTCGCTGGCTGCCGAGGAAGACCTGACGCTGATCGGCCTCGCGCTGGTTCTCGAAGGGCAGATCGCCGTGCAAGCCACGGTCGCCGACGCATCAGCCGCGGTGCTCAAGGCCAACGAGGCGATCTATGCCAAGTCGTCCATCCCCGACGTGCTTTCGCTGCGACTGGTCGCCGAGGCGACGCCTACCAAGCTCGCACTCTGGGATCTCAAGTCGATCGACGCCGCGTTTTCTTCGTCGCCCGAATTGGTGGCACAGCTCAAGCGCGCTTCCGATCGCGTGCAGGCGCTTGCGGGGTGCATGATGGGTCCTATCGGCGATCGGCTGGACGAAGGATTGCGAGCGCTCGCCGTCGACCAGCTCGAAGTACGCATCCTCCAACCGCACGAGGTGATCGCGTCGGCCGGAATGGCGGTCCCCGGCATGGTCATCGTCGGCGTCGGGACCGTCGAGCTCGGCGACGATGGTGAGGACGATCGCCTTGGTCCGGGCGATTTTCTCTTCGCTACCGAAGTGCTGGGAGCCGAACCGGCGCCGGCGACGGCCCGCGCGGGCAGCAAGGGAGCCATCATTCTTTTCGGCGAACGCGGCGTTGCGCACGAGTTGCTGATGAGCTGTCCGCCGCTACTCGAGCTTTTCGCCGGGATGTAGCTGTCGATATTTACCGCAAGTTCCAGTGGAGCTCCTCGTTGCCCTGAGCTCCGGCGAAGCGCAGACCTACGAACGTCGCATCTTTGCTGATCGTCGGCCCATTCGATGTCGACACCGGAAACTTGATGCGAAACGCTTGCCGCCAGACCGACGCGTAAGGGAAGTACGTGCGTTCGATTGGCCCGGGCTTGGGAATGGCGCTGATTTCTTCGGGCGCCGTTTCGTTTCCCTTGTCGTCGATGAGACGCACGATCCAGGCCGAGTTGGGCCGGGTGAGATCGAGCCAGCGGCGATTGCCACCGTGAAGTGCAACGAAGAACTGGTGATGCGCGCGCGTCTCCGCCAGCGTCGTGTCGAGAAGCTTGCGCCGCTGCTCGATGGAGAGCCGGTAGTCCTCTGCGTACCGCACGACGTACGCCCAACGAAAATCCCACGACTCGTACGTCGCGGTGACCGTCAACAAGTTCTCGAGCTCGGAGAGCACGACCAAGTGTTCGGTGCGCGTCCAGCGCGAGAGGACATGGTCGTAATCGGTCGCCAAGTATTCGCGCGGCCCCTCGGCAAGGTTCACCTGAGGCGCGCCGCAACCGGCCGCGGGGCACACGACCAGCGTCGAAAGTAAGACGACGCGCACGACGAACCTATTCAGCGTGGATGAGGACGGCATTGGGTGCGTAGGCAATGAGCAACGTCGGGACAACAAGATCGCGGGTCCAATGTAGGCGATTTTTTCCACGATCTCATTCGAAGGTCGGATGACCGATACCTGTTGAAGTTATCGCACGGTGGCACGAAGACTGCACTTTCTACGGCGGCAGAGGGCTTTTGCTGAAAGGCTGACCCTTGGCGGCTCGGAGGCCGTCCGTCGTGATGGAAGAACTCGATTTCTTGGTCCGGTTTTGGGAGCTTCGTGCGCGCTACGAGACGCTCGGAATGCCGCTCACGAAAGAAGAGCGGCTCGAGTTGCTTTCGCTGTTGCAGCTGGTCGCCGCCGACAGTGAGCCGATGCCGATCGACGGGATCGATCCTTCGCGCCGTGGCGTGCCCGTGCAGCTGACCGCTGGCTCGGGATTCCTCTCCGGCGACCTCAAAGATCTTTCGTCCGAGCGTCTCGTCGTGGGTGCCGTTGCGTCCCTGCCGCCCGGGCACCGAACGATCTTGTACGCGGCTGACGCGGTGATCGGAGTCGAGTACACGGTTCCGTGCATCGTCACGTGTTCGCGCGAGGACGAGCCGTGTCTGATCAGCCTCACGCCGGACGGTCTGCCGACGCGCTCGCCCTTCACCGTGCCGGTGTCGGGATTGTGGCGCTCGCCTCTCGGGATCGGGCGAGCGGGGCACCGAGTTCAGGCGTAGTTTCCCCACACATTTCGAAGCTGTCAAAGGCACCCGCCGCGGTCGATAATGGGGCCGATGGAGCAGGTCCTGAAGCCCATCTCGGGGCACGCGATTCTTCTCGTGCTTCTTCAGCTGAGCGCCCTGCTCACGATCGCACGCTTGGGCGCCGAGTTCGTGAAGAGGCTCGGCTTGCCGACCGTGGTCGGAGAACTCGCGGCCGGGATCCTGCTCGGACCTACAGTGTTCGGTCATTTCTTTCCGCACGCGTTCGTCCAGCTGTTCCCTCCGATCAGCGAGCAGTTCCATCTGCTGGAGATCATCTCCTGGCTGGGCATGGTGCTGCTGCTTCTGCTCACGGGCCTCGAGACCGACGTGAGGCTCTTGCGCAACTTGGGAAAGACGGCGTTCGCGGCGTCGCTGTTCGGGATGATCGTGCCGTTCGCCTTTGGATTCGGCCTCGGTTGGGTCATACCCGAGCGCTACGTCGCCGCCCCCGACCATCGGACGATCTTCGCGCTGTTCTTGGCCACTGCCATGTCCATCAGCGCGATGCCGGTGATCGCCAAGATCCTCCTCGACCTCGATTTGACGCGGCGCAACATCGGCGTGGTCATCCTCTCTGCCGGCGTCGTCGACGACACGACCGGCTGGCTCTTGCTCTCGCTCATCGCCGGAGTCGCCACGACCGGGAACGCAGACGTGACCGCGCTCGCCGTATCGCTCGGAGGTACGGTGCTTTTCCTGGTCCTGTCGGCATTGGTCCTCTATCCCGTGCTCCGCTTCGCATTTCGCGTCGCCGCCGACCGCTTTCAGTCCAAGGACTCCGATCTCGTTTTGATGATCGTCGTCACCCTCCTCTGCGCGGCGGCGACCGAAGCGCTCCACGTCCATGCCGTGTTCGGCGCGTTCGTCGCCGGTTGCGTGATCCGGCAGGTCCCCCACCTGCGCGAAGACACGCTGCACAAGCTGGAGTCGGTCACGTTCTCCATTTTCGCCCCCATCTTCTTCGGCATCGTCGGTCTCAAAGTCGACCTCTGGCGATTGGGAAGCGGATCGATGCTCTTCACCGTGCTGGGGGTCGCCACGGCGGGAAAGCTCATCGGGTGCACGGTCGGCAGTCTGCTCGGAGGGCTCACCATCGGGGAAAGCCTTTCCATCGCCGTCGCGATGAACGCGCGCGGGGCGATGGAGCTCGTCGTGGCGACGATCGGCCTGTCGCTCGGGATCTTGAACCAGGAGATGTACTCCATCGTCGTCATGGTCGCGGTGACCACGTCGTTCATGGCTCCTCTTCTTCTGCGGCTCACGATGCGCCTGGTGCACCTCACCGAGGAAGAAGCCGCGCGCATGGCGGCCGACGAAGCGAAGGGCCTTTTCGATCCGGAAAAATTGCGGGTGTTGGTTCCGACGGCCGGAGGCCCGAACGCGCTCGTCGCGACCGGTATCGCCATGCGCGTCGCCAAGCGCTCGGCTCATCCGCTGACCGTGCTCTACGTCGAGCGTGTATCGGGCCTGCTCGGGCAGTTCTTCGGAATGTTCAAAGAGAGCGTCGAGGGCAAGAATCTGGCGCAGCAGCTGGAGAAGATGCGAGCTTTGTCGAGCGAGGCGGGCGTACCCGCTCCGGAAGTGCGGCGCCAGTCGAGCCGAGACGTCGTCACCACGATCGGAAACGAATCCAAGAAGGGATTCGACCTGCTCATGCTCGGGGCGAGCGAGTCACGGCGCGGCCTGCGCGGCGAAAAGCTGGAGAAGATCGTGGCCGCCGCCCCCTGTCACATCGGCATCGTCAAAAATCGCGGCAAGGGCAATGGCATCTACCGGCGAATCTTGGTTCCCGTCGACGGTACGTTTTTTTCGCGGGTCGCCGTCGAGTTCGCCGTGCGCTACGCCGAAGGGGTCGGCGAAGGGGCGGTCGTCACGATAGCCCTGGTGACCGATCCGGGGCGCATGCCCGGATCGATCCCTCCGCCGCCGCCCAAGCCGATCGTCCCCGAGCGCACGAGCACGCTGCACGGCCGGGGAAGGGCCAACAGCCTGATGCTCATGGTCGATTCACTCGCCAAAGACGGAGGGCTCGAGAAGCTGTCGCCGGTCTTCAAGGCGACCAAGGCGAAAACGCGGGTCATCGTCCGCCAGCCATCGGAGACCGGGCCCGACCGACTGCCGATCCTCGCCGAAGCGAACTCGGGCCAATACGACATGGTGGTGCTCGGCGCCGAGCACCGCGCCATCCACTATCGCCTGTTCTTCGGCTACGACAACGAGAAGCTGGTGGAGGACAGCCAGATCACCGTCGTCTTGATCGTACCCAAGGTGAAGGGGGCTTAGCCCTTCACCTTTTCGTCCTTCTTCTCTTCCTTGTCGCGATCCTCGCAGCGCAGGGCTTTGCCGCCCAAAAACGCGTCGCTGTACTGGCTCGTCCCGACGTGGCCCGAGCGATCGATCTCGAGCACCACGTAGTTCGCCTTCAGCTTGGCAGCTTGGTTTTTGAGATCGTTCTCGGCGCCTCTGCGAGCTTTGTCGACGTCGACGGATCGCGACTTGCCGCGCACGTCGCCGACCACGCGGCACCCGAACGGTCTCTCGTCTTCTTTCACGACCTTCACGCCGGCACCCTGGGAGTTTACCTCGACGAGGTTTTCCTGGACGCAGCCATACGAGAAGCAAAACAGAGCGAGGGCAAACGACGTCTTTTGCATGGCGCCGATCGGACTCGAATCGGGTTTGCCTGTCAAGCGACTCCCAAAGCGGATGCGTAACGGTCGTCGAGATCGATGAACGGTTCGCTGCCGCGCGCACGGTCGGTGGGGTTGATACCGCAGTACTCGACCCCGGCGAGATGGCGCCAGCGCCCCGCGCGCTCGGGTTCGCCGGGGAGGACCGGCGTCGTGCACGGAAAGCAGCCAATCGTCGGAAACCCCATGGCGTGGAGCGGATTCAGGACGACGTCGCCGTGGACGCTCGCGTACGCTTCCAGGGCTTCACGGGTCAATCCGGCGAAGGGATGCACCCGGAGGGCGCCCATTTCCGGATCGATCTCGACCACGCCGATGCGCGCGCGGGCGCCCCCTTCGCCGCGTCGAAGCGCCGATATCAATGCCTGGTAACGCCCGGCGATCGCGCGAAGAGGAGCGTTCTTGCGCAGCTCGCAGCACCTTTCTTGGCCTTCTTTGGTGAGATAGAGAAGCCCCTCATCGCGGGTCTGCTCGGCGAAGGTCCGCTCGGGCGAAAGCGTGGTGACGCGAAGATGCGGATGCGTGCGTGCGAGCTCGTCCCGCGTACGCAGCGTCTCTTGGTGCAGAACGCCGGTGTCGACGAAGATGACGTCGAACGGGAGGCCGGCCCGGTCGGCCATGTGGCAGAGCACCGTGCCCGCTCGCTGCATGCTCGACAAGATGGCCGCCCGATCGCCGAACGTGCGGTGCACCCAGGTCAGGATCTCGATCGGCGCCTTGCCTTCGAGCCGACCGTTCACGCTTTCCAGGTCTCGCCGAGATACTCGCATGCTCATTCCCTGAACTTTTGCGCGATCGGCATGCGCCGCCCAACGCCGAACGCCTTCTTCGTCAATATCAGTCCCGGCGCGGCCTGGCGCCGTTTGTATTCGCTGCCCTGCACCAGCGAAATCACGCGGTCTACCACCGAAGGTGCGATGCCTTCGGCGACGATGGCGTCACGATCGGCGCCGTCTTCCACGAAGCGCTCGAGCACCCGGTCGAGAAGTTCGTAGGGAGGCAGCGTGTCCTGGTCGGTCTGCCCGGGGCAGAGCTCGGCGCTCGGCGCCTTCTCGATCGAAGCCCGGGGGATACGCTCGCGCTCCCGGTTCACGTCATGCGCAAGCCGATACACCATGGTCTTGGGAACGTCGCTGATGACCGCCAGTCCCCCCGCCATATCGCCGTAAAGGGTACAGTAGCCCACGCCGATCTCGCTCTTGTTGCCGGTCGTCAGGAGGAGCGCGCCCGTCCGATTGGAGATGGCCATCAGCAAGGTTCCACGGATTCTCGCCTGCACGTTCTCGAACGTCACGTCACCCGGACAGGTCGCTGCCAGCGCGTCGAGCTCGGGCGAAAGACCTGCCAGGTAAGCCTGAAACATCGGCTCGATCGAGATCTCCCGCAGCTCGATGCCCAAGTTGGCCGCGAGGCGCCGGGCGTCGGCCCGCGAGCCCTCCGAGGAGTACCGACTAGGCATGGCGACGCCGACGACGTTTTCCGGGCCGAGGGCGTCCGCCGCAATCGTGGCGGTCAGAGCCGAGTCGATTCCCCCCGACAGCCCGACGACGGTCCGTTCGAATCCGCATTTTCGCGCATAATCCTTGGTGCCGAGCACCAACGCCCGGTAGGCCGCTTCCTCGTCCGACGAAACATCGGCCGCGACGGGTCCACCGGTGGCCAGGTCGCAAATCACCAGGTCTTCGGCGAAGGCGGCGGCACGCGCCTTCACCGTGCCATCGCGTGAGAAAAGCGCGCTCCGGCCATCGAAAATGAGCTCGTCGTTGGCGCCGACCTGGTTCACGAAAGCAATCGGAACTTGGTGAAGCTGCGCCATCTGGGCGAACATCTCGCCGCGACTGCGTCGCTTCGCGATCGTGAACGGACTGGCCGACAGGTTGACGAGCAAGTCGATTTTCTGCGCGACGAGATCGCCCACCGGGTTTTCGTGGTAGCGCGGCGCTCTGCCGCCCGCCTGCACGTACGATCGCCCTCCGTAGGCGCGATACGCGAGCCAGGTGAGGTCATTCCACGCATCTTCGCAAATGGTGAGACCTATCGTGCCGCAAGCCAGGCTGACCTTGGTCGCTCGATCGCCCGGCTCGAAATAGCGGTCCTCGTCGAAAACGTCGTACGTCGGCAAGAGCCGCTTTCTCGCGCGGCCCAACACTTTCCCGCCGCTCGCGACGAGCGCGCTGTTGTAGAGGGGCCGGCCCTCGCCTTCGGTAGGTTCGATCGTACCGAAAACGAGCGTGAGCCCTTGGGGCACCGCCGCTACGAGGCGATCGTTTTGCGCGAGCACGCTCCGCACGAATGCGGGCCGCTCCAGAAGATCGCGAGGGGGATAGCCGAGGAGCGCGAGCTCGCTGGTGACCGCGAGGTCAGCGCCTAGCTCGTGCGCGCGGCGCGCCGCGCGGAGAATGGCATCGACGTTGGCCTCCAGGGCTCCCACCGTGACATTGATCTGGAGGAGCGCGATGCGCATCCATGGTCTCTTAGCACCATCCGCTGCACCGCGGCATTTGATGGTATAGCCCTGCTCGCCATGTGGAGCCCCGACGAGCGCCGCTTCATTTTCGTGACCGGCAAAGGGGGGGTGGGCAAGACGACGGTGGCCGCTGCGCTCGGCCGCGCACTGGCGGCGCGCGGCAAACGGGTGCTCATCGCGATGTGCAACGCCAAAGAGCGCATCAGCTCGATGTTCGCTTCCGAGTTGGTGGGGTCAGAGATCGTCCTGGTCGGCGAGCGAATCTGGGCCGTGAACATCGAGCCCGAGCGGGCGTTCGAAGAGTACGGCCGGATGGTCTTGAAAGTGGCCGCGCTCTACCGCGTCGTTTTCCAGAACAAGTACGTCCGCTCGTTCTTACCGGCGGTGCCCGGCCTTTCCGAATGGGCCATGTTGGGCAAGGCTTGGTACCACACGACCGAGGTGAGCGAGCGCGGCGGCCACCGCTTCGACGTGGTGCTCCTCGACGCGCCCGCGACGGGTCACGGTCTCGACATGCTGCGCGTGCCCAAGATCATCCTGGAGATCGTTCCTCCCGGGGTTCTTCGTCGCGATGCCGAAAGCGCGTGGAAGATGTTCACCGATCCGGCGAGAACCGGCGTGGTGGTGGTCACCCTCCCCGAGGAGCTGCCGGTCACCGAAACACTCCAGCTCGTCCAGTCGATCGACCACGAGCTCGAGTTGCCGCTCGGCACCTTGGTCGTCAACCGCGTCGTGAAATCCCTCTTCTCGGAGACCGAAGCTTCCGAGCTCGCCAAGATCGAGCCGGATGAGATCCCCGTCGGTGCGGCCGGCGGTGATGTAGAATCCGATGAGGCACAAGGCGTGCTGCAGGCGGCCGCGCGCCGGGCCATCCAGGAACGGCATCAAGCCGCGAGTCTCGAGCGGCTCTTCGCACATACCGACGCGCCGCGGATCGTCTTGCCGTTCTTGTTCGACGATGCCGCAACGCCGTCTGCCATCAAGAAGCTCGCGGAATATTTCTAGTCGAGGGCAGTCATGCTGGTTGGTGCTAAACTCGGAACGCCATGAACGTGCGGCTCGTCCACGAGTTTCGTTTCGAAGCGGCTCATCGGTTGCCCTACGTACCCGAAGGCCACAAATGCGCCCGCCTGCACGGTCACAGCTTTCGGATCGAGCTGGCCATCGAGGGGCCCGTCAACCCGAAGACCGGTTGGCTGATGGACTTCGGCTCGCTGCACGAGCTCTGGGCGCCTCTCTACGCCGAACTCGACCACCACTACCTGAACGAGATCGCCGGTCTGGAAAACCCCACGAGCGAGGTCCTTGCCCGCTGGATCTGGCAGAAGGTAAAGCCGCACTTGCCGCCTCTCATGCGCGTCACCGTTTTCGAAACGTGCGAGTCACGTTGCGAATACGAAGGGACTTAGAGCCTGAAAACCTTCGCTTGCCGTTGCGAAGACGTCACCCTCTACGAGCTCGACCGAGCCATCGCCGAAGGCTACCGCGATATCGAATCGCTCAAACGCTACACGGGTTTTGGGACCGGCATCTGCCAAGGCAAGTGGTGTCTGTCGCTCTGCGCAGCGCGCTTGTCGGAAAAAGGAGGCGACGCGAGCCAACCGATGACGCCGCGCCCCCCGATCCATCCCATCCGCTTCGCGACGCTGGCGGCGCTTTCCGAGTTGAAACGTTGACTCCCGCTCGGGTGCCCAAAGGGCGCAAGGCCTCGGGGCAACAAAAAAATAGACTTTGTCGGCTGCAGATGGCTAGAACGACGCCTAGCGTTACTGCGTCAGTTTCTCGCCCACAGATCGTTGCATCGGAGTAGCCATACCCCACGTAACTACTGACCGGACAGGCGGTACTCGCTTTTCGCAATGCAAAAGGGGCGAGGCCTCGCGGCCATGGCCCTCTGAAGCGCATTTTCGACGGCCTCGCCGTAACTTCCCTGGCCGACAAATGACAATTGCCGATCGTGATCTGTCATAGCGAAGATCTGACACAGTCATGCTAGGCCAAACCGCTGTAGCGCGGACCGCACGCGGTCCGAGAGAGTGGATGTGACCATGGACCCCAAGATCACCGAATTGTTGAACCTCGTCTTCCGCTGGATTCACGTGATAGCGGGGGTGATGTGGATCGGGCACCTGTGGTTCTTCAACTTCGTCAACGCCCAGGTGGCCAAAACCTACGACGCCGATTCGAAGAAGAAGGTCATTCCCGAGCTCATGCCCCGCGCGCTCTACTGGTTCAGGTGGGGCGCCGCCTATACCTGGATCACCGGAATCTTGTTGCTCGGCATCGTCTACTACATGGGCGGTGTGCTCGTGGAGCCGAGCCAGAGTTCCGGTGTGGCGATCGGCGCGGGGCTCGGTGGCCTCGTCGTGGCGTGGGTGATCTACGATCTGCTGTGGAAGCAGATGGCGAAGAACGAAATGGTCGGCGCCATCGTGTCCTTCGTGCTCATCACGATTGCCGCTTTTGCCCTCAACATGGTCATGTCCGGCCGCGCGCTCTTCATTCACATCGGCGGCATCTTGGGGACGATCATGGCGGCCAACGTTTGGATGCGCATTTGGCCCAATCAACGCAAGATCATCACCGCCACCAAGGCTGGCACGGCGCCCCCCGACGGCCTCGTTCCTCTCGCCGGTCTGCGGTCGAAGCACAACACGTACATGTCCGTGCCGCTGATGTTGTTCATGGTGAGCAACCACTTTCCCACGGTTTTCGGGGACGACCTGCGGTGGCTCTGGGCAGCGATCATCATCGCGATCGGCTGGGGCATGGCCAAGCTCATGTACGGCAAGTCCGCTACGCCTGCGCCCGCGTCGTTCTGAGCTGGTGCCCACGCCTTCAGGTGCGGGGTATCCCCACCACAGAGCGAAGCGCGTTCCACATGCCGCGCACCCGGTAAAATCGTAGCTCGGGGTCGATCGCCAGCGCCATCCCCACCCAATCGTCGATGAGGGGTGGCAGATCCGAACGCTCCGCGTAGAGGCTCGGCCTTTCGCCGGTCGTGGCAAGCTGGAATTTCTCGAGCAGCGTCCGCCCACCGAACGGCACCTTCCCGCTCAGCGCGCGGTACGCAATCGCGCCGAGCGAATAGACGTCGATACGATGGTCGAGGACGCGAGGGTTTCCCTTCCAGACTTCCGGCGCGATGTAACTCGGCGAGCCCGCTATCATCCCGTCGCTGGTGAGCGGCGAAGCGGCGAGGACCTTGGCGAGCCCGAAATCCAGAAGCCGCACCCCGCCCGAATCGAGGACGAAGATGTTGCCCGGCTTGAGATCGCGATGAACGATGCCGCGCGAGTGGGCCGCCTCGAGCGTGTCGACGATGGGATCCAAAAGTTCGAACATTTCGTAGGCCGAGAGCTTCTGCCCAGTCGATTCGAGCCGGATCAGGTAATCATCGAGATCCTCGCCGTGGAGCAGCTCCATGACCAGATAGAGGGCGCCGTACGGAGTCGTTCGCAAGCCGTGAACCCGAATGGCGCTCGTGCCCGCCAGGGCAGCCATCACCTGCGCTTCGCGCAGCATGCGGATGTTGTATTGCGGATCGACGGCGACGCTGTCGTGAAGGAATTTGATCGCGACCTCGACCCCGATGTCGCGATCGAGGGCCCTGTAGACGACGCCGTGACCGCCTTTGCCGATGATCCCCAAGAGCTCGTAGCGATCGTCGATGACTCGTGGATCGGACGGCACGCTCCCTTCGTTCATGAGTCCGACTCGCCCTTCGAGTCGCGGCCTGGCGGTGCGGCGCACCTCGCGGCGTGAGCTCGCTCGAGCAGCTCGACGCCAGCCGCGATCGCCTCCTCGTCGCCGCGTGCGAGGCGATCTTTCAGCTCGGCCAGCGGTTCGAGGATCTGACCGAGCGCCTCGGCGATCGGTTCCCGATTCGCTTCGAAGATGTCTCGCCATATCGAAGAGGGTCCGCCCGCGATGCGGGTCATGTCGCGAAATCCAGAACCCGCCTCACCGAGAACCCCCGCCCGAGCCGCCACCGCGTAGAGGGCGCTCGCGAGCAGCTGCGGAGCATGCGACACGTACGCCATCGCGCGGTCATGTGCGTCGGCGTCGATGAGCACGGGCGCGGCACCGACCGCTCGCGCCAGAGCCGCGGCGCGATCGAGTGGGTTGCTCCCCTTCCCCGGAGCGGCTCGGCCTGCGTTCGTGTTGCTCGGCGCCGCCTTCGGCCCACCTGCGTTCGTGTTCGGCACCAGAAACCATTGCGCCCCCTCGAAAAGTTCACGGGTCGCCGACTCGAATCCACCCACCTCGCGACCGGCCATGGGATGGCCGCCGATGAAGCGCGCCCCCCTCGGGTGCTGCGCCGCGGCGGCCACGACCGGCTTCTTGACAGAACCGGTATCGGTGACGACGGCGGCGGCGCCCATGGTGTCGAGAACCCAGGTCAAGCTCTTCATGATAGCGCCAACCGGCACGGCGAGGACGATCAGTTCCGAGCGGGCCACCCATTCCGAGGCCTCGGGCGATCCGGGAATCGCACCATCGTCCACGTAAGGCCGCGCGGCGTCGATGACCCGCCGCTCATCGACCACGTACAGGCGCGAGGCTCCTCCCCTGGCGCGCAGGCTCCTGACGATGGACCCGCCAATCAGCCCGCACCCTACGACCGTGACCTCACCGAACATTGCCCACAGCGTACCGCTTTTTGTGTTACTCGGCGCGCCCTTCGGCCCGCCTGCGGTGGAGCCCCAAAAAGAAGCGAGCCGGCCTCGAGGTCGAAGCCGGCTCGTTCGTGTTACTCGGCGCGGGCCTTCGGCCCCGCCTGCGCTGTTCCTGTTACTCGGCGCGGGCCTTCGGCCCCGCCTGCGCTGTTCGTGTTACTCGGCGCGGGCCTTCGGCCCCGCCTGCGCTGTTCGTGTTACTCGGCGCGGGCCTTCGGCCCCGCCTGCGCTGTTCGTGTTACTCGGCGCGGGCCTTCGGCCCCGCCTGCGTGTGGGTCGATTAGAACTCGGGATGCCCGTGGCCGCCATGGCCGCCCGCGGGCGCTTCCTTGTCCTTCGGTTTCTCGGCGACGAGGGCCTCGGTGGTGAGCATGAGCCCCGCCACGCTGGCCGCGTTCTGCAGGGCCGAGCGCACGACCTTCACCGGGTCGATGACGCCCTGCTCGAGCAGGTCGCCGTATTGGCCGGTCTGCGCGTTGTAGCCGAAGTTGCCTTTACCTTCGCGGACTTTGTTGATCACGATCGAGCCCTCTTCGCCGGCGTTCTGAACGATCTGGCGCATGGGTTCTTCGATCGAGCGGCGGATGATGGCGACGCCGAACTTCTGCTCTTCGGGAACCTCGAGCTTCTCGAGGGCCTTCTGAGCGCGAATCAAGGCCACGCCGCCACCGGGAACGATTCCCTCTTCGACGGCCGCGCGAGTCGCGTGCAGGGCGTCCTCGACGCGGGCCTTTTTCTCCTTCATCTCGGTCTCGGTTGCCGCGCCGACCTTCACGACCGCCACGCCGCCCACCAGTTTCGCGAGCCGCTCCTGCAGCTTCTCGCGATCGTAGTCGGAGGTGGTGTTGTCGATCTGGGTACGGATCTCGGCGATGCGGCCCTTGATCTTGTCCTTCTTGCCTTCGCCGCCGACGATGGTGGTGTTGTCCTTGTCGATGGCGACCCGCTTGGCGCGGCCGAGATCGGTGACCGTCACGTTCTCGAGCTTGAGCCCGAGCTCTTCGGCGATGACTTGCCCACCGGTGAGGATCGCGATGTCTTTCAGCATCTCCTTGCGGCGGTCGCCGAAGCCGGGAGCCTTGACGGCCGCGCACTGCAGCGTACCGCGCAGCTTGTTCACGACGAGCGTCGCCAGGGCCTCACCTTCGATGTCCTCGGCGATGATGAGCAGCGGCTTCTGCTGCCGCGCGATCGCCTCGAGCACCGGGAGAAGGTCCTTCATGTTGGAGATCTTCTTCTCGGAGATGAGAAGGTAGACATCCTCCTGGACCGACTCCATCCGCTCCGGATCGGTGACGAAGTAGGGCGAAAGGTAACCGCGGTCGAACTGCATGCCTTCGACCACCTCGAGCGTCGTGTCGGCGCTCTTCGCCTCTTCCACGGTGATGACGCCCTCTTTGCCGACCTTTTCCATCGCCTCGGCGAGGAGCTTGCCGATCGTCTCGTCGCCGTTGGCGCTGATGGTGCCGACCTGGGCGATCTCCTTGGGATCTTTGGTCTGCTTGGCGCTCTTCTTCAGCGCATCGACCACCGCCTCGACTGCCTTCTCGATGCCCCGCTTGATCTCCATCGGGTTGTGCCCGGCGGCGACCAGTTTGGAACCCTCGCGGTAAATGGCCTGGGCAAGCACCGTAGCCGTCGTGGTGCCGTCGCCGGCGACGTCGGACGTCTTGGAGGCGACCTCACGCACCATCTGTGCGCCCATGTTTTCGAACTTGTTCTCGAGCTCGATCTCCTTGGCGACCGTCACGCCGTCCTTGGTGACGGTGGGCGACCCGAAGGTCTTCTCGATGACGACGTTGCGCCCCTTGGGCCCGAGCGTCACTTTGACGGCGTCGGCGAGCGCGTTGACGCCGGCGAGAATGAGGTTACGAGCTTGTTCCGTATAGACAATTTCCTTGGCTGACATGTTGATGAGCTCCTTCTCGCTTACTTTTCAATCACGCCGAGGATGTCGTCCTCGCGCAAAATCAGGTGTTCCTCGCCGTCGATTTTCACTTCGGTCCCCGAGTATTTGCCGAAGAGAACGGTGTCCCCCGCCTTGACGTCGAGCTTCCGAACGGTGCCGTCTTCCAACACCTTTCCGTTGCCTACCGCGACGACCTTGCCCTCGATGGGCTTCTCCTTCGCGGTATCCGGGATGATGATGCCCCCTTTGCTTTTCTCTTCTTCCTTCACCCGCTTGATGATCACGCGGTCTTGCAGTGGTCGAATCGTCATGGTTTTTACTCCCGTGGTTGTTGGGGGCCACCCGACCCCCGTCGTTTCGGTTCGGCGCCCGAAGCGACCTCCGGGGCTGGTGCTTTCCCCGACCGGCCGCCGAAAGCCCTTGAACTTCTTCGAGTTGCGTTTGTTAGCACTCCTCTGATGTGACTGCTAACAACTGCGCGGGGCAAAATAGGCGTGAAACCGGGGCTGTCAAGGGACAAACCCGGCCTAGCAGCCGCGCTCGGGGGTGGCCAACGGTGGGAACGGTGTCGCCGAAACCCACCGGCCCGCGCTTTGTTCTTGCAACAAATGAGTCGTATTGATGGTCGAAGGCCACAAAGGCACAGCTTTTCCACAGGTAAGTTCCGGCATTGCATCGGCAGAAAGGACGACGGAAGCATGAGCATCGCATTGGCCAACAGCCTAGGGGGCTTCTTCCACGAGGCGGTCGGGGAAGCCGTGCGGACGCGACAGGTGGAAGCCACGGACCAGGCGATGAGCTATCTCGTGGCACTCCTTAGCGATTTCGCGCACCCGGACCCCGTCCGGGAAGACACGTTCGACCGGCCTCTGGCATTTCTTCTCGACGAAGCATTCAGGACGACGGGGGCGGAGCGGTTTCAGAGGCTGCGTGCCCTGGGCGACGGCGTCCTCTACATCACCGGTTTTTTCGGGGATCACATCGAGAACCGGGGTGTGGACGTGGGTTACGTCACGAATGTCGGCGCCACCGCTTATCGCGGTGCCGCGGCGATGCTCCGCCGGCCCACGAGCGATGTCGGCGAGACGACCAAGAGAACCGAAGCTGAAGACAACGTCTTTTGCGAGCTATCGGACAAATTCGACTGCTTCGTCGAGGTCCTGACGACGGTGGCCGAGGTCAGCCTCGCCCAGCAGGCTCGCGGCGAACGCGGAATCCTCAAACTCTACGAGCGCTGGCTACGCTCAGGCTCGGCCACGCTCGCCAAAGAGCTCGGAGCTCGCGGGCTCGTTCCGGTCCGCGGCACCGGCGGGCTGCACTGAGGAGGGCCTGAGTGACGCGTGATGAGACGGACGACGTAGCTGCCAGGGTCCAACGCGGGCTCGAGCAGTTCTATCGGTTGGAGCGGGCCCCTTCGGTGGCTCCTTTTCTGCGTCCCAGCAGCGATGGCGAGCGCGAAGCTGTCCTCATCCGCGACGCGGAAGACGGCGCCGTCGAAATCGAAGTTTGCGCGCCGCAACTGTCCAGCGACCCGGACCTGGATAGCCTCTGTCAGCTCATCGAGGGGGTCAGTCACTTCGTGTACGTCGCGGATCGCGCGCGGCGCGAGCTTCCGGCCACGCAACTGGAGCTGGAGCTGCAGGCCGAGATCGACAAGTACGTTCTGTTCGTGCTCCGCCGAGACCCTTTCGATGCGGCATTCGCTCGCCACGTGCACGGGCGCCTCTACGAGCGCGTGCACTTTTGTCATCCGGAGGGGACCGAAGCCGGCGATCGTTATCGGCTCGCCAACGATCTCGCCGCGCGTTTGGTGCGGCGCATGGAGGTCCTCTATGCGCAAAAGGGTCGTCTTGCCGAGCTGCGCGACGCGCTGACCCGCTTCTACGGAATGGGCCAGGCAGAAAAGCTCGGATTCGCGCGCGCCGCATGATCCCATTGACAGGGGTCGCTCTCCGGGGTGGCTTCATCACATGGACAGGCGCACCGCGCTCCGAGGCTTGGCCGCGCTCGGGCTGCCCCTCGCCTGCGGCCGCGGGCGGCGGAGTTTCCGCGATGGCTCTCGCGACGGCAAAGTCCAATTGGTCCTCAAGTATCAGCCGCTCGGCGAACAGGAGACCCTTCGAAAATCGCTCGACGTTTTCGGGCGTCTCCATGGCGTGGAGGTCGTCACCGAAGCGCTGCCCAACGCTTCGGATCTGGCTCACCAATTCTTTTTGACCGCCCTCGAGGGGGGAGCGCGCGACTTCGACGTGTTCATCGTCGACATCGTGTGGATCCGCGAGTTCGCTCGCGCGGGCTGGCTGCTCGACTTATCCGACGCCTTCGCTCCCTCCGCGATCCGGCGAGACTTCCTGAGCGGTGTCGCGGAGGCGGTCATCGTCGCAGAAAAGACGTTCGCCGTGCCCTGGTACCTCGACGTAGGGGTTCTCTACCGACGAAAGGATCTCGTCGAGCGAGCGCCTCGCACGTACGCTGAGCTCGTCGAGCTGGCGCAACGCGGCCAACGCGATCATTCCCCCATGCAGGGATACGTTTGGCAGGGCCGGCAGTATGAGGGCTTGGTGTGCAACGTCTTCGAGACGATCTGGGGTCATGGCGGCGTGACCTTGGACAGCGAGCGCGTGCTGCTCGATACGCGTGAGGCACGCTCGGCGCTCGCGTACATGCGCTCGCTGATCGAGCGGGGGATCTCGCCCGCCTCGGTGACGTCGTCCGCGGAGGAAGAGACGCGCCGTGTGTTTCAGGACGGACGAGCGCTCTTCATGCGAAACTGGCCCTACGCGTGGAGGGAGGCCGCGCGTCCGGACTCGCGCCTTTTGGGGAAGGTGGACATCTCGCCTCTTCCGACGCAGGGCGGTGACCCCGGCCACGGCGTGCTCGGCGGGTATGAGCTCGCGGTCAATGCCCACGTGGCCCCCGAGAAACGCGACGCCGCCCTGGCCCTGGTCAGCCACCTCACGTCCGCCCCCTTCAATCTGAACCTCGCGGGCGCTTACAGTCGGTGTCCGGCGCGACGTGACGTCTACGACGATCCACGCCTTGCAGAATGGGCGCCGCTGATGCCCAAACTCCTCCCCATGCTCGAGGAGGGACGCCCGCGGCCGCTCACGCCCTACTACGCGATGATCTCCGATACGGTGCAAGGCGAGCTTTCTGCCGCCGTCGCTGGCATCCGCGCTCCCGAGGAAGCCCTCGGCCGCGCGCAGGTACTCGTGGATCACATTATCGGGGCGTCGCGATGAGCTCGCCGACATCGTCGTTGACCGATCGGCGCGCCGCGCGTTGGATGATCGCGCCGGCGATTCTCGTTCTTGCGACGGTGGCCCTCTATCCGGTGGTCGCGGGCGTGTGGCTCAGCCTGCACCGCGCGATTCTCGTCTTTCATGAGAATCGGTTCATCGGCCTCGAGAACTACGCATTCATGGCGCGCGACCCGCGCTTCTGGAGCGCTCTCCGCAATACCGCGTACTTCAGCGTCGTCGCCGTCGCCGTCGAGCTCGTGCTCGGCATGTGCTTCGCGCTCTTGCTCGACGTCCGGGCGCACGCGAGTCACACAGCGGCGCGCAGCCTCTTGCGCGCTTCGATCCTCGTTCCTTGGGCGATTCCCACGGTCGTCTCGGCCAAGTTGTGGGCGTGGCTCTTCAATCAAGACTACGGGCTCCTCACCCGCGCCGTCCCCGGAGCATCGATCAACTGGCTCGGCTCACCCGGCTACGCCATGCATGCGGCGATTGTGGTCGACGTTTGGAAGACGACGCCGTTCGTCACTTTTCTGCTCTTGGCAGGGCTCGTCACCATCCCACGCGAGGTTTACGAAGCGAGCGAGATCGACGGAGCGTCACGCTTGCACACGTTCCTCCGCGTCACTCTGCCGATGCTCAAGCCGACCCTTGCAGTGACGCTCATCTTCCGCACGCTCGATGCGTTCCGAGTGTTCGACGCCGTCTACGTGCTGACCGAAGGGGGGCCCGCCAACACCACCGAGACCCTCTCGATCTACGCGTACAAGACGCTCATGCGCACCGGTGATTTCGGCTACGGCTCCGCGCTTTCTTTTGCCACCTTCGCATGTGTGATGGCGCTTTCGATGCTGTATCTCAGGCTGCTCGGCGATGGCGCGAGGGGCCCATGATGGCGCGCGCGCGATTCTGGGTGGCGGTCGGGCTCGCGATCGCATTCGCCCTCGGACCCTTCGCGTGGCAAGTGGTCACGTCGCTCCGGCCGGAAAGCGAGCTGCTCCAGCTCGGAATGCCCTCCTCGCTGTCGCTCGCAAGCTATCGGGGCGCCTTCGAGGGGCGGCCGTTCGAACGGGTCTTGCTGAATAGCTTCCTCGTCGCCGGTGCCACCACGCTGCTCTGCCTTGCGATAGGTGCGCTGGCCGCCTTCGCCCTGGCCAAGCTCGATTTTCGAGGCAAAAAGGCGCTCTTGATGATCGCACTGGCTATCTCGATGTTCCCCCCCATCGCGACCGTCAGCCCCCTGTACCTCCTCGTGCGGGCGCTCGGGCTGAGGGACCAACTGGCAGGGCTCATCTTGACGTATACGACGTTCGCACTGCCGCTGACGCTATGGGTGCTGACCGGGGTGTTTCGCGACATCCCGCACCAGCTTTACGAGGCGGCCCGCATCGATGGCTGCACGCCGTTTCAGACGTTCCGCCGGGTGCTCTTGCCCTTGTCGGCGCCGGGCCTGGTTACGACCGGCATCCTCGTTTTCATCTTCGCTTATAACGAGTTTCTTTATGCGCTCACGTTCACGTCGTCGCCCGAGAAACGGACGATCCCCGTCGCGATCAGCCTCTTCGCCAGCGAGCACAAGGAACCGTGGGGCGAAATGGCGGCGGCGTCGGTGATGGCCGTCGCCCCACTGGTGCTGCTCGCCGTCGTGTTTCAGCGTCGCATCGTCGCGGGGCTTACTGCCGGCGCGGTCAAGGACTGAGAGACCGTCGCCCTTAGGTATTCGGGGAGCTCGAAGTTACTGGGAGCACAGAGTTCGTACGCTACGATCGCCGGTCGCGCCCGTCTTTGCGATGTACTTCGCGCCGACTTTGGACCAATCCGAGCATGGGTTCCATTTCGCAGGTGCCGTCGCGTGCCGCCTTGGAAGCGATGCATTCACCGTGATCTCCGGTAGCAGGATCGATTGGTCCTCGATCTCGGTGGAGACGGGAACATCGGCCACGTTTCGCACGACGACGGTGGACGGTCTTTCCATCGGATGCGTAAAGGCGAGCGGGTGGCTGTTCAGGTAACCGACGAGAACGACACCGGCCCCGCCGAGGGCAAACGACCCGGCGGTGATAGCCATCTTCATCATGACGTTCCTCCTTCGCTGACCCAGATGTCACCACACGCTGGTCGCGTGTAGTTTTCCGACCTAGCTGGAGAATGCGATTATCCACGGAAAATGCAAGGCCGTGCTGACGGAAAATTCTCGCCTACGTTACTTCGTTCGATCTTGGCGAGGTCTTGGTCTCGGCCTGAATCGGAGCCAACTATTGGATTTGAATCGGCTTCCCGAAGGACCGGAGCGTGGCGCGCTCACCGGCGTGTCGGCCGTTTTGCCACGCTTCGGCGTGAAGCAAGACGATGCCAACGTCGGGACAATAGGTCGCGGTGACACGCCGCAGTGGATCCTTGCCGGCGGGCGCAGGCAGCTCCTCGATCGTATCGATGCAGCCGACGAACTTGCCCGCAGGAACTTCCACGACGCGATCCACCGCGCTCACCCGCACGACAGAGCCTCTTTCCCCCGGCCATTGAGCTCCTGCGGACAGGGGAGCTTTCAGCACGTAGTTTTTCGTGTCGGCGTGCGCCAGGCCGTCGCTCCGAACTTCGACGATGTGCGCGCTTTGCCCCGACGTCAGCGAAAACCTCGGTCCAGGCAGCCGGCGAGCTTTGGTGACGAACATTCCTCGGTTGCCGGTTTCGTCGTCCTCCGCGTCGTAGGCCCAGATGGTCCCATCGATGAGGGGCAGGTACCGGGACACCGGCGATTCGGGAAGTTTCGCGTCCCCCTGCGCCGCGGGGCTCGTGCTCTGAGAGCTGCCGCATCCGAGCGACAACGCGGCGACGAGCATCAATGCTTGTGAAGGTAAAACCATGCCGTGAGAAACGCGAGCAAAAGGAACGTGAGGCCCAGAAGATAGAGCTGAACGGGGTCCGGATCGATGCGCTTTCTCAGCTCGAGCGCGGCTTTTCGAACCTCGGGGTTCTCCGCTCGCGCGGCGAGCTTGGGCGCTTCGACACGCACCGTATGGTAGTCGCCGGCTTCGAACGATACGACGAGCCGCTGGAGCTCCGGATCTTCGGGAAACGAGCCCGTGAACGCGGCCATGCACTTTCAGGAGCGGCGACAGCGGGCGCGAAAGCCCGCGCTCACGCAGCTTTCTCGTCGGGGTTGGGACCAGTGGCGGCGGGGCGCACGCCAATCTCCTCCTCGAAACGGGTGTTACGCTCGACCTGCCAAGCCGCCTTTTCGGAGTCTTTGCGGAAGATGTGGATGGCGTCGTAGGGGCAATCGAGCTCGCAGAGCGTGCAACCGACGCATTTTTTCTCGAGCAGAACCGCGATCTCCCAGCCGGCTCCCTTGTCGTTGGGACCAGCGCCTGGCGTTTTGCCCATCACCAGCGCGTCGAACGGACAGGCCCACACGCACCACTCGCAACCGACGCACGACTGAAGATCGACGTAGGCGATCGGGCGCGCGTTCGCCTTGAGCATATCGCAGAGATTGCCTTCGTGGTCGTAGATGGCTTCGTCGGGGCAGACGACGCCGCAGGCACCGCAGTCGATACAGAGCTCGGGATCGATCACGTGCAGCAACTTGCGCTCACCGGTGATGGCGTCGGTCGGGCAGCGCTTGATGCAGGCGGTGCATCCGGTGCAGTTTTCGGTGATGATGTAGGCCATGGGAAAGGTTCCTCGCCGGGCGCTCGACGCCTTTTAGAGCTTGGCCTCGGTCCGGTCAAGGTTAGCACGGCGCCCGCCGATCCGAGGTCAAACCCGATTACAGTGATGTCCCAATGACCACCGGTCGCGTGGCTCTGCTCGTCGCTTCCCTCGCCGCGCTGGCGCTGGTCGCGCGATCATTGATGGGGGCGCCCGTCCCCTTGTGGATGGCCGTGTCGGCTTTTCTCGCTTATGCAGGGCTCGTCACGTACGGCGTGCTCTGCCCGTCGTTGGAGATGTTTGCCGACGTCGTCTGGCGCGGACCCGAGGGGGCTCGTGGCGTAGCCCTCACCTTCGACGACGGACCGCACCCCTCGTTTACCCGAGCCGTTCTCGACGCGCTCGATCGAGTGGAAGCGAGGGCCACGTTCTTCGTGCTCGGCGAAAAGGGAGCGCGCAACCCCGAGCTCTTGCGTGAGATCGTGAGCCGCGGGCACCTCCTCGGCGTGCACGGCCACGAGCACGATCGCGCTCTGTCGTTCCGATCGCTGGCTCGAGTGCGAGCCGATCTCGCGCGCGCCGTCGAGGTGGTCACGACCACGACCGGAGAGCGGCCACGGCTGTACCGCCCCGCCGTCGGGCAGACGAATCCGCGCATCGCGCGCGCTGCAGCCGAGCTCGGGCTCACCATCGTCGGATGGTCGGTGCGCGCGCGGGACGGCGTTCGCACCGAACCCGAGCGGGTCGTCGAACGCGTCGTTCCGCGCCTTCGCGACGGCGCCATCGTGCTACTGCACGACGCGGCCGAACGCGACGATCGCATTCCCGCCGCACCCCGAGCTTTGCCGGACATCCTGCGGGCGATGCGCGATCGCGGTCTGGTCGCCGTTCGGCTCGACGAGTGGATCGAGTGAGCCCTAGCACAACTTCGCCAGTTTCTCGCTGCCAGATCGATCATCGGAGTAGCGTTATCCCCACTCAAACTGACCAAACAGGCGGAACTTTGTTTGGGAAAGCGGACTGGTGCTGCCTCGCGGCCCTTCCGACAGGAAGCAGGTTGCACCGGCCTCGCCGGACTTATCTGGCCGATTCGCTGCAATTGCCGATCGAGATCTGCTGCTGCCAAAGCCTGGCGAAGTCGTGCTACC
>WNGB01004289.1_pt1 | contig 22396 bp, 43 predicted proteins | sample 5400681 | NCBI WGS metagenome assembly WNGB01 (sample SAMN13153367, study PRJNA577476) | soil metagenome | isolation source: 115 cm soil or saprolite under grassland replicate 2 | place: USA:California | collected 2016-06-15
ACGGCCAATGAACTGCGAGCGATGTGGCGGCGTGCTCTCGATGTCGGCAACGTCTGGTGGCACAACTTGGTGGCGCTGTACGGTCTGCCAACACATTCAAGGAGCACCAGCCGCCGGGCCACCCCCGCCCGCACCGGCGGTCGCTCCTAACGCCAATAAAGCGAGCTACGCATCAGGTGCACAGCCAGCCTACGGAGGGCAGGGCACGCCCACCGTCTCGCCAGCGCAGCCGGCTCCTGCCGGCGGGAGGGGATTAGCGGTGACTCCTCGCGTATCGGGTCACGCGGTCACGAGCAAGAGCATGCCGGCCGAAGTCGTGCCGGCTGCCCAGCCCGCGCCGCAGCCGAATGGATGCGGCGTCTGCGGCTCCGATGACGTGCAGTACGTGCTCGAGACCGACGTCGGCGTTGACGCCGTTACGCTCGCCGCCGGGCACGTCATTCGAGCGGCCTTCTGCTCGATCGATTGCCTGGGCGAAAAGCTCGGTCTGGTGCGCGCGTCACCCGAGGACGCATAGTCGCCCATGTTGTTCCAACGAAAACCAAAAGTCCTGGTCGAGTGGGTCCACCACCGAATAGGGCTACGGGTCGTGCTGCGCGGCAAAAAGCTGGTCGCGCAGTATGAGGCCGGCAATGCATTGGGGGACATCGCCGCCCGCTACGGGACAGGCGTCAAGGGCGCCAACAAATGGGCGGATTAATCCGAAGAGATCCGCCAGGAGAAGGAGCGATCTGGTGGCTGAGTCTCCATTCGCCGTCGTTTGCAAGTCCGTGTGGATGCTCCCCAATCCAGCGGGCGCTCCCATGGGCGCGATCGCCTTTCGGCAGGTCGATACGCGCGTCGACCTCGCGTGACGGATACACCCCGGGATGGCACTGACTCTCGAGAAGGCGAAAAAGCAGCGACGCCAGCTCATGCAGGAGATCGCACGTGAGCACCGTCGAGAGGACCGCGAGAAGCTCGCGGAGCTGCGGGCTCGCATTCGGAACGTGAAGGGGAGACGCAAAGAAGCCCTACGCAAGGTGATCGCGCGTTGTCGCGCCGGCCGCCAGGCGGCCAAGGAGCGCGTCAAGGCTCGAACTTTGGCCATCCGAGAAGAAGCCCGCGCGCTCATCCGTAGCGCCCGCGACGAAGAGAAACAGAAGGCTCGTGATGCCTGCAAGGCGCGTAAGGAGCAGCTCCGTGCGGCAGCCATTTCGGCGACGGCTCGACGGCGCGGCGAGCTCAAGGCAGAACGAGAGTTCCAGCGCGAGATACGGCGCATCGAGGGATGGGCGCGCAAACGAAGGAGGGATCAGGAGCGCACGACCGCCGAAGCGCGGCAGGAATCGGACGACGAGGTGAGGGACAATTTACCTGCAGAATTTTTGCCCGCTTTTGAGCGGGTGAAGCGCTCGATCAAGGGATCGAACCGGCAGAGCCGCACAGAAGCGATGCTTTCTTGGGCTCAGGAGCACGCCAACGAGGTCGTCGACGCGCAAGAGGAGCTTTCGCGGCGCGAGAGCGCGAGGCTCATCCGGGAGGAGAGTGCGCTTCGGCGTGCGATACGCTCACCGCGTCGATACAAGCCAACCGCGGAGGAACTCGCGGCGATTCCATTCTGATCCGCTGCATCGGGACGGCACCGTCCTATGCTCGTCACGAGCGTGCATTTGCCGCGCTCGATCGCGCGCGGAGAGTGCGACGACGATGTCGGGCGCCGCGCCAACCGGGCAAGGGCTTCAACGGGGCCGCGCGCGATCGCGCGCGGAGAGAGAAAACCAACAGCGTCTATATCGAGAAGGCAGATAAGGGTGCGTTCAAGGAGATGCTGATCTGCGAGATTGGCCTCTTCCCGAACCCGGTCGGAATCCTGATCATCCTGTCGCGACACCTCGCGTCAGTCGCGAGCGCCAACTGCCATGTGTGAGGCTTCTCGCCGACACTCCCCTCAAACCACCCGGCATACTCGTCCATGCCCGAACCCCCACGCAGCCGACGATTCCCCGCTCGTAGAGGAGCATTGTGCCGGATTCATGAATATACGAGAAAACCGGCGTTATTCCGTCACCTTGAAATCTGCGTCATCGGTCTCGGTATCCTGCTCGATCCTGCTCGGCGATGTACCGAGCGAGCACGTCATCCGTAACATTACCGCTCGTCGCGACGAAGTAGTGCTCTAGGAAGCTCGTGCGGTCCGGCCAGCGCTCGGGGCGGCCGGCCTTTCCGTCGACAAGTCTGCCACCCTGAAGCGTGTCAAATCTGAACTACGTACTCGTTGTGCACCGGCTTGCCACGAAACCAGGGGGCCCCTAATATGGAGCGATCGAGGTCGGAATGAAGGGGGGAGTTTGCCGATGCGAGCCACGCGCACGCGTTTCCGTCACCACATACTCAGCCTGACCGTTGCGGGGCTAGTACTCGCGAACGGATGCAGCAAAAACGAAGGCACTGAGGCCTGCTTCGACACGAGCAAGCCCCAGGAGGTACGCTACGCTTCGTGCGTCCAGCAGTGCGAGAAGAACAAGGCGGCGTGCACGCTGGCCGAAGATCTCAGATCGGCCGGCAAGCAGTCGGCTCTCGCGGGCGCCCAGCCAACCACGCCGCCCCCCGCACAGACGGCCGCGGCGGCGATCGCCCCGGAAGAGCCGAAACCGTCCGCCGCCTCAGGTGGATCTGTAAAGACGATAAGCGCGGCGGACATGAAGAAGCTCGCAGCGTCAGCGAAGCGATCCATCACGGCAGACGATGCCGCTCAGCTCCGACAGCTGACGCACCCAACCGGGAAAGGCGGGACGCTCGGCGCGGTCAGGATGACGCAGACCGATGATGAGATCCTGCTAGATATCCCCGTGACTTGGCAAGGCGGCCTCACGACCAAATCATACGACACCGTCTACACATGGAGGCTCAACAATAAGGGCGGATCTGACCTAACGATCGGCTCGGACACGGCGGTGATCAAGATTGACGAAGTCCACCGGGCAGCCGCCGATAACTTCCTCAAGAGCAGGCGTTCGCAGATTACTCCATAGGACTAGAAACCACCGCGTCCGCCACGCACGAGATTCCAGGACGCTGGTTTTGTTGGTCTGTTGGTCTCATTCAGCGCGCAGGGTACCGGCACAGCGAGCATAGAGCGTCTCCTTGCAAGATATGTTTGCGCAGACCGCAGCCGGAGCAGGTTCCGATATGCGATACCAAGCACCGATCTGGATCGCGACCGCCGGCTGCACGCACGGATTCGTCGTTCTCGCGCACGCCACAGACTCGGCATGAACGAGTTGGCACTTGGCCGACCCATGCGTGTTGGAAGCCGGCGGTCAGGACGGGAACCCGGTAGATCCAGCGCCATTCGGGACCGCAGATGATCTGCTTGATTCTGTCCGCCGACTCCGAGAAGGACGGCGCTTCTGTCTGGAGCAAGACGAGCTGCGCATAGCCATTGTGCCGCTCGGCCTTGGTCGGCCTGTTGTCCGGGAAGATCCCGGCCTCGCAAACCGAAGGCGGCTCCCGACCCGGGTCGACGTAGGCGACCAGCCACGCTTTGGCCAATAGCTGCTGCGCCCGGCTCACGGTTCACCATTCCCGACTGAAGATGCGGAGCTCGATGTCTCGGCTCTTTCGGGTGTCGACGCCACGGTGAGCGCTCTTGTGTCCCTTCGAAGCGAGGCACACGAAGAATCCGTCGACCTCGCCGCAGCGTTCGACCCCATCGACCTTGAGAACGCGGCAACTCGTGCAACAGAGGTCCTGGAGAGTGTCGACGGGCGGGTGCGTGCACCGGTTCGGCTCGGTGATCATTTTCGCGGTCCCGCACGCAAGTGCTTGTCGAGCCGCGCGGCGTAGGCTCGCATGGCCTTCGCGAAGCCGTGGCCACGAGTCTTGTCCGGCGTCGGAAGCCCGGCCTGATCGAAAGCGCTCTTCAGATTACCGTCGATGTGTTCCGCCACGTTGGCCAGACCGCGGAGGGCCGTCTGCGCAATACGAATCGCGATTCGTTGCTTCATTGGCCGCTCCCGTTGGTCTTTTTGTGGCGCCGTCTCGAATTGCGCGGACGCGGGCGCGCTGGCGCCGATTCGCCGCCGAATTCGACACGAACGACGCCCGGGTCCGACGTGGAGGCCTCGGAAGCGAGAGCCGGCGTTTCGTCGACGCCGTGACTTGCTCCAACCCTCGGGATCGTGGCTCGGGCGACTCGTTCGCCGTCAGGTGCCGCAGGAGCCTGCACCGCGATCGGGACTTCCGGGGAATCGCTCGTTGGCGCTGCGCCGCGTTGCAGGTCGGGCGTGTCGTCGCCTGGCTCGAGGCGACCGAGGCGAGCAGCGATGTACGTCCAGACGTCGTCGTTGTTGGCGAGCTCGGAGAAGATGCGGCGCGCGGCCTCCGGCCCGTGTTGCGCCGCGAACGTTGAAGCGACGGTCACGAGCAGATTCAGCGCGCCGAGCGGAAAGGCCTGCATCAGCTCGGGTGCTACGGGAAATGTTTCCATTCGATCTTCCTTTCATTGCGTTGCTGGCACGGCAGCGATTCGCGCGCCTGGGCGGCTCGGCGTGGGCGCAGGTTTCCGATCAAGGACGCCGTGCTCCTCTGTGGTCGCTCCTTCGTTCGTCGCCCCTTCGCGCGCTGTCCGGGTTGGGCTTGAAGCCAACTTGCACGGTCGGTGGGAGGCGCATTTCGTTCCACTGACCGACCAGCTCGATCACGCGGGCCGGCACGATCTCGAGACGCTTCACGACCTCGGCGGCGGTGCATCCATTGTCGAAGAGCTCGAACACGCGCGCGGCAAGCTTCCCTTCCCACTCCTCGTGACGATCTCGTTCCACGCGCTTGCGATCGCGCCCGGACACGTAGTGGCGCGCTGCGTTGTCGACCTCGCTCTTCCGAAAGTAGTGCACGCCGTCCGGCCCGACTCGTGGACGAAGTTCTTTGCCTTCCATCCGGCGAATGGTGGCTACGCTGCACCCTAGCCGCTCGGCAATACCACCTCGCGTCAGTTCGTCCCCTGCGGGCGCTTCCGGGTGCGGCCGCCGCCCGCCGCGGCGCTGCATCGCCCAAGCTCCGCGTGTTCGTCCGTCTCGACGTTGCTGACGACGCGGGCCCGCGTCGCGAGCTGCCCTTCGCACCGAGCCGGAGTCGGTTCGACCTTGTGCGCCTAGCTCGGCCAAGACGCTTCTTCCCGTGGAGCGCAATGCGCTTCGGCTCTCAATTGGCGGGATGCTTGATTTCGTCGTTACGCCGCGTCCTTCGGCCACCTTGTCCTGTGCTTTCCTCTCGCGTTTCATTGCTTTGCCCTCATGTGTTCCGCCCGTCATGTCACTGCCTACGGCGAGTCGTGCTTCCCCAGGTACCGATTCAGCTCTGCTTCATTGAATTCCGAGCGTCGTTGGAGGGTCGTTCCTCCTGCGCCCAGGACGAGCACCGCGAGCGTTCCCTTCCACCTTGTCCGGTAGTCACGCCGTGTGATCCTCCAGGCGAGCTTCTCGAGACGATGTCTCGACACGGGCGATCGTTTTTGCTTCATGGAACTCTTCGCGCCTTTACTCGTTCGGCAGCGACTCGCGCGCGTGCGCGATGCTGCAAAAGTGCATCGTGATTTCCTCGGACGCCCGACGTAGGGTGACCGTGATCGCTACCTGCGATCCTCCGCAGAGCGCGCATCGTCCCGTCGTTCCGGGATCATGCGCGCAGTTGCTCGTTCGCACCGGGTAGAAACGCTGGCATCCGGTGCAGCGCCACCATTCGATGGCACCCCCCGGCGCCGCAGCGAAACCGATGGTCGCTCCGCAGACCGGACAAGGTGGAAGGCCGGCTATCGACGGCTGCCCCGTCGCGGCCAGCGACAGCTTATCCGTCATGGTTCCACTCCGATCGAGCGCCACGCCGCGATGCCAGAGCGCCGGTATTCCTCGATGGCGTTCGTCCAGGCGACGAGATCGCACTGGCACATGCGACGCCGCATCGACGTGGTGACGAGGACCGTGGTCTTCGCGAACGCAAAGGCGATGGCTTCGTCGACAGCGGCTCGTCGGAAGGCCAGGCGAGCATCGCACGCGTCGCGCGGAGTCATCGGTCGCGCGCGACGCCGGTGGCACTGCGGACACCTCGCCGTGGCTCGATCCACGGGCGCCGCTTGAGAACGCACTATGCGGCCATCGAGCTCGGGCCCGAGTGCCATGGCCTCGATGGTCTCGAGAGCAGGACGCTCGAGCTTTGCTTGGTCGCTGGCGATCAGGATGACTTCCAAGCATGACGCCAGCGTGGCTAGGACTGGAGCGATCGAGATGCGAGGCGTCGAGCGCCGGACGCCTAATTGAAGACCACGGCGGAGCGTGCCTCCAATCGCACGCCTTTCTTCTTCTTTCGAACGTGCGTTCATGAGACGCCTACTTGATCGGGCGGCGCAAGAACGAGGAGCCTCGCGCTCGGGAGGTTGGTGAGGCAGGCTCGATCTGGGCCGGCGGCAATCGCATGACCGACGAAGCATTCCGCGCTGCAAAAGAGCCGGCCGCACGGCTCGCAGTGGACGAGCTCCGGCATCTTCGAGAGAGGCCGGGCACAATGTGCGCAGGTCGATGCAATCATCCGGCACCTCGCCGACGGATTTCGTCGAGCACACCGGCAAAGAGGCGTTCGACGGTCGCCGTATCGTGGTCGGTCGCGAGCGCCACCTGCGGACGTCGGAGGGACATCGGCGTTTCGAAGACGACCAGCACGAAACCGACACCGGCCGGGCAATGCTGGGACACAATCGCGCGTAGACGTTGGTTCGCCTCGCGCACACGATTCGCTTCGTTGGAATTGTTCGAGGGGTCCACGATCAGGTTTCTGTCACTCATCGATCCATCGCCTCCATCTCCGGGTGGGTGGGCGCTCCGTTCAGCGATTGCGCGGCGCCAAAGAGCGGAATCTGGCCCGCTCGCTTGGCGGAAAAAGAAGACTGCGATTCCTCGGCGCAGAGTCGATCGCACGCGATCTCGACGTTCACTGGCTCGCGTTCGATCCCGAGGAAGCGGTACCCGTGTCGGAGGGCGGCGACTCCGGTTGTCGCCGAACCGCAGAACGGATCGATGATCAGACCGCCGAAGGCGCAGATAGGCACAATTCGCTGCATGAGCTCCGTCGGCTTGCCCGTAATGTGGAATTTGTCGTCCAGCTGCACGGGCACACGCAGAACGCCCGGAAGACAGTCGACGCCACGATCGAGTGGCATCGCTCCGTTGGATCCCCAAACCACGAATTCCGCCTGGCTTGCGAAGCGCCCCGAGGTGGGTCGGGCAGCCTCCGTCTTGTCCCACACCACAATGCCTCGCCAAATCCAGCCGCCCGCCTGGAGCACGTCGGTCGTGAGCGGCAGTTGCCGCCAATCGGTGAAGATGCAAATAGGGGCGCCGCTCTTCGCGACGCGCTGGCATTCACCGAGCCAGAGCGAACTCCAATACCCGAAGGAGCGTTGATCCCGGTTGTCTCCAGCGAATTCGGGGCGAACGATTTGTGTGCCCGTGCTTACGTATTTGGCCGAAGGCTCTTTCGCGCGGTCCCCCCGAAACATCCCGCCGCTCGAGTAGGGCGGATCGGTGATGAGCGCGTCGGCGCAGGCGTCGGGCAGCGTGCGCAGCACGGCGAGGCAGTCGCCCCGCTCGACGTGCCAGCGCCGCGCACCACGGAGCAGCTCTTCGATGCTCATGACGCCACCGACTTGGTGAGGACGCAAGCCGTTCCAGCCGAACACTTCTTGATGGCTGGCCCCGCCGGCTCTCGACACTGCGCGCGTTCGCTGTCGCAAGATGCTTCCGCAGGTTGGTCGATGTCGGCCCGTATGACGCGGGATGGATGACCGAATCGCTTCTCGTACTTCTGCACCGCTGCCTGGATCGTCGAGTGATCGCGGCCGAAGATTTCTCCGATCCGAGTGAGCGAGGGGATCTCGTCGTACAGCAGATGCCAGAGTTCGTGCCGCGCCGCAGCCTCGGGACTTCGGCGACCGCGACCGAGCATCTCCTCGAGCGTCACATGGTATTTGCGAGCAATCTGCTCGGCGACGTGGAGCAGATCTCTCGTGTCGAGATCGCGCATGATGTCGCCGACGCTTCTCATCGGGGAACCCCCGTCTCTCCGCTCTCCGCGAACGCGTCTCGCAAGCGCGTAATGCGCTCTCTCAGGTCCCGCAGCTCGTCGATTCGTTCGAGGCTGCCGAGAAGCTCGATGCCATCCCCGATGGTCAATGGCCCATCGGATCTGCGAATGCCTTCGGTCTCGAGCTCGCGGATTCTGCTCGTGAGAAGCTTCCGAACGTCGTCGAAGGCGGAAGCTCGTGCTCCGTTGTCGTGAGCATTAGGCTTGTCAGGTCCCGACATCGGATTTGATCTCCTGCGAGGCTTCGTGCGACCGATTGAGCGATTCTTGGATGCGACGGTTATCCGGCAGACAGCGCGCAAGCTGCGCGGTGAACGCCGCTGAACGACGGCCAAGCTCTTGGCGTGAGAGGGACAGTTCCGGCCGTCCCGGAGAGGCGCGCGCAGGTTGCGCCTGTTGCTGGGTTCGATGGCGCTCGAGCCACTGAGCAAACTCCTCGGGCATGCACGCGACTGCGATCGGACAGCCGGCCGTCTGCACGCGGTGGCTCTTTGCGACTACGCGCAAGTAGCGGGCGATCTCGGTCGCGGATGCGGTCGGATGACCGACGGGGAGCAACCTCGCGAGGTACCGGCGCGCGGCCCGGAGGGGAACCTCGTTCGAGTTCCAGAGGTCGCGGCAGAGCTCGATGAGGTCGAGCGGGACTTCATCGAGCCTCTCGCTTCCCTCCCTCCCTCGTCCCCCGTCGGCGTCAGGCAACTCGGGCACGGATGCCGCGAGGGAGGGTTGGGAGGGAGGGATGGAAGGATCTGGATCTGATCTAGTAAGGTGCTCTGGGCCGATTTGGCCCAGAGTCTTGGGGCTGTTTCGGCCCAGAGTCTTGGGGCCGATTTGGCCCATAGCTTCGGTCAGCTCTGGGCCGATTTGGCCCAGAGCTTCGGCGAGCTCTGGGCTGTTTCGGCCCATAGCTCGAGCCGTCTCGGCGAGGGGTCTACCCCCCAGCTCTGGGCCGATTCGGCCCAGAGCTCGCATGACTTCGAGGGTTGCTGCATGGTCGCGCAGGATCACCACCGAGCGGTGCCCATTTGGGCTCGTGCGAGCGCCTCGCCACGTGCAATCGATCAGCTTCAGCTGCTCGAGCGACCGCATGGCCTTGCGCACGTGGTCGATGTGGAGCCGCGTAATCGACGCGACCGACGCCGTCGTCGTCGGTCGATCCCACCCGTCGCACAGGAGGATCAAGGCCTCGTAGACGCGAGCCTCGCGATCAGTGAGATGCGGCCGAACCTGCACCAGGTAGTCGGCGTCGAGCCGAGCGTAACCGGTCCTCTCCATCAGCGGATCCCTCCATGGTTGAACGAGCGTTCGCGCTTCATTGGAGCTCCGGCCTCATCGGCATGAGCTGCGAAAGGTACGCGTGCCGCGGGCACACGAGGCGCATCCCGTCCGAGAAAGCGACGCACGCGCACGGCGCCATCCAGAACGTTTGGACCTGATCTCCATCGGCTCGGCATGGCTCGAGCTCGAAGAGGAGCCATCCGCCGCCGGCGTTGTGCACACGGATGACGCACCCGCAAGGGAGTGACCGAAACGGACGCTGGTCGACCGACTCGATCACGACTGACCCCCCGGCAACATCGGAGGCATGCGCCCCGTCGTGTAGGCTTCTTCGAGACGGGGGTGCAGCACTTCGCCAACGGTCTGCCCATCTGGCAGCGCGATGTCGGCGAGAAACTCGCGTTCGATCGTCGAGAGCCCGAGCTCGACGAGCTCGAGCTTGGCTCGGACGAGCAAGAGGACAGCGCGCCAACGTTCGCGGCTGAGTTGCTCCCAGCGCGCAACGTGCCCGTCGTGTGAGCCGCGACGGGCGCTCTGCCTGACATCATCGAGGCGCGGGAGGGGCACGCGCATCCGGATCTGCCGGTTGGCGAGCGTGAACAGAACCATCGCGAGCCCGCGCTCGGCGTCGGTGACAATGCCGAGCTGAGCCGCGCCGTGCCTGGTGAGAAGACGCTCGATGTCCGCCCGCGTCTTCTCGACGGGGACCGTCGTTCCCTCGGCGTACGCACGCAGCTTCATCGCGCGCCCTCCGTCACGACTCGTCTCCTCGAGTCGCAGGCCGTTTCAACGATTGGTAGTCGACCGCGTACCAGTCCTCGAAGTGGTTGACGAGGATGAGAGCCGCGTGCCGTCGGTCGATGGGCGAAAAGACGAGATTCCACCTGTCCGACGGTGACCCGTGCTCGCGAACGTATTTCTTCGCCGCCAGGTTGGTGAGCGTCGCGAAGGCTTTCGGCGCGAGAGCCCTCTTGTACGTGTCGCGATCCTTCTTTCGAGCGAGCGCGCGAAAGATGAATTGCTCCTGGCGGTAGAGGGATGGATCGTTTTCTAAGAATAGGACGAGCTCAGTCGCTTCGACGCTCACGAGGGTCTCCGTCCTTCCTCACGGCCACCACGGCGCTCGCACCCACGCGAGAAATGCGGCGTGGTGCTCGTGGTCCCAGATGCCGAGGGCCTCGTGCAGGTCGAACTTTCCCGACCTCCAGCGGGTCGAGGGGTTCCAGACGCCCAGCAGGAACTGTCCAGCGCATTTCGCGCCGTGGCCGGGCGCACCCGAGCGAAGCCAACGAGAGAGACGAACTGCATCCCAGGGCGCCACGCCATCCGCGTACCGCATCGTCGGGAAGCTCAGCGCGAGCGCCGTCATCCGCGCTGCGTACGCGTGGGGTTCCTTCAGCGAAATGACTCCTGCGCCCGCCGGCCCGGCGGGGTCACAACCGGACGTGCTCATGGCTACTTCCCGTCGGCGCGTTTGGTCGCGCGGAGGGGGACCACTTTCGAATCGACGCGAGCCAGGCGCCGCAGCTCGAGCTCGCGCGACAGGGCGGTCACCACATCCCAGCGCCCTGCCCGTGCCGCCTCCGCCAGACCGGTCGCCAGCGCCTCGTCGACGGCGTCAGGCGGCGGCGCGGACTCGCCCGGTTCCGGGGATCGCGCGGGGATCGCGGGTAGCGAACTGTCGTGATCGGTCGCATTCTGCCGGTAATCGCGACGGGTTGCGACTGTTGGCGACCCTCCGGTAGGATTCGAAATCAGGTGTGCCCTTACGGGTACCGTGGGTTCGAATCCCACTCTCTCCGCAATCATTTCGATAGGTTCTCTGCGCACCTGATTTTCTCCTTTGCGAACCTGCGACGCAAGCGCCCTCGTTCCGAAACACTCGAGCGGCTCGAACGCCAGCTCGTGCTTCCCCTTGTGGGCATTCTCATGCCGGCGGCGAAGACCGGCCGGACGAATGTGGGCAAGAAGCCGAAGAAGAATCGGCGCGGCCGACATCCCGGGCGTGCTGCCGCACCGGCCCATCTCGAGCGAGTGCAAGTCGTCAATCGAGTGCCCGACGACAAGCGCATCTGCCCTATCTGCGGCTCGGAGATGAAGACCGTCGGGCACTCCAAGTGTGAAATCTTCGACGTCGTGCCAGCTCGCATCATCGTCACCGAGCGCCTTGATGAGCGCGTTGCCTGCCCGAGGACGACGCCATCGTCTCGGCGCCAACGCCGCCTTCCATCGTCGAACGTGGCAAGCTCGGCGACACGCTCATCATCGAGGCTCTTTGCGACAAGTACATCGAGCACCTGCCCATCGACCGCCAGGTGGCGCGCTTTGCGTGCGCGGGCGTCGACATCGCACCGCAGACACTCGGGCGAAGCGTGGCGGTGGCCATCGATTTGCTCATGCCGGTCGCCAGCCTCATCCACGAACGGACGCGTGCCCCGGGGCTCTTGGGCACCGATTCGACAGGGATTCCCGTGCTCGATCCCGGCATCGTCGAAGGCATCCGAACCGGCGGAATGTGGTGCTGGACCAATGCACGCTGGGTAGCCTTCTTCTACTCCCCGAGCGCTGACTCGGACAGTGTGCGCCGTTTCCTTGGAAAGAACCTCGCTCGACCCGTGCAGTGCGATGGGACCTGCGTGACCAATTTCCTCGAGCGCGCGGGAGGTAAGCGTCCAGGTTGTTGGGCGCACGCCAGGCGCCGCATGGTCGAGGCAGCGCGATTGGGCGATGCCATTGCCCTCGAAGGCGTGCACAAGATTGCCCGCCTGTTCGCAATCGAGCGTGAGTCAACCCTGGCGGGCGACTCCGCCGAAGAGCGAAGTGCCCGCCTTCTCGAGTACACCCAGCCGGTCCTCGACGACCTACGCACGTGGATCGACGAGCAACGCGCGAACGCGCCTCCCAAGGACGTCCCGCCGCCCGTGGTCGGCGTCAAGACGCCGTTTGTGGATGGCTTACGGTTTACCAGAGGAAAAGGGGTGGACGCCGTCATGGCGCTGGCGAGATCAACGCCAGCGCGGCTCGCGGCGCTCGCCAGCTGGCGGTGGCGCTGAAGCTAGGCGCATCACGAAGCGAGGGACCTGGGGCGACGGGTCTCTTCGCTCGCGTCACGGACACACTTTGGCACACGTTGCGGGCTCGTCCGAGTTATCTAGACAATCTGAAAGTCCATTGCAGACCTGCCGCGCTTGGATGTTGATGCCGCCGCACGTCAATACGATCTCGCAACCGGAACCTTCGTCGCTACCATCGCTGCAGTCGCGCCTTCCATCGCATATATGACTTCGGTGGAGACGAACTCATCGACGTTACGGCATTTGAATTTCGCCGTCATCTCGCTCGTGCAGCCAATCTCGTCTTCGCCACTGGGACAGTCCATCACGAGATTACAGCGCGCGTACCCAGAAATCTGTCTGCCATCCGAGCAAGTGACTGACGCCAGACCGACGCAGGAGCCCGTGCAGAGTCCGAGGCTACCCATGCCAAAACCGCACGCAGAAAGTTTCAACGTTTCACAAGTCGCGCTGGCGTAACATCGCGTCTCGCACTGCTCGGCTTCGTCCCCGTACTCGGTGCACCCAACATCGCCCGGGCCAAGCAATTGGCACTCGCGCAGCCGCGCCTCCCATGTCGCGCAGAACCCCTGGTGTGTTCCGGTGTCGCTCTGACCGTTCCCCTCGCTGGAGCAAGCAACATGCACCCCGCACACGAGACATGCACTCACGAAGTTCCGAAATGGTCGCAAAGTCATTTGATAGGTCGGCGAAACTGATGCCATATGGGCATATTTATTTCGAGAGAATTTGTCGCTATCGAATACGTCAGAAATGAGCTTCACTCCTTGAATGTCCGTCCTGAATCCAACGTCCGGCAGTTTCGTCATTGCATTTCAGGAAGGATCAAAGTCCCGCAACAAGTCAACAAGTCGAGTTCCATCGTCAACATCTTCGTGGGATTCCGAGCCTGCAGGCTCAGTCCTTCGCAGGCGACTCACGCATTCTTGTCGATGAGCCGCGGTTGCAGAACGGCGCCTGCCTGACCGGATCGACCGTCGTGAAATCTGGTGGGTAGCCGATCCTAGACGCGCCCCTTTAGAGCTCACCACGTTCTGTGCGCTGGAAAGGGAGGTGCCCAGACAATCTGGACGGCGCCTTCCTCGGAAGTGCATCTTATGAGCAGGGTCTCGCCCTCGGGCACGACCACCTGGGTCAGGGGTACCGCCGAAGTCGCGTTCTCTCCGATCTCGAATGTACCGGTCAAACAAGTTGCGATCGCGTCGCCATCGAACTTGAGGGGCCCCAACTGTTGCTCTTTCGAAAATCGCATAAACTCGACCCGAAGCGACTTCTCAGAAGCCGTATGGAAGCTCGTTTGGCCTGCCCGTTGCTGCAGAATGTCGAGTAGTCCGTAAGAGATCATCGCACAATGCCTTTGTTGAAGACCTTTATCGCGTCCGGACTTCGAAGCACATGCTCTGGAAGGGCCTGACCACCCCAGAACCCCGGCCACGTCCGAGGTGGGCTAATATCACCTTTCTGGATCAGTGCTTCAAATTCTGAGCGGGGTACAACGGATTCGACGACGCCTGTGGCGACACACCCTGCCCAGGACTCAGCACGCGACTCGGACCGATCGCGTTCTTCGCGGCCACTCGGCTCGTACTAACCCACGTTGGCGTCTTCGCCGGGTCTAATCCATTTCTTACGGCACTGAGATTGTCCACGGCACCATCAGGGTGCAAGCTGACACCCTACGGCTTCTCCTTCTTTAGTAGCTCCTCCGCGGCTCGCGCAATCTCCTCTTCGTGCTCCTCCAGACTGGACGCCGTCCCGCTCGCGACAATCATGACCTCCTTCACCTCGTGCAGACTCATCCCAAAGACAACGCGAAGCATGCGAATGATATCAATTCCCCTCATCCCAGAGCGTTTACCGGCTCTGTATACTTCGTGCGGGCTTGCTCCGCGTGTGCGCATGTCTTCGAATCTCGCGAACTCGTTCATGGGGTTTATACCTTGCTCAAAATCCATCGACGGGTCTGGCAGCGTGCCGATCGTCGGCGTCCGCTGTCGACCCGAAGGCTCAGGGGTGATGACCTCGGCCTTCTCTTTTTGGCGCGTCCGTTGGCCGCGAAGGCTACCTGCCCAGCTCCTCAGCTGGCCAAGTTCTCCACGAATCCAGGGTCAGATTTCTCCGGATTGTCATGGCCAGTCACAGCAGTGGGCACGCCAGCTCGCGCGCTCCGCGATGGAGGCAGGTGGTCGGGCACCACCGCACCGGTCGCGCGAGGATCGGCAAATGGTACCTCGATCGTGCGCGAGGGCAGCTCTATCGAAGGGAAAACGTGGAATCGTGCCAAAAGGGCGGGACGCTCGTCATCACATGTCAGGCATGCGGGCGAAAGCACGAGCGCGCGCTTCGATGCGGCGTGGGGCTGCTCTGTCGTTCCTGCCGCGGCAAACAAGCCGAGCAACGACGAATGAGACTTCAGCGGTCACGCGATGCAGTCCTGCGAATGGGGCGCAAGCGTGGCCTCGCGCGGCGTCGTCGGCCCGGGGGGGGCGTGGACTGAAAAACTACTCACGTTGACGCTGCCGCATCGTCCAAGGGACGACACCGCCGCGCAGATAGCGTTCGTCCGCTCCGCGTGGCCGCACTTTCGACGCGCACTGTATCGGTGGATCGCAGAACATGACCCCGATGCCGACGCTGTGCACTGGTATGCCACGCACGAATGGACGGTCGGGCGGATCGCCAAGGACACCCGCACATCCATGTGTGGATCTGGTGCCCCTTTCTCGAAACTGCCGAGGTGACCGAGCTTTGGCGCGCCGCGCTCGAGAAAGTCGGTTTCGGCGAGATCGTTGTTGTCGGTCGGCGAATGAAGTACGGCTACGATGGCGATCTCGTCGTCGATGTACGGCGCTTCAAGCCCGGCCCCGGTGCGGTGCACGAGGTGATCAAGTACATCGTCAAGGATCTGGAAGCGACAGGGGAGCAGGTTCCTCCGGGGCTCTACGCCCAGGTCTATTTTTCTCTCGACGGCAAACGAACCCATCAAGGCTCTCGTGGACTCCTGAAATTGGGAGATTTCGAGGCTCGTTGCGCATGCGGGATGGCAGGCATGTTCGCGGTGCGCGTCGAGCGTGCACTCGGCGAAGGTCTTCTGGAGCGCAACGGGGCGACAAGGGACCCCACTGGCTCGGCCCGGGCTGGTCCCGAGCGTGGTGGGCCGTGATGACATTGGCGTACCGCTTGCCACAATGAGAGGCCGGGACGAAAGCATGGTTGCACATTGAGCCTAGACGGTGCGATGGAATCCCGTCGGGGTGGGGTGAAGTAGCGAGCCCTCGTTTCTCACACGGTGACTCCGCGCAGCTCTGCTAAGCTGGCCCCGTTCCGCTTTGGAAGGATCACCCCGTTGATTGACCCCGACGAGATTGAGCGCCTTCTCGGCGACCTAGAGTCTGACCGTGTCGAGCGCACCGAGTCCGTCGACAACTCGGTCAAGTTCTGCAAGGCAATCTGCGCTTTCGCGAACGACTTACCCGCCCATCGCGCGCCAGGGTACCTCTGCATCGGCGTGGACAAATTTGGCGCCCCGACCTCTACCCCAATCAACGAACGCCTGTTAGAGGCGCTCGCCAGCCACCGCAGCAACGGTCAGATCATCCCGATGCCGACGATGGAGGTGGCGAAAGTCGACTTCCGCGGAGTGCCGATCGCGGTCGTGAAGGTGGAACCATCGGACCTGCCGCCGGTCCGCTACCAGATGCAGACGTGGATCCGTGTCGGTCCCAGCGCTAGGCTCGCAACCCAGGAGGAAGAGCGGCGCCTTACCGAGCGCCGTGTCGACCGAGCAAGGACTTGGGATCTTCAGGCGTGCGTTGGAGCATCGCTTGACGATCTCGCGCTCGATCTGTTTCGGCTCACTTATCTCCCCCAAGCCGTTTCTCCCCAGGTCATCGAAGACAACGGTCGTCCCATCGAAGAGCAGCTTGGATCGCTAAGATTCTACCACCAGCCGCTGGGCGCTCCGACGAACGGGGCCATGCTGCTCTTTGGCAAGGATCCTGAGGCCTTCGTTCCTGGAGCCTACGTTCAGTACGTGCGTTACGAAGGCGAGAGCCAGGCAACGGACGTGCTCGTCGAGAGGCGCTTCGACGGCGACTTGCTTCAGGTCATGCGCAGCCTTGATCAGCTCGCGCGAGACGTTGCAGGCGCACGCCCCGTGCGGCAGACTAATCTCGGGGACACGACGGTTCAGGACTACCCCGAAATTGCTCTCCACGAGTTGCTCATGAATGCGGTCGTCCACCGCAACTACGACAACTCCACGACGCCTATCTCGATCAATCATTTCTCGGATCGAATTGAGATTCAGAATCCGGGGTCGTTGTTCGGTGACCTCACCCGTGGGCAGTTCCCAAACGGTGTTTCTTACCGGAACCCAGTGCTCGCCGAAGCTGCGAAGACCCTGGGGTTCGTCAACCGCTTCGGCCGCGGTGTTGCGGTCGCGCAGCAGGAGCTGACACAGAATGGCAGCCCCCCGCTCGAGTATCTCATCGGCGAGAATCACATGCTGATGACGGTCAGAAAGCGCCCATGAAGACGATCGCCTTTTTCAACAACAAGGGCGGTGTGGGCAAGACGTCCTTAGTCTATCACCTGGCGTGGATGTTCCGCGAGCTTGGGCACACGGTCCTCGCCATGGACCTCGACCCGCAATCCAACCTCACGAGCGCCTTTCTTGAGGAGGAAGAGCTGGAGCTCTTGTGGCCGCAAGGTGAGCACGTCGAGACCATACTGGGCGCTATCGATCCGCTCATTCAGAGTTTAGGTGACATTGGGCACCTGAAGGCGAAGCTGATCGCGGACAGGCTCTACCTAATCCCCGGCGACCTGGGCCTCAGCCTGTTCGAGGATCGGTTGTCGGAAGCCTGGAGCAAATGCCTCGACGACAATCCGGCAAACGCCGGCGATGGCTTTCGCGTGATGACAGCATTCTACCGGGTCATCAGGGCGGCAGCCGAAACCGAGAAGGTCAAGATCACCCTCATCGATGTTGGACCCAACGTCGGGGCCATGAATCGCGCCGCCCTCGTCGCTGCCGATCATGTGCTCATCCCCCTGGGTGCCGATTTGTTCTCGTTGCAAGGCTTGAGGAACCTCGGCCCGACATTGCGCAGCTGGCGCGGCGGGTGGACCAAGCGGAAGGAAGGGCGCGTTCCCCCCAATCTCGCGATACCTGGCGGTGCGATGACGCCCATTGGCTACGTCCTGCTTAACCCGTCGGTGCGCAGCAACCGTCCTGTCAAGGCCTATCGCAAATGGGCCGACCGAATCCCAGCCGTGTACGCCAGCGAAGTCCTTGGCGTGCCCGCGCCCCCAAGTGGTGGCACAGAAACGGATCCGAACCAGCTGGCCATGATCAAGCACTTCAAGAGCTTGATGCCGATGGCTCAGGATGCGCGGAAGCCCATGTTCCTGCTCAAACCGGCGGACGGGGCCATCGGCGGGCATGCGACTGCGGTTCAGGACTGCTACCGGCAATTTCGGGATCTAGCCCAACGCCTCATGGCTGAAACGACGTGAGGCAGTTCATCGACAGATGGCATCGACAACCACCGGGAAAGCGCAAGAGGGCGGTGTACATGGCGAGGTCGCTATCACCCAGAATGGGAACAGAAGTATTGGGACGCGACGGGGTACATGTTCCCGGACGAGTACCATCCAACGGATGACGAGATCGCGCGCGTGGACCGGATGGGCCTATTGCCCTCCGGCTGGCTACCACCTTCGAAGCGACCAGATCCGAAGTCGAACCCCGGGTAGAATTTCAAATGTTCAGCCCTACGAACCGCGCCCTCGAAGACTTCGATAATCGGCACGAGTTCGAGCGCATGGCGGCCGACATCCTGAACGGCCTCGGGTACTCCGGCGTCGAGCCGATGGCACCCGGCGGCGGGTCGGACGGCGGTCGGGACGTCAGGTTCCGTGATGCCGAAACGGAAGGGATCGCATTCGTGACCCTGGACAAGAAGATCGTCGGTTTGGCCGACGTGGTGATCGCCGACGAGCAGGCGGTCTACACAGTCGGCTCCATGGCTGGATTTTGCTACTCGCGATAGTCGTCAAACTCCCAGCGGCCAAGTCGACCAACTTTCGCCGCAACGTCTTGCCACGTCTTGCCCTCACATCGGTCGCAGAACAAGCGAACGGTTCGGAAGAGGTCGTCATAGTCGTACCGTACCACGACAAGGTGGTGCAGCCCCAGCACAGGGCCGCTACTTTCAACTTGTTGCTGAAGCCACCCGGGGGTGCATACGATCAGATCGAACGATTCCGCCGAGTCCTCTCCGGCGGGACCCACCATCGCCTGCACGAACAGGCTGAACCGCTCAGGGTCCATCGGAACGAACGTACGAAGGTCGAAAACGTCGGGGCTGTGAAGGCGCTTCAGTTCCGCTCTCATGGTGGTGGCTCCGGCCCGTATAGGATGTCGAGGTGTCCATTACTATTCCATGGCCCGCTCGGGCTGAATCGCTGCTCAAAGTTGGCTTGGACCCGTCCGAGGTTGGGCTTCCATGAAGGTGGCCTAAACTGTCTCAGCGCATCGGCGCTCACTAGGGTCGTACCGTCGCTCGCTACGGTGGCACCCTCACCCATCCACGCCTGGCCCAACCGTTCGGCAGTCGCGGCGTCGGCTGCGCCCAGGCCGAAGTTGCCACTGCCTCTGGCCGCACTTCGGAGAATTCCAATTTCCTCGGCGACCCCGATCCCCTCTGCGGCGGTCGTGGAGGCAGGGGCATCGTAGATCGCCCCCTCGGCCCGAAGCTCACGCCAGTCGGCGAATTCGATGGCGCCGTCGTACGCATGGACGGCTCCCGTCACACGCGGCTCCGTGATGCCGTCGTACCCCTCGGGAACGTCGTCGTACGCGTAGTCGGGAGCGCGGCGCCATTGCGGTCGTAGCGAAGGTCCCGTCTCGATCCACGTCGTAGCGGTAGGCCGGACCGCCGCGTCGTAGGCGACGAGCGTGGGGATCGTGGCCGCCACCGCGCGCAGCGACGACAGGACGATCACCACGAAGAGGACGAGGCCAGCGAAGCGAAAGCGCCACGGGAGCACGCGGGACCTCGACGTCATCTCGGACTATGCCGTGGCAACGAGGAGATCGCCGTATCCGTACTGGAGGATGTCCGCGAAGAACGGCTGGACAGCGTCGCCCTCGACCTCCGCGCCGAAAGCGAAGCGAGGACCGGGCGCATCCCAGTAAAACTCGTCCAAAGCCTCGGCGCCTGCTCGGAGGGGGACGACGACGCCCCCCTCCGTCCGTGAGTACCAGACCGCTATGTGGCTTCGACGACCAAGCCCCGTCGCCTTTACCCACGCATAAACCTCGGCTGGTGACTTGCCCACGACGTTGAACTCACGGGACGGGGGCATGCGAGACCAGTCGATACCCGTCGTCCCCGCCCACGGGAGAGCGGCCACATGGTCATCGAACGCGTCCGAGATCGCCGTGGACAGTCGAACGGCCCGCCCTTCTTCTAACCATGTGCGAGGCGTTCTGTGCTTGATCATGGTGGTCCTCATTGGAGGTGTTGAAGGAAGTTCAAGAAGTCGCCTTCCATCCCGCCATTGATGATGTTTGCCCCATACGTCCAAGAGGACCGCTTGGCGCCGCCGGTCATGTCCCACCAGTTCACGTGGTATCCCCTGGTCGCATCGAAATCGATGCGCCATCCGCGAACCCCATCAGCGCTCGCGCTACCCAGGACCTGGCCCCTCATCGGCCCGACCTCGCTCACGTACTTGACGGTGTCCTCGCCGAGTCCGGCCATCTGCCTCGCCGCTGCACGGGCTTCGACGAGACTGTCGAACCTAGCGATGTTCTCAGCGCCACGAACGAACCCTCCTGCCTCTGCGGCAAGGCCGCCTATCATGAAGGGAGGGACGTGCTGAACGGGATCGGTACTAGCTTTCAGGCCAAGCCATACAAATAGCTCGTGAGCGAGTAAGTCCTCTCCCGTTGGTCCGCGTGGAGGAGGGATCCAACCCGGGCCACCGCCACCCGCCCCTAGTGCGCCTCCTTCGCCCCCGGCACCACCTGCACCACCTGCACCCGTACTGTTATCGGCCAGGCGCAGATCTCGTCCGAGGTCGGCGCGCTTGAAATTGACCACCAATGAACCCACTCCACTCCGATTCTGGGCCAGGTATCATTCCGCAGGACTTTGGCCATCGCCTGATGAGATTGAAAGTCGTCTGATCACTGTTTTGATGGCATCAATGATCTTGACGACGTCTTCGTAGCTCTTCCGCGCCGCATCAACTCCGACGACTGCCTGGGATTGGAAGATCTTCTCGCGCCTCGCGACCATCGTTTCTAGTAGATCGCCGATTTCAACATCGCCCATATGCGCAAAAGGCAGGACGACAGTGTCGTGCGGAGACCCACCCTCCGCACTGAAGCCGCGCGAGAGCAATTCTTTCTTCAGTTCGTCGAGGATTTTTCTGTTCATGGTGCCACCGGTCGGATCTTTATTATGTACTGAGGGGGAACTCGTACGGGGTTGGTAAGATCCACGCCACCACCGGGTCCCAAAGGATGGGGTTGCACAATCGGGGGGTTGTTCGGAACGAAAAATCCAACATCGCGGATTTCCACGAGGACCTCCGGTGGAGTCTTCACGCCGAGTAGTTCGACTGCCTGTTGAGCAGTGTACGTGCCGACGGTTGTTGCAGACGATTGTGAATAGAGCCCGGAAACCCTGATCAAAGCGGCAGCCTGTGTACTTGTATAGTGATAGACGATGCGTGAAGCTTGATCATCCTCCATATTTAGGATAGAGGCCAGCGACAAAACCAGCGACGCACCCCTCAGTGCGCTTGAGATGATGTCACCCGCGGCTTGGCCGAGGGACCCCATCGCGCGTTCGACCACGTCCGCCGTAGCACTCGCCGGTGACGATTGAAGACCCAGCAGATTGGATCGCGGCGTCGACATTGCCCCTGCGTCTCGCAGTGGGCCGCCGAAGGTTTCTCCACCCTGAAGCCCCACTCCTCCCCGATTCTGGGCCGCTGCATTCGGAGATGCGGTGCTGGTTCCTGTCGTTGTCGGGACAGGTTGGGCAGCTGCCATCGAAACCGTGCTGTTCGTCGCCGCCACTGCCTGCCCGGCGAGACCACCACCACCAATCCCGAGCTGATTGAGGCCCATTCCGACGGCACCGCCAAGTCCGCCGCCGGAGAAGCTCATGGAGCTGAGGCTCAGCGAGCCGAAGCCGACGCCCGCTTCGGTCGCAATGCCGTAGGCGAGCACGCTGAAGCCCGTCCCGAGTACGCCGCCAGCGACGAGGGTGTTGTTGGTTTCGGTGTCGAACCGTCGTCCCGGGCTTCGTGAGGGTCGGGCAGCGGGCATCGACCTTCACGTTTCCTCATCTTCCGCGCCAAAAAATTCGGCGGACATCCACAGCGCTGGTGAAACCTCGCGGCCCGAGAAGTTGATGGCCGGTGCTTTTTGTAGATCTGCTCGCTGCGTGTGCTTGTATTCAATCCCCACCAACAGCCTTCCCTCGAATATACCGTAGGCGCTCACGTTAACCCATGGAGCGTATGTGAGCAAGCGCTCGAACATTGCCTCTTTCTGCTGAGGTGCTACGAACGCGCTTCGATACATCGGAAGTCTTCCGTCGACATCATACCGCAATTCTGGCGGGACCTCGAAGACGAGTATGCCTTTGTACAGCGGCAAACCCGGCGCGAGCTGAGGTAGCATCTCCGTTAGACGTTGTATCGCTTCTGGTAGTGTCATCATGGCACGATTCCTGAATTGAATATGAAGACTTGCATCGGGTCATTAATACTACTGCAGAGGAGTTGGCCCAAGAAAGTTGCATGTGCGATCGGGGTGCATGAGCTACGAGCTGGACAAGGCCGCCACGCGACGGTTGCAGGACTACTTTGAGCAGATAGGCGAGATTCTCGGGGACCGGCGT
>WNGB01004139.1_pt1 | contig 22395 bp, 20 predicted proteins | sample 5400681 | NCBI WGS metagenome assembly WNGB01 (sample SAMN13153367, study PRJNA577476) | soil metagenome | isolation source: 115 cm soil or saprolite under grassland replicate 2 | place: USA:California | collected 2016-06-15
GCTCTGCACAAAACCCCCACCTATGCCTCACGCCGGCCCATAAGCCCCGCAAGATCCTTCCCTTCAACCAAAAAAGAACGACCTATCTCTCTGAAAACACAGGGAATCTTGGCCGTTCCAAAAGAGCCGCACCCATCTGGTTATGGCCATTGGATCTGCCCTCTGCTTGAGATTCTGTCAAATCTCAAATAGCTATGTTATATCTCACTAGTCAAGCTTCTTTCTGAGATCCATCTCAAAGAGAACCGTACCATGGTCCCTTACCTCATTTCCCAGCACAAGGACCCGCATTGGCCTGGGCCTGCCCATCCAGGTCAGCAACCCCGGAGCCAAAGTCACGAATTGGTGGCTTATTCCTAAAAATGAAACAGAAATGTGCGTCATCAACAACTTCACCTACCACCTCAGCTTTGAGTGTATGCCCAGCCTCAGCCGTTACCATTCCGATACCCGTGACTCGTCGGCCCTTTTGCTTGAGGTTCAATACTATTTCTTCATAGACATCGGGGGCGAAATGCATCTACCGTTCCGAAGCCGTGCAGGTCGCGACCCTTCCCTGTCCAAGTGCCAGCGACATTGAGGCTTGGACGTGAGAATAAAATGCGAACTTCCGAGCGAAGAATCACAAATAGAGTTGCAGCCCAAAACATCAGGATTACAGCGAGCCCGCCGATGATCTCGAGTTGGCTTAAGCTTGACGCAGGAGTGGTTGTGGGGGCTGTGTCAGGGCCACGCCGAGTGGGAACGCTATCCCGCCGAGTGGGAACGCTATCCCGCCGAGTGGGAACGCTATCCTTCGCATCTCGTTCCTGCGCCGTCACTTGTGGCGCAGTAGGCGACTCTTTTGTAGCTGGCCTGACCGTTTGTAGCAACGCCGCCAGGATTACCACAACGATCGGTACCACAACATACCGGATCCACCACCTATGTCCGGTTTCATTATCAGCCATTGCGGGCCTCCTAATCCTGCTCACATCCTGTACTGCGCGCCCAACGTGATTGCACCTCAGCGTGCGGCGTCAGCCGTCCGCTGCAGGTGCCGGGTTGGACGGCGTCAAAACGGGTGTGCCTTTGCCCATTTCATAACAGCTGTCTCGAGAGGGTCTAGGCGCGACTCAATCGATTTGTACCAATGCTTCCTGGCGTCAGGTGGTAGACAACTGGCAGCAGCGATCAGTGCGCGCTTGGGCCATGGCGCCTCGTTGAACAAGTTCCTCCACTGAGTCTGGAACCAATGCCGATGATGCGCTCGCCCCATAGCAAGAATGAGCTTCCGTCGGCTGACACTATCGCGCACCTCTCCCAACATGCGGAAGAAGCGATCGGCATGGTTCCATCGCGTTGAGCTGCTAAAGAGATCCAGTCCCCACATCCGATGGTACTCCAACTCACTTACGATCGAGCCCTCAAGCGCCTCAAGAAGACGCCCCCCTATTCTCTTGTACTCGTCGTCATCGAGATTTCTCAGATTTTTGAGATAGGCGACTATCTGGGGAAACACAGGGTAGAGACGATCAAGTCTGTCAATAACCTCATCTGGCACTGAGGAGTCCCCTAATTGAGACATCCGCCCCAAGACAAAAGATATGACTGTAGGATCGGGGTTCTGAGACATAGCCTCTTCCAGGAATATCTCTCTCAGATTAAGTGAATCTACAAAGGCCCGTTGTTCGGCACTCAAGTCGTCGTACTCAATCTCTTCATAGGAGTCAGAGAGACCCAATTCGTCTGCGAACTCCCTGAATTTCTCCCGGAGTGAGTCTATCTCGCGCTGCTCAGGTGAAGTTAAGTACCTAGCCCTAAATTGGCCGCGTGTTAGAACAGTGGTTTTTTGAGGCTGAAGACTTAGACCATGGTTTTTATAAAGCACATCAGCTAAGAATGCTAGATGACGGTACGCCTCCGCGTGATCGCCAGCAAAAATTCTATAGTCATCATTGAAGCGGATGAAAGTTACCTCTGCCGCCAGTAGTGCCTCATCAACATCTATTAGAGCGGCCTCGGCGAGCAGGCGCGATGGCTGATTGCCGACAGGGATCCCAAAGCTTTCCGTTCCATTCCATTCAGATAGTAGGTTCATGAGCGCAATTACGTGGTTCCCCCTCGACGTGCTTGCGTTTAACGCATTTTCAAGCCTGTGATGATAAATTCGCGGATAGAAGTCAGCTATGTCAGCCACCGCTACATGAGTAAAATCCTTGTGCCTTCTCAGTAGGCTTCCCGCGCGCCGACGAAAGTCGTCATAGCGAACGTCCGGATCAAAGAGTTGACCATCGCGGCTCGGCTTTACTCGATAAGAGTAGACGGTCTGCCGCGCTATGGGTACACGGCGAGTTTCAATATCGCCGGCTATCTCTCGGATGAGGGCTGCGAAGATAAGAAAGTCAAGTGGATCTAACTGCGTGACCACCCGAAATCCATAGCCCGTCTTGGGAGCCAGTAGTGCACGGTGCGGGCGCACAGACCACTCGAGAATATCACCACTCGAACAGAATTCACGAACAGCTCTCCAGTCGTGCTGGATTGCAACGAACTCGAACGGCACAGGGAGAACATCGGTATCTCCGTACCGTAGGACATGGGCCAGTGCCCAGTCCAAACTCGATTCTCGTAGCTTCAGCATGTCCTTTTACGCCGCCCAACCTTGCTTCTACGCCCTCCCCCACCCACCACACCGTCGGGGCGCGGAGACCACACCGCGCCCCTGTTTGGCTAACTCATTGAAGCAGAATTATCTTACGCCCGTCTCGCATCCGCGTCAACGTTCCGACGGATGTCCGGATGTCGGTAGGCACGCCGACGAGAGCCGACCGCCGTTTCGTCTTATCGTTCCACGAGGCACGCGAGGGAATCCAGCTGCTTCCAGGAGGGGCCTTGTCGGTATGTACATCCTCCGAGGAGGCGAAAGGGCTGATCCGTGTCCGCGAAGGTGTCTTATCCAGGTGGCGTCGGGGGCTTATGGTACAGCGGAGGGTCCGCGAAGCGGCCGTTCCTCCTACAGGAAAAGGTCGATCGGGGCGGGACAACCGAGGGATGGAGGGCCTCCTCCTGGACGCTCCCCATCCCCCGGCTGGTTGAATCAGAAGTTGTTACCGCCTAACTGGGAAGCGGGCCAAAGGGAGAGCGCCTGGCGAGCCGGGGGCGCTTGCGGGGGAGCTTGATCCCGTAGCGGCTGAGCTTCTCGGAGCGGATCCCGAGCACGCCCTTGATGTAGTAGCGGAGGCGGCTCACGGCGTCGCGGCCGGTGGCGAGCGCTTCGTTCAGCCTCCGGGTCTCCTCCTGGGCGGAGGCCTCGTAGGAGTCCCGCAGATTTCTGGAGGCCACTGCGGTGAGGTGAGCCGTTGCCAGCGCATCCCGGAACGGAGCGATCCCCGCGATCTCGTCCTGGTACTGCCGGACCGTCTTCAGAAGCGATTCCCACTCCCGGAAGGTGTCATCCTGCGACGATGGATTGGCCATGATATTCTCCTTGTGTCGATCTGGTTCTGAGACTCTTCAAAAAGGGGGGCGTGCTCGCGACACGCCCCCGGGGTTCAAGGGATCAGACGACAGGCTTGATGGACGGGGAGACCGAGGCATCCGGCTCGGTTGCAGAGGTCTCTCCGTCCGGCGACTTCACCACCAGGACAACCTTCTCGACAATCTTCTGCTTGCGCGGGCGCGGACGGACGGGAGCGATCTTGAACTGCGCCAGGCGCTCGTTATGCGGCCCGATCTTCGCCTTCACGATCGACCGGTACCGCATCCCCGCCTCCTTGGCCCGCCCGGTGGCGGCCTTGAGCTGCTGCGTGACCTCCTGGCGCAGCCCGGTCAGCTCCTCCTGCCGCGCCTTCAGAGTCTCGACCTCCGTCACCGACACCGCCAGGGTCTGACGCTCCACCTCGACCCCCTGCTGGAGCTCGGGGCTCCGGTCGCCGGCGTCGAGCAACCCCTTGAGGTCCACGATGATGTCGGCTCTCGAATTGCTGCTGCTGGACATGATTTCTCTCCTTTCTATCCGGCCAGTCCATGGAAGGTCACGACGACCTGCAGGGCGCGGAGCTCGACCGACACCTTCTGTGGCTGGCTGAGCGCCAGCTTGAAGGACGGCAGAGCTCCCTCCCCGCCGGCCGCCGCGGCGAGCTCCGGCTCCTGCACGCGCTCCGCCTTCAGCCAGATCCAGTAGGGCTGCTCCACCATCATCAGCTCCTCCTGCACGCGCTCCGCTTTCAGCTCCTGAACATCCTGAGTAGCCATACAACCTTCTCCTTTCCTTCAGTTGCTCCAGCGCCTTCATGGCACCGGAAGGTGGGATTCCTGTTCCGATCTCCTTGGAACGAATCGTCCACTTCCATGAACTATACGACACATCCAATGCGGATGTCTACTGGTTTCAGCGAAAAATCTCTTCGAGAGGGAAACCGGGGGGCGGAGGCCCCCCGGAGGACGTGCTGGAGGGGGCTCAGCCTTCCTCGGCGAGAGCGCGGAGCTCCCGGAGAAGTGGCTCGATGTGATCGGCCAGAGCGCACTCGATGGCGCTGCGCGCCCGGCAGGAGAAGTCGGCGTCCTCCTCGCCCAGGAGCATCAAATCCTCCCGGGGGGAGACGGGAAGGCTCCCATGAATGGCACGGAGACGGTTTTCCAGCAGCTCTCCCTGCTGGGCAATCTCGCGGAGCTGCTGGCGGCACTCACGATCTGTTGTCGTCATCTCATCCCTTCCTTGACAAGGTCTGGAACTTCGGTTCGATCCTCCATCCCGTGGAGGACAGCCGCACTCTGCCAGAGCGGCTCAGGCCGCCCAGGTGTCTTTTTTTGACCGGTCAACGAATGACCCCCTGCCCGCTTGTCTCGCCGGGGACAAACGGGCACACTCAGGCCCAGGGGACCTTTTTTTGACCGGTGGTCAATGGATGACCCCCAAGGATGTGCGTTTCCCCTGAAAGGATCGGCCTATGACTCGTGCGCTCCTGGCTTTCGCTCTGGCGTTCTCCCTGGGAAGCCCTGCCTTCCAGCCGATGGCGGAGGCGCTGGTGCGGCTCGTGTCCGCGCTGCCCATGGCGGGCGATGCAGGCAGCCAGTGGGACCCGAACGGTGGGTCCGGCTCCAACGCCACCAGCCCGAGCGGGAGCGAGCCGGACGCGGGTGGTAAATGGGACCCGAACGGATAACGAGGCCTTCCTGCCCGGCCTCTTGTATTCGGGTATACTCCTCTTCGGATACTCACATCGGAGAGGCCCGGAATGGAGCGACATCTTTCGCCTGCCGCGCTGGTCCGGTTGTTTTCCGGCCAGATGGCAGAAGCCGAGGTCGAGAGTGCCTCCTCGCACCTGGTCCATTGCCAGCCATGCGGGGATCTCGCCGCTGCGGTCGCGGCGGGGTTGCGGAAGGGGAACGGCCTCGTGCGTCCCCCGGAGGGAGGGAACGCGGTCCTCACCCTGCTGGAGGTGGAGGATCGGGTGGCGCTGAGACGCCTGCTGGCGCGCAGCCGCTGGGCGGCGCTGAAAGATCTCCCAGCCGCGGAGCAGACCCGCCGGCTGCTCCAGACCCTCGAAATGTTCGAGACGGTGGTGGCGGATGCCTCCGCCGCGGTCCCGGACGACCCCTGGATCGGTGAAGAGCGGGCGCTTCTCGCGCTCTCCCTGGCGGCCCGCCTTCCGGCGCGATGCTGCTCGGAGGCGTCGAAACACGACCTCCAGAGCCGGGCTCTGCTGGTTGTCGCGGATTGCCGCCGGAAGGCAGGAGATCAGAGGGGCGCGGCGGAAGCTTTCAAGGAATCACGGGACCATCTCACCCAGGGGACCGGCGATCCGGTGTGCAAGACCCGCTTCCTCGCGGTCCAGGCCCTGCTCGCCGCGGACATGGGCCATCTGGAACGGGCCCAGATCGATCTCGCCCGCGCCGGTGAGATCCTGCGCACGATGCGGGACCCGGCCGCCGTGGCGGCGGCCGCGGTCGACGAAGCGAAGGTCCTCCTGGCGGCCGGACGTCCCCAGGAGGCGATGCAGCGGGCCGAAGACGCCCTGCGCTGGTCGACGCCGCGCGAAGCCCGCCTCGACAAGACGGCGAGACGCATCATCACCGAGTGCCTCCTGGCTCTCGGCCGGTCGGACGAGGCGCTGCGGGACGTGTTCGCCGCCGGTCCGCTCTCCGCCGACCTGGTGGCCCGCCTTCTCGACGCCCAGGGATTCGCTCGCGACGCCGAGAGGGCGTACCGCACCAGCGCCGCGTCCTTCCTGGAGGATGAGCTGTACAAAGAAGCCTCGCTGGCCATGCTGGCGCGGTTCGAGTCCCTGGTGCGGCGGAGCGGATGGGACAAGGCGGTCCAGGCCGGCGAGGATGGGCTCGCCCTGAGCGAGCGGGCAGAAGCAGGCTGCCACGCCCAGATCGTCGAGCTGTGGCGGGACCTCCTGGCTCTCGCTCGCGCCCGCCGGTTGACCGACAGGCATCTGCTGGCGGCCCGGCAGTTCCTGGAGAGGCACTGGGAGGTCCCTGCGAAGAGCGCTCTCCTGCTCTGCGAGGGCGCGGCCGCGCCGGACGGCGGCGAAGACCCGCTCCACGCCTGGCCTGTCGCCGAAGAGCCGCAACCGGCGGCGCAGGCCGAGACCGGCTTCGTCGCCGTGGCGAGCCTCGACAGCGCGAAGGACGGCTTCGAGCGCGAGCTCATCGCGAAAGGGCTCGCCCAGTGCGGTGGGTGCATCCTGGAGACCGCGCGTCTCCTGGACATCGCCCGGAACACGCTCAGGACGAAGATGAGGAAGTACGGCCTTGCGGGGGACGACCGGTCACCGGGCGGTCCTCTGGCTCCGGTGGAGGCGGAGAAGCGGGCTCGCGCGCTCGACCGCCTGCGGGCGTACAGCTTGTGGGAGGAGCTGAAAAGGCTTCCCGCCCCGGAACAGATCGAGCGGATCGAGACCTCTCCGACGCTCCAGACGCGGGAGCTGTTCGAAGCGGTCATGGCTGCCGCCTCGGCCGCCGCGCTGGACGATCCCTTCCGTGGCGAGGAAACGGCGCTCGTGGCCTTCTCGCTGGCTAACGCGATCCCGAGCAGCCGGTGTCCGGAGCGGTCGAGACACGACCTTCTGAGCGAGGCACTCCAGGTCATCGGGAACTGCCGCAGGCTGACGGGAGACTGGCCAGGATCGGCCGCCGCCTTTGACCTTTCCCAAGGTCATCTCGAAGCGGGGACGGGCGATCCGATACGCGAGGCGCGTCTCCTTTCCGTCCAGGCCTCCCTCGCCTCGGAGACCGGCAATCTGGAAAGGGCTCAGGCTCTGCTGAGCCGCGCCGCCGCGATCTACCTCCGAGAACAGGACTCGGCTGCTCTTGCGTCCGTTTCGGTTCAAGAAGCGAACACTCTCCTTGCCGCTGGCCGCCATGAGGAGGCAAGGACCGGAGCCGAAGAGGCCTTGAGAGTGCTGACGCCGAGGGAAAGCCGGCTAGAGATGTTGGCGAGAAGCATTATCACTGAGTGCCTCGCTGTCTTGAGGCGTCCGCACGAGGCGCTCCGGAGCCTCGCCTCGACCTGGCCCCTGTACGAGCAGTTCTGGGGACGCCGCACTGAACTGAGGTTGCGCGATTTGGAGGCTCTCGTCCTCGACGCCCTGGGCTACCCGCAGGATGCGGAGGCAGTCTTTCGCTATTGCATCGAGGGCTACCTGGAATCCGAGCTCTACAAGGACGCCTTCCTGACCATGCTGACGCGGTTCGAATCGCTGTTCCGGCGGGAGGCGTGGGCCGAGGCGGCGCGCGCCTGTAAGGAGGCGCTGGCGGTCGAGATGCGCCTGGAGGCGGAAGGGCACGGCCAGATCATCGATCTCTGGCGCGACCTCCTGGCCTTGGTGAAGAGCCAGCAGCTGACCGCGGACCGGGTGCTCGAAGCGCGCCATGCCGTCGTGAGGCACTGGAGCTCTCAGCCGCATCGCACCCGGACCGAGGGCGGCGGAAGCTTCCTGCGTTGGGACGCCAATAGTACATTCATGCCCGCGGCCGCCCGGGAAGCCGCCGCCCTTCCACCGGCCGGTCTCTTTCTCGCCGTCGAGCCGCCTGCCCTGCCGGACAACCTGGCGGACGGCGGGTTTCACGCGGCGCTGGAGCTTTTCGAGCGCAAGCTCATCGAAGCAGGCCTCGCGCAGTGCCACGGCCAGATCAGGCCTGCCGCCCGGCTCCTCGGCATGTCCCGCGGCGCGCTGCGCGAGAGGGTCAAGAATTACGGTCTCTGCGCCGTGGCGTGAGCCGCCGGCTTCGCGGCGCACGGTACCGGCATCGCGACGCGCGGCAGTGGTTTCGCGGTGCCGGCCGGCGGATACGCGGAGAAGACCGCCGGCTTCTGGCAGCAGACCGCCGGCTTCGCACAACCGGCGAGTGGATTTGAGACGCCGGCCGGTGGCGTCGTGAAGCAGGGGAGTGGACGTGCGACGCCGGCCGGTGGCTGTGCGAGCCCAGCCGCCGGCAGACCGAATCAGCTCCTCGCATTTCTGGCGCAACCGGCCTGCGCCGCGACGCCGGCGGGCGGTTGACGGAATCATGACACCGGCGAGCTCTCCTCATCGCCCGAGAGGCATCACCGCGCAGGGCATCTTCTTCGCGCTGGGAGCGGCGATCAGCTGCACGTCGTTCGTTGCCCTGATTTTCCCCGGCGGTCCTCTGGAGCCGATGTGGCGGCTCAATCCGCGAGCCCGCGAGTCGTTTGCGACGATGGGAGGCTGGTCTCTCGCCCTGATGGCGGTGGTATCGCTCGTCTGCGCCTCGGCCTCGATCGGGCTGTGGAGAGTCCGGAGGTGGGGCTATCTCCTCGCTCTCGCCCTCCTCACCTTCAGCCTGCTGGGAGACCTGGCCAACGCCCTCTCAGGTCTCGAGCCCCGCGCCTGGGTCGGCGTGCCGGTCGCCGGTCTGATGCTCGCGTATCTGGCGACGCGGCGGGTCAGAGAGCTCTTCTAACCGCGCCGCGCTGCGTGACGAAACTTTCTTTCCGCCATCAGCGTCCGTGGTAGAGTCGGGGCGGAGAAATCATGGGACAACACGACCTCAGTTACCGTGACTTCTTCTCCCACCCACGGATGATCCGAGACCTCCTGAGCGATATCGTGGGTGAACAGTGGGTGGCGCGCATCGATTTCGACTCCGGTGAGCTCGTCAACACCTCCTTCGCCAAAGTCTTCGCGAACCGCGAGACAGACATCATCTGGAAGTTCCGGCGCAAGGATGGAGGAGAGCCGGTCTATGTCTACATCCTCATCGAGTTCCAGTCGCGGCCGGACCCCACCATGCCGGTTCGGTTCCTGGTCTACGTGGGCCTGTTCTACCAGAAGCTGCTGGACAGCCAGCCGGGGGCTGCGCGGGGCAAGCTGCCTCTGGTCATCCCGATCGTCCTGAACACGGGTTCGGAGCGGTGGAACGTGCCGACGGACCTCGGCTCGCTGATCGGCGATCTCGATCCTTCGGCGGAGATCTACCGGCCGCAGTTGCGGTACCATTTGATTGACGAGGCGGCGTATCCTCGCGAGAGGCTGGAGGCGCTGCGAAGTCCGGTGGCCGAGCTGTTTCGCCTTGAGACGAGCCGCAGCTGGCGGGAGGTCCAAGCGAGCATTCAGCGGCTCCGGCAGAGCGTCCCACCGACGGAGGCTGCGCTCCGGGAGGTGTTCGAAGGGTGGGTGCAGGATGTGATCCTGCCGCGTCTGAAGCTGCCTGAGGAAGAGAAGGGTTCTGTCGCGCGGAGTCTGGAGGAAGTCGAAACCATGCTAGCTGAAAACATTGACCGTTGGACCCGTGAGCTCCGCGAAGAGGGCCGCGAAGAGGGCCGCGAAGAGGGTCGCCAGGAGGGGCGCCAGGAGGGTCGCCAGGAGGGTCGCCAAGAGGGCCGCCAGGAGGGCCGCCAGGAAGAGGGAGCCCGGCTGGTGCTGCGGCTGCTTCGCTTGAAGTTCGGTTCGCTGGAGCCTGAGGTCGAGGAGCGGGTGCGCACCGCGGATGCGGACCGTCTTCTGGAATGGGGCGAGCGCGTCGTGACCGCCGCGAGCCTCGCGGATGTTTTCAGAGATTGATCGGGGCTGGTCGTAAATGAGGCGGCCGGAGCCTGGGGTGCAATGTCAGCTACATTTTGAAGGAGAAGAGATGAAAGTGACCAAGAAGCACTCTCACGGCTCGATGCTAGCGCTGTTCTTGCTGACGGGATGCTGGTTTGCTCTCGGGAGTAGCCGGCCGGCAAGTGCGAATGCCGATGAGCCTTCCGTGACCCCAGCCCTCGACGCCTGCCAGGGCTTTGCAACCAGCCACTATCGGCAGGCCAGCCCGGAGCACTTCGTTTCTGTTCAATTGCTGGAAGAGGGCGTGAATCAGGAAAAGTACGGGGACAAGGTGGGCAGCCAGCTGGTCAGCACGGTGTTGTCCGGCCAGGGTATTTGGCAGGACAAGACCGGTGGGACGTCGAATGTCCGCTTTGTCTGTTTGCTGGAGAGCTCCGGGAAACCCATCTTTGTCGACATTATCGAGGACGGGCGGCGGGATCCGGTGGATGTGTGCTGGGATGCCTTTGAGCCCAGCGGGTGGGACAAGATGACTCAGTGCCTGCAGGCTTCCCTGAAACGGGAAGAGGCTGCCTTGGCGGATGCACTGAACAAGGCCACTCAACAGGCAGGACAATCAATGGACAAGCTTTCGGCAAAGAAAACCTTGCAAGAGAGCAACGCCCAGTGGGTCAAGTATCGGGATACTGAGTGCGATCGCAGGCAAGCCTTTGTAGCAGGCCGCAACCACCCGGATATTGGCGAGTTGACCTGCAAGATTCAGAAAACTGCCGAAAGAATCTCTGACATGCACTTTGACGATGACTAGAAGGCGGGACCCGCGGAGCAGCGTTGCCTCTTGAGAGGAGCCTGTGACATGCACCGCCGCCCCCGGGGCATCACCGCGCTGAGCATCTTCTTCGCGCTGGGGGCGGGGATCAGCTTCGCGTCGTTCGTGGCGTTGCTCTTTCCCGGCGGTCTTCTCGAACCGATGTGGCGGCTCAATCCGCGCGCTCGCGAGTCGTTCGCGACGATGGGCGTTTGGGCCCTGGTCCTGATGGCGGTCGTGTCGATCGCCTGCGCGTCGGCATCGGTCGGGCTCTGGCGAGGCCGGCGCTGGGGCTACCTCCTCGCTCTCGCCCTGCTCACCTTCAGCCTGCTCGGGGATCTCGCCAACGCCCTCCTGGGCATCGAGCCGCGCGCCTGGATCGGCGTACCGATCGCCGCCCTGATGCTCGCGTACCTCGGGACGCGGCGGGTCAGGGCCTTCTTTGCGGCTCCTTGACGCAGAGCTAGCATTCTGCTATACAGAATGCCGGAGGTGCAGTGATGGCCAAGAAGCAGATCAACGTCCGGTTCGATGGTGGCACCCTGGAACAGATCGAGGAGCTCAGTGAGCTGACAGGCAAGACCGTGTCAGAGATCCTGCGTGAGTCTGTAAACCTGACCAACTGGTTGTACAGGGAGCGGGACAAGGGCACCAGGATCTTGCTCGAACGTCCTGATTCTGACCTACGCGAGGTGGTCCTCCCGAGATGACCGATCCCGCGGGAAGTGAGGGTGGCGGCCGGAAGGAGGTGAAACGGGAATCTCCACCGAAAGCCCCTGAAGGACACGCGAAGGTTAGCACGGTCGCCGTCGCCGACACAGTCCGCAAGTGGGGTATGTACCTGCTCCTCTGGGCATTTTTGGTGACGATCGGCCTGAGCCTGATGACCGCATTGTTTATCGATAAGCCGGATACCGACAGGATCCTCAAGGTCGCCGCGAACGACCGCGAGCTGGCGGTGGCGTTGGCTGACAGGCCCTTCGATCATCTGAAGCAGATCCTGCAGATCCTGCTGCCGGCCGAGACGGCCTTGCTCGGCTCGGCGATGGGCTTCTACTACGGCTCGCAATCCAAGAATGGCGGATGACAGCGAAACGGAAAGGCGGAAATCAAGCGGAGAAACCAGCCTTGAAGCCTTGCCCCTCCATTCGTACTGCTCCCCTGGAAACCGCCGGCGTCTCGCCGGCCCAACCCTTTCTCCTCTCTGAAGCCAACAACCCTGCCGAGCTTGCCTGTCCCGAGCCGCTGCTCCGGCGGCGCGATGCCTGTCAGGAATTCTTTAGCGACTTCTATTTTTTGGGTGGCGCCTGCTAGCGTCGGCTACCAGAGTGGCCTTGAACGGGTAAGGCCTGGAACCCGCTCCGGCCCGTTGCTATGCTGGTGGCGAGCTCGACTGTAAGGCAGCTCGGTGCCTGGCGGCCCCAAACTGCCCGGATCGTGGGTCGAGCGGAACTATCCTGGTTCGCCCGGCTCTGGTCAATAGGGGCGTGTTCGCGGTAGTATTTTGGTAGCGATTGAAGAGCAAGAAGATTATAGACATATCGAAAGGTAGGCAACTGCCGCTGAACCAAGTGCCTGCACCGAACGGCTACGCCGCCGGTGGCGCAGCAGCGTTCGGCTAGGCAGTCGACGGAATGGCCCGCTCCTAACCAGCAAACCAACCCAGGAGGTCCCAGGATGAAGGTGACCGTCTTCGTATCCTACTGTCATGACGACGTGAAACCTGACGAGGGAAGGATGAGAGCCCTTATTGATGCTCTTTCTGCCAGTGGTGCTGGCACGTATGAACTCTTGGTTGATTACCGTCATGAGGCGGCTGCGGTTGGTGCGGATATTTCCGAGTTCATGGAACGAATTCACGCTGCCGATGCCACCGTTCTCCTTTTGACGCCAGGCTACAGGGAACGCGTCACTCGAAAGACAGGCACGGGTGTCTACACCGAATTTCGCCGAATATACGACCGATACCTCGCCGCACAAGAGAAGAATAGCTACGGACGATCGTTTCTGGTGGTGCCTATAATCTTTGCCGGCTCATTTCAAGAATCCTGTCCAATAGAATTGAAGCATTTAGTCTGCGCAGACGCTACTTGGCTTCAGGTTATCCCAGACACTTCGCCCCCTAAACTCCGACGTGAGATACGTCTCCATCTCGCTAACCTAGTCAAGGATATAAGCGCACGCATTGCGGGTGTCGCGGCGACGAAGGGAAACCTCTATCGTGATCGCCAGGAGAGCCTCTTTCGCCATTTTCTTTTTGAAGACTCTAAGTCCCGCTGGGACCGGCCCGAGAATATAGAATACCTTGAGGCTGCCTTCGTTAAGACGTCTACGTTTCTGCGTGTGAGAGACCGAGAAGTTAGTTTCATAGTGGGTCGCAAGGGCTCTGGTAAGTCGACAATCACACACGTTCTCCCTCTGTTTTTTGAGCCACCTCCAGCGGTTGTACTCAGGTCTGAGTTTGAGCATCTACCGTTCGATGCTTGCTTCAATATCCTCAGTACTAACCCGGCTGAGGAGTCAGATCTACGGCACCTTCTCGGGCCGCTCTTTAGTTATCAGTTGATTTGGGATGCCTTCCTGCATCTTGCATTTGCGTATTCGGTGCGGCAGAAACTATCAGATCGGTGCGAGCTTCGGCGCGCATTGCGGCGTCTAGTCGATCGACCGTTAGCAGCCTCCCGCGATCTCGGAGAGAAGGCAGCAATGGTCACAAAGATCCTGTTTGTGTACGCCTTTGAAAAAGTTATAAGCTATATCGATCGGATAGTGCGCTGCCCGCGCGAAGAGGAGGGTGTGGCTGAGGTGATTGCCGACTTTCATCCGAGCGCGGTACGTCGGCACGTCCTCGGAAAGGGCGGCTGGGAGAGACTGGAGGAGATACTGGCCGAGTATAGGGCCAGTGGCGAACGGATCTTAATCACGGCTGACGGTTTCGATGCGATGGTCGGCTATTTCTCACTTGCGAGCGATCGGATTGCCGAGGCGCGCCGCTTCGAACGGGAGATCCTCCTGACGCTCTTCCAAGTCGTGCTTAACCGAGGACCAGCACGGATTGGAGGAGGACGGCTTTATGAGATCAGTGACTACTGCATAGCTGTGCCCCATGACCGCTTCACCGACGCGCGAGCATGGGATCGGGATACTTTTCAGTACAGGAATCGCGTCGCCCCAATCAGGTGGTCAGGAGTTGAACTATCGGCGCTGGTGAGGAAGCGCTTAGCACTCCTGCGTTCCGTACCTGATCCCAAAGGGCCAGTGCTTGAGGAACGTCTTGCCCAAGTAATGAAAAAGGGCTTTCCAGAGCTACCAGACGAAGTCGCCTTCCTCTTCGGAGCCGCTAACTATCGAATACCTATTTTCCTTTATGTTCTTCGACACACACTCTGGCGCCCTCGCGATGTGATGTATTATTATGCGACCCTCCTCGCCGCATCTGATGAATTTCGGAAGAAAAAAGTAGAGGCTCCCAGTAGTTTTTTACGACAAATAATTGCTGGTGCCACGCATCAAATCGTAAAGGACGAGCTGTTGGCGGAGTATGCATCTACCTTTAGAAATCTTCGAGAGGTGCTCCACGTTTTCCGGCAGGCACCGCAGATAGTATCCTGGCTGGAACTGGAGGCACGACTAGATCGAATGCGGTTTGATACGGACCTTCGGCCAGACGAAGTTCCGACACTAGAGTGGAAAGTTGAATTGCTCTACGAGCTGGGTGTACTTGGGGTTATTCTCGACCGGAAGAGAAGCGAACGATTCTCTGCGTACAAGCATGCGTTCATTTTTAACGAAGACCACCTGCTGACCGACAAGCTAGGACGAGATAACTACCGCGACTGCGATTTCGCATTGCACCCGGTCCTCTGCGAGTACTTGAACCTTGACACGAGCAGGAATTCGGAGTTAATCCTTCCCTTGGATTGGGATTACCTCCACCCGAACGAGGTACTACGGAAAGTGAGGCCTGTTTGATGCGGAACCCTTGCGGGTGCGCTTCGCAACTCTGTTCGTTATCGCGCCGCATCAGCGATCTCGCATGTCGCCGCTGAAATCCGCTCACCGGCCGCGCGGCGGCGTACCGATCGCCGCCCTGATGCTCGCGTACCTGGCGACCCGGCGCGTCAGGGCCTTCTTCGCGACGTACTGAGGGCGGCTAACCCCGCCGCGCGATCTCGGCCTCGATCTCCCCCACGAGCTGCGGCGGGGCCGCCAGCAGCCGGGTCAGCTTGGGTTTCGGCTGGTTGAAGCGGACCTCTCCGCCCGGGCCGTCCTCCCAGACCGTGCCGCCGGCGGCGAGCACCAGCGCGACTCCGGCGGCCACGTCCCACTCGTGCTTCGGGACGAGGGTCCAGGTGGCGTCGGCGAGACCCGCCGCCACCTGAGCCAGCTTGTAGGCGACCGAGCCGCAGGGACGGATGGTGAAGAGGTCCTCGCGGTACCCTTCCCACTCCTTCCTCCGCACCTCGCTGCGGCTCGCGAGGACCGTGGCGCCGGCGAGCCCCGGCCGGTCGCTCACCTTGACCGGAAGGCCGTCGAGCGTCACCCCTTGGCCCCTCCCGCCGAGGACCTTCTGGCCCGTCGCAGGGTTGAGGATCCCCCCGGCCACCGGCTCGCCGCCGACGACCAGGCCCACCGAGACGCACCACTCCGGGATCCCCTCGACGAACTCGCGCGTGCCGTCGAGCGGGTCCACCACCCACACCCGGCTGCACTCCAGGCGCGACGGATCGTCCGTCGTCTCCTCGGAGAGCCACCCTTCGCCGTCCCGTGGCAAGAGGTGGCGGAGCAGCGCGTCGACCTCGGTGTCGGCCTCCGTTATCGGATCAAAGCGCGGATCGAAGCCCGGCTGGTCTCCGGCCTTGCGGCGGGCCTCCACCTCGCCCGGGGTGTAGCGGGCGAAGACGGCCCGCGCCGCTTCGAGCGCTTCGTCGATGCGGCGCAGGTCGTCGTTCTCGACCATCTCTTACTCCAGACCGCCGCCGACGTATCCCTCGCGCTCGAGGTAGAGCAGGATCTCCTGCGCCGCCTCCTCGGGGGACATCTGCGTCGTGTCGATCGAGAGGTCGGCGTCGGCCGGGACCTCGTAGGGATCGGAGATGCCGGTGAACTCCTTGAGGATGCCGGCGCGCGCCTTGGCATAGAGGCCCTTGCGGTCGCGCTCCTCGCAGGTCTCGATCGGCGTCGCGATGTGGACCAGCACGAAGCCGCCGCCCGGCTCGACCGTCTGCCGCACCTCCTTGCGCACGCTGTCATAGGGGGCGATCGGCGCGCAGATGGCGATGCCGCCGTTCTTGGTGATCTCCGCGGCGACGAAGCCGATGCGCCGGATGTTGATGTCCCGGTGCTCCTTCGAAAAGTTGAGCTCCGAGGAGAGGTTCTTGCGCACGATGTCGCCGTCGAGGAGCGTCACCGGCCGGCCACCGTCCTCCATGAACTTGACCAGCAGGGCGCTCGCGATCGTCGACTTGCCGGAGCCCGACAGACCGGTGAAGAAGACGGTGAAGCCCTGCTTGTAGCGCGGCGGATGGGTGCGCCGCAGCTCCTCGGCCACCTCGGGGAAGCTGAACCAGGCCGGGATCTCCCGCCCTTCCTGCAGACGGCGGCGCAGCTCCGTGCCCGAGATGTCGAGGGTGCGCGAGCCCGGCGGGATCTCGTCCTGCGGCATGTAGGTGTCCAGATCCTCCACGTAGGAGAGGGCCTGGAAGGGCACCATCGTCACCCCCAGCTCCTCCTGGTGCTTGCGCAGCATCTCCTGGGCATCATACGGGCCGTAGAACGGCTTGCCGTCCGAGCCCGAGCCCGGGCCGGCGTGGTCGCGGCCGACGATGAAGTGGGTGCAGCCGTGGTTCTTGCGGATGATCGCGTGGAGCAGCGCCTCGCGCGGTCCGCCCATGCGCATGGCGAGCGGCAGGAGCGACAGCTTGGCCGTGTGCTGCGGGAAGCGGGGGAGGACCGCCTGGTAGCAGCGCACCCGCGTGTAGTGGTCGAGGTCGCCCGGCTTGGTGAGGCCGACCGTCGGGTGGATCAGGATGTTGGCCCGCGACTCCTTGGCGGCGCGGAGAACCAGCTCGCAGTGCGCCCGGTGCATGGGGTTGCGCGTCTGGAACGCCACCACGCGGCGCCAGCCCTCGCGGGCGAAGTCGGCGCGCAACTCGGCCGGCGTGTGGCGGAGCTGCCGGAAGTCGTAGTGGACGGGCAGCTGCAGCCCTTCGATCCGGCCGCCCAGGGCCACCGGATGGGTCCTGTCCAGCAGGTGGGCCACGCCGGGATGCTTTCTGTCGAGCGTTCCGAACGTCGCCTGGGCGCTCGCCTCGCGGTCGATCTCCCAGATCTCCTCGACATGGAGCGCCGCGAGCATCACCCCCTCGGGATCGCGCAGGGCCAGCACGCTGGTCCCGGCCCGCAGCTTGTCGGCGAGCTCGCGGGGTACGTCGAGGAGGATCGGGATCGGCCAGAGCGTGCCGTCGGTCAGGCGCATCGTCTTGCACACCGAGTCGTGGTCGGCCTTGCTCATGAAGCCGGTCAGCGGCGAGAAGCCGCCGTTCACCAGCAGCTCGAGGTCACAAAACTGGCGCGGGGTCAGGTCCCAGGACGGCCAGTCGCGGGATGTCGCTTTGAGCTCGGCGGCGCGCTCGGGGGTCGCCAGCAGGTCGATCAGCATGCCGCCATGCGGCTCGATCAGATGGCTGGAATGCGTCACGGAACCGTCGGCTGGGCGGTCCCGGTCGGAGTCGGGCGTGGGAAACACGGAAACATTGGTCATCGAGAGCTCCTCGGGATGGGGATGAAGCGGACACACGCGCCCCTGCCAGAGATGGCAAAGGGGCGCGTCAACTCTTCAGGTGCGCGGAAAGCCTACGGGCGGGACGGAGACGGCTCCGGATCGTTGTCGGTGACGACGACGCCGACGATCCCGGCGGCCAGTGCGGGGATGAGCACCCCCTTGTCTTTCCACCAGACGACGGCGCAGGGTCCGCAGATCTCGTCGCTGCGCCGGATGCCCTCCGAGTTGATGCGCGCGATCACTCCTTTGCACAGAAAACCGACCACCTTCTCACCCTGCTGCTCGGGCGTGGTCTCGCCGACGATCAGGTTCTCGGCGACGCCCCGCTCTTTCGGCGTCAGCTTGAGATCGCAGTCCTTGGAGACCTTGGTCAGCTTCGACTCGGAGCGGGCGCCCACCTGGCCGGCGGCGTCGACCAGGGCGACATAGTACTCCACCGCCTCATTGCGCTTCTCCGGTTTGGCGGGGATCCCCCAGAACTTCCGCCCGGGCTCCGCCTCCATGGCCACCCAGTAGAAGTCGGTCTGGCTCTTCCAGCGGAAGTAGAGGCGAGGCACCCGGCCCGGCGAGTCGGCGGACAGGCTGGCCCAGATCACGCCGTTGTCCTCTTCCGGGATGCACTTGGGCTCCTGGAGATTGATGTTCTGAGCGCCCGCGCTGACCGCAGAGGCCAGCAGGAGACAGGCGGCGAGCAGAAAGCCGCGTGGTTTCATGGTCGGTCCTCCTGAACAAGAAGATTTTACAGGAAAAACCGGTCTATTGGCCAAGAATCTTTTTGGCATAGCCGTCGACATAGGGAGTTCGCTGTAAGTTGGGGAGAGCGCGGCGCAGGGGAGCCGCCGCCGTCTGGGAGTCGCCCGACTCGTAGAGAGCGACCGCCAGGTAGAAGAGCAGCTCGGGCTGGTCCTCTCCCGGCCCGCCGGCGCGGCCGAGATAGCTGGCGGCGTCGCTCCAGCGCGAGATGCGGTAGGCGGCCTCTCCGGCGAGCTGCTGGGCCTCCCGCGATTCCGGATGCGCGTCGGCCACCTCGCGGGCGGTCTCGAAGGCCTCCCGCAGCTGGCGCATGGTGCCGGTCTCGGTGAGGAGCTTGCGCGCTTTCTCCAGCTTCTTCCGGTCGGCCTCCGTGACGGGCTGCGGGGAGGCGGCCGGAGCCGCGGGCTGCGGCTGCGCCGCCGGTGGTGTCGCGGGCGCCGTCTCCGGGAGAGGCGCGGCGGGTCGTGTCGCCAGCGGGCTGGTGGAGCGCTCGATGGGCTGCGGCTTGCCGGGTTGCGGTTTGGGGGCCTGCGGCTTGATGGCCTGGACGTCGGGCTTGCGTCCGGCGGCGCCGCGGAGCACCTGCGGCGAGGCGGCCAGGGTCGCGGCCGGGATGAGAGCGGTCATCCGTTGCTCCAGAGCGGCGCGGACCTCCGGTGGCAGGCCCGACTGCGAGTACCCCTGGAACCGCTCCTCGACCTCGACCAGCCGGCCGAAGGTCTCGCGGAAGCCGTCGACGTCTCCTCCCTTGTCCTGGGCGAGCGCCAGCCGGGCCAGGCACTCGCCGAGCTGCTTCGGCTCGTCGAGCATCCCGAAGCAGGCGAGGCGGAGATGGCGTACCGCCGTGACGTAGTCGCCGCGGTCGAAGGCATGCGTCCCGTCGCGCATCAGGTCGAAATAGAAGACGTCGGTGGCGGCGACGGGGAGGGCTGCCACCAGCAGCAGGAGGGCCAGGAGGAGTCTTTTCATACGCCTTCCTTCGGGAGATCTTCCTGGACAGGCGGCAGCGGCCGGTCTTCGAGGACGGCCCGCGGGTTGTCGATCGCCAGACGCCGCGCCAGCTCGTCCCCCCAGCGGCCGGCGATCATCAGGCAGGCCCGGCGCAGACCCGGTGGGCGGCGGTGGATGTCGTGGGCGTCGCTGGCCAGGAAATGAGCCAGGCCTGCCTCGATCATCCGGTGGGAGTCCTGCATCGGCCGGCGGCCGAAGTCGCCGGTGACGCTCATCGCGGTCACCTGGGCCGTGGCGCCGAGCGACACGAGATGGGCCAGCAGGTCGAGGTCCACCCAGGGGATGAGCTCGGGATGGGCGAGGACCGGCCGCCAGCCCGCCACGGTGACCTCGTGGACCAGATGGGTGGCCTCCTCCACGCTTCCCCAGCGGTCGAGCTCGAGGAGCAGGTAGTGCGATCCGGCGAGCGGCAGGATCGTGCCTCCGGGCAGCCGCTCCACCTCGGAGAGGATCTCGCGGTCGACGTGGATCTCGCCGCCCAGGAGCACGCGGAAGCCGTTGCCGACCGCCTCCCGCACCGCTTCCTGAAGCTGCCGCGCGAGCTTCCGCAGCTGCTCCACGTCGTCGTTCCACCACGGGCCGCGCCGCTGGTGCGGGGTCGCCACCATGGCTTCGCAGCCGTCGGCGGCGGCCAGACGGCAGATCGCCAGGGCGTCGTCCAGGGTCGGGGCACCGTCGTCGACGCCTGGCAGGATGTGGCAGTGCAGGTCGATCATCAGGCGGCAGATCCGGCCTTCGACCCGTCCTCTTCGGCGCCATAGCCGTACGGCTCGGCATAGTGGTAGCCGCGGGCCACTCCGGCTTGAAGCGTGCGGTAGCGGTTGAGCACGGCTCCGAGGACCTTGATGTCGGCCTGGCGCAGGCGGTCGCGGACCAGGCGCACCTCGTCGCGGGTCACCTTTTGGCTGCGCAGGGTGAGCACCACACCGTCGGCGAGGGCGCCGACCAGGGTGGCGTCGGTGACCGCCAGGGCGGGCGGCGTGTCCACGATGACGTAGTCGAAGCGGCCGCGCAGGGTGCGCAGCAGCTCGCGCAGGCGCTCCGAGGCGAGCAGCTCCGATGGATTGGGCGGCGTCGGGCCGGAGGGGAGGACCCACAGGTTCGGCACCTCGGTCGCCACGATGACCGCGTCGAGGTCGGCCGTGCCGGTGAGCTGGTTGACCAGCCCGATCCGGTTGGAGACCTTGAACACCTGGTGGAGGCGTGGCTTGCGCAGGTCGCAGTCCATGATCAGCACCGGCCGGCCGAGCTGGGCCAGCACGACAGCCAGGTTCGAGGCCGTCGCAGTCTTGCCCTCGCCGGCCATCGCCGAGGTGACGGCCACCAGCTTGAGCTCGCGCGCGCTCGACAGGAGGAGCGCCGTGCGCAGCGAGCGGTAAGACTCGGAGATGAGAGTGCGCGGCCGCTCATGGGGCACCAGCTCGATCTGCGGCGTACCGCCCGGCGCCCCCTTCTTCCTCTCCAGCCAGCCGCCGGTCGCCGCCTTCCCCTTGCCGGCGCGCACCCGCGGCCTCTCACCGCTGGGCGGATCGCCGTAGCCGTAGCCATAGGCGGCGGAGTACCCGTAGGTCTTGCCGACGTCGGCGATGTCCTGGATGACCGCGAGGGTGGCGAGGCCGAACCGGCGCTCCACCTCGTCCGGTGTCTTGACCGTACGATCGAGGAACTCGATCAGGAGAGCGGCGCCGATGCCGAGCAGCAGACCGATCAGCAGGCCATAGGTCATGTCCTTGCGCAGCGACGGCCGGAACGGCCCTCCCGGCATCAGGGCCTGGTCGATGATCCGCACGTTCGACTCGCGCGTATCCTGCAGGCGCACGGCCACCTCGGTCTCGGACTGCTGGCGCAGCAGCTGGTCGAGCAGCTCGCGGCGCGTCTCGATCTCGACCTTCAAGTTGGTGTACTGCACGGCGGCCGAGCTCTGATCGATCGCCTCCTTCTTGATCGCCTCGAGCTCCCCGCCCAGCGACTGCTCCTGGCGCAGAGCCGTCTGGTACTCCGCCCAGGCGTCGCTGCGCGCCTTCTGGACCATCTCGCGGATGACGCTGTCGACGTGCGCCCGCCCCTGCTCGATCTGCGTCTTGAGCGAGACCATGTCGGGCCAGTCCGGCTTGAAGGTCTTGAGCTTGGTCGCGTAGTCCTGCTCCATCGACATCTGCTGGGTGCGCAGTCCGCCGATCACGCCGGGCGCCAGGCTGTCGGCCACCGCCTCCGGCGGCCCGGTCATCACCTCGTGATAGTGGGACTCCTTCTCGATGCGCGCCTTTTTGGCATCCATCAGCCCGGTGTTCAAGCTCTCGAGGCGCTGCAGGACGACGTTCGATTTCGGGTCCAGGGTCACGATGTCGCTGCTCCTGCTGAACGCCTGGAGCTGCGACTCCTTCTCCGAGATCTCCTGCTTGAGCGTCTCGATCTGCGAGCTCAGGAACGTCGAGGCCTTGCCGGCCGAGGCATAGCGGTCCTCGACCCCCATGTCGATGAACGACTCGGCGAAGGCATTGACCGCCTTGGCGGCGAATTCCGGAGAGGACGAGTGGAACGACAGCCGCACGAGCTGCGTGTTGCGCACCGGCTCGACGTCGAGACCCCCCTTGAGCTGGAGGGCGAGCTGGCCGAGGGTGGCCTCGTCCTCTTCGGCGGTGGTGGCGCCGGCGCGCTCCTTGGCCGCGGAGGCGCCGGGATTGAACGCCGGGTCGCTCATCAGGTCCAGGCTGTGAACCACCCGCTCGGCGAGGCCGCGGCTCTGCAGCAGCTCGTACTGGGTGGGGTAGAACTCCAGGTTCCAGAAGTTCTCGAACCAGGGAGTGTTGCTGCTGCCGACCGGCGACAGGTTGCGCCGCTCGATCTGGATCGTCGCCGAAGCCATGTACTCCTTGGGCGTCATCGCGAAGTGCACGCCGGCGGCGATCAACGCGATGAGCACCGCCAGTCCGACCAGCTTCCAGTGGCGGCGGACCATGCCGAGATATTCGGCGATGTTCAGCTCGGCCTCGGGATGGGGCGTGAGGTCCGGCTCTTCAGTGGAGAAGGGCTGCGCCTTG
>WNGB01005828.1_pt1 | contig 22393 bp, 19 predicted proteins | sample 5400681 | NCBI WGS metagenome assembly WNGB01 (sample SAMN13153367, study PRJNA577476) | soil metagenome | isolation source: 115 cm soil or saprolite under grassland replicate 2 | place: USA:California | collected 2016-06-15
TCCGCCAGCGACCGCGCGGAGGGCCAGCGGCGCTCCCTGTCGACCTCCAGCGCCCGGGACAGCACCGAGTCGGTGCCCTCGGGCAGGCCGTCCCGCAGCACGCTGGGCGGCTCCGCGCCGGCCGCCCCGCACTCCGGCACCACCCCGGTCAGCACCCGGTAGGCGATCGCGCCGATGCCGTACACGTCGACCCGTACGTCGATGCCGCCGCCGACGATCCGCTGCTCCGGCGCCATGTACCCCGGCGACCCGGCGGCGACGGTGAACCCGGAGGCGTACGCCAGTGCCTTGGACAGCCCGAGGTCGGCGATCAGCAGCCGCTCCCGGCCGTCGACGGTGGACCGGAACAGCACGTTGGAGGGCTTCAGGTCGCGGTGGATCACACCCAGCCCGTGCACCACGGCGACCCCGCGGGCGACCTGCTCGGCCACCCGCAGCCCCTCGGCGACCGGCAGCCGGGCGCCGCCGGCCAGCCGCTCCTCGAGGGTGCCGCGGTCGGCGTAGGTCATCACGAAGTACGGCCGGCCGTCCGGCAGGTCGCCGATGTCGAAGACCCGGACCACCCGGTCGGAGTCCGCCCGGCGCAGCACCCGGGCCTCCTCGACGAACCGGGCCCGCAGGTCGAGCTGGTACGCCCAGTTCTCGGCCAGCACCTTGATCGCGACCGGCGCGTCCAACACCTCGTCGTGCCCCAGCCAGACCAGGGCGAACGCGCCCGAGCCCAGCCGTCGCTCGACGGTGTATCGACCGATCCGGTCGACTATCGACACCCCCGTATGATGACTCACCGTACGTCGAGGCGAGGGAACAGCATGGAAGACACCGAGGAACTCGCCCGCCTCGCGGCGACCGGCGATGGAGCCGCCCTGGACGGCCTGCTCCGGCGGATCCAGCCCGAGGTGCTGCGGCGCTGCGCCCGATTCCTCCCGCACCGGCAGGACGCGGAGGAGGCCGCACAGGATGTCCTGTTGCAGGTGGCCAGGAACATCCAACGGTTCGAGGGACGCTCGAAGTTCAGCACCTGGCTGCATGTGATCATCGCGAACTGTTCCCGGCAGACGTACCGCGCGCTCAAGCGCCGGTTCGCCGAGCAGGCCTCGGCGGAGCTGCCGCTGGAGCGGCCCGACCCGCGGACCACCAGCGTCATCGCCGGTTCGCGGATCGACCTGCTCGACGCGCTGGAGAAGCTGGAGCGGGACAAGCCGGACCTGGTCGCCCCGATCGTGCTCCGCGACGTCTGCCAGATGGACTACAACGAGATCGCCGAGCACCTGGGCGTGCCGCTCGGCACGATCAAGTCCCGTATTCACGACGGCCGCAAGCTGGTCCAGAAGTCACTGATCGACCGGTTCGCCTAGCAGTCGTCGACGCCGACTCGGCCCGGATGCCGGCCGTGACCTCGCCGCACCGGTCCTGACCTGCGGTTTCGGTCCGCGACACTGATCGGCGGGCGACCAACCCTTAGTGGATATTACGTCCACCAAACGGTCTATTGACTATAAAGTTAATTAAGGAAGAGCATGTGGGGCCCAGGCGCGCGCCGTAATTGACCGGTGACAGGCAGGAGATCCCATGACAGGACCTCGCCTCCGTTCGCTTCCTGCCTGAGGTCAGGATCGGGCCCTCTCGCAGGGCGCCCGCCGGATCCGGCAGGCCCCGCGGCCACAGTCCCCGAGTTCCGTCAGCCCCGACGGGATACCCCATGCCTGCTCCGCCCGTCGGACGAACCAGCGACCCCGCGGTCTGCCGGAATGTCCCGATTTCGAGCTTGGCCCCTGTCGAGCTCGTGGAAGGGGAGAGATGTATCACCGTCCCAACGGAAGGCACCGCCGAGCCCCAGGCCGTCCACCCGGACGGACCCGGCGGGTGGCATCACCGGCCGCCGCAGTGCTCGCGTTACTCGGCCTCGCCCTCGCCATGCTCGTGGCCGCACCCGCCGCGGACGCCGCCCTGGGCTTCGAGGTGCAGAGCCTCGACGGCACCGGGAACAACGCGGCGAACCCGACCTGGGGGAAGGCCGGCACCAACTACACGCGGGTGGCCCCGGCCCGCTACGCCGACGGCCTGAGCCAACCGGTCGCCGGACCGAACAGCCGGTTCATCAGCAACCGCGTCATCAACGACGTGCACCAGAACGTCTTCTCCGAGCACCGGGTCACGCAGTGGGGCAACGTGTGGGGCCAGTTCCTCGACCACACGTTCGGCCTTCGCGACGGCGCCGGCGAGACGGCGAACATCCCGTTCAACAGCGCCGACCCGTTGGAGGAGTTCCGCAACGACCTCGGCGTCATCCCGTTCACCCGCTCCAGGGCCGCACCGGGCACCGGCGTCAGCAACCCCCGCCAGCAGATCAACACCGAGTCGTCCTACATCGACGCGGCCTCCGTCTACGGCCCCACCACCCAGCGGCTGGAGTGGCTGCGCGAGGGCGCGGTGGACAACAACATGACCAACAACGGCGCGCGGCTGCTGATGCCGAGCAACTTCCTGCCCAGGCGGGACAGCCGCGGTGACCCGTCGACAGCGCCGGCGATGGACGTCGACGGCCGACTGCTGGCCAACCCGAACCGGGCGATGGTCGCCGGTGACGTGCGGGCGAACGAGAACATCGCGCTGACGGCCACCCACACGCTCTTCGCCCGCGAGCACAACCGGATCGTCGGCCTGCTGCCGAGCACGCTCACCAACGAGGAGAAGTTCCAGATCGCCAGGCGGGTCGTCATCGCCGAGCAGCAGTACGTCACGTACAACGAGTTCCTGCCGGCCATGGGCGTGAGCCTGCCGTTCTACACCGGCTACAAGTCGAACGTGAACGCCAACCTCAGCAACGAGTTCGCCACCGTCGGGTACCGGGCACACAGCCAGATCCACGGCGACGCGGCCGAGATCGAGACCGACGTCTCCCGGTACACGCAGACGCAGTTGGATGCGATCCGGGCGCAGGGCGCCACGGTGACCGTCGTCGGCGGCGAAGTCACCATCGTCGTGCCGCTCGGGGTGGCGTTCTTCAACCCCGACCTGCTCCCGCTCCTCCAGGAGGGGCCGATGCTCAAGGCCATCGGGGGCGAGTCGGAGTACAACAACGACGAGATGATCGACAACCAGTTGCGCAGCGTGCTGTTCCAGGTGCCGGTCTCCGGCAACCCGGACTGCCTCGACGGGCCCACGCTGCCGCAGTGCTTCAACGGCGTGGTCGACCTCGGCGCGATCGACATCGAGCGCGGCCGCGACCACGGCATGCCGAGCTACAACCAGCTCAGGCAGGCGTACGGGCTGGCGGCCAGGACCTCGTTCCGGGCCATCACCGGCGAGGCGAGCGAGTCCTTCCCGGCCGACCCGACGCTCACCCCCGGCAACGAGATCAACGACCCGGACAGCCTCGACTTCATCCGGCTGTTCGACATCGACGGTGGTCCGGTGGCGGTCGGCGCCGACTCCGGCGCCACCAGGTCCGTCCGCCGTACCCCGCTGGCCGCCCGGCTCAAGGCGGTGTACGGGTCGGTGAACAGCGTCGACGCGTTCGCCGGCATGATCTCCGAGCCGCACGTGCCCGGCACCGAGTTCGGCGAGCTGCAACTGGCGATCTGGACCAAGCAGTTCCTGGCCCTGCGCGACGGCGACCGGTTCTTCTACGGCAACGACCCCGGCCTGGGCCTCATCCGCCAGAACTACGGGATCGACTTCCACCGCTCGCTGGGCCAGATCATCGCCGCCAACAGCGACACCCCGGCCGCCGAGCTCAACGACAACGTGTTCCTGGTGCCCGACGACGACCTGCCGCCGGCGCAGTGCAGCATCCAGTACGCCCTGTTCGACCAGTGGACCAGCGCGTTCCAGGTCAACCTGAAGATCACGAACCTGAGCTCGACCGCGACCAACGGCTGGACGCTGCGCTGGACGTTCCCGGGCGGGCAGACGTTCAACCAGGTCTGGAACGGCAACGGCAGCACCAGCGGGGTGACGGCGACCGTCACGAACGCGTCCTGGAACCCGGTGATACCGGGGAACGGAGGTGCCCTGACCGACGTCGGCTTCATCGCGACGTGGGACAACGCGACCAATGCCAGACCGCCGAACTTCACGCTCAACGGCAAGCGCTGCGCCCGCGGCTAGCCGCGTCCGTCCCGCACCGCCCCGCACCGCACCGGACCGGCACCGCGCCGGTCCGGTGCGGGGAACTCTTCCCGTTCAGTCAGGCAGGCTCCCGGAGTCCGCGCGCAGGCTCCCGGAGTCCGCGCGCAGGCTCCCGGAGTCCGCGCAGCGGCGGCGGCAGCGCGGCGGTGTGCAGGATGGCGAGCCGCCGGGTGGCCCTGGTCAGCGCGACGTAGAGGTCGGCCGCCCCGTGCGGCCCCGCGGCCAGGATCCGCTGCGGCTCGACCACCACCACGGCGTCGAACTCCAGGCCCTTCGCCGCGCGCGGGGTGAGCACCATCGGCGGCGCCTCGATCGCCAGCCCCTCGGGGATGATCACCGCGACCGAGCCCTCGCCCACCTCGGCGGCCTCGTGCCGGACCGCCGCGGCGACCGCGTCCGGCAGGTCGGCGCTGCGCACCCGCCGTGCCCACGGCGGCGCGCCGCCGCCGCGGACCGAGACCGGTGGTTGCAGCGCCGGGTCGATGAGGGCCAGCACCCGCGCCGCCACGTCCATGATCTCCGCGGTGGTGCGGTAGTTCACGGTCAGCTCCCGGTAGGTCCACCGGCCCGGGACGTACCGGTCGAGCATCGCCGGCCACGACCGCGCGCCCGCCGGCGACCGCCGCTGGGCCAGGTCGCCGACCACGGTGAACGACCGGCCCGGGCACCGCCGCATGAGCACCCGCCAGTCCAGCTCGGACAGCTCCTGCGCCTCGTCCACCACCACGTGCCCGTAGGTCCACTCCCGGTCCGCGGCGGCCCGCTCGGCCAAGTCGCGGCTGTCCCGCTCGAGGTGCCGCTCGGACAGCCGCGCCGGGTCGATCAGGTCCACCGCGCTGAGCACCTGGCCGTCGTCGAGCTCCTCGTCGTCGAGCTCCAGGATCTGCAGCACGCCGCGGGCGTACTCCTCCCGGGTGCGCTCCTCGAGCCCGGCCAGCCGCTGCGCGGAGTCCGGATCCACCGGGCCGAGCAGTTCGGCCGCCTCGTCCAGCAGCGGTACGTCGGAGACCGTCCAGGCGTCGCCGCGGGTACGGAACAGCGCCTCCCGGTCGGCCGGGTCCAGCGCGGCGGCCGCCGCGTCGAGCCTGGCACGGCTGCCGAACAGGCCGGCCAGCAGCCACTGCGGGGTGAGTGGCGGCCAGAGCAGGTCGACCGCGGCATCCAGCTCCGGGCTCGCGGCCAGCTCGTCCCGCACCTGCGGGGCGAGCACCGCGGCCAGGTCCGCCGCCTCGTGCGCGCGCACCCAGCCGGCCGCGATCCGGTCCACCGCCCGGGTGGCCAGCCCGGCGACCAGCCAGTCGCGGAACACCGGCCGGGCCCGGTTGTGCGGCAGGGCGGCGGCGCGCGCCTGCCGCCGGGCCGCCGCGGCGAGGACGCGGTCGAGCAGCACCGAGCCGTCGTGCAGTTCGATCCCGATCGGGGCGTCGGGCAGCTCCTGCCGGTCGGCCACCGCCGCGGCCAGCACCTCGACCATGGCCAGGCCGCCCTTGAGCCGCCTGGCCCGGGGCTCGTCCTCCGCCGCCGTGCGCAGCCCGGGCAACAGCTCCCCTGGCGTCGCGAACACCACGTCGGTCTCCCCCAGCGCGGGCAGCACGTGGCCGATGTAGCGCAGGAACCGGGGGTTGGGGCCGATCACCAGCACGCCGCGCCGGGACAGCCGCTCGCGCTCGGTGTAGAGCAGGTACGCGACGCGGTGCATCGCCACCGCGGTCTTGCCGGTGCCCGGGCCGCCCTCGATCACCACCACCCCGGCCTGACCCAGCCGGATTATCTCGTCCTGCTCCGCCTGAATGGTGGCGACGATGTCCCGCATGGTGCTCTCGCGCGGTGCGTTCAGGGCGGCCAGCAGCGCCGAGTCCGGGTCGCGTGCGGCGTCGGCCGACTCGAGGTCGAGCACCTCGTCGTGGAAGTCCTCGACGCACCGCCCGCGGGTGTGGAAATGCCGGCGGACCGAGATGCCCTCGGGGTTCGCCCCGGTGGCGCAGTAGAACGGCCGCGCCGCCGGAGCGCGCCAGTCCGTCAGCAGCGGCGCGTAGTCGGCCGCCTCGTCGAGCAGCCCGATCCGGCCGACGTACGAGCGGCCGCCGTCCCGGCCGTCCAGGCGCCCGAAGCACAGCCCGTCGTCGGCGATCCGCAGCCTGGCCACCCGGGTGGACAGCGCGTCCACCGACACGTCCCGGTGCCAGCGCGTCTGCGGGCTGCGGGCCGCGCCGTCCAGCAGGGTGCCGTCCAGCCGGGCGGCGGCGTCGGTCCGCGCCGCGTCCAGCCGGTCGTACAGGAATGCGATGTAGCGGCGTTCGGAATCCAATTCGATATCCCGCTGGGACGTTGACACGGGCACCTCGCATCCGCTATTCTGAATAAGAGATCCGGCGTTGCCCTGAATTGCGGACAGACGTCGGATTTCATTATGCGGGACGTGTCAATAGGCATTTCGGAACGCACGACGACACCGCGGCATTCATCCGCGGGCGGGACCGGCGAGGCTACGTGTCCAGGCCGAGCACGAGCTGCGGCTGCGGGATCTGGTGGTCGTCCCGGATCGGGCGGACCGCGGTGCCGATCGCGAAGAACTCGGTGGTGTGCCCGCCCCAGGTGTGGTTGTGCTGGGAGAGCTGCACGCCGACGATCCCCTCGGCGGCCAGCATCTCCGCCTCCTTCTGCATCCGCTCCATGGCCAGCTCGCGGGCGTCGTACAGGGCCTGGGTGAACTGCGGCAGCTCGGTGTTCTGCCCGATGTTCGACAGGATGTTGCCGAAGGTGCGGTGCGCCACGTGGTAGACGCAGGTGCCCATCACCATGCCCACCGGCATGTACCCGGTCTGCAGCAGCGTCCAGAAGTCCTGCCCGGACAGGTCCGAGGTGAACGGCTGGTTGCGGTTGTTCCGCCAGATGCCGCCGGCCTCGGCCTTCACCGCGGTGCCCACCGCGATGAACTCGGCGACGTCCGAGCCCCACTCCTTCAGCTCCACCTGCAGCCGCACCGCGACGATGCCATCCGCGCCGAGCAGGTCCGCCTCGGCCTCCATCCGGGTCATCGCCAGCTCCCGGGCGTGGTACATCGCCTGTGAGAGCGTGCCGAGCTCCTGGTTCCTGCTCCACCGCCCGAGCTGGATGCCCACGTGGTAGATCGAGGTGCCGAGCACCAGCCCGAGCGGCCGGAAGCCGGCCTGCCGTACCAGCAGGAACTCGTTCACCGTCAGGTCCGAGGTGAAGATCGAGCCGGGCTGTCCCGGCCGCAGCTCCGCCAGCCGGGTCATCGCCTCGGCCGGCAGGCCTACCTGACGGGGGTCCATGGGGTGTCCTTCCCGCTCAACGACTACGCGGCGAGAGCCGCATGATCGGCAGTGGGGCCGGCGGCGCGTTGCCACCGGCATGGCTGAACGGTGCGATCGAGGTACCGATGACCATTGCCTCGGCGACGTGGTCGTGGTTGTCGTCGCCGGGCCCGTTGGTGCACGGGCGCTCGCTCACCTGCAGCGTCATGGTGCGTACCACCACGCCCGCGCCGCCGTGCCGCGCGCAGTCGGCGGCCAGCCGCGCCCGCGCCGCGGAGCGGGCCGCGTGCACCAGCTCGGTGTAGCCGGTGACCTCCTGGTTGGTCCAGCGGTTGGTCTGCCACCGGGTGCGGTAGTCGTCGTGCCGCACCAGCACGGCCAGCCCGAGCACCAGGCCGGTCGGCACCCAGCCGGCGGTGACCAGCTTGGCGAAGTCCTGCCCGGTGAGGTCGGAGGTGAACGGGGTACGCGGCCGCACGTCGCCGTCGGCGCGCACCGCCGTGCCGATCGCCTGGAACTCCAGCCCGCCGGCCGGGAACGGGCGGATCTCCAGGCGGACCGCGACCACGCCGTCCCCGCCGAGCCCGGCGCACTCGGCCTGCATCCGCCGCATGGCCAGCTCGCGGGCCTCGGACAGCGACTGCCGCATGCCCTCGGCCTCGGTCACCACCGCGGCGTAACCACCCGACCAGTTGCCCCAGCCACCACCGCGGTACCCGCAGTTCCACGAGCCGGTCCAACCGATGTAGTAGACGCAGGATCCCATCACCTGCCCCACCGGGGAGAACCCGACCGAGCGGATCGCGTGGTGCTCGCCAACCGTGAGGTCCGAGGTGAACGCGCGGTCGGCCTGCATGGTGGCCAGCCGCTGCTGGGCGCGGATGGGTAGCCGGCCTGCGCGCAGCTCGCGGATGCTGGCCTCCTCGACCTGCTCCGGCGTCCAGCCGGCGAACGGGTCCGTCATTGCGGTGCGCCCGGCAGGGTGAGCCGCTGCAACGCCTGCGCCGCCGCGGCGTTGCGCTGCGCGTACTCCGCCAGCGCGGCGGCCAGCTCACGCGACCAGACGTCCATGCCGACGTCGTCGGTGCGCAGCACCACCCCGCCCGACTCGTGGCTGACCCGCGCCATCGCAGGGTGCCCGACGCCGGTCCGCCGCAGGGTGAACCGCCGGTCCCCGAACAGCACCGACACCGCCAGCACCGGGGCGTCGTCCTTCACCCGGCCGAGCAGCCCGGCCTTCCGCTCCACCTGCACCATGTGCGGCGGCAGCGCGGCGGACAGCGTGTTGATCAGGAACCCCGCGTACATCGACAGGTCGTCGCTCTCCCGGCGCAGGTTCGCCGCCAGCACCTCCAGGTCCCACTGCGACACGCCGCCGCCTCCCCGGTCAGCCGGTCAGCACCGCGTAGCCCGGCTTGATGACACCGTTGATCAGCGCCAGCCGCTGGTCGAACGGGTCCGGTGGCGACGCTACCTCACGGTAGCCCGCAACCGCCGCCCGACGGTCAGGCCGGGGCCGATTGTCAGCGGCCTCCGTGCCGCCGCCAAGGCTCCATCAGGGTGCGACCGCCCTTGCCTGTTTGGCCGGTAGCCGGCCTTAGCGGCCACGAACCAGAGCATAGGGGCGAAGAGCCGGCACTCCAGTTCTTCGCGTGGCCCACGGTCCTACTGCGACACGCCGCTGCCTCCCCCGTCAGCCCGCCAGCACGGCGTAGCCCGGCTTGATGACATCGTTGATCAGCGCCAGCCGCTGGTCGAACGGGAGGAACGAGGACTTCATCGCGTTGATCGTCAGCCACTGCAGGTCGGACCAGCCGTAGCCGAACGCGTCCACCAGCGCCGCCATCTCCGAGGTCATCGTGCAGCCGCTCATCAGCCGGTTGTCGGTGTTCACGGTGACCCGGAAGTACAGCCGGCGGAGCAGCCCGATCGGGTGCTCGGCGATCGACTTCGCGGCGCCGGTCTGCACGTTGGAGGTCGGGCACATCTCCAGCGGGATGCGCTTGTCCCGCACGTACGCGGCCAGCCGGCCCAGCTCCACCGAGCCGTCGTCGCGCACCGTGATGTCGTCGATGATCCGCACCCCGTGGCCGAGCCGGTCGGCACTGCACCACTGTATGGCCTCCCAGATGCTGGGCAGCCCGAACGCCTCGCCGGCGTGGATGGTGAAGTGCGCGTTCTCCCGCTGCAGGTACTCGAACGCGTCGAGATGCCGGGTCGGCCGGAACCCCGCCTCCGGCCCCGCGATGTCGAAGCCGACCACGCCGGTGTCGCGGTACCGCACCGCCAGCTCGGCGATCTCCATCGACCGGGCCGCGTGCCGCATCGCGGTGAGCAGGGTGCCGACCCGGATCGGGTGGCCGGTGGCTCTGGCGTTCGCCGCGCCGGCCTCGAAGCCGCCGAGCACCGCGGCCACCACCTCGTCCAGGGTCAGCCCCGCCTCCACGTGCAGCTCGGGTGCGAACCGCACCTCGGCGTACACCACGCCGTCCGCGGCCAGGTCCTCGGCGCACTCGGCCGCCACCCGGGCCAGCGCCTGGCTGGTCTGCATGACGCCGACGGTGTGCGCGAACGTCTCCAGGTAGCGCTCGAGCGAGCCCGAGTCGGCCGCCGCCCGGAACCACTCGCCGAGCCGGACCGGGTCGGACTCGGGCAGGTCGGCGTACCCGGAGGCCTCGGCCAGCTCCAGGACGGTGGCCGCCCGCAGCCCTCCGTCGAGGTGGTCGTGCAGCAGGACCTTCGGCGCGCGCCGGATGGCGTCGGGGTTGAGCGGTGTCGGCATGTGCACACGTTACCGGCGCACCGTCGGTTCTCCCGAGGGTCGTGGAGCCCGAGGTGATGGCGCGGTGAACGGCGAGAGGGTACTATTCGGAGAAATCTGACAGTCGGTATATTAGGGACGTTGAGCGGGAGAGTCGGGTGCCCGAGTTCGAGGTACTGCCGGAGGCGCTGGCGGACGCAGGGGCACATGCCCGGGGCCTGGCCGCCGACGTGCACGACCTGCTCCGCAACGTCGGCGGCGGGTCCCGCACCCTGGCCGAGCTGATGGTGGACGCGGCACTGAAGGACATGCTGGCCGAGTTCCACCTCGGGCTGGGCGCGCTGGCCTCGTTCCTGCGGCAGCACGGCGGGGCGCTGACCCAGGCGGCCGGGGTCTACCGCGGCACCGACCACACCGCCGCGGACGCCGCAACCGGGGCGACCGGGACGATCGGGACGTAGGGCCGCCGCCGATGATGTCCTTGGAGACGTTGCTGGCCTGCCGGCCGCAGCAGTACGCCGAGCGGGCGGTGGCGCTGCGCCGGCTCGCCGAGAGCCTCGGCCGGGTCGAGCGGTCGCTGACCGGCACCTCCGGCGAGCTGTCCGGGTCCCGCTGGCGCGGCCACGCCCGGCAGCGCGCCGGCCACCAGCAGGGCCGGTTGCGCGAGTCGGTAGGGACCGCGGCCCGGATGGCGATGGCGGCCAGCGAGGTGCTCTCCTGGTACGGCGAGACGATGCAGGCGCTGCAGGCACGTGCCCGCTCGCTGCCGGCGACCGTCGTACCCGCCGGGGCGAGCCCGCAGGCGGTGCAGGCCGCGCAGGTCGCCGCGACCGAGCAACAGCGGATCCTCGCCGAGGCCGCCGGCGTGGACGGCCACGCCGCGCGGCGCCTGGGGTACCTCGGCTCCGGCCATCTCACCCGCCGGCTCGACCAGGTGCCCGGCATGCCACGCATCACGCCGCCCGCCGTGACCGGCGGTCGGCCGTGGCAGGTTCGGCCGCCGCGCGCGGGCTGGCAGGACCACGGCGCCACGTCGACGATCAAGGCAGGCGGCGGGGGCGCCGTTCCGGCCGCCCCCGTCACCGCCAAGCCGGCGTTCGAGGACCATCGGCCGCCGCCGGCCGACGGCCGGCCGCCGAAGGGCTGGTCCGGCGCTGGCGCAGCCAAGGGCAGCGGCACGGCCACCGAGCCGACCCGTGCCCCGTCCAGCCCAACGCCGCCGAAGACGTGGTCCGGTGGTACGGGCGGCGCCCTCACCGGGGGCTCCACCGGCAGTGGTTCGTCATCCGTGCACACAACGGCCTGGAGCGGTTCGGACGGGATCTCCATCGGGAGCGGACCGGCACAGCCGCACCGCGACGTACCCCGACCGTCCACACCGGACATTCACCCGGCACCCCGCCACCACCCTCCGGCGGCCACCCAGCCGACCACCCAGCCGACCACCCAGCCGGTCGCCCAGCCCGCGCCGGTCGCCCAGCCCGCCGTAGCCCAGGCCGCGCCGGTCGGCCAGCCCGGCCCCGTTTCCTCCACCGCGGGGCCGGCGGGGCCTGGGTCCGCGGGGCTGATCGGCGGCACCCTCGGCCTCGGCGGCACCCTCGGCCTCGGCGGGCTCACGGCCGCCGAGGCGGCTGTCGCGGGCGCGGCCACCGCCGGTGCGGCCGTCGGGGGTGCGGTCGGTGCCGGATCCGTTCCGCCGACCCTGGTCGGTGCCGCGCCGGCCGGCCCGAACGGCGCCCCGCCCGGACCCACCGGCGCGACCAGCGCACCGACCGGCGCTCTCCCCGGCCCGGCCACCGCGGCCGGCGCACCGCCGGGAGGCGCCACCCCGGTCGGTGCCGCGTCGCCCACCGGCCTCCAGCCCGCGGGAGCGACGGCGCCCACCGGCCAGCCGGCCGCCTCCAGCGGTACGGCGCAGCCCGCCAGGCACACCGCGGGCAGCACCTCCGGGGCCGTACCGACCGCCGCCCAGCCGCATCAGGCCGGCGCGCCGGCACCCGCATCGTCCACCGCGGACGGCCAGGGCCGGCCGTCCAACGCGCCCGCCAACGCCTCCTCCGGTACCGCCCACGGCCGCAGCGACCAACTCGTCCTCCCGCATGTGGACACTCCCCTGTCCCGCCGCTCCCGTCCCGCCGGTGCGGCCCAGGACAGCGGCCTGGCCGCCCGCTACGCGCACCTCGTCGGCGCGGAGCCACCGCCCCTGGGCGCCGACCCGGCCGACCAGGCCGCACCGTGGAGCCGCTGCGACGACTACCCGGGCGACGACCGCTGGCGCACCGAAACCCTGCCGGCCGGCACCCTCGTCGTGGCCGCCGGCTGGCTGCTCCCCGAGGGGCGGGAGGTCGAGGGCGGCGGGTCCGGTTTCGTCCTGCCGGCGGGGTCGGTCGCCGAGTTCGGCGACGCCGCGGGACTGTTCGAGTCGTGCCAGGTCGCGCCGCAGTACGTCGACGGCCGCTGGCAGTACCCCGCCACGCTGTCCGCGTACCGCCTTGGCGAGCCGCTCGATGTCGGGGCCTGCACCGCGGTCGCCAACCCGCACTGGGGCACCGGCGGTGGCACACAGTACTTCGTGCCGGACTTCCGGGCCCTCGTGCTGGCCGGCGTCATCGAGTACGCCGGCAGCACCGCGCTCGCCGACCGGCATGCCCGCATCGACGCCGACCGGGTACGCGCCGGCCTGCGGGCACGCCGAACGGTGGTCATGTGACCCGCATCCCGGTGGCCGCCGACTCCGCCAGCCTGGACACGCCGGTCGCGCACCTACTGCCACTGCTGGCCGGGCTGGTCGGGCGCGGTGCCCGGATCCGCTACCGCACCGACCTGTTCGGTTTCCACCCCGCCCGCGACGGCTGGCGTTGCGAACTGCTCGACCCGATCGACTTCGGGTACGTCGAGCGGACCTTCCGGTTCCCACCCACGATCCGGCCGGACCCCGCCGCCGGCCGCATCGACGACACCCGCAACCACGTCACCATCACCGGTCCCCCACCGGCCGGCCCTTGATCCGAACCGGACCGCCCGGACCGCCCGGACCGCCCGGACCGCCCGGACAGCCCGGACAGCGCCGCGGCGCCCGGCAGGCCGCCGACCCGGCTACGCCGAACCGGCTACGGCGCGGGCAGGATGCCGCGTGCCATGGCCGCGGTCACGGCGGCCGTGCGGTCGTTCACGCCGAGCTTGTCGAACGCCCGCAGCAGGTGCGTCTTCACGGTGGCCTCGCTGATGAACAACGCCCGCCCGGTCTCCACATTGGACAGTCCGCGGGCGACGCAGCCGAGCACCTCGACCTCCCGCGGGGTGAGGACGTCCACACCGGCGCCGCGCACCCGGGTGACCAGCTTCGCCGCGACCGGCGGGGCCAGCACCGTCTCGCCACGGGACGCGGCCCGCACCGCCTCGGCCAGCTCCCGCCGGGGCGTGTCCTTCAGCAGGTAGCCGGTCGCACCGGCCTCCACGGCACGCAGGATGTCGCTGTCGGTGTCGTACGTGGTGACCACCAGCACCCGCGGCCCGCCCTGGCCGGCGGCCGCGGTGATCGCTGACGTGGCGGCGACCCCGTCCATGCCCGGCATCCGCAGGTCCATCAGCACCACGTCGGGCCGCAGCTCCGCGGCCAGCCGCACCGCATCCCCGCCGGAACCGCACTCCGCCACCACTTCGATGTCCGGCTCCACGGCGAGCATGCCGCGAAGCCCCTCCCGCACCACCGGGTGGTCGTCCACCAGCAGCAACCGGATCCGCCGGCCGGAATGCGCCGTCGGTGCGGTCATGCCGGCACCACCACGGTCACCGTCGCCCCCTCGCCCGGTCCACTGTGGACGGTTAGCCGGCCGCCGACCTGGCGCAGCCGGGCACGCATGCCGGACAGTCCGTACCCGGCCGGCGCGGCCGACGGGTCGAACCCGCAGCCGTCGTCGGAGACCGACAGCTCGGTCGAGGACCGGCCGAAGGTCAGCGTCACCGCGACGGTACGGGCGGCCGCGTGCTTGCGCACGTTGGCCAGCGCCTCCTGCGCCGCCCGCAGCAGCACCACCTCGCAGTTTGCCGGCAGCGACCGGACCGGACCTGCGACGTCCACAGTGGACAGCATCTGAAGCTCGTGGCCGAACTGGTCGACCAGCCGGCGCAGCGCCGCCGGCAACCCGCCGGCCAGCCCGGGAGGAGCGAGCGCCGCGACCAGCGAGCGCGCCTCGGCCAGGTTGTCCCGGGCGGTCCGCTGGGCGAGCACGAGGTGCCGGCGTACCGCGTCCGGATCCCGGTCCATGTCCGCCTCCGCCGCCTGCAGCAGCATCAGCACGCTGGTGAACCCCTGCGCTAGGGTGTCGTGGATCTCGGCGGCCAGCCGCTCGCGTTCCGCCAGCACCCCGGCCTCACGGCTGACCTCGGACAGCTCGTCCCGGGTGCGCCGCAGCTCTTCGATCAGGTCCGCGCGCTGCTCGCTTTCGGTGACGATGCCGCTGACCCAGAGCCCGAGCAGGCCGGACAGCACCAGGTTCGCCAGGGCGACGCCGGTCGCGGCGATCCAGCCGTCCCCGGTCCAGCCGGACCGGCCCGCCATCACCACCAGCAGGCCGGCCACGAACGCCACGTTGGCGAGGATCGCGTCGCGCTGCCGGACCAGCATCGCCCATGTCTGCGGGAACACGGCGAACAGCAGCATGAAGGCGGACTCGTCGATGACGACCAGCGCGTACGTGGCGGCGAAGAGCCCGGTCAGGTAGGCGACCGCATACCGTCGGTCCGCCACCCAGATCGCCGGCCGGCCGACCACGGTGTACCACAGCGCCAACCCGGCCAGCAGCAGTTCGCCCACCACCCGGTTGCCCGACGGCGTGTAGTCGATGGCGAGCCGCACCGCACAGAGCCCGACCAGGCCGTAGAAGACCGCGTGCCACCCGACGACCATCCGTTCCCAGAAGCTCCGGTCGCGGTCCGGGCCTTCCCGGTCCGAGCTCACGTCGGCCTGGCCGCCCCGTGCGTCACACGTCGTCTTGGTCATCCGTCCCGGCGGCCCTTCCAGCGGAACGTCCGCAGTGCCAGCACCAGCCCGCCGAACGTCCAGGCGAGCAACACCAGCGCCGTGCGGCCAGTCTCCCACGAGCCGGTCACCTCCTGCGTCGCCGGCCACCAGTCCGGCAGGAACACCGACCGCAGCCCCTGGCACATCCACTTCAGCGGGAACAGCGCGCCCACGTGCTGCAGCCAGGACGGCAGGTCCCGGTAGAGGAAGTACACCCCGGAGATGAACTGCAGCACGATGTACGGGACGGTGACCACCGCGGACACCGCCTTGCCGCTCTTCGGGATGCTGCTGAACGCCAGGCCGAGCAGCGCGCACGCGGTCAACCCGAGGACGAACACCCAGCCGAAGGTCAGCCACCTGCCGGGCGCGGTGGGCAGGTGGACGCCCAGGAACAGCGCGCCGATCAGCAGCAGCAGGGCGACCTCGAGGACCCCGGTCACGAACACCACGGCGATCTTCCCGAGGAAGTACGCCGACTTCGGCATCGGGGTGCCCCGCAGCCGCTTGAGGGTGCCGTCGTCGCGCTCCACCGCGACCGCGATGGCCAGCGACTGGAAGCTCACCGACATGATCCCGGACGCGATCATCCCGGGCACGAACACCTGCCGGAAGTTGATCCCGGTGCCGTCGATCGGGTGGCTGAACACCGCCCCGAAGATGACCTGCAACAGCGGCGGGAACAGGAACGTGAAGACCACCGCCTCCCGTTCCCGGAAGAACTGCTTCAGCTCGATCCCCCCGCGCAGCAGCCCGAGCCGCACCGCGGACGGCATCCCGACCGGCACCTGCGCGTGCACCGCGGCGGCCTCAGTCATCACTGCTCGGCTCCACGCTCGCTCCGCTCCTCGCTCGTCCCTCGCTGCGATGCTCACTCGCTGTCGCCTCAGTCATCACTGCTCGGCTCCACGCCCGCTCCGATCATCGCGAGGTACGCGTCCTCCAGGGTGGGTCGGGCGATGGTCAGCTCGGGCAGCTCGCCGTACCGCGCGAACAGGTCGTGCACGGTCCGGGACGGCTCCCCGGTCGACACCGACTGCGGGCCGGCCGGGCCGCGCCAGCGCACCACGGCCTCGGCCGACGAGCGACCACCGAGCCGCGCCGGGCTGTCCACCGCGACCACCGAGCCGCGGACGATCACCGCCACCCGGTCGGCCAGCCGCTCGGCCTCGTCCAGGTAGTGCGTGGTGAGCAGGATCGTGGTGCCGTCTGCGGACATTGCCTCGATCAGCTCCCAGAACTGCCGGCGCGCCTGCGGGTCGAAGCCGGTGGTCGGCTCGTCCAGGAACACCAGTTCCGGGTTGCCGAGGATGCCCAGCGCCACGTCCAGCCGGCGCCGCTGCCCGCCGGACAGCTCGCGGGTACGGGCGTTCCGCTTCTCGGTCAGGCCCACCATGTCGATCACCTGGTCCGGCCGGCGCGGTTTCGGGTAGTACGCGGCGAGGTGGCGCACGACCTCGGCCACGGTCAGCTCCGACACGTCGTTGACCTGCTGCAGCACGATGCCGATGCGGGCCCGCCACGCCCCTCCGGCCCGCGCCGGGTCCGCCCCGAGCACCTGCACCTCGCCGGCATCCCGGCTCCGGTAGCCCTCCAGGATCTCCACCGTGGTGGTCTTGCCGGCGCCGTTCGGGCCGAGCAGCGCGAAGCACTCGCCGCGGCGCACCTCCAGGTCGACGCCGGCCACCGCGGGCTGGCCCCGGTAGGCCTTGCGCAACCCGGCCACCCGGATCGCGGTGTCTGTCGTCATGCCGGCCAGCCTGCCGGGACGGCCGCGAGCGGCGGGACGACCACCGGTCTGGTTCCAGAGTCCACCGATCGGATGACAGCCGGATACTCCGGATGCCTTGACCGAAGCCGAGGGAGGCTCAGATACTGGCCGGTAACTTCCCCGACGCTTCCGATCCCCTCCGGAAGAAGGCCCCCCGATGCGTCCGTCCCCCACCGGCCGCCGCCTGCTGATCGGCGCCACCGCAACCCTCGCCGCCTGCCTCGCCACCGCGGCCACCGCAACGCCTGCCCAGGCCACCGACCTGTCGGTCGTCTACTCCGTCGTCCCGGCCGGCCTGGCCACCCTCGCCCATCCCGGCGCCGCGCCGCCGGGCGCCAACGACTGGGCCTGCCAGCCGACCGCGGCCCACCCACGGCCGGTCGTGCTCGTACACGGCACGTTCGCCAACATGACCGACAACTGGAACACGCTCTCACCGTTGCTGAAGAACAACGGCTACTGCGTCTTCGCCTTCAACTTCGGCGGCCTCATCGCCGGCCAGGTCGGCGGGACCACGGACATCCCCGCCTCGGCCGGCGAGCTGCGCGACTTCGTGGACAAGGTGCTGGCCGCGTCCGGAGTGTCCAAAGTGGACATCGTCGGGCACTCCCAGGGCGGCATGATGCCCCGGTGGTACCTGAAGTTCCTCGGCGGCGCGGCGAAGGTGAACGCACTGGTCGGGCTGTCGCCGAGCAGCCACGGCACCACGCTGGACGGCCTCGGGCAGCTCGCCGACACCTTCCCGTGGTTCGGCGACCTGGTCTCCGCGGCCTGCCAGGCGTGCACCCAGCAACTGAACACCTCCAGCGTGATCAGCGCATTGAACGCCGGCGGCGACACGGTGTCCGGCGTGCGGTACACGGTGATCCAGAGCCGGTACGACCTGGTGGTCACACCGTGGTACTCGGCGTTCCTGTCCGGTGCGGGCGTCACCAACGTCACGCTGCAGGACCAGTGCTGGAACGACTTCGGCGACCACGTGTCGATGGCGTTCGACCACGTGGCCCTGCGGGACGTGCTGAACGCGCTCGACCCGGCGCACGCCCAGGCACCGGACTGTACCTGGCCGGTCTGGCCGGGCATCGGCGGTTGACCCGCGCCGGCCCCGAGAACACCCCCGAGATCACCCGGGATGGCACGGCTCGTGGTCCGGTGACGACGAGGTGTGCCATCTCGCGGTGCCCGGACTGCCCGGCGCGGCGATGAGCTGGGACACACCCCAGTCAGGCTTCGATCCGGTCGATGATGAGGGGGAGGTTGGCCGGGGCGGCACCGATGGTGACCGCGCCGTCCAGTGCGGCCAGCGCGCGCTCGATGCGCTCCGGCTGGTCGGTGTGCAGTTCGAGCAGCGGCTGGCCCGCGGGTGGATCTCGCGGGCGACCGGCAGCGGCGCGTCGGGGTCGCCGCCCTGGGCACGGATCATCCGGCGCCACACGTCCATGGCCCGGCCGTCGGCCAGCGCGGCGGCCGGATCGGCGTCGAGGCCGGCCGCGGCGAGCATCTCGCGGGCCAGCGCGAGGGTCAGCGCCACCACGTCCGGCGGCCCGCCCCCGGCCAGCACCTCGACCGCCTCGGCGACCTCGACGGCGTTCCCCGCGGTCAGCCCGAGCGGGGTGTCCATCGCGGTCAGCAGCGCCACCGTGCGTACCCCGTGCGCGCCGCCCAGCGACACCATCGTCTCGGCCAGCGCGCGGGCGTCGGCGGCGTTCTTCATGAACGCACCGGAGCCCACCTTGACGTCGAGCACCAGCGCGGACGCGCCCTCGGCGATCTTCTTGCTCATGATCGAGCTGGCGATCAGCGGGATGGACTCCACCGTGCCGGTCACGTCGCGCAGCGCGTACAGCTTGCGGTCCGCCGGTGCCAGGGTGTCCCCGGCCGCGCACACCACCGCGCCGACGTCCCGCAGCTGGGCCAGGTACTCGGCGTGCGAGAGCCGCGCCCGCCAGCCCGGGATGGACTCCAGCTTGTCCAGGGTGCCGCCGCTGTGGCCGAGCCCGCGGCCGGACAGTTGCGGCACCACCGCGCCGCAGGCCGCCACCAGCGGGGCGAGCGGGAGGGTGATCTTGTCGCCGACGCCGCCGGTCGAGTGCTTGTCCACGGTGGGTCTGTCCACACCGGACAGATCCGTCCGCTCACCTGACTCGATCATCGCGCGGGTCCACCGGGCCACCTCGCCGGCGGTCATGCCGCGCAGCAGGATCGCCATCAGCAGCGCGGACATCTGCTCCTCGGCGACGGCGCCCCGGGTGTACGCGTCGACCACCCAGTCGATCTGCTCGTCGGAGAGCCGGCCGCCGTCGCGCTTGGTGCGGATCACGTCCACCGCGTCGAACGCCGTCACCGTGCGAGATCCACTGCGTCGAAGGCGTCCGGCAGGATCTCGGTCATCGGGCGGGCGCCGTCCGCGGTCTCCACCAGCAGCGCCGGCCCGCCGTGCTCCCACAGCAACTGCCGGCACCGCCCGCACGGCATCAGCGGCGCGCCGTGACCGTCCACACAGGACAGTGCCACCAGCCGGCCGCCGCCGCCGGCGTGCAGGGCTGACACCAGCCCGCACTCGGCGCACAGCCCCAGCCCGTACGAGGCGTTCTCCACGTTGCAGCCGACCACCACCCTGCCGTCGTCCACCAGTGCCGCCGCCCCGACCGGAAACTTCGAGTACGGCGCGTACGCCCGGCGCATCGCCTGCACCGCGGCCGCCCGCAGCGCCGCCCAGTCCACCGGGCGCGACGCTGCGCCCGGCGGCTGTGGGCCGGCAGCGGGCGGGTCGGTGGTCAATGCCCCTCCCCCTTGCGGTAGATCAGGCCGTCCGCCTTCGGCATCCGCAGCCGTTGCGCGGCCAGTGCCAGCACCAGCAGGGTCACCACATAGGGCGCCGCGAAGACCAACTCCGGCGGCAGCTCGTCGGTGGTGGCGAACCACGCCACGAACGCAGCCCCCAGCACGGCCGCGACGGCCGCCAGCACGCGGTGCCGGGCCAGGACCTGCACGACGGCCAGTACCAGCAGCGCGATGCCCAGCAGCAGCAGCAACGCGTGCACCGCGTTCGAACCGCGAAGCTGCATCGCGTCGGTGTACCCGAACAGGCCGGCACCGGCGGCCAGCCCGCCGGGCCGCCAGTTCCCGAAGATCATCGACGCCAGGCCGATGAAGCCGCGGCCGCCGGTCTGGCCGTCCCGGTACTGCCCCGAGCTGACCGCCAGGAAGGCGCCGCCGAGCCCGGCCATCGCACCGGAGATGACCACCGCGGCGTACTTGTGGGTGAGCACCTTCACGCCCAGCGACTCCGCCGCGTACGGCGCCTCGCCGCAGGACCGCAGCCGCAGCCCGAACGGGGTGCGCCACAGGACGTAGAAGGTGAGCACGAACAGCGCCGCCGCGACGATCGACAGCAGTGAGACCTGGGTGGTCAGCCCGCGGACGAACGCGGCCAGGTCGGAGACGAAGAACCAGTGCTTGCGTTCCACGTCGAGCAGGCCCGAGGACAGCCCCGGTACGGACAGGTGCTGGACGTCGCTGACCGGCGGGGACTGCTTCTGCCCGCCACCGGGGGCGTGGCTGAACTCGAGCTTGGCCAGGAACAGCGCCACGCCGGGCGCGATCAGGTTGATCGCCACACCGGAGACGATGTGGTCGACGCCGAAGGCCACCGTGGCCAGCGCATGCAGCAGGCCGCCGAGCGCCCCGAGCAGCAGCCCGAGAGCCACCCCGGCCCACGGCCCCCACTGGTACCCGGCGAAGCCGGCGCCCCAGGTGCCCAGCACCATCTGGCCCTCCAGGCCGATGTTCACCACCCCGGCGCGCTCGGACCACAGGCCGCCGAGGCCGGCCAGCGCGATCGGCACCGCCGCGGTCAGCGCGGCGGCGACGGTACCCGAGGAGGTGAGATCCTGGGCGCCGGTGCCGACCCGGACCGCCGACACGACGGCCAGCACGGCCGCCGCCACGCCCAGGTAGGCCAGCGGCGGGATCCGCCGCCGCCGGGCGGGCGCCGCCACGTTCTCGGCGCCGACGGTGAGGCCGATGCTCATTGCTCGCCTCCGCGGTCGCTCCGCGCCTCGGACCGCCGTGCCGCAGTGCCGAGAACGTGCCGACCCGCGAGCGGTCCTGCGATGCTCACTCCCTGTCGGCTCGCGGTGCTCATTGCTCGCCTCGCCGGGCGCTCCGCAGGATCGCAGTGCTCACGCAGTCACCTCCACGGCGGGTGGCGCGCTGGCCGTGCCCAGGGCCCGGCCGACGTCGCGCTGTTCCAGCCGCAGCCGGTAGCGCCGTACCAGTTCGTATGCGACGACCACGGACAGCACGATCACACCCTGCATGACCGCCACGATCTCCTTGGGTACGCCGCTGAGGTCCAGCACGTTCGCGGACTGGTCCAGCACGCCCCACAGCAACGCCGCGAAGGCCATCCCCACCGGCGAGTTTCGACCGAGCAGGGCGATCGCGATGCCGGTGAAGCCCAGCCCGGTCGGGAAGTCGAGGGAGTAGGAGTGCGACGAGCCGAGTAGCTGCGGCATGCCGACCAGGCCGGCGACCGCGCCGGACAGCAGCATCGCCGCGGCCACCATCTTCTTGACGCTGACCCCGCTGGCGACCGCGGCCGACTCCGACAGCCCGGTGGCCTTGATCTCGAAGCCGAACCGGGTCCGGGACAGCACCAGCGAGTACACGACGCCGGCGACCACGGCCAGCAGCACCAGACCGAAGACCTTCGTACTGGTGCCGTGCACCGCGAAGCCCGGCACCTGCCCGCCAGGCGAGATCGGCCGGGTGCCGATGTTGTTGCTGCCCGCCACCGAGACGGCGAGCCGGTGCGGGTTGAGCAGGTACGCGACCAGGGCCGTGGCCACCGCGTTGAGCATGATCGTCGAGATGACCTCGCTGACCCCGCGGGTCACCTTGAGCAGCGCCGCCACGCCGGCCCACATGGCGCCGACGAGCATGGCCACCAGGATGGTCGCGGTCACCCGCAGCACCGCCGGGACGCCGTCCATGAAGGTGGATCCGGCGAACGCCGCCGCCAGCATCGCGGCCAGCCTGTACTGGCCGTCCACCCCGATGTTGAAGAGGTTCATCCGGAAGCCGATGGCCACCGCCAGCGCGGAGAAGTAGTACGTGGTGGCGCTGTTGACGCTGTTCGCCAGGCGGCGCAGGTCGCGGGGCCTCGGCCCGATGTCCGACATCCGCGGATCCGGCCACAGCGAGCGGTACATCGCGTGGAAGACGTCGATCACGCTGTGCCCGGTGGCGGCCAGGATCGCCGCTGAGACCAGCGCCGCGAACACCAGCGCGGCCACCGGCGCGGCGATGCCCAGGACGATCGAGCGACCGGACAGCCGGCGGATCATCGCCGGGCCCTCGCAGCCTGGCGGAGCATCAGGCGACCTCCTCGCCCGCGCCGGTCATCGCCGAGCCGAGCTGCT
>WNGB01010141.1_pt1 | contig 22393 bp, 19 predicted proteins | sample 5400681 | NCBI WGS metagenome assembly WNGB01 (sample SAMN13153367, study PRJNA577476) | soil metagenome | isolation source: 115 cm soil or saprolite under grassland replicate 2 | place: USA:California | collected 2016-06-15
GAGCTCCGCGTCCGGCATGACGACGTCGTGGTTCTTGGCCCCGCCGAGCGCCTGGACGCGCTTTCCGTGTCTGGCGGCGGTCTCGTAGATGTGGCGAGCGACCGGGGTGGATCCCACGAAGGAGACACCGTCGATCCCCGGATGCTCGAGTATCGCGTTCACCGAGTCCCGTCCGCCGTTCACGAGGTTCACCACCCCCGGGGGAAGCCCGATGCGGTCGAGGAGCTCGAACGTGAGCTCCATTGCGAGCGGGTCCTGCTCGGAAGGCTTGAGGATCATCGGGTTCCCGCACGCGATCGAGAAGGGCAAGAACCACATGGGCACCATGAAGGGGAAGTTGAACGGCGTGATCGCGGCGAAGACGCCGATCGGTTGCCGGATCATGTCCGAGTCGATCCCTCGCGAGACGTCTTCGAGGTTGGCGCCTTGCATAAGGGACGGGATCCCGGTGGCCACCTCGACGCACTCGATCCCGCGCCGGACCTCGCCTGCCCCGTCCTTCGCGGCCTTGCCGTTGTCCTGCGTGACGAGGCGGGCGAGGTCGTCCTTACGCTCCTCGAGGAGATACTTGAGCTCGAAGCAGGCGCGGGCCCGCTCGAGCGGCGGGGTGGCGCGCCAGCCGGGAAAGGCCTCGCGCGCCGCGCGGACGGCCCGGTCCACGTCCGCCGGCCCCGAGAGCGGAACCTGCGCGAGCGTTTCCCCCGTCGCCGGATTCGTGACGTCGAGGCGCTCACTCGCCTCGGCATCGGCCCACGTCCCGCCGACGTAGTTGCGCATCGTCCTCGTCGCCGTCTCGACCGCCATTGCTTCCTCCTCTTCGCTTGGGCGTAGCGTACCGCCGTGCAGTCGGCCGTTCCCGACATCCTCGCGCCCGGCTTACGCATCGTCTTCTGCGGGATCAATCCGGGATTCCGCTCCGCGGCCGTTGGCGCCCACTTCGCCAACCCGCGGAACGATTTTTGGCGGCTGCTCGCCGATGCCGGGCTGACGCCACGCCTGCTCGCGCCTGAAGACCAATGGGAGCTGCTCGAGCTCGGCTACGGCCTGACGAATGCCGCCTATCGCACGACGAAGGGCAGCTCGGATCTTCGCCGGAGCGATTTCGCGGGGTCAGCCGAGCGACTAAGAGAGATCGCGCGAGAGCTGCGGCCCCGGACGATCGCCTTCGTCGGGAAGACAGCCTACGAGGGAGCGTTCGGAGAGCGGCCCACCCTGGGTCGGCAAGAACGGCCGCTCGAGGACACGATCCTTTTCGTCCTCCCATCGACATCCCCGGCGAACGCGGCGGTGCCCTACGAGGAACGCCTACTGTGGTTCCTCGAGCTCGCGAGGATCAGCAATGAGCCGTGACGCTCTCTTCGCTTTCCGCGCACCACCGACGCCGATTTCCGCTCTAGGCTGAAAGCGGGAGGAGGCGAGGGGTGGCCCCCCGGGTTCTTAACCGCGCCAGCGATTGGTGATCGGCACGCGCCGGTCGCGGCCAAACGCCTTCGGACGCAGCTTCACGCCTGGCGGCGCCTGGCGACGCTTGTACTCGGCGCGGTCGATCATCCCGACCGCGCGGTCGACGACGTCGGCGTCGAACCCGTCATTCGTCAGCTCCTCTCGGGAGGAATCGAGCTCGACGTACGCCTCGAGCACGCGGTCGAGTTCCGTGTAGGGCGGAAGCGAGTCCTCGTCAAGCTGGTGGGCGCGGAGCTCCGCGCTCGGAGCGCGCTCGATCACGGTCTGTGGGATCAGCTCGCGGCCGACTCTTTCGTTCAGATGTCGGGCCAGGCGGAAGACGTCCGTCTTGTAGACGTCCTTCAAGAGGGCGAACCCTCCCGCCATATCGCCATATAGGGTTGCGTAGCCGACCGAGAGCTCGCTCTTGTTCCCGGTCGCGAGGGGAAGCCAGCCGAACTTGTTCGACAGAGCCATCACGAGGAGGCCGCGGACTCTCGACTGGATGTTCTCCTCCGCGATTCCCGGCTCGGTTTCGGCAAAAGCCTGCGCGAGTGCGGCTCCGACGGTGTCCACGATCGGCTCGATCGGAATCTCGATGTAGCGGGCGCCGAGCATCTCGGCGACTCGCCGGGCGTCGGTCTGCGTTCCCTCGGACGAGTAGCGGGAAGGCATGGAAACGCACACGACATGCTCCGGACCGAGAGCCTCAGCCGCGAGCGCCGCGGTCAGCGCCGAGTCGATCCCGCCGGAGACGCCGAGCACGACCTCGCGGAAATCGTTCTTCTGCACGTAGTCCCGCAGGCCCAGCTCGAGCGCGAGCCGCATCTGCTCGAGCTCGTCGAGCGGAGGAGCGACAACTGGCTTGGGCAGCTCGCCCCGGCTTTCTCGATCGGGAATGTCGATCACAGGCGGATTCGGCATCTCCCGGCGAGCCCGCGCGAGAGCGCGCCGGCGGGCGTCCCGCAGCCTGCGTCCGATCGCGGTGGTCGAATCGACATCCACGATCAGGAGCGCCTCCTCGAACGAGGGGGCGCGGGCCACGATGCGGCCCTCCTCGTCGAGAACGAGGCTGTGGCCGTCGAAGATCAGCTCGTCCTGCGCGCCCACCGCGTTCACGAAGGCGATCCAGCAAGAGTTGTCACGCGCCCGGGTCGCGAGCATCTCCTCGCGCTCGGCCCCCTTGCCCAGGTGAAACGGGGACGCGGAGATGTTGGCGACGATGTGCGCTCCCGCGAGCGCGAGATCGGTAGCGGGCGGCCCAGGCTGCCAGATGTCCTCGCAGATGGTCGGGCCGACGAGGGTCTCCCCGCAGCGGAGCAGGACGAGCTCGCGCCCGGGCTGGAAGTAGCGGTCCTCGTCGAAGACTCCATAGTTGGGGAGGAACTGCTTGCGGTACATCGCCTTGACCTCGCCGTCGGCGCACACGGCACAGGCGTTGAAGAGGTCGCGGTCGAGGTGGGGGGCGCCGACGAGCGCAGCGATGCCCTTCGTCTCGGCCGCCACCGCGTCGAGCGTCTTGGCCGCCGCTCGCAGGAAACCGGGCCGGAGGAGCAGGTCCTCGGGCGGATAGCCCGTCGTCGCGAGCTCGGGGAAGAGTACGAGATCCGCGCCGGCCTCCCGTGCCTCCTCGAGGCGCGCGACGATCCGGTCGCGGTTTCCGTCGAGGTCGCCGACGACGGTGTTCATTTGTACGAGCGCAAGCCGCATCAGGCGTAGTTTACCGGTTTTTGCCTCTCAGGCGAATACCCTCCCTCAAACGAGGGATTCCCTGCCAGAAAAGTGCGACGCGGACTTCCTCTTGTTCACGTCAGTCACTCAGAACGAAGGAGTCAGCATGAACGGGCCACGGATAGTCCTGCTCGTGTCCCTCCTCGCCCTCGCCGCGGCAAGTGCGAGCTCGGCGTTCGGTCAGACAGCGGGGTTGGGGGTCACGGGAGACACGATCGCAGAGGCAACAGTCGCGGACGCAGACGCGAGCGCAACGAACGGCGACACCAGCGGCACCGTCGCGACAGGAGTCGGAGAAGGGAGCGCTCTGACCCTCGGCGGCTCGAGCGGCGGCGCCGGCGCCATTGCCGACATCGGCTGCATCGAGGGATCCGCTACGAGCGGGGAAGCCAGCTCGTCTGCCGGCCTCGGCTTCTGCGGCGCCGGTGCGCTTGCGGGCGGCGGCGCGGACGCGGTTGCCGGGAGCGGCGACTCGAGCGGCGACGTCGCAGTGGGCTGCTTGGACGCCACCGGCACGAGCAACGGCGTGACCGGCGCGGCAAGCATCGGCTCTTGTGAGGCGCCGGGCAGCGCCGTGGACGCCGTGGCCGCCAACGGTGATGCAAGCAGCAGCGCCTTCGTCGGCTGTGTGGCCGGTAGCGTCTCCGGCTCCGACACGACCGGCGCGACGAGCGCCGGCGTCTGTCGCGCGGCCGGCACCACTCCGGGGCCGGGCGGAACACCCGGAGATGACGGCGATGCCCACGACGGCACGGGTGGCGCAGCCGGAGACGCTGCCGACGACACCTCCCCGCGGGGAGTCCTGGCGGCACTGGCCTCCGGTGACCTCCCCTACACGGGCCTCCCGGTCTGGGCGGTGACACTCGCCGGGCTCTTCCTTACCGGGCTGGGCGTGCTCTTCAGGCGTCGCCGCCCGGACATTGCGGGCGCACTCTAGCCTCGGACTAGGGTCGCGCAACCCGGAGGCGTTCGACCTCGTCGAGCGCCTCCGGATTCTCCACCGACGAGAGGTCGCCCGGATCCTCGCCGAGCACGGCGGCTCGAACGGCGCGGCGGACGATCTTGGCGCTCCGCGTCTTCGGGAGCGCCGACACGAACACGACCCGCTCCGGCTTGAACGCCTTCCCGAGCTCCCGCGCCGCGCAGTCCGCGACCTCGGAGGCGAGGCCGTCGCCGGGATCCTGGCCGGGCTTCAGGACGCAAAAGACCCAGGCCACTTCGCCCTTCACCTCGTGGGGCACGCCCACAGCGGCCGCCTCGGAGACGGCCGGATGAGCCACCGCCGCCGATTCGATCTCTGCCGGGCCGATTCGCTTGCCCGCGATGTTGAGCGTGTCGTCGCTGCGCCCGTGCAGGAACCAGTAGCCGTCCCCGTCGACGGAGGCCCAGTCCCCGTGCACCCAGACGCCGGGGAGTCGCCGCCAGTATGCGTCGAGGTAGCGCTCGGGATCGCGCCAGAAGCCACGCGTCATCCCGGGGAACGGCTTGCGGCAGACGAGCTCGCCGACGTCGCCCGTGCCGACCAGCGACCTGCCTTCCCCGTCGACCACGTCCATCGCCATGCCGAGAGCCGGACCTCCGAGCGAACACGTCTTGATCGGGATCGCCGGGGTGGGCGAGAGGAAGCAGGCGCCCACCTCCGTCCCACCGGAGCAGTTGATGATCGGACAGCGGCCGCCGCCAACCCGCTCGAACAGCCATCTGTATGGATCGGGGTTCCATGGCTCGCCGGTCGTCACGATCGTGCGCAACGAGGCAAGGTCGGCCTCGGGGTCGCCGTGAGGGAGGAGCGCGCGAATGAGGGTCGGTGAACAGCCGAGGATCGTCGCGCGCTCGCGCTCGATCAGCCGCCAGAGCCGGTCGGCCGGCTGGTCGGGCGCTCCCTCGGAGAAGACGAGGCGGCAGCCCAGCGCGCCCCCGCCGACGACGGTCCAGGGGCCCATGATCCAGCCCATGTCCGTGGCGAAGAGGATGACGTCGTCCTCGTGTCCGTCGGCCTGGTACGCGACCTCCCGGGCGATCGAGACCAGGAAGCCGCCCTGCACGTGGACGACTCCCTTGGGCTTCCCGGTCGTGCCTGACGTGTAGGTGAGCAGGTAAGGATGCTCGGAGTCGACCTCGAGCGGAGGCAGTGTCCCAGGGCCGAGCTCGGCTCCGTCCCAGGATCCGTCCGAGCGCGACCACGTGACGACGTGCTCCACCGAGGGAGCCTGCTTCGCTGCCTCCTCGGCGGTTGTGCCCATGTCCAGCCACTTGGCGCGCCGAAGCGAGCGGTCGGCGGTGACGATCACCTTGGCCTCGGAGTCCTGGAGGCGCTGGGCGACTGCGGGAGCCGCGAAGCCCGAGAAGATGGGTACCTGCACGGCGCCGATGTGGGCGCATGCGTGCGAAGCGACTGCGACCTCGGGGCACATCGGCATGTAGATCGCTACACGGTCGCCGGGGTCGACGCCGAGCGCGGTGAGGCCCTCGGCGAGGCGCGTGACGGCCCGGGAGAGCTCCCCGAACGTCCATTCCCGCCGCTCACCGTCCTCGCCGGAGAAGACCGCGCCCACGTCGTCGGGCCGCCGCTCCGCCCAGCGGTGGACGCAATTCCAGGCGAGGTTGAGCTTGCCGCCCACGAACCAGGTAGCCCACTCGGGGCCCTTCGAGAGATCGGCGACGTGCTCCCACGGCTGCGAGAACTCGAGCCCCAGGTCCTCGATCGCTGCCGGCCAGAACCAGTCCGGGTCGTCCTGCGAGCGCTGTTGGAGCTCCCAGTAGTCGTCGAAGCCGTGTCGGCGCATGAGACGGACGACGTTCGCCCGGGCGAGGATGTCCGGGGTAGGCTCCCAGATGAACTTCCCCATTGGCGATCAAGTCTAGGCCTGGCGCCCGCGCCAGAACCTACGAGGCGCTTCGAACAGGTCGTTTCCCTCGCCGATGACGCGGGCGGCCGCGAGGAGGTCGTCCGCGGTGATCACCATGAGCTCGTCGATCGCCAGCGTCTCCGCATCCGCCCGCGCCGCCAGGCGCAGCGCGTGCGCGTTCAGAGCCTGCTCGAAAAGTGTGCGCGCAAAGCGCGCGTTACCGAAGCCCTCGCCGCGTCTGGCGGCTTCGAGTAGTTCGCGAAGGGTGCGCTCGGTCCCCTCGCCGAGTCGATACTCGTGGTCCGCGGCGAACTTGTGTGTGATGGCAAGAAGCTCGTCGGTCGTGTAGTCGGGGAAGACGATCTCGCGCGAGAAGCGAGAGCAAAGCCCAGGGTTCGAGGCGAGGAAGTCGCGCATCAGGCGTGGATAGCCGGCCACGATCACCACGAGCCGCTCGCGCTGGTCCTCCATCCGCTTGAGCAGTGTCTCAATCGCCTCCGGCCCGAAATCGAGGCGGCCCGCGTCCGGAGCGAGCGCATAGGCCTCGTCCACGAACAGGACGCCGTCGAGCGCGCGTCGCACGACGCGGTTCGTCTTGAGCGCGGTCATGCCCACGTACTGAGCGACGAGTCCCGAGCGGTCGACCTCGACGAGGTGACCCCTGCGGAGGAGGCCCATCGCTTGGTACATCTGGGCCAGCAGTCGAGCAACTGTCGTCTTGCCCGTCCCCGGGTTCCCGAGAAACACAAGATGCTGGCTCGTCGCCACCTCGGCGAGGCCCCGTTCCTTCCGCAGCGCCTGCACCTGGAGGAAGGCGAGCAGTGAACGCACCTGATCCTTGACGCTTTCAAGGCCGATCAGGCCGTCCAGCTCGTGCTGGAGCTCCCCCATCGTGCGCGTCGGTGCGGCTGGCGCGAGGTTCTCAAACTCGGGGATTCCGAGTTGGGCACCGATCGTTCCGAGCGCCTTCCGAGCGTCCTCCAGCGGATTGCGCGCCATGCCCGCTTAGTCGTCCCCGTCCGACCGAGAGGAGAAACGCTCGCTCCGGGCGGGAGCGCATGGTAACTTAGCTGGCACTAACTTTCTGGGAGGTATTCAGTTGAAGTCCAGGCTTTTCGCCCCGGAGAACCGCAAGTGGTGGACCCTCGGCGCCGTCGCTTTCGGCCTTTTCATGATCATGCTCGACAACACGATCGTGAACGTCGCGCTCCCTGCCATCCAGCGCGACCTCCACATCGGCATCTCCGAGCTCGAGTGGGTCTTCAACGGCTATGCGCTCACCTTCGGCGTGCTCATGCTGACGGGCGGGAAGCTGGCCGATCTTCTGGGCCGCCGCCGGATATTCATTGTCGGCCTCGTCGTCTTCACCGCGGCCTCCCTGGCCTGCGGCCTCGCGTCCAGCGCGGGCTTCCTCATCGGAGCGCGCGTCGTGCAGGGCGTGGGATCGGCGTTGATGAACCCTGCCACGCTCTCCATCATCACGGCCACCTTCCCGCCGCGGCAGCGGGGAATGGCGATCGGGATCTGGGCTGGAGTCGCCGCCTTAGCGCTCGCGATCGGCCCGCTCGTTGGTGGCCTGATCACGCAGCACATCAGCTGGAACTGGATCTTCTTCATCAACGTCCCGGTCGGCATCCTCGCGATCATCGTCACGAGGCTCGTGGTTGACGAATCCCGCGACACGTCGTCCGACCAGCGGCTCGACCTGCCGGGCCTCCTTTCCTCCGCTGTCGCGCTCTTCGCGCTCACTTATGGGCTGATCGAAGCGAACAAGTACGGCTGGACGTCGGGACGGATCCTGGGGCTCTTCGCCGTGGCGGTCATCGGACTTGTCGTGTTCGTCGCGCTTGAGCTTCGTCAGCGGGCGCCCATGCTCGATCTCTCCCTCTTCAAGAACGGGACTTTTGCCGGCGCCAACTCCGTCATGTTGCTCGTCGGTCTCGCGATGTTCGGCGTCTTCTTCTACAACTCGCTCTTCATCCAGAACATCATGGGGTACTCGGCGGTGCAGACGGGCGCCACGTTCCTGCCCATGACGGGGTTGATCATCCTCGTCGCGCCGATGGCCGGGAGGTTCTCGGATCGCGTGGGCTCCCGGTGGATGATGGGTGGAGGCATGGTTCTGCTCTCGCTTTCGCTCTTCATCTTCTCGCGCCTCGACGCGAGCTCGAACTTCTGGGACCTCCTCCCAGGGCTGATCGTGGGCGGATTCGGGATGGGCTTAGTGATGACGCCGACGACGGCCGCAGCGATGGGTTCCGTCGCTGTCGACAAGGCGGGAGTCGGCTCAGCCGTCCTGAACAGCATGCGCCAGGTAGGCGGTTCGCTCGGAATCGCAGTCATGGGCGCGATCGTCGCTTCCGAGGTTCACGCTCCTCCGGGCACGCCGCAGGCCGCCGCGGAGTTCGTGACGGGCTTCCAGCATGCCCTGATCGTCGCCTCGCTCATCGCGCTTGCCGGCGCGTTTCTCGCCGTCGCTACGGTGCGCAAGTACCGTCACATGGAGGCGTCTGCTGCGGAGGCCGCTGCTTGACCGTCGCTCGCCTCTGGCTCGCTCCCGTGGGTGAAACCATGTTTCCCCCACGGACCCCCTTCTTTCGTGCGGGGGAACCTCCCGTTTCCCCCGCGCCCCCTCCTCCCGCTCATAGGCCGGAGGCCGGCCTATGAGCACCACGCGACTTCCCGCCGAGGAGCGGCGAGCCGCGCTGCTCGAGACGGCTTGCAGGCTCTTCTCCGAGGGCAGCTACCGGGGGACGACCACGGCCGACATCGCCCGAGAGGCCGGTGTGACCGAGCCCGTCCTCTACCGCCATTTCGACTCCAAGCGGGATCTTTATCTGGCCTGCCTCGAGGCAACCTGGGCCGGAGTCCGCGCTATGTGGGAGGAGGCCGTCGCCGCGGAGCAGGATCCGTCGCTCTGGGTCGCGACGATGGGTCGCTCCTTCATCGAGTCCGAGGCGGAACGGCCGGTGATCTCAAACCTGTGGGTGCAGGCTATAGCCGAAGGGAGCGAGGACGCCGTCATCGGCGCCTACATGAAGGAGCACATGCGGGAGGTGCACGCCTATACCGTGGCTGTGATTAGGCGGGCGCAGGAGACGGGCGGGATCGAGGCTGAACGCGATCCTGACGCCGAAGCCTGGATCTTCATTGCTCTTGGGCTACTGACCATGGCCGATCGGGTCCTGGACGGAGTCATGCGCGAGAGCTGGCCGGCAATCCGGGCCTCGCGCCTCCGCTGGCTGACCGGGCGCGATCCAGAGCCCTTGGTCTGAATTCGGTATGCGCTTCACCGCCGCGTGAAGCGCCGCCCTTTCGGGGGATGACGCGAGCCGTCCACGAGGCAATGCTGCGTCCATGCTTTGCCGCTTAAAGGCGACGACCCGGAGACTTCGGCTCTGCGGCCCAGCCGATGCCTCCGGGTTTGGTGTCGCCGCGAATCTGGCGCGCCTCCCGCACCCCTCTGCCTGGCGTCCGGCCGGATCAGCTGACCACCACGCCCCGCACCGCCCCAGCCGTCAGAACGACGCTCGGGGACCGCGTGCGTCAGCTGCGGATCGCGAAGGGCCTCACGCAAACCGAGCTCGCCGGCGAGCGCTTCTCGAAGGAGTACGTGAGCCAGATCGAGCGCGGCAAGACGCGCCCGACGGGCGAGACGATCGAGTGGCTGGCCGCTCGGCTCGGCGTCGACCAGAGCTTCCTCGAGACGGGCGTTTCCTCGAGCGAGCGCGAGCGTGTCGAAAGCGTCATCGCGCGTGCCGAGGCGGCCCTCGAGTCCAACTCACATCAGGACGCAGTCGACGAGCTTGCACAGCTCGGCGGAGCACTCGAGTCCGTGGCCGTTCCCGCGCTACAGCTCCGGGCCCTCCTGGCAGACTCCTGGGGGCGCATGAACCTCGGCGAAGTGCGTGAAGCGATCGCCCGCCTGGAAGCAGCCCGCCAGCTCGCGGAAGCGCCGACCTTCAGCGACGTCGACCGAGCCGAGATTCTCTATCGCCTCGGAGTCTGCAGGTACAAGCTTTCATCCATCTCGACGGCCGTCGCGCTCCTCAGCGAGGCGCTCGACCTCGCCGAGCGCTCGGGCCTCCCCGCCGACCGGCTGCGCTCGAACGCCCTTGGCTGGCGCTCCCGCTGCTACAGGCGGCAGCGTGACTGGGAAGCCGCTCGCGAGGACGTCGAGCGCGCGCTCGAGCTCGCCGAGGGCCTCAACGACCGGCGGACGGTCGCCCACCACTACTTCCAGGCCTCGCTCATCGCCGAGCGCACGGGCCACTGGGTTCTCGCTCGCTCCTACGCCGAGCGCGCAAAGGCTCAGTACGAGGAGCTCGCCGACCAGGCCAACGTCGGAAAGCTCCTGAACAACCTCGGCGGCCTCAACTTCCAGCTCGGCAAGCCGCAGGAGGCGATCCGCCACCTGAAGGACGCCTACCGCGTCCTCCTGGACGTCGGCAGCGAAGCCGACGCCGGCTACGTCGTCTCCTCGCTGGCGCAGGTTCACCTCCGCACCGGCGAGCCGAAGCTCGCGGAGGAACAAGCGAGGCACGCGCTCGAGCTCCTCGGCGACCGGGTCGACGTCCTCGATGAGATCGGAAACGCCCGGCTCGTGCTCGGGCGCTCACTGCTCGAGCAGGATCGTCTCGACGAGGCCGATGAGCTTTTCAAGGCTGCGGAGGCGAGCTTCGAGCAGCTCTCCTCGGTCAGCCACCGCGCCGCGGCGTGGGTCGCACAGGGCGACCTGGCTGTGCGCCGCGGCGACGACAGGCATGCGGCGCACCTCTACCGGCGCGCCGCAGAGGCTCTACAGGACTTCCGGTTCTAGGAAGGGAGGTGACGCACATGAACGCACGTCAAATTCAGCTTCTCGTTCTACTGACGCTGCTGGCTTCGTTCCTCGCCAGGGTGCACTTGACGATTGGCTTCTTCGACGGTCACTAGCGGAGCGGAAGGATCTGGAGTCCTCGCGTCGAATGTTCGACGGCCCGCGACCTGAGACTCTCGATGATGGAACCACGTCCTTCCCTCCGCCCACTCGCCCCGTTGATCGGGACACTGGCAGCTCTGTGGCTCGTTACGGCCGGCCTGATCGCGGCGCAACTGCTGGCGGGTTAGCAGCTAGTCGCTCGGGCCCTCGGCCCCGACGTCGACCTGCATCGCGGTCCGCATCAGCTCCCGCAGGCTGACGACGCCGATCGTCCTGCCGCCTTCGATCACCGGCAGGTGGCGAAAGCCCTGCTCGAGCATCGTTCGCATGGCCTCATCAGCTGACGTCGTCTCGGTGGCGGTCATCGGATCCACGGTCATCCATTCACGTACGCGCGCCTCGCTCGTGTGCACGCGGCCGGCGACGGCCCGGAGGAGATCCCGCTCGGTGAGGATGCCGATCAGCCGCCCGGAATCGAGCACTACGGCGGACCCCACCCCGTCCTCGGCCATCCGCTCGGCAGCCTCTCCGAGCGTGTCCTCCGGCGCGACGGAAACCACCGCGCCTGTCATGAGCTCGCCCAGACGCGTCATCCGCCGAGCATAGTCCCGGCGCGGCCCGCCCGCCAGACGGGTTTCCTGGATGAATCCGTGTGTGGGCTCCAGCGGTACAGTTGCCTGGAGTGCGTTATGTCCTCTTGGCCGCGCTCGTTGGCCTGCTCGCCGCCTGCAGCGGCGGCTCCGGCGACACGGAGAGCTCCCCCGCCACGCAGAAGGGCGCACAGCTGCCCTCGTGGGTCAAGCAAGCTCTCTCGGCGAAAAGTGGGCCAGACGTGGCGGTGACGATGGGGTCGCAGGATTTCGCCGTCGGAGACAGCCGCGTGGTCTTTCTTGTGGTGCGCGGGAACGGAGCGCTTGTCCAGGCTCCGACGGCGGCGATCGAGTACGCGAGTGAGGGCGAAGCGCCGCGGACCGCGAAGGCGGTCCTGCAGCCCCTCGGAGCGCACGAGCACGAGGTCGAGCCGCACGACCACCTCGATGTCACGGACGTCTACGTCGCCCATGTGCAGACGCCCACTCCGGGCCGCTACTGGTTCGTGGCCGACCCGGCGGGCGAGAAGATCCAGGCTGTCGGAACGCTCGAGGTGCAAAAGCAGTCCGTTTCGCCTGCCCTCGGCGCCAAGGCACCTCCTTCCGACAACCCCACCCTCGCCTCCGCGCCTGCCAAGGACATCACGACCGCGCGCCCGCCCGACACCGAGCTGCTCCGCTACTCGATCGCGGACTCCATCCAGGCGCAGGTGCCGTTCGTCGTCGTGTTCGCCACGCCCGAGTTCTGCGTCAGCCGGGTCTGTGGACCGACCGTCGACGTCGTCGAGAAGGTGGCGAAGAAGTTCGACCGCGACGGCGTTCGCTTCATCCACGTCGAGATCTACAAGGACAACGATCCGAAGAAGGGCTTCAACCGGTGGGTGCAGGAGTGGAATCTCCCCACCGAGCCCTGGGTCTTCCTCGTCGACGGTGCCGGGATGATCCAGGGCAAGTTCGAGGGAGCAGTCTCGGTGGCCGAGCTCGAGAGCGCAGTCCGCGAGGACCTTCTCGCCCCTTCTTGAGGGTGATAGGATCGCCTCACTTCATTTCGTAAAGTAACTCTGGGAGGTGGCTGTATGGCCGAGAACGGCTACGCGAAGCCAGTGCTTGTGACGACCGCTTGGCTGGCGGAGCACCTGGGCGACGAGGGCATCGTCGTGGCCGAGGTCGACGAAAACCCCGACCTCTACGACGAGGGGCATATTCAGGGCGCGGTCAAGCTCCATTGGCGCGAGGACCTGCAAGACCCGATCGAGCGCGACGTCGTCGACCGAGAGACCTTCGAGCGCCTGCTCGGCGAGCGCGGGATCGGCAACGACACCGCGATCATTCTCTACGGGGACAAGAACAACTGGTTCGCGGCCTACGCGTTCTGGTACGTCAAGGTGTACGGCCATTCCGACGTCCGCATCCTCGACGGCGGCCGGCAGAAATGGATCGACGAGGGCCGTGAGCTCTCCACCGACGTGCCCTCCCCCGAGGCGAGGTCCTACAGCGCGCAGGAGCGGGACGAGTCCATCAGGGCCTACCGCGACCAAGTGCACGGATGGCTCGGCGAGTCGACGCGGGCACTCGTCGACGTCCGCTCTCCGGGCGAGTATGCGGGCGACCTGATCGCGCCTCCCGGCTACGAGCAGGAGGGAGCCCAGCGCGGCGGCCACATTCCCACCGCAGCATCGATTCCCTGGGCCAGCGCTGTGCGGGACGATGGCACCTTCAAGAGCGCCGACGAGCTGAAGGAGCTTTACGGCGGCAAGGGCATCACGCCTGACAAAGAGGTCACGGCGTACTGCCGCATCGGCGAGCGCAGTGCGCACACGTGGTTCGTCTTGCGCGAGCTCCTCGGGTACGAGCGGGTGCGAAACTACGACGGCTCGTGGACGGAATGGGGCAATCTCGTGGACGTGCCCATCGAGAAGGGAGCGGGCTCCTAGGCCCGATCCAAGCGGTCGACTATCACACTGCTGGTGAGCCGTTCCGCATAGTCACCGGCGGTGTGCCTCCTCTCGAGGGTCGGACGATTCTCGAAAAGCGGCGCTTCGCGGCCAAGCGCTTGGACCACGTTCGCCGCCTGCTGGTCTATGAGCCGCGCGGCCACGCGGACATGTACGGCTGCCACGTGACCGAGCCCGAGGACGAGGCCGCCGACCTCGGCGTTGTCTTCTTCCACAATGCGGGCTACTCGACAGCGTGCGGGCACGGGACGATCGCCTTGGTCACATGGGCGCTGGAGTCGGGGCGTCTCGAAGGGGAGGAGCCGGAGACGCGCGTGGTCGTGGACGTCCCGTCGGGGCGGCTCGAGACTTTCGCGCGGGTGCAGGACGGGCATGTGACGACCGTCCGCTTCCGCAACGTGCCCTCCTTCGTCGTGGCACGGGATCTCGAGGCGGCCGGTGTCGCCGCAGACGTCTCCTTCGGTGGAGCGTTCTACGCGTCGGTGGAAGCGCCGTTCCCCGTGCAGCAGAGAAACCTGCCGCGGTTCATCGAACTGGGACGGGAGGTCAAGCATGACCTCGAGGCGCAGCAGGACTTCGTTCATCCGTTGGAGCCCGAGCTCCGGGACCTCTACGGCGTCATCTTCTGGCAAGCCGAGGGTGTCGGCCCGCCGCTTGTCCAGCGGAACGTGACCGTCTTCGCGGACGGGGAGGTCGACCGCTCCCCGTGCGGGAGCGGGACCTCGGCTCGGCTGGCTCTCCTGGAGACAGACGGCGCGCTCGCCCGCGGCGAGGAGCTCCTCCACCGGAGCATCATCGGCACCGAGTTCCGGGCGCGCGTCGTGGCGGACGCCGTGGTGGACCGGATGCCCGCGGTCGTCACCGAGGTCGAAGGGAGCGCGCACTACACGGGTCGGCACGAGTTCGCCCTCGACCCCGCCGACCCGCTCGGCGAAGGCTTTTTGCTCCGCTAGTCCGGAGGGAATCGGGTTCAGGAGATGGGGGTCGGGAGTCGGAGGTCGGGGTCAGACCCCGGTGTCGAAAAGAGACACGGGATCGGGGTCAGACCCCCGGGATCGGGGTCAGACCCCGGTGTCGAAAAGAGACACGGCCCTACTCGGCCCTCGCTTCATCCACGAATCTGCCGAATGCCTGGCGCGCTCGGTCTTCGTCGGCACCAAAAAAGGCGAGAACCCTGTCTGGCGAGTGAAGTGACGAGCCAGGGCCTCCCATCACGTCGCAGAAGCTGCTCCAGCGCCATTCTGCAGGTGATAGGCAAAGACCAGCACGGACAGGATTCATCGCGATGTAACGCGTGAGCTCCAGGAGATGCCAGTCGCTTTCGACGAGGACGGCGTGGAACCGGCCTTGAAAGACGTGGCCGACAAACCCATAGCCGCGATTGAACCACTGCGCGTACTCACTGTTGATGGTCTGCATGCCCGTGGAGAGGTCAGGCTCAGGGGTCTCTAGCAAGAGGTGGTAGTGGTTCTGCATCAGGCAGTAGCTGTGGATCAACCAGCGCCGATGAGCCGTGACCTTCTTGACGAGTTCTAAGAAGAGGATTCGATCTCCGTCGGAGAGGAAGATCGGTTCCTTCCGGTTGCCGCGACAGGTGACGTGATAGATCCCGCCGGCAATCAGCCTGCGTTGAGACCGGGGCATGCATCGAAGGTAGCGCGAGGCATCAGTCCGCCGACTCTCGAGCGCGGTCCTGTTTCATTTGAGTGCGTTTTTTTCAACAGGCGGGGTCAGACCCCGCTGTCCCTGTCCTACAGGCGGGGTCAGACCCCGCTGTCCTCTTTAGCCGCGCAGGAGCGGGCGCGTCAGGCACGTGGGCCCGCCGTCGCCCTTGCGGGAAATCTCGTCGCCGCGGTACACGCGCACGTCGACGCCGGCCTTCTCCATCCGCCGGCGCGTCTCGTCGTTCCCCTCGAGCGCGAGCCCGACGCGCGGCCCGAGCGCGAGGACGTTCGGCCCCATCGTCGCGAACTCCTCGTCGGGCACCTCGACGAGCTCGATACTGCGCACCGCCAGGAGCTCCATCAGCCGCACGGGCATGAGCGGCGGGTAGGCAACCGCCAGGTCCACGTCGAGCGGCGAGAGGAGGGACAGGAGGTGGAGCACCTCGCCGGCACCGCGCAGGTGGGGCAGGTCAAACGCGACGACGTTCACGCCCCGCAGGACCTCCGCTAGCTGTCGGATCCCTTCGTCGTTCGTCCGGTACCCGCGGCCCACGAGGAGGGTCCGCTCGTCGAGCCAGAGCGTGTCGCCTCCTTCGACCGTTGCCGGCGCGCCAAGCCTTCCCGCGATCGGCAGGCCGGCCTCGACGAAGTCCGCCGCCATGACCTCGACCTCTCCGCGGCGGCCCTCCTTGCCCGGCCGCAACATCACCGCGCCCTCGTCGGTCACGAGCGCGGGGTCGTAGACGTAGATGGCGTCCGGGTCGAGCGCATGGGGCGTCGCGGCGACGACGACGTCAGCGTCCGCGTCCGCCAGCAACGCCCGAAACGCCTCGTGCTCCTCTTCCATGCGAGCCGGATCCGGCTCTCCCCCCCACCCGTAAGGCTTCCACGCCGCCCAGGAGCCAGGAGCAGGCGGCCGGACGAGCACGCGCCGGAGTCGGGCCACCATGCTCTGACAGCCAAACTGGCGGGCGGTAACCTCCATCGCATGGAGACTACTGCGCGGCTCACGATGCTCGACGCGGGCGGCGGCTGCGCGGCGAAATACGGGGCAGGCCGTTTGGAGGAGCTTCTGGCCGGCTTCGCGCCCGCCTCTTCCGAAAATCTGCTTGTCGGCCTCTCGCCGGCCGACGACGCGGCCGTCTACCGCCTGGACGACGAGCGCGCTCTCGTCTTCACGACGGACTTCTTCCCACCCATGGTCGACGACCCGGCGCTCTTTGGCGCAATCGCGGCGGCGAACGCGCTCAACGACATCTTCGCCATGGGCGCGAGGCCGCTTCTCGCCCTCTCCATCGCCGCCTTCCCCGAGGAGCTACCCCTGGAGACGGTGCGGGCGATCCTCGACGCCTCGGCGGAAAAGGTCGCGGAGGCCGGCGCGGTTCTCGCCGGCGGCCACACCATCCGCGACGACACTCCGAAGTACGGCCTCGCGGCGATCGGGACCGTGCACCCGGATGCGATCTGGCGCAAGAGCGAGGCCCGCCCGGGCGACGCGTTGTTTCTCACCAAGCCGCTCGGAACGGGACTTGTCCTGACGGCCGCGCACAAGCGGGCTGCCCGGGAGGAAGACGTTGCGGCGGCCGTGGAATCCATGACCGAGCTGAACGGCCGTGCCGCCGAGGCGCTGCGACCGTTCGAGCCGAACGCGGTTACGGACGTCACCGGCTTTGGCCTGTTCGGACACGCCCGTGAGATGGCCGAGCGGAGCGGTGTGAGGATCGTCCTGGACGCGGCAAGCCTTCCCGCCCTCTCCGGCGCTCTGGCGGCCGCCAGGCGCGGCCTCAAGACCGGTGGCGATCAGCGCAACCGCGAGTACGTCGCCGGCTTCGTCACCCTTGACGGCCTTCCCGACGATCTCGCGACGCTTGCCTTCGATCCCCAGACGTCCGGGGGCCTGCTCGTCTCCCTCCCACCGGAGCGAAGTGCGGTCCTCTCAGCGAGCTTCCAGGCGGAAGACCTTTTCCTCGCGCTCGTGGGCCGCGTCGAGGAAGGGAACGGCGTCGAGGTCGTCCGGTGACGGAAGCCGGCGCGAGCCGGCTCTCGCGGCTCAGGCTTCGCGCCACGTCTCCGGCGCTCTTCTACCGGCTGAGCCTCCTCGCTCTCGCCGCCCTCTTCCTCATCGTCGTCTCGGGCGCGACCGTCCGTCTCACCGGCTCGGGCCTCGGTTGCGAGAACTGGCCTCGCTGCGGGAGCACGTTCCTGCCGCAAAAGGACTACCACGCGCTGATCGAGTTCGGGAATCGCGGGGTCGGCTTCGTGGTCGGGCTCGTGACCCTGGCCGCGGCGATCGGGGCGACGCGTGTCGAGCGGCTCCCGCGCTGGCTGCTCGCCGCAGCCTGGGCCCTGCCGGTGACAGTCCTCCTCCAGGGTGTCCTCGGCGGGATCACCGTCCTTGTCGAGCTGCACCCCCTGATCGTCATGGGCCACTTCCTGCTCTCCCTGCTCGCGCTCGCGGTCGCGATCGTCGTCGTCATCGGCGCCTACGACGTCCTCCACGCAGCCGAGACTCATCCGCCGCTCGCCGCCAACTGGCTCGCGCTCGTGCTCGTGCCCAGTGCCCTCGCGCTCGTAATCACCGGGACGCTCGTCACCGCCGCGGGACCTCATTCCGGCGGGGAGAAGATCAGGCGGTTCGGGCTGCTTCCCGACGCGCTCCACCTGCACGTCGGAGCCGCGGCGCTCTTCGGCATCGTCTACCTCGGTGTGGTCGCCTCGTTGTACTTCGCGCGGCCGCGGCCTCGCATGGAGTTCCTCCTCGCCGGGGGTGTGCTGGCCGCGCTCCTCGCCCAGATGGCGATCGGAGACATCCAGTGGCGGACCCATCTGCCCTGGGGTCTCGTGCTGGTGCACGTCGCTCTGGCGACGGCGGTTTGGGCGGGTGTCGTTGCGCTCGCAGCCAGGCTGATCCTTAGATCGAAACCTCGGCTCCCCTAAACTCCCTCCATCGGCAGACATCTCCGCATCGAGCGCCGCCCCTCCCTGCGCCGCCCGGTGCTCGTCGCCGCCTTCAGGGGTTGGAACGACGGAGCGCAGGGAGCCTCCCTGGCGGCCAGCTTCCTTGCGCAGGCCTGGGAGGCGCGCCGCTTTGCGGACATCGATCCCGAGGAATTCTTCGACTTCCAGGCAACCAGGCCTCACGTGGCTCTCGAGGAAGGCCTCACGCGCCGGATCGATTGGCCGGAGACCGTCTTTTACCATGCCTCGATTCCCGGCCTAGAGCGTGACGCCGTGCTCGCGCTCGGTATCGAGCCGAACCTGCGCTGGCGGACCTTCTCGGACGAGGTGGTGGATCTCGCCCGCGACCTCGAAGTGGACCTTGTCGTCACGCTCGGCGCGCTGCTCGCCGACGTGCCGCACACTCGCCCCGCGCCGGTGACGGGTTCGGCGAGCGACCCGAAGCTAGTCGAAGAGCTCGGGCTCGCCTCGTCGCGCTACGAGGGCCCGACGGGGATCGTGGGGATCGTCCACGACGCTTGTCGGCGCGCCGAGCTCCCTTCGGCGAGCCTCTGGGCCGCGGTGCCGCACTACGCCTCGCTCGCGGCCAGCCCCAAGGCGGCGCTGGCGCTCTGCCTGCGGCTCGCCGACCTGCTCGGGACGGAGTTCGACCTCGCCGACCTCGAGCGTGCCTCTGCGGCCTACGAGACTCAGGTTAGCGAGGCGGTTGCCTCGGACGAGGAGACCGAGGCGTACGTGCAGCAGCTCGAGGAGCGCCGCGACGCGCTGGGGGACCAGCTCGACATGCCGTCGGGCGATACCCTGGCCGCGGAGCTCACGCGCTTCCTGCGCGAGCACGAGGCTCGGCGCGACGAGGAGAGCTCTGAGGACGACGCCTAGCCAAAGGTGAAAGCGTAGGCCTCGGTTCCGGGAGAGAGGGAGAGGTCGAGCGTGTGGTTGCCTGCTTCCCCGGGCAGCTCCGCGAGCGTGTAAAGACGATCCTCCGTCACCCGCACCGTCTTCAGCGACCGGCCATCGACTCTCACCTGCACGATTCCCGTCCGGCCGTTGGCCCCGAGCACGAGGAAGACCTTGTGCGCGCGAAACGAAAGCCGGAGCCTGGCGTCCAGGCCCGCGACGATGCGCTCCTTCTCGACCGTCCAGCGGCCGCCGTAGGCGAATGAGCCCGGCGGCACGACCTTGGGGATCGAGTAGTCCGCCTCGCTTCCTGGGACGAGCCGTGAGCCGACGAAGCGGTCGATGCGAGCCGAGCCGAGATAGGTCTCCGGAGTCAGGAGCTCGGTCGGAGTCTGGTCGCGGATCGAGGCCGACACGGGCTTCGGCAGCGCCTTTTCGGCGAGGAGCGTGCGAATGACGTCCTCGCTCCGCTGGTACTCACCCTCGCCGAAGTGCGCGTAGCGGACCTGTCCCCGGCGGTCGACGAGGTACTTCGCCGGCCAGTACTGGTTACCCCATGCGCTCCAGGTCCCGTACCCGTTGTCGAGCGCGACCGGGTAACGGACTCCCAGCGAGCCGACGGCTCGCTCCACGTTCGCGGGCACCCGCTCGAACGCGAACTCCGGCGTGTGCACACCTACGACGACCAGGCCGGCGGCTCGATACGTGTCGGCCCAACGCTTGACGAACGGGAGCGTGCGCAGGCAGTTGATGCAGGAGTACGTCCAGAAGTCGATCAGGACGACCTTCCCGCGCAGCGAAGCAAGGGTCAGCGGTTTCGAGTTGACCCAACGGTCGATCTCCTGAAACTCCGGGGCCTGCCCGAAGTCGCGAAGCTGGCTCTCGGGAAGGACGTGCCGGCGCCCAGCCACAAGCCGGTCGATCTCCCGCTGGGCCGCCGCTGCTCTCTCGACCCGTTGGAGCGAGCGCGTATAGCCGGGGACGTAGGTCGCGAGCTTCAGGTCGAGCCCGAAGATCATCAGAACGGCGGCGCCTGCGATCACCGCACCGAGCGCCTGGCGCACCTGTGGCGCGCGCCGGCGCAGGCCTTGGAGGTTGACCCCGCTCTGGCCCGCGAGCGCGAACAGCAGGAGGACGACGCCTGCCCCGAGGGCGTAGGAGAGCGTCACGAGGACCGATTCGACCGAGAACCGGCTCGTCGCGGCCAGCGCGGCGACCGCGGCGATGACCGGCCCAGCGCACGGAGTGAACAGGAGGCCGAGGCTCGTCCCGAGGAGAAAGCCACCGCCCGCGTCACCCGGCCGGCGCCGTCCGAGCGCCTGGAAGGGCCGCTCGACGAGCCGGCCGAGCGGCGGCACGAGCAGCGAGATCCCCACCAGGAGCACGACCGCAATGGCGATGTTCCGGAGCAGGTCGTCTGGGAGACCGAGTGCCGAGAGCAGCGCGGTCGCCGCGAGAGTGAAGGCGGTGAAGCTCATCACCAGGCCTACGACGATCGCGTACGGACGCCGCCGGCCGCCCGTCGCTCCCCCGGCGAGCACGATCGGCAGCACGGGGAGGACGCAGGGTGAGATCGCTGTGACGACGCCTGCGACGAAGGCGACGCCGACGAGAAGGAGCACGAGGAGAAGTTAGCCGGAGCCGGCTGCTTCGGGCTGCGCAGCCTTTTGCGGCTGCTTCTGCTCTTCCCTCTTCTGCCCTTGGTGCTGCTGCGCCTGCTGGTCGCGCTGCTTGCGCTTGCGCCGCCGCCGGCGGGCCTTGCCGGAGTGCTGCTTGGGCGCCGGGAGGTTGTCGGCGAGCGCGTTGGCCACGTCGTTGATCGAGCCGAGCCGCTCACGCATGCCGTCGATCAGTCGCTGGGCTGTCGGTGTGTAGGCCTCGGCCGACGCGAGCAGCGCCACCGCGACGTGTAGAGGCTGTTCGAGAGCGACGTTGACGAGCCGGGCGGCGTTCTCCTCGTGCCGGTGGCCGCGCGAGTTGGTGAGAGCCCCAAGCAACCGCTTCGCCTCCGGGAGCTCGGAACCGGCGCGCCGGTCCTGGAGCTTGCGAGTCGCGCGGGCGAGTCGCCAGGTCCAGCGCGAGACGATGTCAGGCGGAGCGTCCACCTTCTCTTCTCCGATCGCCCGCAAGAGGATGCGCACGCCCTGGACGCGGTCCTTGTCCCAGGTCGGCGCCGAGGTGACCATCGTGACCAGGTCGTCGAAGTCGGCGCGATCGACCGTGACCGCGACGCGGTCGCCGAGCGCCGAGAGGCGCAGGCGGCGGTTGGGATTCTCCGCAGCGCAGCTCATGAGGAACGCCTCGCGGCACTCCCTCGAGGCGCGCGCGAGCTTTTCGGCAAAATGCTGGCGCTCCTCGAACCGCACCTGCCGCCCGGCGATGCGCGCCCAGAGGAGCTGCTCGTCCTCGGCGAGCTTGCCCGGATCGACGCGCTCCCATTCTCGCGTGATGACGGCTACGCGCCGGCGGATGTCGGGCGTGACCGGCACGAGCCACGGCGCCGGAGAGAGCTTGCGGCGCGCTCGCCGCTGGACTCGGCGACGTGGTGCGGGGGTGACGCGTGCTCCGGGGCGGTAGAAGTCGGAGTCCAAAAGACTGTGAAGCGTCACCGTGCGCTCGTTGTGGGTCGCGGCGTCGGGGACGAAGTCGACCACGACACCCGCCTCCTTGCGCGGGTGGGTGCGCATGACGCGACCGATCCGCTGCTGGTAGACGCGACGGCTTGCAGTCGGTGCGAGGTGCATGCAAACGGTTGCACGAGGCGAGTTCCAGCCCTCCGCCAGGAGCATGGCGTTGATGAGCACGTTGATCTCTCCGCGCTCGTACGCGGCCAGCGTTTCCGCGAGCTTTACGGGCGGGGTGCGGCCGCTGACCGCCTCCGCCTTCATCCCGGCCGCCCGGAACTCGCGGGCGAGGTTGTAGGCGTGCTCGACCCCGGCCGCATACACGATCCCAGGCGTCTGGTCGAAGCGGTCGCGGTAGAGGCTCGCCGCAGCCTGGTTGATGACGCTGTGATCGAGGACCTTGGCCAGGATCTCCTGGTCGTAATCGCCGCCGACGATCGGAACTGAGGCGACAGCGGCCGCGGGTGGCACGCGTAGGCACCGCAGCGGCGCGATGAGGCCCCGGCGCGCGGCGTCCCCGAGCGGCAGGTCGTCAACCGAGGCCGGGAAGACATCCGAGACCTGCTTGGCGATCAACTGCTCGGTCGCGGTCATCCCGATGTAGATCGGCTCGGGGAAGCTGCGGATGGCGCTGCTCGTCTTTTCGCCGAGCGCCGTATGGGCCTCGTCGCAGATGACGAGCTGGTAGGCATTCCTGGAGATCGACCCGACGTGGCGCGCGAACCACGCGTACGTCTGGATCGTGATCGGATTCCCGCGGA
>WNGB01004140.1_pt1 | contig 22390 bp, 21 predicted proteins | sample 5400681 | NCBI WGS metagenome assembly WNGB01 (sample SAMN13153367, study PRJNA577476) | soil metagenome | isolation source: 115 cm soil or saprolite under grassland replicate 2 | place: USA:California | collected 2016-06-15
GACGGCGTGGCCCTGCATCTTGAGGCTGCGGGCGACGGTCCGGCGGTTGGCCTCGAAGTCGTCGGCGACCAGGATGGCGCTGCGCGCCGGGAGCGTCGCGGCGCCGCGCGGGCCGAGGTCGACGGGCCCGATCGGCGCCGGCCGATGGCGTGGGAGCGTATCGTGGATCAAGGACGTGGCCGGCGCATAGGCGCGCCTGGTCGCGTCGGCGGCCCGATGCGGCTCTTCAAAACAATAGTCGTCCAGTCTCGGCCCTCTCAGATCGATGGTTGGCAACATCCTGCACCTCGCTGCGATGTGGAGTGCGCGCTCGGGCGCATCCTGGCTGCTGGAATGCTCTGGCAGTTATGCCATAACAGAACGGTGGCGCGAGCCTGTGCGCATTATAGGCGCCCGAGATGACAGGACGGTGAGTGCGACCGGCGCTCGTAGCGCGGCCGATTCTGGTTAGAAAAGGGTTAAACGCCACAGTGGCCCGCCGCAGATAAGATAACGCTCATCGGTAGTTACGACAAATCGTTCATTTATAGGACTTGGGCGGTCACAGAGAACGGATTTTTCTTTCCTATCGAGGAGATTTTTTCGCCCGCAGGGCGAAAAAATCTCCTCGATAGGAGCTTTGATAATCCGTTCCGTGCGGAACGGACGCGATCGCGTGACTCGTGTCGTCGAGCGGTATCGACAGCGCGGTCGCTTTGCAATGCGTCAACGCTACTGACTCCTGACTCCTGACTCCTGACTCCTGCTCTAGAGATCGGCCACGGCCGGAATGATCTCGCGCCCGAAGACTTCCAGCGGCGTGAGGTCGTGGACGTTTGGCATGCTGAAGATCACGTGCTGGAAGCCCAGGTCCGCCAGCGAGCGGCACTGCGCGATCACCTCAGCCGGCGTATCGGCACCGGGCGAGAGGTTGACGGTATTCAGCGCGGTGCGCTCGATCGCCTCGTAGGGCCGGCCGACTGCCTCGCAGTGGCCTTTCAGCACGTCGAGCTTCTGGCGCAGCACGTCGGCGCCCATGCGCGCGAACAGGTTGCAGGCGTCGGCGTACTGCGCGACCAGCCGCAGGGTCTTCTGCTCGCCGCCGCCGCCGACCATGATCGGCGGGTGGGGCTGGCTCAGCGCCGGCGGGCTGTTGAGCGGGTCGGCGAGCTGGTAGTGCGTGCCGCTGTACGGCGAGCGGTCGCCCGACCACATCCGGTGCGCGATCTGCAGCGCCTCCTCCAGCCGCTCGAAGCGCTCCTTGAGCGACGGGAACGGCACGCCCAGCCCGCGCGACTCCTGCTCGTTCCACCCGGCGCCGATGCCGAAATACGCGCGCCCGCCCGACAGCACATCCAGCGTGGTGACGGTCTTGACCAGGATGCCGGGGTGGCGGTAGATCACGCCCGTCACCAGCGTGCCCAGCCGCGCGCGCTTCGTCACGCCGGCCAGGTAGCTCAGGGCGCTGTAGCCCTCCAGCATCGGCTCCTCGGGTGTGCCGACGCCTCTGATCTGGAAGAAGTGGTCCATCACCCAGATGCTGGCGAACCCGGCGTCGTCGGCCGTGCGGCCGATCTCGGCCAGCCGCGCGCCGATCTCCGGCGTGCCGCCGGGCCAGGTGAAGCTGGGGATCTGTAGCCCAATCCGCATCACATTGCTCCTTCGACATGAATTACGAAAGACAGCCTGGAAACTATGTACATCGAGACATGCGCCAAATGTCCAGCAGCCGCGCGCGCACCGCGCTCGGCGTGTCGCCCAGCGCCCGCACCAGCAGCCCGCAGTCGTTGGGCAGGGCCGTCACACCTGTTACGCTTTCTCCGGCCGGGTGGATCTCGGCCGCGGCGCGCTCCGCGTCGAGCGCATCGCCGAGCAGGTATAGGCTGCCCACCACCGGCGTGTCGCCGCGCAGCCCGGGCTGATCCAGGCGCCAGAGGCGCGGCTCCAGCAGCGCGCGCTCGGCCGCCAGGCAGCCCCCCGCGGAATTATACACCTCCAGGCACGACTCGAATCGCTCGAACGCGTCGCGCTCGCCGCGCGCTAGCCGGCCGGGCACCAGCACGTCGAGCAGGGCCAGCCGCGCGCCGCGGTCGAGCGTGATCCGCGTCGTCTGTGCGAAGCGTGCGCCGCCGAACAGGATCAGCGGCTCGGCCAGCCAGTCTAGCCGCGCACCCGCGCCGCCGCTCAGCTCGATCGTGTGGGCCGCGTCGCCCGCGGGCATGCGATAGACCTGGGTGGCCGCGGCCATCCGCACCCGCGCCGCCGCGCCGGGGCCCAGCTCGACCCGCAGGTGGGCGCGGTCGCCGGCCAGGACGCCGCCGAGGTGCAGCAGCGTGAACGCGGCCATGCCGGGCTGTTGCGGGTCGTCGTAGCGCACGCGCGAGAGCTGGATGGGCGGCCGGGCCAGGCAGCGCCGCGGGCGCGTGACCTCGCCGGCGCGCTCCAGCAGCAGGTCGAGCCGGCCCTCCTGCGGCCGACCAACGACGAAGGACGAACGACCAACATCAGCATCAAGCGTGCCCCGCTGGTCATTGGTCGTCGGTCGCCGGTGGTCGGTCGTCGGTCGCCGGTCGCCGGTGGTCGGTCGTCGGTCGTCGGTCACTGATCGCTCGCCACGAGCAGCGTCTGCGTCAGCATGTCGAGCACGTCGCGCAGGCCGTCGCCGGTGCGGCAGTTGGTGAACAGGAACGGCCGGTCGCCACGGACGAGTCGCGCGTCGCGCTCCATCACCTCCAGGCTCGCGCCGACGTAGGGCGCCAGGTCGACCTTGTTGATCACCAGCAGGTCGGCCTGGATCAGGCCGGGGCCGCGCTTGCGCGGGATCTTGTCGCCGCCCGCGACGTCGATCACGAAGATGAAGTAGTCGACCAGCGCGCGGCTGAAGGAGAGCGTCAGGTTGTCGCCGCCGCTCTCGATCAGCAGCAGGTCGGCGTCGGGGTAGCGCGCCTCCAGCTCGGCCGCCGCGGCCAGGTTGAGCGTCGGGTCGTCGCGCACCGCCGTGTGCGGGCAGCAGCCGGTCTCGACGCCGACGACGCGTTCGGCGTCCAGCACGCCGGCCAGCGTCCGCCGAACGTGCTCGGCGTCCTCGCGGGTGACGATGTCGTTGGTGATGACCAGCGGCGCGTGGCCCGCGGCGATCAGCAGCGGCACGAGCGTCTCGATCAGCGCGGTTTTGCCGGAGCCGACCGGGCCGCCGATGCCGATACGCCGGACTCGTCTCATCTCATTCTCCTCAAGCGTTCGAAGGTTCGAAGGTTCGAATGTTGGAAGGTTGGAACGTTGCAACTTTCTAACCTTCAAACATTCGAACGTTAGAACGGGTCAGCTCACAAACATATGCATCTCGGCATAGCGATGCCGGAACTGCATCACGTCGATCTGCGGCGCGAAGCCGCCGATATCGCTCCAGTGCATCCCCTGGCCCCGCGCGGCGGCCTGGGCGATCGTCGGGTGGGCGCGCAGCAGCAGCCGCTGCCCGTCCGCGTGGTCGAGCGCGCCCAGGCGCACGGCGGCGCCGACCAGGCTCACGGCGAAGGTGTGCAGCTCGACCAGCACCGCCGTCTCTTCGCCCAGCCCGGCCGCCGCTCCGAGCAGCGCCAGCGCGACCGACTGGTGGCCGTGCGCCGCCCCTGCGGCCACGCGCGCGGCGTAGCCGCCCAGCAGCTCGCCGCCGAACAGATCCGCGCCGAGCAGCAGCACGCGCCCGCCGCAGCGCCGCGAGGCCACTCGCCCCTCGGCGGACAGCTTGGTCGCCTCCAGCCGCGCGTCGACCGCGGCGACCAGGTCAAGGTCGCGCGCCGCCGCTGCCCGCGCGGCCCAGCGTGCCGCCAGCGCGTCGCCCGGCGCCGCTGCGTGCAGGATGTAGCTGTGCAGCAGCGGCTCCAGCCGCGCCGCGCCGGTCGCGCCCGCCGCGACGAAGCTCTCCAGCCCGTGCGACTGGGTGTACATGCCGCTGGGGAAGAACGAGTCGGCCAGCTGGAGCGCCGCCAGCAGCTCTGAGTGTTGAGTTTTGAGTGCTGAGTCTTGAGTTACATCATTCATGAATCATACTAACGTGCATTCCAGCAGATCATTTCACCGCAAAGGACGCAAAGGCCGCAAAGGTTGAGGCTTCATCTTCGCGAGACTGGCGCGAGACTGACGCGGTTGGCGCTACCCTTGAACGCGGATTGGTATCAGGCCTCATCACTCGAGGTGCTGGCGGCCGCGCGCTGCCAGGCCGCTCGCCGCCGATCCAGGTCGACAGCGCCAAGGTGCGCGTAGGCGGAGGGATGGGCGCGGGCGACGCGAAAGCGCTCGCCATCCCATAAGATCGGCGCGCCGACTTCGAGTCGCTCGGCCACCAGGCAGTCGTCCAGCCGGTGGGCCGGGAAGTCGAGGTTGAGGTGCATCAGCGGGTCGATCGGGCCGGCGAGGTCGGCCACCCGGCCGCCGGCCACAATGCCGTGGCGAACAGATCGCGGTTCGGCGATGAAGCCTTCGGAGTCAAGGTTGTCTACGGCGACAAGATGGCGAATACGCATAGTTTACAGCGTTGGCCAGAATGATTAAGCCGAACCGATAGAGTGCGATCGCTTTGCGGTGCGTCAGCGCTACTGACGACTGACGACAGCTCTATAGCATTTCTCGTTACTGACCCGCGCGTAGCTTTGGAATACTGCCAGTTCAGGCGAAGGCAATGCTATCAGCAGCGGTCATCTAGATTATTCCAAATTAGTGCGCGGATCAGTAACGTTGAGCCATGGAACGAGTTGCGCGCCACGTCTCAATGCAGTTTCGCTTTGCGCTTTGCGCTTGGTCGCTTTGCGCTTTGCTCTAGAACGCGAGATACTCTCGGGCGACGTCGTGGTCAAACTGATCCGTCGGGCCCTGGGCGACCAGCGCGCCCGTCTCCATCATGTAGTAGTGGCTGGCGACGCCGAGCGCGAAGTCGATGAACTGCTCGACCAGCAGGATGGCGAGATCGCCCCGGCGCTTGAGCGACAGGATGACCTCCTCGATCTCCAGCATGATCGACGGCTGCACGCCCTCGGTCGGCTCGTCCAGCAGCAGCAGGTTGGGCCGGCGCACCAGCGCGCGGGCGATCGCCAGCTGCTGCTGCTGGCCGCCGCTGAGCGTCCCGGCTACCCGCGATCGCATCTGCTTGAGCACTGGAAAGACAGTATACATCTCCTCGACGGTCTCGGCAACTGCGCCGCGCCCGCGCGCGGCCTCGAAGCCCATGAGCAGATTCTCGTAGACCGTCAGGTACGGGAAGATGCCGCGGCCCTGCGGGACGTAGCCGATCCCCGCCCGAGCGCGCCGGTGCGGCGGCTCGTCGGTGATGTCGTGACCGTCCAGGATGATGCGGCCCGCGCGTGCCTTGAGCAGGCCCACGATCGCCTTGAGCAGCGTGGTCTTGCCGACCCCGTTGCGCCCCATGAGGCAGACGACCTGGCCGGACGGGATCGCCAGGCTGATATCTGTGAGGATGCGACTCTCGCCGTAGTAGACGGAGACCTCGTCAAGGGCTAAGGCGTGGTTCGCGGGCACGTCACCGTTTGGGCGCGTATGGGGCTTTTTCATGCGCTCGCCTGTCACCTGTCACCTGTCACCTGTCACCTTGTCTAACATGCGCGCCTGCCTTTCAACCGGTTGCGCCGTCTTTACCGTGCGCCCGCCCCAGATAGACCTCGATCACGCGCGGGTCGTTCTGGACCGCTTCGACCGTGCCTTCGCACAGCAGCTTTCCGGTGTGGAGCACGCTGACGGTGTGCGCGTAGCGGCGTACAAAGTCCATGTCGTGCTCGACCACCAGCACCGCTCGGTGGCGGGCGATCCCTTGCAGGAGCTCGCCGGTGTGGTCGCGCTCGCGGCGCGACATGCCTGCGACCGGCTCGTCGAGCAGCAGCAGCCTGGGCTGCTGCACAAGCAGCATCCCGATCTCGAGCCACTGCTTCTCGCCGTGCGAGAGCAGCCCGGCCCGCGTCGTCGCCCGCTGCGCCAGGCCGATCAGCGCCAGAGTCTCCTCGACGGCGCGCCGGTGCGCGGCGGAGGCGGGCCGCCCGAGCGACACGATCCCATCGCGGAAGCTGGTCGCCGCCTCCAGGTTCTCGGCCACGCTGAGGCTGCCGAAGATCGCGGGGGTCTGAAATTTGCGCCCGATCCCGTGGCGCACGCGCTTGTACTCGGGCCAGCGCTGGATGTCGTGATGCCCGTCGAAGATAACCTGGCCATGGTCCGGTCGGGTCCTGCCGGTGATGATATCCAGCAGCGTGGTCTTGCCGGCGCCGTTCGGCCCGATCAAGAAGCGCAGCTCGCCGTAGGCCATCGAGAAGTCGAGGTCGTCGAGCGCCTTGAACCCGTCGAAGCTGACCGTCACCGCCCGCGCCTCCAGAATGTTCGCCGCCTGTGTCATGGGGTTGCTCCTCCGGCGCCACTACGGCAATGACCGATGCTGGTCGTCAAGACTCATCACGCGCTCGTCGGCAATCTCGACCGGTCGCGCAGGCGCGGGCCGGCGAAGCAGCCGGTTGGCGCCGCCGAGCTGGCGCGCGATTCCCACCAGACCATTGGGGAACAGCAGCACTACACCCACGAACAGCGCGCCCAGAAAGTACTGCCAGATCGTCGGCCAGGCCGCGCTCAGGCCGCTCTTGGCCCAGTTGACCAGCAGCGCGCCGGCGATCGCGCCGATCAGCGTGCCGCGCCCGCCGACCGCGACCCAGACCACCATCTCGATCGACGGCACGACGCCCATGGACGAGGGCGAGATAATGCCGACCTGTGGGATGAACAGCGCGCCGGCCAGCCCGGCCAGCCCGCCGGCGATCGCGAAGACCAGCGTCTTGAGCACAACCGGGTTGTAGCCCAGAAAGCGCAGCCGGTTCTCGTCGTCGCGCATGGCGACCAGCAGCCGCCCCAGGCGCGAGCCGGTCAGCCGGCGGCAGAGCAGGTAGACGGCGATCAGGCAGGCCGCCGTCGTCAGGTACAGCGCCAGCTGCGTCGCGTGGCCGGCCAGCGGGTAGCCGAAGATCGTGCTCAGGTTGGTGATGCCATTGGTGCCGCCGGTGATCGGCTGCTGGCCAATGAACAGCAGGCTGACGATCAGCGTCAGCGCCTGGGTGATGATCGAGAAGTAGACTCCCTGGATGCGGCTGCGGAAGACCAGGAAGCCGATCAGCCCGGCGAGGGCCGCCGGGATCAGCACGGCGGCGGCCACCGCGAAGATCGGCGAGTGGAACGGCCGCCAGAACAGCGGCAGCGCGCTCAGGCCGCTCCAGACCATGAAGTCGGGCAGCTGGGCGCCCGAGGCCTCCAGCTTCAAGTACATGCCCATCGCGTAGGCGCCGAGCGCGAAGAACAGCCCCTGGCCAAGGCTCAGCATCCCGCCGTAGCCCCAGATCAGGTCGAGGCCGACGGCCACGATCGCGAAGGTTAGGAACTTACCCAGCAGCGCCAGCCGGAAGTCGGACAGCGTGAGCGGCGCGACCAGCAGGAGCAGCACGCTCATAACAACCGGCATCCCCCAGCGCCAGATAGGCGAACGAGCCATTTATTCCTCGCTTTAGACAAGGTTCTTCGGCACTTTACAATGTTTGCGTCCCAGGTCGCAGGCTTCGCCGTGAGCTCAGCCGAACGGTCGCAGGTCGCAGGTCGCAGGTGGGGTCATCTTGCGACTGACTCCTGACTCCTGACACCTGACTCCTGACTCCTGGCTCTAGCGCGTGCGCAGCGCGATCAGGCCGGCGGGCCGCCATTGCAGAAAGGCGATAATCAGCAGGAAGACCAGCACCTTGCCCAGCGTGGCGGTGGTGCCGAGCTCCAGCAGCGTGTTGAAGATTCCGATCAGCAGCGCCGCGGCGATCGTGCCGGGCAGCCGCCCAACGCCGCCGAGCACCACGACCATGAATGCGTCGACGATGTAGTAGGTCCCTAGAGATGGGCCGATCGGCCCGATTAGCGTCAGGGCGCACCCGGCCACGCCGGCCAGCCCCGCGCCCAGGCCGAAGGTCAGCGCGTCCACCCGGCGCGTGGCCACGCCGAGCGCGGCGGCGATCTCGCGGTTCTGCATGGCCGCGCGGATGCGCCGTCCGCTGGCGGTGCGGTACAGGTGCGTGTAGATCCCGGCGACGCAGACCAGCACCAGGCCGATGATGAACAGGCGCTTGTAGGGCAGCAGCAGCCCAGGCGCCACGGCCCACGCGCCGCTGAGCCAGCTCGGGCTGGCGACCTGCACATTCGGCGCGCCGAAGATCGAGCGCGCGGCCTGCTGCAGGATCAGCCCGACGCCCCAGGTCGCCAGGAGCGTGTCGAGCGGACGCCCGTAGAGAAAGCGGATCAGCCCGATCTCGAGCAGCACGCCGAGCAGCGCGGTCGCCAGGAACGCCGCCGGGATCGATAGGATGAACCAGACCCCGAGGTCGGCGCCGCCCAGCGGCTTCGCCAGGGCCTGCTGGAACAGGTAGGTGACGTACGCGCCGATCATGATGAACTCGCCGTGGGCCATGTTGATCACGTTCATCAGGCCAAACGAGAACGCCAGGCCGAGCGAGATCATCAGCAGGATCGAGCCGAGGCTGAGCCCATTGAAGGCTTGGGTAAACCAGACCGCCATAAAAGAGAAATCCTTTCATACTGGTACGGCATCGCCACGGCGCTTCCCCCGTCGCTCTTTAGGCGACGGGGGAAGCGCCGGGCTGCTGGTTCGATCGCGTTTTACGGCTTTCCCTTGCCAAAAGCCGCGATTTATGATACACTTGTGCTAAGGCACAGAAGCTCGCTTGCGAGCGGAAACGGCTGCACCTTCTCCGTCGTTCGTCTCCCGTCGTGCGATACCTGCGGTTCAATCCAAAGGGCGGTCAGCCGGACAGCCCTTTCGCCCAATCGAACTGCTTCAGAAAGGGGTCGGGTTTGAGCGGCTTGTCGGTGCTCGAAACCTCCTCGATCAGGCCGTCTTCGCGGATCTTGCCGATGCGAACGGTCTTCCACGTGTGCTGCGTTGCGCCGTCGACTTTCACCAGGCCCTCGGGCGCCGCGAACTGGATCGAGTCGGTCTTGGCGGCGGCCTTGATCTTGTCGACGTCGGTCGAGCCGGCCTTCTCGGCCAGCAGCTTCCATAGGTAGACGCCGAAGTAGCCGGCCTCGATCGGGTCGTCGGTCACGCGGTCCTGCCCGTACTTGGCCTTGTAGGCCGCCACGAACTTGTCGTTCTCAGGCGTCCTGGTGGTCTGGTAGTAGTTCCACGACACCAGGTGGCCGGCCAGGTACTGCGCGCCGATGCCGCGCACCTCCTCCTCGGCCACGCTGACCGAGAGCACCGGCAGCTTGTCGGCCGTGAAGCCGGCGTCCTTGAACTGCTTGAAGAAGGCCACGTTGCTGTCGCCGTTGAGGGTGTTGAAGATCGCGTCGGGCTGGGCCGCCTGGATCTTGCTGATGATCGTGCTGAACTCGGTCCCGCCCAGCGGAACGTACTCCTCGCCCGCCAGCGCGCCGCCCATCGCCGCCAGCTGCGCCTTGATGATCTTGTTGGCGGTGCGTGGGAAGACGTAGTCGGAGCCGAGCAGGTAGATCTTCTGCTTGCCCTGCTTCAAAAGATAGTCCACCGCCGGAACGATCTGCTGGGTCGGCTCGGCGCCGGTGTAGAAGATGTTCGGCGATTCCTCCAGGCCCTCGTACTGTACCGGGTAGAACAGCAGCCCGTTCAGCTTCTCGAAGACCGGCAGCACCGCCTTGCGGCTGGCGCTCGTCCAGCAGCCGAAGACCACGGCGACCTTGTCCTGCTGGAGCAGCTTGGTCGCCTTCTCGGCGAAGGTCGGCCAGTCGCTGGCGCCGTCCTCGACGACCGGCTCGAGCTGCTTGCCGAGCACGCCGCCTGCGGCGTTGATCTCGTCGATCGCCAGCAGCGTCGCGTCGCGCACCGAGACCTCGCTGATCGACATCGTGCCGCTCAGCGAGTGCAGCACGCCGACCTTGATCGTGTCGCCGGCGGCGGCTGGAGCTGCGGTGGCCTGCGCCGCGGGGGCAGCCGTGGCCTCCGCCGCGGGGGCAGCCGTGGCCGCTGCCGCCGGAGCTGCGGTGGCCTCCGCCGCGCTGGGCGCCGCCGTCGGGCCGCCGGTCGCCGTCTGCCCGCACGCGCCCAACAGCGCGACGAGCATCAAGAGCACGAGCGCCGGCGATGTAGACCGGAGCGCCGTCGGAGTGGTACGTGCTGCGGGCATGTGCCCTGTTCCGGAGCTTCTGTCCAAGATACCCTCCTATGCCGTCAAACAATCTCCATAGCCAGGCTACTCCGCCACGCTCGTCGTTGATCCCGATCGCCGCTGAGGGTGCGCGCCATCGCTCCACCGTGCGAGTGACACCTCCTTTTCGTCCAACATGGTCTCCCCGCACGGGGGAGCCAGGGGAAAGCAGGGAATGCCGCCGTCGTGGACACGATCGATCAGAGGTCCGGGCACGAGCGAACGTGCGCGACCTGGTATCGTCGTCAGCAAGGCGTATGTCGTCGACTCCCCGCGGAACGGCCTCGTTGGCGCCTTGGGTGGCCGGGCGCGCGCAGCGCGCCGGAGCACGGCAGGGTGCTGGCGGTGCGGGCAGCACACCGCTCGAATGGAATCCTGTGCTCGGGGGACGTCAGCGTCGGGTTCTGTAGATCTTGAGTATCAATGCTGGGCAGTATAGATGTGGAGCCAGTCCGGCATCGCTGCTTTCGTGGTCTCCGTCTATCGTAGAGAACAAGTCAACAATTGTCAATAGGACAAGATGTACAACAGAACGGCCGCCTGATTGTGAGAATAGTTAGCACAGCTCCCTGGGCGTCCACGTTGTCGATCGCCAGGAGATGGCGGAGGCGCATGGCTCAGTCCTTGCCCAGCATATCTACGTCGTCCGGCGTCATAATCGTCGTGTCGATCTTGCCTTGCTCGAACGCGCGCGCGATCGCGTCGCGGGCCTCGACGGCATCGATCTGGTTGAGCATATGGACAATGTAGGCGTTGAGCTCTGCATCGTCGGCCGAATGAGCATCCAGCCGGTCCATAAACCCTTGAACGATCGTCGATCGCCGATCGGCGTAGCGCTGGGCGATCAGCTGGAGGCCTTTCAGTGCCACGCCACGCTGTTCCGCAGCGTGCCCCGCACTATCCACGTACGTCCAGAGCGCCGGCTCTGCTTGCGGTCCCATGCGCGCCCACGCCACGGGCAGCCTGTCCGAAAGCCAGTCGTTCTCCTGGTCGAGCAGCGCCAGCAGATCGCCGGCGTGCTCATGCGCCCGTAGCAGTCCCAGCATCACCAGCGCGTGGTAGGGTGCCCAGCTCGGCGTCTCGCCGGGCCAGCCGTCCAGCAGCCCTGCATCCAATGCCATCGCGGCCAGATCGGGAACAGCATTGGCCCAGCGCACCGTTTTTCGGACCTGTTCGGCGAGGTAGTTGTCGTTGAGATCCCAGCCGCGTGCGAGCAGGGAGCTGGCGGCGCCGCTGTAGCTTCCTGGCGTGGGGCTGTGGAAGTTGGATGGGCGCGGCGGCACGGCCGGTGGGGTGATATCGGCCCAGTAGTCGGCTTGAATCAAGAGAAGATCGTAGAGCTCCTGCTCACGCTCGCTCGCGGCGCCAGACTGGTCTTGGAATATTCGCGGGGCGTTGAGCCGAACATACTCACCCATCAGCGTGGCGTGTTCCGCCTGGCTCAAGAAGGGCCGGTCGCCGCCGAACCGCGCATATGCCTGGCGATAGTCGCGATAGACGCGCGCCTCGTCGCCGATCAGCTCTGCTCCGGCCATCGATTTCTGTATCAGGCCCATGACCAGCCCGATCTCTTTTGACCCATACTGCCGTATGAGCTGCGGGAGCTGGAGATCCGCTTCGCCGGGTATAACCGTGGCCGTGATAAGCTGCCTCATCAGATCGTTGCGCCGCGCGATGATCCGCTCGCGCTCGGCGGGCGAAGGATAGCGGCTGCGGCTTGGCGGCGGGACCGATCGCCCGCGCTGGCGTTGTTTTTTTCCTGCCATCTGCTTCACTAAACGATATAGTAGAGCTGCGTCAGCGCCAGTCGCTCGGCCGGCTCGCAGGTCGCCAGCACGCCGTCGACGCGGACCTCGTAGGTCTCGGGGTCGACGTCGATCTGCGGCGTCGCGTCGTTGCGCACCATGTCGCGCTTGCCGACCCTGCGGCAGCCCCTGACCGCGACGCAGCGCCGCTGCAGGCCGATCCGCTCGGGCACGCCCAGGTCGAGTGACGCCTGCGACACGAAGTTGACGCAGGTGCTGGCGAGCGCGCGGCCGTAGGCGCCGAACATCGGCCGGTAGAAGACCGGCTGCGGCGTCGGGATCGAGGCGTTCGGGTCGCCCATCGCCGCCCACGCGATCATGCCGCCCTTGACGATCATCTTCGGCTTCGCGCCGAAGTAGGCCGGGTCCCACAGCACGATGTCGGCCAGCTTGCCGGGCTCCAGCGAGCCGACCTCGTGGGCGATGCCGTGGGCCAGCGCCGGGTTGATCGTCAGCTTGGCCAGGTAGCGCAGCACCCGCGCGTTGTCGTCGTCGGGGCCGTCCTCGTGCAGCCGGCCGCGCTGCTTGAGCATCTTGTCGGCAGTCTGGATGGCGCGCGTCACCACCTCGCCGACGCGGCCCATCGCCTGCGAGTCGGAGGAGTACATCGACAGCACACCCAGGTCGTGCAGCACGTCCTCGGCCGCGATCGTCTCCTTGCGGATGCGGCTCTCGGCGAAGGCCACGTCCTCGGCGATCGCCGGGTTGAGGTGGTGGCAGACGATCAGCATGTCGAGGTGCTCGGCCAGCGTGTTGACGGTGTAGGGCCGGGTCGGGTTGGTCGAGGAGGGCAGGATGTTCGGCAGCGCCGCGATCTTGATGATGTCGGGCGCGTGCCCGCCGCCGGCGCCCTCGGTGTGGTAGGTATGGATCGTGCGCCCGTCGATCGCGCTGATCGTGTCCTCGACGAAGCCGCTCTCGTTCAGCGTGTCGGTGTGGATGGCGACCTGCACGTCATACTCGTCGGCCACGCGTAGCGAGCAGTCGATCACCGCCGGGGTGGTGCCCCAGTCCTCGTGGTCCTTCAGGCCGCAGGCGCCCGCCTCGATCTGCTCGCGCAGGGCCTCGGGGCGGCTGCTGTTGCCCTTGCCGAGCAGGCCCCAGTTGATCGGCAGCGCCTCGGCCGCCTCCAGCATCCGCGCGATGTACCACGGGCCGGGCGTGCATGTGGTGGCGTTGGTGCCGTCGGCCGGCCCGGTGCCCCCGCCGATCATAGTTGTCACGCCGTTCGAGAGCGCCTCGTAGACCTGCTGGGGGGCGATCATGTGGATGTGCGTGTCGATCGCGCCGGCGGTGGCGATCAGATGCTCACCAGCGATCACTTCGGTGCCGGGGCCGATCACCATCTGCGGGGATACGCCGTCCATCGTCTCGGGGTTGCCGGCCTTGCCGACGCCGACGATCCGCCCGTTCTTCACGCCGATGTCGGCCTTGAGCACGCCCAGCACCGGGTCGAGCACGATCGCGTTGGTGATCACCAGATCGAGCGCGCCGGCCCGGCTGGTCAGCCCGCCCTGGGCCATACCGTCGCGGATGGTCTTGCCGCCGCCGAAGACCGCCTCGTCGCCGTGGGCCAGCAGGTCGCGCTCGATCCGGATCAGCAGGCTGGTGTCGGCCAGCCGCACCCGGTCGCCGGTGGTCGGCCCGTAGAGCGCGGCGTACTGGTGGCGGGTAATCGAGGCCATATATTCCTCCGATGACAAAGGTGACCTGTCAAAGTCACTTCAGATCGATCTGCGTGAGCAGGAGCGCGTCAGGTCCATCAAGCTCGGGAATGATCGGGACAGCCGTCGCCAGCGGGAGCCGCCGCCCGGTTGCGGGGTCGTAGAGCCCGATCGCCAGCTGATATCTGCCCGCTGGCGCGTCGGCCGGAAGCGCGAGCGGTATATGCGTCGTTTTGAATCGATGCGCGCCCCACTCGCGGGTCGGATACGGCAGGTCAAGCTGCACATAGCGCCGGCCGCCGGGCCCGATCAGATGCACAAACAGTGTCTCGTTCGTCGCCGGGGCCGCGCGCGTTTCCCAAAATAGTCTGAGATCGGACTGGCGGCCCGGCCGCAGCGCGCCGCTCAGATCGAAGCCGCGCAGGTGGATGGCGGCGCCGAAGTCGGCCGGGCGGGGCTGCGGCACCGGCGGCGGCACCTGGTAGATCCAGGCGTACTCGACACCAAAGATGCGCACCGTAAGCACGGGCGGCACGCGGCCGTAGAACTGGTCGTCTGGTGGAGACACAGCATCCTGCACATCGCGGACATACGTCACCAGATAGCCCGTGCGATCGGGCAGCACGCCCTCTCCCGTGCCCACGACTTGCGCACCAGACCGCAGGTACGGCTGGAGCACCTCCGGTCGCGAGCTGGCGGTTAAAACGCCGGTGATGTCGGGTTGCTGGTTCAGCCACGCGGCCACCTGCTCCATTCCCTCGCCCCAGCCGATCCTAAACGCGCGGGCGCCTGCCTGCGGGCCGCCGAAGGCCTGGTTGAAATAGGCGATGTAGTAGGGGTGAAAGTAGAAGGCGTTCAGGAGCGCAATGAGCGCCACGACGCCCGGCGCCCACCTGGCAAGCCGGCGCGCCCACGGTGTGAAGAGCTGCGCTCCCCAGACCAATCCCGCGGCGGCCAGGATGTCGACGGCCGGGAAGACGAGCACGAGATAGCGGTTGAACTTCTTGGGAAACACGCTCATCACGACAATATACAGCACCACGAATGCCGCCAGGGCCGCCAGATCGCGCCGCGCCAGCGCCAGCGCCTGCACCCGCCGCCATACCAGCGGCAGCAGGAACAGCCCCAGCAGCGTCCAGGGCGTCAGCCGCAGCGCGAGCGCGACCGGATAGAACAGCAGGCCCGGCGCGGGATCGGCGCGGCCGAGGAAGAAGTTACCCGCCGAATGCGGCCTGCCGCCCTCCTCGACCACGCCGGTGCTCAGTTGTGTGTATGCTATGATCGGGTTCACCGAGAGCGCGGGCCAGAGCATGAACACGGTCGCGGCACAGATCGCCCCCCAGAGACCCAGCCGCCAGAACGCCGGGGACAGCCGGAATCGCGTGCGATTCTGGCGCTCGCGCGGGCTTGCGGGGTGATCTTCCGGCGCGAGCACCACCAGGGCTACCACCGGCAAGGCGAGCAGCGCCGGCGATTTGCTCAGGATCGCCAGCCCGGCACAGATGCCGGATAGGATCAAGAGCGTGGAACGGGAAGAGTGATGTCGGTAACAGCAGGCTGCCAGCAGGCTCAGCGTGGCGAAGGTCATCGCCAGGGCGTCCACGTGCAGCAGCCGGCTGTAGCCGATGATGAATGGGTCGGCTGTCCAGAACAGTGCGGCCAGCGCGGCCGTGGTCGCGGGCAGGAGCCGACGGAGCAACATGTAGCCTAGCAGGATGCCCGCCGTGTTGACCAGCGCAACCGGGAGCTGCATCAGTGCCAGCCGGGTAGCGAACGATGTGGTGTGGAGCAGGCCCCACTGCAACAGCCCGCGGTGGAGCAATATCCCGCCGGAGCCGAGCCATACGGTCGTGACGCCGGGATGATTGGAGACCGTCGTGGCCCCATAGTTGGCTGATCGGAGCAGACGGAGAAAGGTCTCGGAGCGGTCGATCCAATAGTTTGCCTCGTCGAGGGTCGCGAAGCCGCCCAGATTCAGCACGCGCGGAAACATTGCCGCAAGTCCAATCACAAGATAGCTGAGGAACACCCAGGGGATGTAAAGCCGGAGCGGTCGCTTATGTGCTAATTCTTGTGCTGTAATCATCGATGTCGATCTGCCCACAGGGCGATGCTTCCCAAAGTCAGCGTGACAATGTGACAGACGTGTCATTCATTCGTAAATCCCTGCTCCCGCGCCCGCATCAAGGCCAGCCGCATGCCGCTCCCGGTGGTCGTGCTGCCGCCGACCAGGTTGTTGAAGCCGACCGCCCGGCGCAGCCCGCCCAGCTCGACCAGCTCGACTGCGCGCGTGTCGCCCGGCTCGAAGCGCACCGACAGGCCGGCCGGAATATTCAGGCGCATGCCCAGCGCCGCCGCGCGGTCGAAGACCAGTGCGCGATTGACCTCGAAGAAGTGAAAGTGCGAGCCGACCTGGATCGGCCGGTCGCCGGTGTTGCTGACCGTGACGCTGGCCGTACGCCGGCCGGCGTTCAGCTCGACGGGCTCGTCGCGCAGGATGTAGCGATCGTGGTTGCCTGTCATCTTGCCCCCAATTTTGAGTTCTGAGTTTTGAGTTTTGAGTTAGATCGAAGGAACTCAAAACTCAAAACTCAAAACTCAGCACTTATACGATCGGATCGTGGCACGAGATCAGCTTCGTCCCATCGGGGAAGGTCGCCTCGACCTGGACGACCGGCAGCATCGCCGGAACCTCCTCCATCACGTCGTCGCGCGTCAGCACGTGGCGGCCCAGCTCCATGAGCTCGGCGACGCCGCGGCCGTCGCGCGCGCCTTCGAGCAACGCCTCGGCGATCAGTGCGGTGGCCTCGGCGACGTTGAGCTTGAGGCCGCGCGCGCGCCGCTTGCGCGCGAGGTCGGCGACGACGTAGATCAGCAGCTTTTCTTGCTCGCGGGGGCTGAGTTGCATGAAACTCCTCCAGGAAGCGCACGGCGCGCGACCGGGCACTGCGCGGGCGCCTTCAGCGGCTCACTATGGGTAGAGCGGGAGGTACCAGCAGAGTATACGTGCGGTGCGGCGATCGGTCAAGCCCAAAAAGGACAAAGATAGCTCATGCCCTTTTGTGCGGTGCGAACGGTCGGATGCTGCCGCGCCCGGCGTGCCGGCGCCCGGTTTGAATCCAGCGCGCCGAAAATGATCTATTATGATTATGGTCGCGACCTGGATGTGTGTGCGCGCATGCCTGTGCGTCGAGACTTGCTAACCGAGCTGCGAGAGCGGTTTCCGCGCGGAGGTTTCTATGAACGACCCGGATACGAAGGCCGCACTGCGCATTGTCGTGCCGTATATGCTGGTCGCCGGGCTATGGGTTCTGTTTTCGGATGCGGCACTGTACTGGATGCTCGCCGCCGACTCGGAGCGCGCGCGCCAGATCGGGCAGCTCAAGGACAGCGCGTTCGTCGTCGTCACGGCGCTGCTGCTGTTCGTCCTGCTCCGCCGCGAGCTGGGGGCGCGACGGGCGGCCGAGATCACGGTGCGCCAGAGCGAGGAGCAGCTGCGCTACCAGGCCAGCCTGCTCGCCAACGTGAACGACGCGATCGTCGCCTCCGACGCGAGCTACCGGATCACGGCCTGGAACCCGGCGGCTGAGGCGCTGTACGGTTGGAAGGCCGAAGAGGTGATCGGCCAGCCGAGCATGGACATGTTGCAGACCGAGTTTCCCGAGGCCGAGAAGAGCCGCATGCTGCGGCTGATCGCAGAGTCCGGGCGCTGGCGCGGCGAGGTGATGCAGGTCCGCAAGGATGGGCTGCGGATCGACGTCGAGGAGGCCGCGCTGGTGCTGCGCGACGAGCGTGGCCAGATATCCGGCTACGTGAGCGTGAACCGCGACATCGGCGAGCGCAAGCGCGCCGAGCAGGCGCTGCACGAGTCGGAGGCCCAGTACCGCCTGATGTTCGAGCACAACCCGCATCCGATGTGGGTCTACGACCACGAAAGCCTGGCCTTTCTGGCCGTCAACGACGCGGCGATGCACCACTACGGCTACACCCGCGATGAGTTTCTCGCGATGACGATCAAGGATATCCGGCCGCCCGAAGATGTTCCCCGACTGCTCGGCTGGCTCGGAGACGCCGGCCCGGTCTTTCGGGCGAGCGGGACGTGGCGCCATCGCACGAAGGCCGGGGCGATCATCGAGGTCGACATCACGACCCACGCCGTCCAGTTTGCGGGCCGCCCGGCCAGGCTGGTGCTGGCGCAGGACATCACCGAGCGCCGGAAGCTCGAGGAGCAGCTGCGCCAATCGCAGAAGCTGGAGGGGATCGGCCGGCTGGCCGGCGGCATCGCCCACGACTTCAACAACTTGCTCACGGCGATCGCCGGCTACGCGCAGCTGACCGAGGACTCGCTGGGCGCGGACGACCCGCGGCGCGCCGACGTCGAGCAGATCCTGAAGGCGACGCGGCGGGCCACCGATCTGACTCGCCAGCTGCTGACGTTTGCGCGCAAGCAGATCATCGCGCCGCGGAACGTCGACCTCAACGAGCTGGTGCGCGACACCAGCAATCTGCTCCGGCGGCTGATCGGCGAGGACGTCGAGCTAGTCACGATTCTCGCGCCCGACCTGGGCCTGGTCACGATCGATCCCGGCCAGTTCGAGCAGATCCTGATGAACCTGGCGGTGAACGCGCGCGACGCGATGCCCCAGGGCGGCAAGCTCACGATCGAGACCTATAATGTCGCGCTGGACGCGGAGTACGCGCGCCACCACGCCGACGTCGCCCCCGGCGAGTACGTGCTCCTGACCGTCAGCGACACGGGGATCGGCATGAGCGAGGAGACGCGGGCGCAGATCTTCGAGCCGTTCTTCACGACCAAGGAGCGCGGCCAGGGAACCGGGCTGGGCCTGGCGGTCTGCCACGGGATCGTGAAGCAGGTCGGCGGCAACATCTGGGTCTACAGCGAGCCGGGCCAGGGCACGACGTTCAAGATCTACCTGCCGCGCACGCAGACCGCGACTGCGCCAGCCGCGCGCGAGGAGGTCGCCGTTCCGGTGCGCGGCGGCGGCGAGACCATCCTGCTCGTGGAGGACGAGCCGCTGGTGCGGCAGCTTGCGCTGCGGGCGCTTCGCGCGCAGGGCTACGTCGTGCTGGTGGCCGACAGCGGCGGCGTGGCGCTGGAGATCGCGCGCCGCCATGGCAGCGCGATTCACCTGCTGCTCACCGACGTGGTGATGCCGGGGATGAGCGGCAAGCAGCTCGCCGCACAGATCGCCGCTGAGCGCCAGGGCATCAAGGTGCTGTACGTCTCCGGCTACACCGAGAACACGATCGTCCATCACGGGGTGCTGGAGGCCGGGGTCATGTTCTTGCCGAAGCCGTTCACGCCAAGCGCGCTGGCCGGCAAGGTGCGCGCTGTTCTGGATGGCGAGTAGTTTGGTGGGGCTAGGGGCTAGGGGCTAGGGGCTAGAGGCTAGGGGCTTGTTCCCACACCCCAAGTCCCAAGTCCCTACCCCCACAAGACCGGCTGCAAAGCGATGTTTAAGCGGCCGTATCCGGCGCAGGAGCCGATCCGCGGCGGCTGGGCAGGCGCGTCGCCGCCAGGATGCCCAGCACGACCACGCCGATCATCAGCAGGTCCTGGATTGCGATGCCCAGCGGCGAGGCGGTGCCGCCCGCGCTGGTGTAGGCGACGATCGCGCCGCCGACCCCGGTGCCGATCGCGGTCGCGAGGACGTTCGCGAGCTGCATCGCCGCGGCGGCCGCGCCCTCGCGGCCGGCCGGCGCGGACTCCAGCACCACCAGCGAGATCGTCGAGTACGCCAGGCCCATGCCCAGGCCGCCCAACCCCCAGGCGATCGGCGCGAATACGATCGGGACGGCCGGGGAGAGCACGACGATCACGCCGGCGATCCCTGCGGCGAGCAGTGCGAGGCCGGCGATCACCACGCCGCGCCGGATCGGCCGCGTGGCAAGGTGCGCCTGCACCCACGAGCCGGTCGTCCACGTGATCGTCGCGGCGGTGAGCGCGAGCCCCGCGACGGTCGCGGTCTGCCCGCGCCCGGCGGTCAGCGCGAGCGGCACGAAGGCGTCGGCGCCGAAGAACGCCAGGTTCAGCAGCCCGGAGGCCGCGATCGTGGCGGGCAGCCCCGGCGCCGCGCGCAGCGTCCCGGCCGGCAGCAGCCTGGTGAGCGCCGGCAGCCCCAGCGCGGCGCCGGCCACCAGCAGCGCGCCGGCCGCCAGCGGCGACGGGACGCCCAGGCCGGCCAGCCCCAGCGCGGCGCCGGCAGCAAGGCGCACCGCGGCGCGCATGTTGCTCCAGTCGCGGGGTGCCTCGGCCGACCGGGCCAGCGAGCGCAGGGCCGGCAGCGCCAGGGCCGCCGCGACGATCGGCAGCGGCACCAGGCCCAGAAACACCCAGCGCCAGCCGGCGTGGTCGACGACCAGGCCGGCCAGGGCCGGGCCGACCAGCCCGGGCACGACCCAGGCGCTCGACATCACCGCCAACATGCGCGGCCGCTCGGACTCGGCGTAGCCGCGCCCGATCGCCACGTAGGCCACCGCCGAGATCACCCCGGCGCCGAAGCCCTGGACGGCCCGCCCCAGGATGACGACGACCATATTTGGCGCGAGGCCCGCGACCAGCAGCCCGAGCGCGAACAGCGCGACGCCCACGGCGTAGGGCCGCGCCGGGCCATGCCGGTCGGCCTCGTCGCCGGCGACCGTGATGCCGATCAGGTTGGTGAGCATGAACGCGCTGAACGCCCAGCCGTAGAGCGCCAGGCCACCGAGGTCGCGAACCGTCGCGGGCAGGGTGGTGGCGACCGCCAGCGCCTCGAAGGCGGCCCCGACCACCGTCAGGACCAGCCCGATCGTCAGCCACCGGTTGGGCCCGGCCCAGATCCCCTCCGGCGCGCGTGCGCCGACGACATTGTCGGGAGCTAATTCTTGGACCATCGTGTCTATCTCCAATGCTCTGTTGCGAGCATGCGTCGCAGGCAGCTATCCCGCGACATCCCTGTGTAGCATACCGGATACCGGGCCCGGTTTCATCAGCCAAATGGCGGTGCGCCCCGGTGATCCAACGATCAGCCGCGCCGCTCATCGATAACAAGGGTGGGGTGGGAGTGTGGGGGCGGGCTGCGCCCGCCCCCACACTCCCACCCCACCAGTCTGCCTGCGCCGGCTGCTCGACGAGTCGAGGGCCGACGCGTTTCATATGCTGGGCTACTGCATCGGGGCGACGCTCTCGGTGCTCTACGCCGCGCTGCACCCCGAGGCGCCGCTGCGCACGCTCATGCTGCTGGCGCCGCCGATCGACTTCGCCGGGCGCGATGAAAGCGTGTTCTCGATCTGGCTCTAGGAGCGCTTCTTCGACGTCGACCGGGTGGTCGACTCCTACGGCAATTTCCCGGCCCACCTGATCGAGGTGGGCACGAAGCTGATGAGGCCGGTGGAGAACTTTGTCAGCGCCTACACAATGGCTTGCCTTTAGGCGCGGTAGCCCACCAGCTTCAGCGGTGGGAGGAAGCGCCATGCTTGAGCGGCTTTAGCCCACAACAGTTTGCCGCTTCCTATTGCCAAAAACACCGATCTGTGGTACACTTGTTCTATCAGTTGACGGTCGATCGGCGTAGGTCGTACGACGTTGGCTTCGGCCGCTGTCTCTCCTGGCCTTCGGGTCAGGTCTACGCCGCCGCGCGAAAACGAATGACGGTCAACGTGCCAGATCGGGCAGGGCGAGAGCGATCTCCTACGCTGTGACTGGGACTTGGCGTATCCCTTTCTGGCGGGCCGTTTGCAGCTAGTCCACTGCGTCATCCGGCCTATCGTGTCCGCTCCTGTATCAACGTGCCGAAAGAGGGGGTGCCCTCTGGGCCATGCAAGCCCACCCCCTTTGGAGACTGCTGAAAAAGTCCTCTGGGTACACAACCTGTAGTTGATGGGGTGTGCCTCGCTCCTACATATTGTGGTGTCAGGGTAGTTTTTCAGCAGTCTCCCTTTGAGGGGTGGGTAGATGACCAATATCTGGGGCCGGCTGGACGAGCCGGAGGCTGCGGCGACCAGCCTACGCGACCCAGAATCCATTCACGAAGAGCAAGACGGCTACGATGAGCAGCGGCAGCATGCTGGCGATGATCAGCGCGCGCACCCACCAGTTCCCATACATCATGACCGCACGTCAGATCATCTCCGGCCCGACCCAGGGCGGGCTGAGGCGGTTCTTCCAGCTCTGCTGGGCGAGCAGAAATGCAATCGGCGTTCCAAAGCGCCACCACTGAAACAGCATAAACAGGGCGAGCCCGCTATCTGGCCAAGGTCGATCTGCTTTTCGGCGTTGACAATTCTCGCCGGGATTGGTACCGCTGCCATTGGCCCACCCATGCGTAGGCGGACCGTGAACTGACCGCTGCCCGCCCAGGGCATGCGCATGGCCATGTCGTCGCTCGCGTATGCGTACGAAGACTCGGCGTTGCGCTCGGCGTCGTACAGCCCCGTCACCGGCGCGCTTGCTGAACCGATATCGAACACGCGAGTGAGAGGACGGGCGTAGAGGCCGGCAAGGAGCGCCAGGCTCCACGATGCGCAGATTAGGATGGGGAGCAGTGGCCGGCCCCCCGCAGGCCAGCCACGATGCGTCGGCGCAACACGGATTCGGGGATCGTTAGCTGTGTCTCCATCAGGTCTATCGCAGCGAGGCGACCATACAACCCCAAGGCCGGCATTCGGCTAGGGCCGCTCGAACACTATGCTCAATAACAGAGGACGTCATCAGCACGCGGTA
>WNGB01009729.1_pt1 | contig 22385 bp, 14 predicted proteins | sample 5400681 | NCBI WGS metagenome assembly WNGB01 (sample SAMN13153367, study PRJNA577476) | soil metagenome | isolation source: 115 cm soil or saprolite under grassland replicate 2 | place: USA:California | collected 2016-06-15
GCATTACTCTTGCGAGTCTTCGAACAGTTAGAGCAAGCAGATATACGCTACTGTCTCATACGCGGCTATGAAGAGCTGGAGCAGATCGAGAATGGCGGGGATGTCGACCTACTCGTGGAGACCAGCCAGCTCGATCGATTACGCCAGATCCTGGCGCGGCTCGAGTTCGCCAGGGTGCCGATCTGGGGACATGCGCCACACCACTTCTTTATCGCCTACGATCCGGGCTGCGACTGGTGGCTCAAGCTCGACGTCGTCACCACGGTGAGCTACGGCAAGCCGATCTATGCCATCCAGACCGACCTAGCCGCCGCGTGTCTGGAGCACCGCCGCCGCCGCGGACCGACCTTCGTGCCGGCGCCCGAGGAAGAGCTTGTGACGCTGCTGCTGCACTGCGCGCTCGATAAGGCGGCGTTCGCGCCGGCGCGCAGCATGCGGATCGCGGCGCTGCGCCAGGAGGTCACGGATGAACGGCGCCTCACGCAACTGCTGCAGATCTACTGGTCGCCGGCGATGACGTGGCCGAAGCTGGCCGCGTCGATCGACGCGCGCGACTGGCCAAGGCTCCTGTGCGAGCGCGCGGCCGTGATCGCACACGCCACGCGCGGGCAAAAGCTGGCTACAGCCGTTCGCCACGCGCGTGGCCGCGTGCTGCGGAAGCTCGACCGGATCGCCGGGATGCTGCAGCCGCGAGCGCTCACGGTGGCGCTGCTCGCACCCGACGGCGGCGGCAAGACGACGCTGGCCAATCAGCTCACCAGAACATTCTACCTGCCCAGCCGCTACATCTATATGGGCACCAACGCGGCGGCCAGCACGGTCGGCCTGCCGACAACGCGCTGGATCCAGTCGCTGTCCGAGCGCCCGCCGAGCGCCCGACAGCTGCCGATCTGGATGCTCGCGCGCGGGCTGCGCTTCCCGAATAATCTGATCGAGCAGTGGTATCGCTATGGCGTGGGCTACTACCATCTGATCCGCGGTCGACTGGTGCTGTTCGACCGTTATGTTTACGATTCGCAGCCGGTCGCCGAGCGACCCTCGCTCAAGACGCGCATTCGTCGCCGGTTGCTCTCGGCGGCGGCCCCAAAGCCGGATCTGGTCGTCTTGCTGGATGCGCCAGGTGAGGTGCTCTACGCCCGCAAAGGCGAACATAGCCCGGCGGCTCTGGAAGAGCAGCGGACGTCACGTCGTTGATCTGGCGCGGCTATGCTCGCCGCCTGGCCGGGAGCTAATCGGTATCGGCAGCGTTCACTGCGATGGCTGCCGCGCCTTATGCTATCGCAGCGCCGCCGGGGAATAGTCGCAGGCCGGCAAGCACGTTAGGGAACCTCATGATCACGGGGCTCAAAATCCGCTTTCCCTTGATCCCGCGTCTGGTGCGCCGGGTATCGCGCCCGCACCGGCGACTCCGTGCCCGGCAGACGCTCGCGCACCAGAGCGCGTTCGCCGGAGTCCTGCTGGAGCGACTGGCCCAGGAAGGCCAACTCGATCCGGTCGGCCGCACGCTGTCGATCGCGAGCACGGTGCTGACGCGCAGCGATGTTGTGGTCGCAATGCTTGCCGATCGAGCGACCGGGCAGGTGCGGGCGACCCTCAAACTGCCGCTCACGCCGGACGCGGAATGGAGCCTGGCACGGCACCGCCATGTGATCATGACGCTCCACGACTTGCCCGAGCTGCGGCCGTTTTGCTCGCTGGTCCCCAAGGCGATCGTGTGGGGCAGCCATGCGGGCCACCCGTACTTCGTGGAAACGGCGCTCCAGGGCAGGCCCGCGAGCGATCTCGTCGATCAAATCGGGCTGCTGAGCGACGTGCAGCAGTCGGCGGCACGCGCGCTGCTGCTTCTGCATACCGCCACCGCGCGCCGGAGCGTGATCGACGAGGCAACCTTTCAACGGCTCGCCGGCGCCGACCTGCAGTGGCTGACGCAGCTGGCCGGCAGCTGGCCCAGCTCGGCGCTGCTGCTGCGCAAGCTGGAGCAGCTGGAGCGGCTGCTGCGCGACCGGCTGCTGGGCCGCGAGCTGCCGCTGGCATGGATTCACGGCGATTTCTGGCTGGGCAACCTGCTCGTCCAGGGCCCGCGCGAGCCGCTCACGGGCGTGATCGATTGGGACCGCGCCGCGCCGCAGGAGATCCCACTGCACGACGTGTTTCACTTGCTCGTGTACACACGCAAGCTCGTGCGGAACAGCGAGCCGGGCGAAGAGGTCGTCGACTACTTGCTGCCGGCGGCATTCGGCAGGCAGGAGCGCACGCTCGTCGACACGGCGATCGCGGCGCTCGACCTGCCGGATAGCGCGGACTTTTTGAGCGCGATGGCGCTGCTCTACTGGCTGCGCGGCGCAGCGGTGAATCTGACGCGCTACCCGGCCTTCCGCACCGACGGTAAGTGGTTGAGCAAGAACGCTTTCCTTGTATTGAAGCGGGGCATCACATGAACATTCTCGTCGTCGACTCCGCACCGCCCTGCGATCTGTTTCAGGGGAATGCGCTGATTGGCTGGCACCTATTCAGCCGGCTGCGTCATCACGACCTGACTCTGATCTGTCCCGCTCCGGCGCAGGAGCTGGAGCGCTACCATGCGACCCTGTCACAAGTCTTCTCGACGGTGCACCTTGTGCCGCGTGATGAGCCGGTGAATATGCTGACCGGGATCGTGGAACCATTCCTGGCGCGCAGCGGCATGCCGGCGAGCAAGCGGGCGACCTACAGCGCGGTGCGGGCGTTCCAGAACCAGGTGCGGCGCGTGCTGGCATCGAAGAGCTTCGATATCATTCATACGCGCCAGCTTTCGACAACTGCGATGACCGCTGAGATCAAGCATCCCGCCAAGCTGCTTGAGCTGATCGACTCCGAGACGCTGCAATCAGTCCGGCGCGTGAGCGCCCGCGCGCCGCGCACGTGGCTGCGCTTCGCTTCCGCGCGCTTCCTGGAGCGCCGCGCGCTGCGCCACTACGCCGCCTGCACCACCGTCGCCGATGCGGATGCCGGCATGGTGCGAGCGCTCGCGCCGCTCCTGCCGGTCCATGTGACGCCGAATGGCGTCGACGCGACATTCTTCGGGCCGCTCGATCGGCCCGAGCGGCCCGCGACAATCGTGTTTACGGGCACAATGTTCTTTCGTCCGAACGTCACCGCAGTGCTCCACTTCTATCAGCAGATACTTCCGCTGATCCGGCGCGAGCAGCCGGATGCACACTTCGTCGTGGTCGGCCGCGATCCGGTTCCCGAGATCGCCGCTCTGTCAGCCGACCCACACGTCACGATCACCGGCTTCGTGGACGACGTACGACCCTGGCTGGCCGAGTCGTGCGTGATGGTCTGCCCGATGATCATGGGCAGCGGCATCAAGAATAAAGTGCTCGAGGCGCTGGCTCGAGGCGCTGGATGTTACCGACGGGCGCGATCTGCGGGTCGCCGATTCGCCGGCCGAGTTTGCGGCGGCGGTGCTGGAGCTGCTCGGCGACCCGGCCGCCCGTCGCCGTCTTGGGCAGGCCGGACGCGATCTGGTGATGCGGCGATACACGTGGGACGCCTGCGCGGCCAGCTACGACGCAATCTACGCGGAGCTTGCAACCCGGCGCGACCACGCGCCGAAGCTCGCGCCGCTGCGCGACAAGGCCTACTGAAACACGCGGCAACACACGGGAGGAATGGGGAGAAGCGTCCTGATCTAGCACTACGTAGAAGAAAGGAACCTCCATGAAACGTCTGATGAAGGAGTTGAAGAGATCTGCGGAGGAGTGGGGGGTGTCGCCGCGTATCGCCTGGTGGATCTTCTGGCTGCCGATCGCCGGCGCAATCGTCGTCGGACTGGCGCGAGCCAACAAGCCTGTGTACGATCTGTTGACGAAGGAGGATGGGCCGATCGAGTGGGCGGAGTTCATCTTCTATGCCTGTGCCTGTGTCGCGGCCGCCGGTGTGGCCGTCAAGCGCCTGCTGGCCGGCTACTACTGGCAGGGGTTGATCTACGTCGGCTTCGCGCTGGGCATGTTTTTTGTGAGTGGCGAGGAGATCGCCTGGGGGCAGCGGATCTTGGGCCTGCAGACGCCGCAGCAGCTCGCCGCGATTAATCACCAGCGCGAGCTGACGGTCCACAATATCCAGAAAGTTCAGGACGGGCTGAACCTGGTGCTGCTCCTCGGGGGCGCGTATGGCACGCTGGCCTTCTTCGTGAACAAGCGCGTGCAGGTCGAGAAGCTGTGGGATCAGGCAAACTATCTGCTGGTGCCGCCGCTGTTCACGGTGTCATCGTTTGCGGTGCTATTCGGCTACAAGCTGGTTCGCCTGCTGGTTTTGCGAAAGCCGGGCTTCACAGTGACGCGCTACGCCGAGTGGGCAGAGCTGTGCTTCGCGTTCGGGCTCTGCATCTTCGCATGGCTGAACTACCGGCGATTGCAGGTGCAAGCGGCGCTGACAGCGGCGCAGCCCGCGGCCAGCAAGAGCCATTAGGCGCCAGGCAGCGCGCAGCGCCGGTCACGTTGGGGGGGGAGCGACGCGCATCGGCGCTGCATTGCTTTTCACGGCGATGTGGGTCATTCAATCGTGGGGACGTTGGCGCACAACGTCTGTTCGTAGAGCTAGGCGGAAACGTACCTGATGAACTCAACCAGCGTTCCGGCCGCCGAAACGGCCAAGAGCACGAAACATAGCACGACCAGCCGCCAGATCCGCGGATCAAGCCTGCTGTTGATCGGCCGATCGCTTTCCATGGCCGTAAACTTTGTCATTCAGATCTTGATCGTCCGCTATCTGACGAAGGCCGACTACGGCGCGTTCGCATACGTGCTCTCGACCTTCGTGCTGGTGGGGCAGAGCGTGGCGACCTTCGGCCTCGACCGCGCGCTCACGCGCTTCGTGCCGATCTATCACGAGCGCGGCGACTACAACAAGCTCTTTGGAACGATCATCATGGTGATCGGAACGATCGCCGCGCTCGGAGCGGTGATAGTCGCCGGCGTCTTCGCCTTCCAGAGCTGGATCGGCCAGGCGCTGATCGGCGACCAGGAGGGCGATCGCCAGCTGATCATGTCGCTGCTACTGATCATGATCGGGCTCGCGCCGATCCAGGCGATCGACGACCTGATCGCGGCGATGTTCGCGATCTTTGCCAGCCCGCGCTCGATCTTCTTTCGCAAGTACGTGCTGGCGCCGGGGCTCAAGCTGCTGGTGGTGCTGCTGCTGATCGTCAGCCAGAGCGACGTTTTCTTTCTGGCGCAGGGCTATCTGGCGGCCACGGCGCTGGGCGTGCTGATCTACGGGACGGTGCTGGTGCGCGTGCTGCAGAAGCAGGGGCTGTTCCAGCACTTCAACCTGAAGACCAGCGAGGTGCCGGCGCGCGAGCTGTTCGCCTTCACCATCCCGCTGCTCACCTCGGATCTGGTGTACGTGGTGATGAACTCGTCGGACGGCATCCTGCTGGAGCACTTCCACAATGTCACGGAGGTCGCGGCGTTTCGCGTGGTGCAGCCGGCAGCGGTGCTGAACCAGTTCGTGCTGGCCAGCTTCACGCTGCTCTTCACGCCCGCCGCCGCGCGCATGTTCGCGCGCGACGATCGCGAGGGCATCAACACGCTCTACTGGCAGACGGCGATCTGGATCGCGATCATCTCCTTCCCGGTGTTCGCGCTGACGTTCTCGCTGGCCCACCCGCTGACCGTGCTGCTGTACGGGCAGCGCTACGAGCAATCGTGGATCATTCTCGCGCTGCTCTCATTCGGCTACTATTTCAACGCCGCGCTCGGGTTCAACGGATTGACGCTGAAGGTCTACGGCAAGCTGCGCTACATCGTGGTCATCAATATTATCGCCGCGCTGGTCAATATCGCGATCAACCTGCTATTGATCCCGACGTATGGCGCGCTGGGAGCCGCCTGCGGAACCTGCGGCACGATGTTCCTGCACAACATCCTCAAGCAGGCCGGGCTGGGATTCGGCACCGGTATCAAGCTGTTCGAGCAGCGCTATCTCAAAATCTACGTGAGCATTGTGATCGCCGCGATCGGCCTGCTGGCCGCCCAGCTCGTGCTTGGCCAGGTGGCCGGCGGCTGGTCCGGCTACATCGGCTTCGTGCTTGCGGTAGGCATCTCGCTGCTCGTGCTGATGCTGAATCGCCGGTCGCTCAATGTTGGGCAGACGTTCCCCGAGCTGCTGCGCTTTCCGCTGGCGCGCCGGCTGTTCGGCGAGTAGGTATCGAGGGGTTCTCATGCTTGACACGACTCTGGCAACCGAGTTTATCCCCGGCACGAACGTCAGGGGCGAGGTGGCCGGCGCGAACTGGTCATTCTTGCTTCCGCAGCTCGACCTCGGGCAGGTGGTCTGTTTTGGCGCGCCCGCGCCTGCGACGCTCGTGACGCTCTCGCGCCGCGCCGCCGACGTAGCGGTGATCTGTGCGAACGTTCGGCAGCTCCAGCAGATCAACGAGGTGTGCCTGCGCCACCATCTGAGCAACATCCGGCTGTTCGACGCGAACGGGATCGACAAGTCGGCATTTGAAGAGCAGAGCGTCGACCTGGCGCTGGTCGCGCCGCTGCCGGGCCTGTCGCGCGGTCGCACGCTCGCGGCCGAGCTGCGCCGGCTGCTCAAACCGACTGGCCTGGTCTACGCCGAGCTTGGCGGGCCGATCGCCCGAGTGCGGGCCGGCGCGGCGGTCCGGGCACTGGCCGCGCTGTTCCGAGCGCCGCAAATCTTCTGGCTGACGCCGCTGCGCGGCGAGATGCACACGGCCGTCTCCAGCAGGGACCGTTCGACGATTGAGTACTTTTTGCGCCACGATCTGCACAGCTCGTCGGCCGACCTGCGCGCGCTCAAGCGCGCGGCGCAGTCATTGCGCCAGCGTCGATCGCCTGATCCCCGCGCAAGCGCGGCCGCGCCGCGGCCTTCGGCTGACGCCGCGGCCACCCCGTCGGGGGCGGCCCAGGTGGCGGCGTCGGGCGGCCCGGCGCCGCGCAAAGCGATGGGCGGATTGATCGACCGGGTACAGCGCGCACTCTACGGCGCCGAGCGGCTCCTGAGCCGGCCGGGCCCACTGAGCCGGCTGACGCAGCGCTACGGGGTGCTGGCCGGGCCCACAACGCTGGGGGCGCTGGAACAGCCACCGCTGTACCTGCGCTCGATCGCGCGCGCTGCCGGCGTGGATCTCGATCGCTATCGCTGGGGACTCTCGGCGCGTGGCGAGTATAGCTCGCGGAAGGTATTGTTCTTCCTGTTCGAGCCCGATCGCGATGTGCCCGCCTACGTCGTGAAGATGACCCGCGATCCCACGCTCAACCCACGGCTGGAGAACGAGTGCCGCGCGCTGACTCTGCTGCACGAGCGGGGCGTCGGCGACCGCGAGACGCTGCCGCAAGTCGCATTCTTCGGCCACCATAGCGACCTGGCGATCGTCGGCGAGACCGTGGTCGACGGCCGGCCATTCGAGCAGCAGACCGGCGCAAGCGCCGACTGCCCTTACGCGCATGCGGCGATCGACTGGCTGATCGACCTCGGCGCGGCCACCGCCGACGCGCGAGATGCAACGCCCTTCCAAATCGCCGATGGGCTGCGCAGCTTGTTCCGTCGATTCACCGAAATCTACCGGCTGTCGCCCGAGCACCACGATTTTCTATCCAGGCAGCTGACGGCGATCGGCCAGAGCCGCACGCCGATCCCGCTCGTCTTCCAGCACGGCGACCCGGGCACATGGAACGTGATGGTGACGCCGAGGGGGCGGGTCGCGTTCCTCGACTGGGAGGCGGCCGAGACAGCGGGTATGCCGCTGTGGGACCTGTTCTACCTGATGCGCGCCTACGGGGTGCTCGCATCGCGCAGAGCCGGCACCCGCAATATGCTGCAGGGCTTTGCGGAGCAGTATCTGCACGATACGCCGATCGGCGCGCTGCTCGTCGAAGCGACGACGCGCTACTGCACGCGGATCGGACTGCCGGCCGATCTGGTGGAGCCGCTCTTCTACACCTGCTGGATGCACCGCGCGCTGAAAGAAGCAACGCGGCTCGCGCCAGCCGAGCTCGATCGTGGACATTATGTAAATTTGTTGAGATTATGTATCGATCAGCGGACGACATCGGCGCTGCAACGGATATTTACCGCTCAAGGCGCTCGCTGACGCAGCACAGCGGCATTTCAGCGAGGCAGGAAGGGGAACACCCATGACAACACTCGGCGCGCAGGTAGAACGAATATCGTTGCTCACCAGGAGGCGGGGAGTGATTATCGCCGTGCTGCTCGGCATCGCGGCAATGCTTGGCTTCCTCGGCGTACAGGGACAGCGCAACCTGGTTATTGGGGCGGTCGTTGGCGCGGTGTTGCTTATGCTCATGCTCATGCGACCACGCCTGGCCACGGCCGTGGTGCTGTTCGGTCTGTATATGAATCTGCCTGTGGTGGCGATGCGCTACCATGACGTTTCGCCCATGACAGCCACGGCGTTTCCGCTGCTGCTGATCATTCCTCTGGCAAGCTACATGGTGTTTCGCCGTGAAAAGATCGTTCTCGATAAGACATTCGTGTGGATGTTCTTGTACCTGGCAGTCCAGTGCGTCTCAGCGCTCTTCGCCTACAACATCAATTACGCGACCGATGCCGTTCTGCAATATCTTGTCGAAGGCATATTGCTCTATTTCCTGATGGTCAACGTGATCAGGAGCGAGACCGACCTGCGCCTTGCGACCTGGGCCCTGGTCATTGCCGCGGCCATCATGGCCGGGATCGTGGTCTACCAAGAGGTTACACACACGTTTGACAATAATTACGGCGGGTTGGCCCAACGCCTGGCGAGCTTCGAGATCGGCGACACGCAGAACTGGCGCGACCGGGCCGGCGGATCAGTCGGCGAACCGAACTTCTTCGCACAGGTGCTGTTGGCGGTCGTACCACTAACGTTGTTCCCCTTCTGGAGCGAGCGATCGTGGCTCAAGCGCATCCTGGCGGTCGCCTTGACGGTGGTGTTGATTGGCGGCATTGTTGTCACATTCTCGCGCGGCGCCTCGATCGGTCTGATGATTATGCTGCTGGTCATGGCATATCTCTGGCGCGTCAAGCCGATTCAGATTGTGCTCGGGATTGTGGGGGTCATACTCGTCATCTCGATGGTGGCCCCGGAGTACTTCTTGCGTGTCGCGTCAATCGCCGACGTGCAGGGGCTGGTCGACGACACCGGCGCGCGCGATCGATCGATTCGCGGCCGTGCGAATGAAAACATTGCCGCGATCCAGATGTTTCTCGATCATATGCTGCTCGGCGTTGGCCCGGGGAACTACCGGGCCCTCTATCTGGAGTATACTCAAGACATCGGCCTGTATGTGCGTTTTCGCGAGCGTCCGGCTCACAACCTCTACCTTAGTACTGCCGCCGAGCTCGGCATTATCGGCCTGGCGACCTTTCTCGCCCTGGTTGGTGTCCAGATCCAATCACTGCTGAAGTTCCGCAAGGAGTATCGCGATAAGCGAGAAGAAATCATGTACATGGCGACCGCGCTCGCGATCGGCCTCATAGCCTACCTGGTGGCGGGCTTGTTCTTGCACCTGGCCTACCAGCGATATTTCTGGATATTGATAGCGCTCGCGAGCGCGACGGCCCGCATTGGCGCGGCGAAGTTTCATGATGAGGCAGAACAGCATCCAATCACTACATCTTAGCAGAAGAGGAACCATCTATGACTATGTCCGCAGTCGAGCAGACGGCGCGGAAACAGGCGACTCCAAAGGTCGCCTATCTTACTTCGCGCTTTCCAAAGGTTACCGAGACTTTCATTCTCTACGAGATTTTGGAACTGGAGCGACAGGGGTTGCCGGTCGAGGTGTTCGCACTTGTTCGCGAGCACGAGCATGTGGTGCATCCCGAGGCTAAGGCCGTCGTCGAGCGCACGCACTATAGCTCCTTTATCTCGGGCGCGGTGCTGTCCGCCCAGGTCTACTGGCTGGTGCGGCGCCCAGGCGCCTATCTGCATACGTGGTGGCAAGCGCTGCGCGGCAACATCAGCTCGCCCAATTTCCTGGCGCGCGCCCTCGCGATCGTCCCACAGGCCGCGCTGTTCGCGCGCCAGATGCAGGATCTCGGCGTGAGCCACATTCATGCGCATTGGGCGACCCACCCGGCGCTCTCCGCCTACGTCATTCGGCAGCTCACCGGCCTGCCATACAGCTTCACCGCCCATGCCCACGATATCTACGTCGAGCGGCCAATGCTCGAGGAGAAGATCCTTCAGTCCAGCTTCGTCGTCCTCAAGACGAAGTATAATCAGCAGCTACTGCACGAGTGGTACGGAGCCACCGCAGACGAAAAGACTGTCGTCATCCACTACGGCAACGATCTATCGGTGTTCAAGCCGCGGCCGGCGAAGGAGCGGCGCGGACCGTTCACGATCGTGTGCGTGGCGAGCCTGCAGGACTACAAAGGGCACCCCTACCTGGTCGAGGCGTGCGCGCAGCTCAAGGCTCGCGGTGTCGACTTCCGCTGCTTGTGCATCGGCGAGGGCGAGGATCGGCCAAAGATCGAGGCGCAGATCGCTCAGCTCGGCTTGCAGCAGCAGGTGCTGCTGCTTGGCCATCAGCCGCGCAACCGAGTCGCCGAGCTGATCGCCGAGGCGGATGTGATGGCAATGCCAAGTATTATTACCAATAGTGGTAAGATGGAAGGGCTGCCGCTGGTGCTCCAGGAGGCGCTGGCAACCGAACTGCCGGTGGTCGCCACCGCGATCTCAGGTATTCCTGAGCTGATCGAGCACGAGCACACCGGTCTGCTGGTGCCGGAGCGCGACGGCCAGGCGCTCGCCGCGGCGCTGGGGCGGATTCACGACGATCCTGCGCTCGGCCGACGGCTGGGGGCGACCGGCCGCGAAAAAGTGCTGAACGAGTTTGATCTGCGCCACAACGTGGCGGCTCTGCGCCGGTTGCTGATCCAGGATTGGGCATCCACGCCAACCGGCGCACGGCGACCCGTGCTATCCGAAGCGCTGTCCTCGGAACACCGGGAGGCATGACAATGCAGCGCAATACGGCATGGTGGCTCTTCTGGGGCGCGCTGGGTCTCATGGTGTATACATACCTTGGCTTTCCACTGCTGGTCGCGCTGCGCGGCCTGCTCCGGCCGCGTACAATCCGGCGCGGCGCCGCGACACCGCCCATCAGCATGATCATTGCGGCGTATAACGAAGAGTCAACCATTACGAAAAAGCTCGACAATACCTTTGCGCTCGACTATCCAGCTGAACTGATCGAGGTTGTGGTCGCCTCGGATGGATCGGACGATACGACGAACGAGCTGGTGGTGCGCTATGGGAAGCCGAATGTGCGACTCTTGGCGCTGCCGCGGCAGGGAAAGAACCGGACGCTGAATGATGCCGTCGCCGCGGCACGGGGTGATATCCTGGTATTTAGCGACGCCGACAGCATGCTCGCACCGGATGCGCTCACCCACCTGATCGCGCCCTTTAGCGATCCGGAGGTCGGGGGCGTGGGCGGCGATTTCCGATACGCTTCCGCGCGGGGTGAGGGCGAAGGCGAGCGCACGTACTGGAGCATCGATCGCGCACTGAAGCAGCTCCAGAGCCGCGCGGGCAGCATCACCTCGGCCACCGGCCAGATTTACGCCGTGCGGCGCACACTGTTCAAGCCAATCCCGGTCGGCGTGACGGATGACTTCGTGACATCGATTCAGGTGCCAGCCGCGCATCGCCGCCTGGTCTTCGAGCCATGCGCGGTGGCCTATGGCCCGGTGGCCGCGGCGTCAAAGGCCGAGTTCCGCCGCAAAGTGCGCGTCATGACAGCCGGGCTGCGCGGCGTATGGGTGGTTCGGCAGGTTCTCAACCCGCTGGAGTATGGCTTTTTCGCGATCCAGCTGTGGTCGCATAAGGTGCTTCGACGACTGATGGTTGTGCCGCTTGCCGTGCTGGGTGTTACCGCTCCGATGCTTTGGCGGCAAGGCTGGCTGTATCAACTCGCAACGCTCGGCCAGCTCTGCCTGCACGGGGCGGGCCTGCTTGGATTCTTGCTCAGAAAAACGCGTGTCGGCCGGTCGAAGCTGCTGAGCCTGCCCTTTTTCTTCGATATGGTCAACGCGGCGAGCGTTGTCGCTGTGATAAACCTGCTACGCGGCGAGCGCCACGATATCTGGGTGCCGCAGCGCCTGGTGTCGGAGAGCGCTCGCGACGGCAGCCCATAAGTGTATGCAAGGCCCGCCTGAATCAAACCCGCGCGCCCGGATATCACGGCGTGCGTCGCGCCGACGATTGGCTGCCGGCATTGCCGCGCTCGTTGGAGCGATCACGCTGGGCGTGCTCGCCGCCACGGTGGCTCGGCTGCGCCCAGGCGCGCCGTCGATCGACGACAACACCACGCCTCCGGCTCTCACGCGCACGGCCTCAACTGCGACCGCGCGGCCAACTGCGCCGATCGACGTCACCAAGATGCGACCGTATAGCCCGACAAGCGCGTGGAATACGCCGATCGGCCAGGCTCCGCTCTACGACCCGAACTCAGACACCATGATCGCCACCATCGGGCTGTCGAAGAACGGCGGCGCCATTACCTCAGATGCCAGCCAATACAGCTATCCCGTTTACTTCGTCGACAGCTCGACACCACGCTGGGATATCACCTGCCTCAAGATGAACTGCACGATTGTCACATCCGCCGGCACCGAGACGCCCGAGACGATCAAGGGCGTGCCGATCCCAGAGGATGCCAGGCCGTCGACTGGGACCGACGCAAACTTAATAATGATCGATCGGGCGACGGGCACTGAGTATAATCTGTGGCAGGCCGAACGGACCGAAAAAGGCTGGAAGGCGAGCAACGCCTCGGTCTACAATATCTTTTGGGATGCGATGCCTGAGCGCTATGGCTCGCGTGGAGCAGGTATCCCCTACTACGCCGGCCTGATCCGTCCGTGGGAGATGGCCCAGGGGCATATCGATCACGCGATCGCCTTCGGCTACCCGTTCCCGGCGCGCGATCGCTGTGTGTTCCCCGCGTCGAAGACCGACGGCAAGAGCGATCTCCCATATGCGATACCCGAGGGGGCACGGCTACAGCTCGACCCCACGCTGACCGCGGCCGATTTCGATCGCATGGGTCTCGATCGAACGGGAAAGATTATCGCACGTGCTTTGCAGCAGTACGGCATGATCCTGGTCGACGTCTCCGGCCGGCCAAAGATCTACGCCGAGAATCTGGACGACAACCCCATGACCACGCAGGCCTGGTCCGATGCGCACCTCGGGCTGAACGACTCGACGATCGAGCGTGTTCCCTACACCTCGTTTCGGGTCCTGGCGCTGCCCCCCGCCTACTGGAACGCGACTCCCGATAGCCCTACCCACGGCGATTGCGTCGCGTACTGAGCTATTTGAGCTTGAGGACTTTGAATGCCGAGTAGGGAATCGCCGACACGGTCGCCGCGGTGACACGGCCGTTCCAATGCGCGGTCGCCTCATACTCGGCGTAGATCTTCGGGTGACTGGAGCGGTCTACGACGATCATGCCATACTGCTGCAGGGCGTGGGCGATGATCAGGCAGTTGCCCGTGCAGCCCCAGACGCGGATCTGCGAATCGCCGAGCTTCGGGTCGAGCTGCAGCCGCGCCCCTTCCGGCAGCGCCGGACCCGAGCCGCTACCGTTGGACTTGATCGCCGGATAGACAAAATCGGCCGATGGGTTGTCGTAGGCAAACGCGATCGCATGGTCGATCTGCCCCTGATCGATCTCACATGGGCGAACCAGGCCCGCCAGGTACGGACCGCCCAGGCCGCGGCTCACGAAGGTCGAGCTGTTGGCCGACGGAACGCCGTCCCAGCCAGTATTGTAGTGATAGCCGTTGGTTGCCTGCCAGGTGCCATTCCCGCTGTCGCTGGCCCGGAAAAAGCCCCACTCGTCGCCGGTCTGGCGATTCCAGAAGATGATATTGCCGTCTGTGCCGGCCGATTGCGCGGCGCCGGCAGGAATAGGCACCGTGACGCTCCCACCGCCCTGCCAGATGACCCGCGTGTCGTTGTCGGTGACATTCGAGAATGCGCCCGACAGATACACTGTGCGCTGCGGTGTGCTGCTCGTCACCTCGTAGACCGGGAAGGCGTACTGGGTCGGGTCGACGCCGAACAGGTCGGTGAGGCCGGTGATGTAGTAGTCGCTCTGTGGATCGTAGGCCGGCGAGGAAGCAATCTTGGTGTTCCAGGGGCTGGCGGCGGAATACACGCGCGCGCAGGTCGAACTTGATTTGAACGCGACCGGAAGATAGATGGGCTTCGCGTCGTCCGCGATTGCCGCCGACGCGACTGACGCAGTCGGCGTGTCCGGGTCGGCGGCGTGTGAGCGCCGTGGCAGGGCACTGCCGAGCAGCAGAGCAACCAGGCCAACCAGCGCCAGCTTGAGTCCGAATGGTAGACGAACCACGCCATGGTCAAACACGGGTCGACGCATCAGACAACCTCCTAGCAAGTATGGCGAAAACGATCGGCCGGATACGATACGACATAGCGACTACGTGGCGAGTCTCGCGGGCGCTGAGCGTCCGCACTAGTGGCCAACCACAGTGATTTTGCGGGGTGGTATGGAGGGGGCGCAGCCCTCTCCAAGCTTCCCCCTATCGAGCATAATTACTGTGGTGAGCCACTAGTCTCTATAGTACTAATGTAGATCGATGCTCATCAGGTGCGCGCACATAGAAACACGGATGGTGGAGCGGCAAAGCCACCCCACCATCTTGCTCGTGCCGATGGATTTCGGTAATCCACCATCGTGATGTTACTTGAGAACCTTGAAGGACGACAGAGGAATGTTGGACGCGGTGCTCGCCGCGATCGCCCCATTCCAGTGTGCCGTGCCCTCGTACTCGGGCATAATCTTCGGGTGACCGGCCTTGTCGATGATGATCATGCCGTACTGCTGCAGGGCGTGCGCGATGACCAGACAGTTGCCACTGCACCCCTTAGCCTTGAGCTGCGTGTCGGAGAGGCTCGGGTCGAGCTGCAGCCGCGTGCCCTCCGGCATATCCGGCCCGGACCCGCCGCCGTCGGACCTAGTCGCCGGGTAGACGAACTGCGACGTGGGGTAATCGTAGGCGAAGGCCAGCGCGTGGTCGATATGTCCCTGCGCGATCTCGCATGGGCGGATGAGCCCGACCAGATACGGCACGCCAGCGCCGCGGCTCACGAAGGTCGAGCTGTTCGTCGGCGGGACGCCATCCCAGTTGGTGTTGTAGTGGTAGCTGTTCTTTGCGTTCCAACTACCGTCTGAGTTGGCGGACGCCTGGAAGAAGCCCCACTCGTCGCCGGTCTGGCGGTTCAGGATGATGATGTTGCCATCGCTGCCGGCCGACTGCTGCGCACCCGCCGGGATGGGCACCTGCACCGTGCCGCCGCTCTGCCAGATGACGCGGGTATCGTTGTCGACGACGTTCGAGAACGCGCCGGACAGCTTGACGGTCCGGAGAGGCGTGCTGCTGGTCACCTCGTAGACCGGGAAGGCGTACTGGGTCGGGTCGGAGCCCAGGCTGCCGGAGAGCGCGGTGATGTGATAGTCGCTCTGGGGATCGTAGGTTGGGTTCGCCGCGATCTTCGTGTTCCACGGGCTCGCGTCGGAGTACGGGCGCGCGCAGGGGCCCTGGTTCGCCGTGCCAGGCGGGACGGCGGTGGCCGTCGGCACGGCCGGCGTCGCGGTCGGCACGATCGGCGTTGCGGTCGGCCCACCCGGCGCGGTCGTCGCAGTCGGCTGGGTCGACGTGCCCGACGGGAGCGTGACGATCAGCTGCGGCCGGTTGGCGGCGACGCTGTTCTGGCGCGAGGCGTACCCGACGGTGTTCAGGTTGGCCGGCGCCGCCGTGAGCGCGAAGCTATAGGCGCCATTACCTTTGATCGCCGCGGTCACGTCGACCTCGACCACCTGGTTGAGCGCGACCGGGCCGAGCTGGACCAGCTGCGGCCCGTCGACGGCCGGCCGGGTATTCCAGGTGATATCTTCGGCCCAGGTGGTGTTGCTGATGGCGGAGATAATGCCGCCGCTGGTCGAGTCGTTTATCACCACCATGCGCAGCCTGGCCGACTGGACGTCCGTGCCGGCGGGGATCCCACCGACGGTAAAGCGCAGGAACGACTGGCGCGCGCTGCTCCCACCGATCGCCAGGAGCTGGCTGCTGGTCGGGCTGGCCTTGGTCGGGCTCGACTGCGTGACATACGCGTCGGCGTCGGGGTTCAGCACGATCGTGTTGCTGGCCGCGCTCGATCTGCGTGGCAGCAGCAGGTTCAGCACGATGGCGAGTACACAGAGTCCGACGAAGAGTATTCCAAGCATGCGGCCGAGGCCGCGCCGTCCGTTCGGAGGTGAGCTGCGTGTGAATGTTGTCATAGTACGTTCCTCCTGCAATGTTGCGGGCGAGTGCTTCGGCGTATCGTGCAGGTCCGAAGCGTTGTCAGAAGCGTGGTATGCGATTGTCATGGTGCGCGATTGATTAACCGTTTGTTAACCAGCAGAACCATAGCACGTGCGCCGATGCGCTGTCTACGCCAGGATGCTCACTCCATGCTCAGGCAGCGCGGCGGCACGGCGCAATTATTAAAAAATGGTAAATTAGGCGTTATGAGCGGGAAAAGCGCGGCGGCAACGCCATCTGGCATAGCGGCACGTATGCCAGCGCGCTTGCCGGTCGTGCCACACACGGCCTTCCTAGCCGGCGCGGGCGGGCGTGGGGACGCCAATCATGCTGTATACTGACCGCAGCATAAAGATCTAAAGTGGGAGGGGTGTGGGGGGGGGGCTGCGGCGCCCCCCCCCCCCCCTATAATGGCGCCATGGTGGTGGTGAGCCGCCATCGTGTAGCTGGAGGTGATCGGCTATGAACGGCGTCGACTTACTCTTCATCTTGCTGTTGTTAGGCGGCCTTGCGCTGGGCTTCTTTCAGGGGACAGTCAAGCTGCTGATCGCGATCATCGCCTTCTATGTCGGGATCATTCTTGCCAGCCTGTACTTTCAGGCGGTCGGCAGCTTCTTCCGCGTGCGCTTCAATACGACCGCGGAGGTTGGCCAGATCACGGCGTTCGCGACCGTGCTGCTGCTCAGCTTTCTGCTGCTGACGATGGCCGGCCTGTACACCTTCCGCTACCTGCGGGTGCCGGCCAGCCTGGACTTTTTCGATAAGATCCTCGGCACGCTGCTGGGGCTGCTGATGGGGGCGCTGTTCATGGGGATGCTGGCGATCCTGCTGAAGGATCTGTTCGTCTACCGCAGCCCGGCGGCGAGCGCGTCGCTGCCATTCGTGATCACGCTGCAGAGCTGGGTACGCGGCTCGACGCTGGTCAGCTTCTTCGGCAACAACGTCCTGCCGCTGATCTACGGATTTTTGCGCCCGATCCTGCCGGCTGAGGCAGCCCTGATCTTCCGAGTACAGTAGATGCCGATCAGTTCTCAAACCCTGGACACGCTCGAATTCCCCAAGATTCTCGACCGCCTGGCCCGCCACACCGCGTTTTCCGCCTCGCGCGAGCTTGCGCTGGCGCTGCTGCCCAGCACCGATGCCCACGCGATCCGCCAGCGCCTGCAGCTGACCAGCGAGGCCCGCCGGCTGCTCGACGAGCGGCCCGATACCAGCGTCGGCGGCGCGCGCGATATCCGTGGGCCGGTCGGCCTGGCGCGCCGCGGCGGCGTGCTCGACGCGGCCGCGTTCCTCGAGATCGCCGGGACGCTGGCAAGCGGCCGGCGCCTGCGCGGCCTGATGACCAGGCTGGACGCGGCGCTGTTCCCCGCGCTGCGCGAGCTGGCCGAGGATCTGCCCAACCTCCAGGCGGTCGAGGACGCGATCGCGGCCACGATCGGCGACGACGGCACGGTGCTCGACAGCGCCAGCCCGGCGCTGGGGCGGCTGCGGGCCGAGGTGCGGGTAGCGTTCAACCGGCTCCAGGACAAGCTGCAGAACATGATCAGCTCGACCACGTACGGCGAGGCGCTCCAGGAGCCGATCATCACCGTGCGCAACGGCCGCTATGTCGTGCCGGTCAAGGCCTCGCACAAGCGCAACGTGCGCGGCCTGGTCCACGACCAGTCGGCCAGCGGCGCGACGCTGTACATCGAGCCGATGGCGGTGGTCGAACTGAACAACAAGTGGCGCGAGCTGCAGCTGGCCGAGGAGGAGGAGGTCGCGCGCATCCTCGCCGAGCTGTCCGGCCGAGTTGGCGACTACGCGCGCGAGATCGTCGCCGGGGTCGAGGCGCTGGCCGAGATCGACCTGGCGTTCGCTAAGGCGAAGTACGCGCTGGAGCTGCGCTGCGTCGAGCCGGAGATCGCCGAGGTTGAACGTTGGAACGTTGGAACGTTGGAACGTTCCGATGCCGATATAATCACGAACGTTCAACCTTCTAACGTTCAACGTTCTAACGCATTGCTGGTGCTGACGCAAGCCAGGCATCCGCTGCTCGACCAGGCGACGGTGGTGCCGATCGACCTGCACCTGGGCGGCGACTTCCGGATTCTGCTGATCACCGGGCCGAACACCGGCGGCAAGACGGTGGCGCTGAAGACCACCGGGCTGCTGGCGCTGATGGCCCAGGCCGGGCTGCACATCCCGGCGGCGGCGCCCGCGCGCCTGCCGGTCTTCGGGCAGATCTTCGCCGATATCGGCGACGAGCAGAGCATCGAGCAGAGCCTCTCGACGTTCTCCTCGCATATGAGCAACATTATTCGCATCCTGAGCGCGATCGAGGCCGCCCGCGCCGACTGGGAGTCGGGCGAGCCCGAGACGGCGCTGGTGCTGCTGGACGAGCTGGGCGCCGGCACCGACCCGGTCGAGGGCGCGGCGCTGGCGCGGGCGATCGTCGGGCGGCTGCTGGATCTGGGCGTGCTGGGCGTGGCGACGACTCACTACGCCGAGCTGAAGGCGTTCGCCTACGTCACGCCAGGGGTCGAGAACGGCTCGGTCGAGTTCGACGTCGAGACGCTCGCGCCAACCTACCGGCTGACGATCGGCATTCCGGGGCGCTCCAACGCGCTGGCGATCGCCACACGGCTCGGGCTCGACCCGGCGCTGGTCGACCGCGCGCGCAGCATGATGGCGCGCGAGGACGCCCAGGTCGAGGATCTGCTGGCCGGCATCCACCGCGAGCGCGCGGCCAGCGCCGCCGCGCTACAGCGCATGGAGGATCGGCGCGCCGACGCCGAGAAGTACCGCGACCGGCTGGCGACCGAGTTGCGCGAGTTCGAGCAGCGCCGCGAGGTGGAGTGGCAGGCCGCGCGCGACCAGATCGACGACGAGCTGCGCGAGGTGCGCGGGCAGCTCCGGCGACTGCGCGACGAATTTCGCTCGGTCTCGCTGACGCGCCAGTGGATGGAGCAGGCCGAGCAGCGCCTCCAGGAGGCCCAGAGCCAGATCAAAGAGATCGCCGGCCCCGAGCCGAAGCAGCGCGTGGAGATCGCGGATTCGGCGGCCCAAGCTCCGATCTCTCCTCCGCAACCTCAGGCCCCGCGCCCGCTGCAGGTCGGCGATACGGTGCTGGTGCGCTCGGTCGGCCTGAACGGCGAGATCCTGTCGATCGACGAAGAGGACGGCACGGCCGAGGTGCAGGTTGGCGGCTTCCGTATGCAGGCCAGCCTCGACGAGCTGCGCCGCGAGACGCGCAGCGAGCGGGCCTCGAAGGCCGAGGTGCGCCGGGCCGCGCCAGCGCGCGCGAGCCTGCCGCCCACGCCGGATGTGGGCCTAAACTTCGACATGCGCGGCTGGCGCGCCGCCGAGGTGGCCGACAAGCTCGACCGCTACCTGAACGACGCCTACCTGGCCGGGCTGCCCTACGTGCGGCTGATCCACGGCAAGGGCACCGGCGCGCTTCGCCAGATCGTCCGCGACGTGCTGACCAGCCACCCGCTGGTCGCCTCGTTCGGCGGCGGCGGCCCCGAGGGCGGCGAGGGCGTGACGGTCGCGCGCCTCGTCGAACGATGACACGGTGAGCGGCGAGGGGTCAGGGGTCAGGGGTCAGTGTCACCCTGTCACCCTGTCACCCTGTCACCTTGTCATCTGGTCATTTGGTGCTATAGCTATGTCCCAACCTCTTGTCTACATCCTGCTCTTCTCCGCCCTGGCCCTGCCGCTGCTCGGCGCGGTTGCGCTGCGCCTGCTGGTCCCGCGGCTCACCGCACGCCAGCTGTACGGGGCGGCGGGCCTGATCTTTGGCGTCGCGGTCGTCAGCATTGCGCTGCTCGTCGGCAGCGACGTGCCGAGCCTGCAGATCGGGCGCCTGTCGATCCTGCTGCCGGTCTCGGCGCCCGACGACCGCGCGCTGGCGGCCGTGCTGCCCGTGCCGACGGAGCCGATGGCCGCGACCGCTGCCGCTGCTCCGGCCGCCGCGGCGGGAACTGCCGCGGCCACGCCGACGTCTATTCCTCCAACGGCGCCACCCACGACCGTGCCGACGGCGACGGCCGCGCCGACCGAGCCGCCAACCGCGATACCCGCGCCGACCGAGCCGCCAACCGCGCCGCCGGCCGCGCCGCGCAAGCATACGGTGCAGCCGGGCGAGACGCTCGGGGCGATCGCAAAGAAGTACGACGTTACAGTGCAAGCGCTGATCAACGCCAACAAGCTGACACTAGAGCAGGCCGACGCGCTGCGCATCGGGCAGGAGCTGGTGATACCCTAAGTAGTCAGTAGCTGTGACGCATTGCAAAGCGGTCGTGCGCTGTTGATTCGACTCAATGTTTCTGACCAATGCTGTGGAGCAGTAGTAGGCGGTAGGCAGTCGAGCTGCGATGCGAAAAGCGTTCAAGTACCGAATCTATCTCTCGAACGGCCAACGGCGCATCCTCGATCACACGCTTGAGGAATGCCGGTGGGTCTATAATCAGGTGCTTGCCGCACGACGGGATGCCTATACGGAAGGTGCGCCGCTCGGTTTGTACGATACGATCAACCTCCTTCCTGACTGGAAAGCCGAACGGCCAACGTTGAAGTTGGTGCATAGTCAGGTGTTGCAGCATATTTGTCAGCGCGTGCATCTGGCCTTTGATGCCTTCTTTCGCCGGGTGAAGCAAGGCGCGGAAGACGTCGGCTTTCCGCGCTGGAAGCAGTTTGGACGCTACGACAGTATCACCTATCCGCAGTATGGGAATGGGGTTCGACTGGATGGGGATCGCCTGATTGTCAGCAAGATCGGCGCGGTCAAGGTCGTCTTGCACCGGCCGATTGAGGGTACGCCCAAGACGGTCACACTCAGCCGATCCGCGCGTGGCAAATGGTACGCCTGCATTTCGTGTGCGACCGTCGCGCATCCGTTGGAGCCGACTGAACAGATCACCGGCGTGGATGTCGGTCTCGCCAGTTTCGCTACCTTGTCGAATGGTGAGCAGATCGACAATCCAAGGTTCTACCGCCGTGATGAAGCCGACTTGAAGCGCGTCCAAAAGCGCAAAGACGCGGCGAAGAACGCGAAAGACTGGCCTGAGAACGCCAAACAGAAGGGCATCCTGTCACGCATTCACGAGCGGATTGGCAACCGGCGTGCGGATTTCGCGCACAAGCGCAGCCGCGAGCTGGTGAACCAGTATCAAATAATCGTGTTTGAAGCCCTTGCACCGCACGAAATGGGACGAAGCAAAGGGTTGCGGAAAAGCATCATGGACGTGGCGTGGACGCAGTTCATCAGCATGACCATCGGCAAAGCGGCAGAAGCTGGCCGAACGGTCATCCTGGTTGACCCCCGCAATACCTCTAAGATGTGTTCTCGGTGCGGCGAAATCGTACCCAAGACATTGAGTGACCGCACCCATACCTGCCCCCATTGCGGCCTGGTCATGGATCGGGATAGAAATGCGGCGCTCAATATCTTGCAACGTGGTCTCCAAACGCTCAGGTTGTGAGTTTGCGGGATGGGGCGGCATCCCCTTGAAGCCCAAGCCTTTAGGCTTGGGAGCCGTCACCAAGCCATTCGCGCGCCCGACAAACGCATCAGCCTTTCAGCCGTTGCGGTGATCATGGATCGAAAGCCACGCGCACCTTCACGCAGCACCAGCCTGCCGCTGATCCTGCTGATCTTCCTGGTCGGCATCGCGCTCGGCTGGTTGCTGCGCGACGTCTTCCGCGGCTCGTCCGCGCCGCTGCCCACGCCCGCGCCGCGCCCGACCGTCGCGACGGCGCCAACTCGGGCGCCTACTGCCGCTGGCGACCAGCCAACCGCACTGCCGCAGCCGACGGCGGCCGCGCCGCAGTCTACGCGCTTCCCAACCGCGACAGCAGCTCCCGCGCCGACAGAGCAGCCGCAGCCGGCCGCATCGCCGTCGGCGCCGCCCGCTGCGCCGCCCCTCGGCGCGCCGACGGCCGCGCCGGCCGAGCAGACGATCGCCGGCTACACCGGGCACGTTGTCGGGGCCGGAGAGACGCTGGCGACGATCGCGGAGCGCGGCGGCAGCAGGCCCGAC
>WNGB01022198.1_pt1 | contig 22385 bp, 16 predicted proteins | sample 5400681 | NCBI WGS metagenome assembly WNGB01 (sample SAMN13153367, study PRJNA577476) | soil metagenome | isolation source: 115 cm soil or saprolite under grassland replicate 2 | place: USA:California | collected 2016-06-15
GCGCGTCGAGGCCGGGGATGGCCGCGACCGCGCTGGCGGTGTCGTGGGTGCCTGGCGCGATCACCGGCACCGGCCCGCGCAGGTTCACCTCGGCGAGCACGTCGGGCCGCACCTCGCCGAGCACCGTGCCGGGCTGGACGATCCGCGGCAGCACGTGCGACGGCAGGCCGAGCCGGTCGAGCAGCTCGACGTCCCAGCGGCGCTCGCGGCAGTCGAGCATCTGGGTGGTCGAGGCGTTGGTATACTCGGCCGCCTTGACGCCGGTGAGCCAGTAGTGGAACAGGTCGGGCGTCAGCAGCAGCGTTTCGGCGGCTTCGAGCTGTGGGTTGCCGGCCATGCTCATGAGCTGGTAGAGCGTGTTGATTGACATAATTTGTATGCCGGTTCGCCCGAAGACCTCGCGGCGCGGCACAGTCGCGAAGACCTGCTCGACCATCCCGTCGGTGCGCGGATCGCGGTAGGTGACCGGGTTGCCGATCAGCTGGCCGGCGCGGTCGAGCAGGGCGAAGTCGACGCCCCAGGTGTCGACCCCGATGCCGGCGAGCGGCGCGTCGAACTGCACCGCGTAGCGGGCTATGCCGGCCTTGACCTCGCCCCACAGCCGCAGCACGTCCCAGTGCATCCGGCCGAGCACGTGGACCGGCTCGTTGGCGAAGCGATGCAGCTCCTGCAGGTCGAAGCGCTCGCCGTCCCAGCGGCCGAGCATCACGCGCCCGCTGCCGGCGCCCAGGTCGACGGCGAGAAAGTTGATTGTCTGGCTCATATGGTCTCCGTGGGCTGACAGGGTGACAAGATGACAAGGTGACAAGATGACAAGATAACAAGGTGACAAGCCGCAGGTTACAGGTTACAGGTTACAGGCCTCTAGCCCCTAGCCTCTAGTCTCGTCGCAAATCTGCAATGGGCTTAGCTCTTGGCTCTCGGCGCTTCGCCCCCCGTGAGTTGGCGCCGGCGGTAGTGCTCGTCGAGCCGGCTGTCGATCCGCGCGGCCTCGTCCTCCGAGAGGAAGTGCGGTCCGCCGAGCGTGTAGGCGCCGTAGAGAATCCTGGCCCACTTGTCGGCCATCAGCGTGATATTGAGCGCCTCGGCGGGCGTCTGGCCGAGCGCCAGGATGCCGTGGTTGATCATCAGCAGCAGCTTGGGTGGGCGGCCGTGCGCCTCGCGGTAGCGGCGCAGCTCGGCGCGGATGGCGTGCCCGAGCGCGAAGCCGGGGTCGACATATGGGATCACCGCCGGCGTCTTGCCGCAGACCACGATCGCGTCGGGGAAGACCTGGCGCAGGAACGGCTCGGCGCCCAGCCAGCTGCACAGGAAGCGGTTGGCCGAGACCGGGTGGCAGTGCGCGACCCAGCGGGCCTCGCCCTCGGTCAGGCAGAGCGCGTGCATGAACGTCTCGACCGAGGGCTTGCGCGCGCCCGGGTCGACCAGCGCCGCGCGCAGCCCGGCCGCGACCTGCTCGTCGCTCATGCTGGGCGCCGCCAGCAGATCGAGCGCAGCAGCCAGGCGCACCTGGCTAAACCCGCCGGTGTCGATCGTCGCCAGCTGGCTGCCGGAGGCCTTGACCCAGAACGTGCCGTCGCCGGCGACGGCGCTGGTGTTGCCCTCGCCGAGGATCGCCAGCTCGCGCTCGGGGCGGCCCAGCTCGCGCGAGAGGTCGATCAGGCTGTTCAGGAGCGCATCTGTCTGCATAGGCTGGCCTCCTTCCAATTCATCTTGCTTCGCAGGCGATCCGTGGTGGGGTGGGGGTGTGGGGGCGGGGCGCAGCCTCGCCCCCACACCCCCACCCCAGAAGGCGCAGTCTACTTCGTAGCCGCTGGACTTGTAGGCGGCGATCGGATCGATCGGCACGCCCAGCTCCTCGCGCACCTGGGCCAGCAGCGGGCGGACGTCGGTGCGGTAGGCCTCGTTGAGCAGCCGGTGCGCCTCCAGCACCTCGCCCTGGGCCTGGGCCGCGGCCAGCTGCGCGCGCGGCACGATCAGCGCCTTCGCGTAGGCCTCCTGGCAGTTCAGCACCGAGTAGATCATCGGCAGCAGCTTGCCCTCGACGTTGTGACACTGGTCGAGCATGTAGGCGACGTCGCGCGCGGTGGCCTGGGCCGGCTGGTCGGCGCCCAGATCGGCGCCGGCCAGCTCATTGTAGATCAGGAACAGCTCGTATGGGTTGACGCTGCCGACGATCAGGTCGTCGTCGGCGTACTTGCGATTGTTGAAGTGGAAGCCGCCCAGCCGCCCCTCGTCGAGCAGGAACGCCACGATCTGCTCGATATTGACGCCCTGCGCGTGGTGGCCCAGGTCGACCAGCACCTGCGCCTGGTCGCCCAGCTTCAGACACATGGCGTAGGACGTGCCCCAGTCGGGCAGGTCGGTGCTGTAAAAGGCCGGCTCGAAGAACTTGTACTCGATCAGCATGCGCGCGCCGGGCGGCAGGTGCGCGTAGACGATCTTGAGCCCCTGCTCGAAGCGGCGCTTGCGGCCGCGCAGGCTGTCCTGCCCGGCGTAGTTGGTGCCGTCGGCGAACCACAGGCTGAGCGCGTCGCTCTTGACCCTGGTCATGATCTCGCAGCACTCCAGGATGTGGTCGAGCGCCATCTCGCCGACGGCCGGGTCGGGGTTGCCGATCGAGCCGAGCTTGTAGGCGTCGTCCTGGAACACGTTCGGGTTGACTGCGCCGATCGTGATGCGCTGCGCCTCGGCGTACTGGCACATCGTGGCGTAGTCGCCGTCCTCGGGCTTGTCCCACGGAATGTGCACGGCGACCGAGGGCGCAATACCGGTCATCTTGTGGACCATCGCCGCGTCGTCGAGCTTCTGGCGGGTGGTGGTGGCCGCGCCGGGCCAGGCGAAGGCCTTGAAGCGCGTGCCGCTGTTGGCGTAGCCCCAGCTCGGCGTCTCGATTCGTTGGCGCTTCAGGGCGGCCTTGACGTCCTCGACGTCGAGCCCCTGCGCCTGGAGGCTCTCGGCGAGCAGCGCGTAGGCGTCACGGTGATTGTTCATTGTTCAGCTCCTCATCGCACCTCTTGGTGGGGGTGGGGGTTTGGGGGCGGGGCCGGGTACCCTCTTGGTGCCCCCCCCCCCCAACCCCCCCCGGCTCCGGCCACGGATTGACCGGCAGCCCGGTCGCGGACTCGATCGCCAGCAGGCGGTTGTACTTGGCCAGGCGCTCGGACTGAGTGATCGAGCCGACCTTGATCTGGTCGCCGCTCCAGCCGACCGCCAGGTCGGCCAGCCAGTCGTCCTCGGTCTCGCCGCTGCGCGCGCTGATCGTCACGCGCCAGCCGGCGGCGCGGGCCAGCCGGCAGGCCTCGGCGGCCTCGCTGAGCGTGCCTATCTGGTTGACCTTGAGCAGCAGCGCGTCGGCCGCCCGCGCATCGATCGCGCGCCGGATGCGGGCCGGGTTGGTGCAGAGCAGGTCGTCGCCGAGCACCAGCGCGCGCTCGCCGACTCGCTCGCGCAGCCGCGGCCAATGCGCCCAGTCGTCCTCGGCCAGGCCATCCTCGACGCTCACGATCGGGTAGCGGTCGATCCAGCGGAGCAGCCGCTCGATCATCGCCGGGCTGTCGAGCGGCGGTCGGCGGTCAGCGCGCGCATGCCGTACGTGCACTGCGCCAGCTCGGCCGCGGCCTGGTAGACCGCGAAGGTCGTCGCCAGCCCGTCGTCGATCGTGCGCGCGGCGGCCGGGACGACCAGCACGTCCTGGATCGGCACCTGCCCGCCGGCGTGCTTGCCGCCGCTGAACAGGTTGATCGTCAGGCGCGGCAGCGACCCCCGATCAACGTTCGAACGTTTGAACGTTTGAACGTTCGAACGTTGGTCGAGAATGTCGGCGAAGTGCTGGTAGAGCGGCACGCCGCGCTCGGCGGCGCAGGCGCGGGCGAAGGCCAGCGACACGGCCAGCAGCGCGTTGGCGCCCAGACGACTTTTGTTCGGCGTGCCGTCGAGCGCGACCAGCGCCGCGTCGAGCGCGCGCTGGCCGGCGAAGGCGCGCCCGGCCAGCGCCGCGTGGATCTCGCCGCCGACGTGCCCGGCCGCGCGGCGGCAGCCCAGCCCGCGATAGCGCGCGGGCTCGCCGTCGCGCAGCTCCAGCGCCTCGGCCGCCCCGGTGGACGCGCCCGACGGCACGGACGCGGCGGCGGACGCGCCGCTCGCGAGGGCGCACTGGGCTGCGACGGTCGGCCTGCCGCGGCTGTCCAGGATCTCGCGGCCGATCAGACGGGTGATGGTTGGCATGGGCTTACCCCGCGATCCGTGCGACGAACTGCTCCGCCAGCTCCGCGACGGCGGCCGGCGGCCGCGCCATCAGCGCGAGCGCGGCGGCGCGCTGGCGGCCGCGTTCAGCCGCGTCGAGGTACTCCAGCGTCGAGCGGCCGGCCACGCGCGCGAGCAGGCAGCCAAGCGTGTGGCGCACGGCGCGCGGCTCGAGATCCTCGGCCCACGGCACGTCGCCGAGCGTCGCGTGGTAGACCTGCCAGTAGCGCACCGCTGCGGCGGCGAGCGCGGCCCGCTGCGCCTGAACGTGGTGCGCCTTGCTGAGCAGGTGGGTCAGCGAGAAGCCCAGGTCGAAGGCCGGGTCGCCGAAGTGAATGACCTCGTGGTCGAGCAGGATCAGCCGTCCGTCGTAGACCAGAATATTCTTCGGGCTGTAGTCGCCGTGGACCAGCGTCTGGCGGCGGGCGCGGGTCTCGTTGATCAGCACGTCGTAGAAGCGCGCGGCGTCGGGCACCTGCGACCAGGCGTAGACGTAGTAGGGCTCGATCCGCAGCGACTCGAAGAACGAGCGGTCGTCGAAGGCCCGCGCGATCTGGTCGCGGCGCTCGTGCGCGGCGCGGTGGATCGTGCCGAGCAGCCGCCCGAACTGCTCGATGTGGTCGAGATGGTCTTCCAGTTCTCGTGCGGCTGCGGCACGGCCTGCATCGCCAGAATATGGTAGGCCGGGTCGAGAAAGATTAGCGGGGTCGTCGTGCCGGGTGGGGCCAGCTGGGCCAGCCACTGCATCCCTAGCGCCTCGCGCTCGATCCGCTCGGGGCTGCTGTACCAGTCGACGGCGACGCGCAGCTTGGTCAGCGCCTGCTTCAAGACCCAGGCATCGCCACCCAGGCGCTCGACCAGCACGGCGCGGTTCGAGACGCCGCCCCCGAGCACGCGGATGGCCGGCCGCTCGGCGGCGCCGATCCGGCCGGTGTGCCGCAGGTAGCGCAGCAGCGCGTCAGGTTGCTCGATGTCGAGCCTCGTGGTTGCCGCCATCATACCGACGCTTCGCTTGGGGGACGAGGGGGTGCTGGCGAGCGGCACCCAGAGGGTACTCGACCGCTCGCCAGCACCCCCTCGTCCCTGGCTGGGGAGGTGTGGGCGGGGCCGCAGGCCCCGCCCACACCTCCCCAGCCGAGAGAGGACCGTATCGCTAGAAGTCGAACTTGTCGATGTTGTCCGGCGTGAAGATGAAGGGCGGGCCGAGCAGGATCTCGCTGCCGGTGATCTTGAGCTTGCCGAGCTTGCCGGCCTCCAGCTCAGTCGCGCCGGGCTTGAGCTTGCCGTCGACCAGCGCGCGCACGGCGTAGACCGTCGCGTAGCCCAGGTCGACCGGGTTCCACAGCACCACCGACTTGATGCAGCCCTCCTTCATGAACGGCCGCATCTGGTTCGGCGTCGAGAGGCCGACCACCGCGATCTTGCCGCACTGGCCGGCCTGCTTGACCGCGTCGGTCGCGCCGGGGAACGCCACGCTGGACATGCCGAAGATACCCTTGACGTTCGGGTAGCTCTTCATAATGTCTTGCGCCGCCTTGAAGGCCAGCTGCTGATCTTCCTCGGACGGCAGCGTCGTGTCGAACTTGAGCTTCGGATACTTCGTGGCCGCGGCCTTCTTGATCTCGTCGATCCAGCGGTTGTTGTTCGGCGCGGTCAGCGAGCTGGTCACGAAGGCCACCTCGGCGTCCTCGCCGACCTGTTTGACCATGTCCTCGAGCATGGCCTGGCCGATGCCCTCGAACGTCGCCTGGTTGACGAACCACTCGCGCGCGTCGGGCTGGGCGTCGGCGTCGTAGCCGACCACACGGATGCCGGCGTCGAGCGCTTTCTTGAGCACCGGCGCGATCGCGACCGGGTCGTTCGAGGCGAAGACGATCGCGTCGGGCTGCTGGGTGATGTCGTTGTCGATGAACTCGATCTGCTTCTCGATCTTGGCCTCGGTCGGCGCGTCGGTCTTGACCGTCACGTTGCCCAGCTCTTTGGCGGCATCCTGCATGCCCTTGGCGGTGGCGGCGAAGTAGCCGATGCCGACCAGCTTGGGCACGTCCAGGATAGTGATCGGCTGGTTGGCCTTGTCGGGCGGGTTCTTCGCGACGCCTGCCTCAGCCGCGGCCGGGGCGGCGGTCGCGGCCTCAGTGGCGGCCGGGGCGGCAGTCATAGCCGGCGCGGCCTCGGTCAGCGGCCTGGCCGCAGGCGGCCAACACCATCGCCAGCGCCAGCAGCACGGTCAGGATGGTCAGCGTTCGGGAACGAGACATCTGTGACTCCTCCTTTGGCAGTGTACATTCAGCGGACACCAAATCGGCATGGATGTCATCGGACGTGTTCGGTTGCGCGGCGTCACCCCCTTTCCGCCAGTTGTCAGTCGTCAGTCGTCAGTTGTCAGCGGCAGTGATCAACTGACGACTGACGACTGACGACTCGCTACTGCTCCTGCTTGCGCACGAGATTGTTGATCAGCACCGCCAGGATCAGCACCGATCCGATCACCACCACGGTCGCGTCGCCCTTGACGCCGGTGAGCAGCAGGCCGTTGCGCAGCAGCGTGATGATCAGCAGGCCCAGGATGGTGCCCAGGATGCTGCCGCTCCCGCCGTAGATGCTCGTGCCGCCCAGCACCACCGCGGCGATGACGTCGAGCTCCATGCCGGTGCCGGCATCGGCGCGGGTGGTCGACACGCGCGAGGTGAAGATGAAGCCGGCCAGCGCCGCCATCAGCCCGCTCAGCGTGTAGAGCAGCAGCTTGATTCGCTGGACCGGGATGCCCGAGAAGCGCGCGGCCACCTCGTTGTTGCCGATCGCATAGATCGAGCGGCCCAGCGCCGTGCGCGCCAGCAGCACGCCGAACACAATCGTCAAGACCATTAGGATGATCAGCTGTGTCGGCAGCGGACCGACGCTGCCCTGACCCCAGAAGAAGAACGACTGCGGGAAGCCGCGCGCTGAGCGCGCCTGGCTGATGCCGAACGACAGCCCGCGGTAGATTGCCAGCGTCGCCAGCGTGACGATCAGCGGCGGCACGCGCACGTAGGCGACCAGCACGCCGTTGATCAGCCCCGCGACGACCCCGGTGAGCAGGCAGACCAGCACCGCCAGCGGCAGCGGGAAGCCCAGCAGCTGCCACGAGAACCCGAGCATCACCGCGCTCCAGGCGAAGATCGAGCCGACCGACAGGTCGATGCCGCCGGTAATGATGATCAGCGTCATCGGCAGCGCAATCAGCGCCACCTCGGCGAACAGGCGCGTCTGGTTGAACAGGTTGTTGGGCGTGAGAAAGCGGTTGGATGCGAACGACAGCGCGATCATCACCACCAGCAGGATGATCGCCAGGATGCCCTCCCGCGAGCCCAGCACTCGCCCGAGAGTTTTGAGTTTTGAGTCTTGAGTTTTGAGTTCCGATTGCTCAACCATAGTACATAACCTTGTTACAATAGGTTCGTGAAATTGGATTCTAGCTTGGCAGTCGTTCCCTGGTGGGGTGGGGTGTGGGGGCGGGCGGCGCCCGCCCCCACACCCCACCCCACCATAAGATTGTCAAGCTGCAACGATCCCCGCTTTAACTTAAAACTCATAACTCATAACTCATAACTTCTGCAGGCGACGGCGCCGCAGCATATCGACCAGCACGGTCAGCAGGATCAGGCCGCCCTGCACCGCCTGGAGCCAGAACGGCGAGACCCTGAGAAACACCGCGCCGGTGCCGATCACGTTGATCAGGATCGCGCCGAGCAGCGCGCCGATCACCGAGCCGCTGCCGCCCAGGATGCTCACCCCGCCGACGACCGCCGCGGTGATCACGCTCAGCTCGAAGCCCAGCCCGGCGTTGGACTGGATGCTGGTGAAGCGCGCGGCGTAGAGCACCGCCGCGACCCCAGCCAGCAGTCCGTTGATCGTGTAGACCTGCAGCGTCACCAGGCGCGGGTGGAGGCCGGCCAGCCGGGCGGCCTCCTTGTTGCCGCCGAGCGCGTAGATCGCTCGCCCGCCGGCGGTGTAGCGCATCCAGAACCAGCCGATTGCGACGACGACCACCATGACGACCACCGGGATCGGCAGCACGGCGCCGATGTTGTACTGCTTCTGGCTGATGAAGAACGCAGGCGGCATGTTCATGATCCACTGTCCCTGCGTCACCAGGATCAGCCCGCCGCGCAGGATGCTGAGCGTGCCGAGCGTGGCCACGATCGGCGGGATGCGCGCGAAGGCGATCAGCAGGCCGTTGAGCAGCCCGAGCAGGCCGCCGACCAGGATCGCCACCAGGAAGGCCAGCAGCACCGGCACGCCCGACACGGCCAGGTTGCCGGCGACCGTGGCGCAGACGCCTAGGATCGAGCCGATCGAGATGTCGATCCCGCCGCTGACGATCACCATCGTCATCCCCACCGCCGCCACGGCGATGAAGGCGCTGTTCACCAGCATGTCGGCGATGTTCTCGCCGGTGAAAAATGCCGGGTTGACCAGTCCGATCACCAGGATGAGCGCCACCACCGCCGCCCCGACCAGCCCCTCTTGCTGGACCAGAGAAGCCCGCCAACGCCCGGTTAATGGTTGTACTGCTGTCGCACTCGTACTCATCTGCTTACCCAATCTGACAAGGTGACAAGGTGACAAGGTGACAAGGGGAGATTGCACGTGCGATCGATCACCTTGTCACCCCCTCACCTTGTCACGCTGTCACAGTCTCAGTGGCCATCGCCGCCCCGATGATCGCCTCCTGGGTCGCGTGCGCGCGGTCGAACTCGGCGACGATCTGGCCCTGGCGCATCACCAGCACGCGGTCGCTCATGCCCAGGATCTCGGGCAGCTCCGACGAGATCATCAGGATCGCCAGCCCCTGCTCGGCCAGCGCACTCATCAGCCGGTGGATCTCGGCCTTCGCGCCGACGTCGATCCCGCGGGTCGGCTCATCGAGGATCAGCACCTTCGGCTTGGCGGCGAGCCACTTGGCCACCACCACCTTCTGCTGATTGCCGCCCGAGAGGTTGCGCACCACCTGGGCGATGCTCGGCGTGCGGATGCGCAGCTGCTCGACATACTCGCCGGTGATCTTACGCTCGGCCCGCCGGTCGACGAAGCCGCCGCTCGTCAGGCGCCTGAGGATGGCCATGGTCGTATTCTCGCGCACCGTCATCGGCAGGATCAGCCCCTGATTCTTGCGATCCTCGGGCACGTAGGCGAGCCCCAGCTGCATCGCCTGCCGCGGCGAGCGGATGTTGACCGCCCGCCCGTCCAGCACGATCGCGCCGGACTCGGCCGGCGTGATGCCGAACAGCGCCAGGGCGGTCTCCGAGCGCCCGGCGCCCACCAGCCCGGCCAGCCCGACGATCTCGCCGCGCCGCAGCTCGAAGCTGACGCCGCGGACCATGCGGCCGTAGGCGATGTCCTTGACCTCCAGGAGCGGCGCGCCGATCGTCGCGTCGTGCTTGGGGAACAGCGCGTCGAGCGTGCGCCCGACCATCATGCGGATCAGCTCGGGCTGGCTGGTCGCGCCGACCGGCTGCGTGCCGACCACCTGCCCGTCGCGCAGCACGGTGACGCGGTCGGCCAGCAGGAAGACCTCCTCGAGCCGGTGGCTGATATAGATCACCGCCACGCCGCGCTCGCGCAGCCGCCGCACGATCGCGAACAGCCGGTCGGCGTCACGCTGGGTCAGCGCGGCGGTCGGCTCGTCCATGATCAGCACGCGGGCGCTCTGCGAGAGCGCCTTGGCGATCTCGACGCGCTGCTGGTTGCCGACGCTCAGCCCGCTGACCTTCTGGAGCGGGTCGAGGTCGTCGGCGTCGAGCTCGTGCAGAAGCTCGCGCGCGCGCTGCTGCATCGTCTGCCAGTCGATCAGGCCGAAGCGCATGCGCGGCTGGTGGCCCATGAAGATGTTCTCGGCGATCGTCAGCTCGGGGTAGAGGCTCAGCTCCTGGTAGATCGCCGCGATGCCGAGATTCTGCGACTGGCTGGTGCCGCCGATCTCGACCGGCTTGTCGTCGAACAGGATCGTGCCGCTATCCGGCTGATACGCTCCGGTCATGATCTTGATCAGCGTCGACTTGCCCGCGCCGTTCTCGCCCAGCAGGGCGTGGACCTCGCCCGGCAGCACGTCGAAGCTGACATGGTCCAGCGCGCGCACGCCGGGGAACTGCTTGGAGATGTCGCGCAGCTCGATGATCGGTTGCGGCATCGCGGATGCTCCTTAGAGACTGGTTGAAACGTCACCACCAAGGCACCAAGGCACCAAGAGTAATATCAACCCGCGTTCAAAGAGAGAAACCAACCGCCGAGAGCGCGCCAGTCTCGTGAAGTTGCAGTTCCAACCTTTGCGTTCCTTGCGTTCCTTGCGGTGACATAACACACTTGAATGCGGTTTGGCATAAGGTTGTAGTGCAGCAACCGCACATCCGAACCTTGGCGTCTTGGTGTCTTGGTGGTTTTCAAACAGCATTTGAGACATGGTACGTAGGTTCTTTACAGTCTTAAGGTTGCAGGTCACAGGAACTTGCGACGTGCGACATGCGACATGCGACTTGGCTGGCTCACGCAAGCTCCAGCTCGATGCCCGCCGCGCGGACCTGGGCGACCTGCTCGGGGAGCAGCCCGGCGTCCATGATCAGCCGGTCGATCTCCTCCGGCAGGACCGTGCTGGCGACGTAGGTCTGGCCGAACTTGGTGTGGTCGGCCAGCGCGATTGCCCGGTCGGCCACGGCGACCATCGCGCGCTTCATCTGCGCGTCGCGCAGGTCGGACTCGGTCAGGCCGTGCGTGACGCTGAAGCCGCGCCCGCTGACGAACGCGACGTCGATGTGCAGCCGGCGGATCGACTCCGGCGCCACGTCCACCAGGCTGCTGGAGCGCTGGCGCAGCGTGCCGCCGACCACCAGGGTCGTCACGGCCGGCGCGAAGCTCAGCTCCAGCGCCGGGTAGAGCCCATTCGTCACCACCGTCAGTTATCAGTTGTCAGTGCTGACAACTGATAACTGACAACTGACGACTCTCTCAGCGCACGTAGGCCGCGGTGACGCCGCCGTCGACGGTGAGCGCGGCGCCGGTGGTGCGGCTGGCGCGCGGGCCGGCCAGGAAGCTGATCGCCTCGGCCAGATCCTCCGGGCGCACGGTGACCTTCAGCACCGTCCGCTGGCGGTAGAAGTCGTCCAGCTCCTCGGGCTTGATGCCGTAGCCGGCCGCCCGCGCCGCGCGCCAGCCCGCATCCCAGATGCTGCTGCCCTCGAGCACCGCATCGGGCAGGACGCTGTTGACGCGCACGCCGATCGGGCCGCCCTCCTCGGCCAGGCAGCGGGCCAGGTGCAGCTCGGCCGCCTTGGCCGCGCTGTAGACCGCCGCGCCCTTGCCGGCCACCACGCTGTTCTTGCTGGCGACGTAGATCAGGCTGCCGCCGATCCTCTGCTGCTTCCAGACCCGGAAGGCCGCGCGGCTGACCAGGAAGTAGCCCTTCGCCAGGATGTCCATGCTCTTGTTCCAGTCGGCGATCGTCGTCTCCTCGATCGGCGCGCTGATCGCGATGCCGGCGTTGCTGACGACGATATCCACCCCCCCGTACGCCTGGACCACCTGCTCGAACGCCGCGTCGACCGCCGCCTCGTCGGTCACGTCGCAGCGCAGCGCCAGGCTGCGACGCGCGCCGTGCTGCTTGTTCAGCTCGTCGGCGACGGACTGCGCGCCCTCGACGTTGATGTCGAAGATCGCGACGTGCGCGCCGTCGGCCGCCAGCCGGCGCGCGGTGGCGCGGCCGATCCCGCTGGCGCCGCCGGTGACGATCGCCACGCGGCCGGCCAGCTCGCGGGGCGGCGGCTTGAGCTTGAGCTTGTACTGCTCGAGCGGCCAGTACTCGATGTTGAAGGCCTCCTCGGCGCTCAGGCTGCTGAACTCGCCCACCGCCATGCTGCCGCCGATCACGCTGATCGCGCGGTGGTAGAGCTGGTTGCTCACGTCGGCGGCGAGCGCGTCGGCCCCGGCGGTGACCATCCCGACGCCGGGGATCAGGATGATCCGTGGGAACGGGTCCATCATCACGTCGTCGGGCTGCCGGTACTGCTCGAAGTAGGCCGCGTAGTCCTCGGCGTAGGCCCTGACGCCGGAGCTGAGCTTCTCCGCCAGCGCGCCGGCGCCCTCGGCAGGCCGCCAGTCGACCAGCAGCGGCAGCCGCTTGGTGTGAACCAGGTGGTCGGGGCAGGCCGCGCCGACCTGCGAGAACTGGCCGACGCCCTCGGTGCCGACGAAGTCGAGCACCTCGGGCGCGTCGTCGCCCTGCAGGATGGACGGGCGGCGGGCGCTCAGCGCGCCGCGCAGGCCGGGCAGCACGCGCGCCAGCAGCGCGCGTCGCTCCGCGGCCGCGAGCGGCGGCACGGCGGCGCCGGGGAAGATTCGGCGGCCGGTGCGCCGGCTGGCGATGAAATCCTCGGCCTCCTGGATGACGCGGATGGTCTGCAGGTAGCAGCTCTTGCTGCTCTCGGCCCAGACGGTCAGGCCGTGCTTGCCCATCACCACAAGATCGGCCTTCGGGTTGGCGCGCACGCCCTCGCCGATCCACTTGCTGAGCGTAAAGCCGGGCCGGATGTAGTCGACCCAGACCATCCGCTCGCCCCACAGCTCGCGGCACAGCTCGCGGCCGTTGGCGGCGCAGGCCAGGCTGATCACCGCGTCGGGGTGGGTGTGGTCGACGTGCGGCGCGCGCAGGAAGGCGTGCAGCAGCGTCTCGATCGACTGGCGCGGCCGGTCGAGCGCGTGGGTGGTGTGCGAGAGATAGGCGATCATCTCCTCGTCGGTCATCGCGTCGCGCTGCATGAGCGGCACGACGTCGTCCAGTCGCAGTCCGGCGAAGCCGCGCTCGGAGATCGTGGCGACGTCGCTGCCCGAGCCTTTGACCCACAGGACGTCGACTAGCTGGCCGCGGAAGTCGGTCTCGGCCAGTTTGGCGCTGGTGTTGCCGCCGTAGATGTTGACGACCGTGCGGTCCTGGCCGAGCAGGCGGCTGCGATACACCAGCCCGTCGAGCTCCGGCTGCCTGCGCGCGTCGTCGTCATTCCAGAGATTCTGAGGCATGATCGGCGTGTCCTTTTGCGTCAATCGATCGCGCGCATCGCTAGTCGGCGCACCGGATCTGCAGCCCCGCCTCGGCAAAGCGTGCCAGCGCGCCCGGGTCGGCCGGGCCGGCGGTGATCAGCATCCGCAGCCGCTCGAACGAGCAGAACGAGGTGAGCGACGTCTGGTCAAGCTTGCTGGCGTCGAGCAGCGCGATCACCTGCCCGACGCGCCGGGCCATCGCGCTCTTGAGCTGGGCCTCGGGAATATGGCGCTCGCTCAGGCCCTGCTCCAGGCTCAGCCCGCGCGCCGAGAAGAACCCCTTGCTGGCGTACAGCTTGCCGAGCATCTCCTCGCCGAGCATGCCGACCAGCGAGGAGTTGCGGCCGCGCAGCACCCCGCCGATCAGGATCGTGGTGATCTGCTCGGACACGGCCAGCTCGCTCGCGAGGTTGAGGCCGTTGGTGATCACGGTCAGCTCGGCGCGCTGCTTCAGGTACGGCGCCAAGTAGAACGCAGTGCTGCTGGCGTCGAGCATGACGCTGTCGCCGTCGGCGATCAGGCTGGCGGCGGCGGCGGCGATGCGCTGCTTCTCCTCGCGGTGCTGCTTGAGCCGCGCGGCGAATCTCGGCTCGTGCCGCAGCCCGGCCGGCAGCACCGCGCCGCCCCAGACCCGCTGCGCCAGCCCCTCCTGCTCTAGCGCGTCCAGGTCGGCCCGCACCGTGACCTCGGAGACGCCGAGCTGCGCGCTGGTCTCGCGCACGTTGATGCGCCGATCGCGGCGCAAGGCGTCGATCAGCGCCCGCCGGCGCTCGTCGGTCGAGAGCGCCGGCGCGGCGTCGGGCGTCGTCAGATCAGAGCAGCGGTCAATAGCCATAGCACGTCTTTGAGCCTGCCATTATGCGTCGTCTCGCCGTCGCCCCAGCCGATGCACTGCGAAGGATCGGACAGAATCGCCGTCAGCCCGACCGAGCGCGGCTGAGTCGTTCGACAGTTAAGAAAGTGTGAAGCGTGTGGATGCTGCGATTATAGCCGCCCTTTCGATTTTGCTTGTGAATCGGGCTGGAATGAAAAGGCGCTACGGGGCAGGGCTGCCGAACCACCAAGACACCAAGACACCAAGAGGCGGAAGGTTCTGCCCCCTGGTCCTGGCGCTTTGGTGGTCTGCCGCATTGCATAGGCATGCGCACCGCCCAATCTGCAATCTGCAATTGCATCAGGGCAGGCCGGCGGCCGCAGCCTTGGCGCGCAGGAACGCCACGCCCTCGCGCGCGAGCTGCTCGCCGGTGTAGGGCACCTGCCGCCACATGCAGGTCGCGCCGATCAGGTCGGGGTTGACCGCCGCAAACGACTCAAGCACCAGCGGGCCGCGGTAGTCGGCGGCGGCCAGGCCGGCGAACACGTCGTCCCAGCGCACGTTGCCCTTGCCGACCAGCCCGCGATCGCTCTCGGAGAGGTGGATGTAGCCCAGGCGCTTGCCGGCCAGCACGATCGGGTCGCGGAAGCCCTGCTCCTCGATATTCATGTGGTAGGTGTCGAGGTGCAGCACCACGTTGCTCGCGCGGATCGCGTCCATCAGCGCGAGCGTGTCGGCGGCGGTGTTGAAGAGGTAGGTCTCGTAGCGATTGACCGGCTCGAGGCCCAGGGTGATGCCGCGGTGCGCGGCGTCGACGGCGATCTCGCCCAGCACGTTGGCGCAGGTCTCGCGCTCGGCCGCCGTGGGCGGCTGGCGGGTCAGCGTACCGAGGTTGGCGTAGAGCACGCCGCCCAGGTAGGTTGCGCCGAGCGCGTCGACCTGCTCGAGCGCCTGCTTCAGGAAGTCGAGCGCCTCGCGCGGGTGGGCCGGCATGTGGGCGTGCGGCGGCAGCACCAGCGAGAACGCGCCCCGCACGCCGTGGTCGGCGAGCTGGCGCTTGGTGAGCGCGGCGTCGAACTCGGCCGGGCGCAGCAGCGGGATCTCCAGGATGTCGATGCCGGCCGCCGCGGCGCCGCGGATCGCCTGCAGCCCGGTCTCCGCGGTCCACTCGCCGACCCACACGAATGCGTGCGATGCAAATGTTGGCATACGTCGCCCTTTCACTTTTCCAAGACCAGCTTGTCCGGCCGCGAAGAGCGCAACGCAGGGCAGATCCCCTAGCTTGCCTCTCTATCCGGGTAGAAGTTGAACTCCACGCTCGACGGCCGCCCGTCTCCGCCAGTCTCGAACGCCGACGGGACGGCGGCCTGCACCCAGCCGCTGGCGCCGTCGGTAGTCTGGATGCGATACCACAGCTGGTACGATAGCGCGCTGGTCGTCCGCGTCTGCTCGGGGCCGGCCCGCACATCGAGCAGCGGGTAGCGCTGGCCCGGCCGGAGCTTCAGCTCGCCCAGCGCCTGTGGCGCCCCCTCGCCGGGCGGGGCCGACCAGAGGGTGATGCTGGCCGAGACCGGGCGCGTCGCCACGACGATCGCGCCGGCCGACCCTGGCGCGAGCATGCGGCGGTTGATTGCGTGGGTCGGGTTGCGCCAGCCGAGCGCGCCGGGTAGGTCGGGCGCGTCGATCGGCCAGTAGCCGGGGCCAGGCGGGCAGTTCACGCTACAGCGGAACGGGTAGCGCGGCCGGGCGCCGTTGACCGCGCCGGCGGTCATGAACGTGCGCATCTCGAAGTGCAGGTGGTTGGGTGTCTTGTCGCCGCGCCGCAGCACCGTGCCGATCAGGTCGCCGCGCGCGACCTGCTGGCCGGCCTTCACGTCGAGCCGCGGGTCGAGGTGGCCGTACATCGAGTAGAGGTCGCCAGCGTGCCGGACGATCACGACCCGGCCGGGGTAGTTCGCGCCGGCGTAGATCACCTGGCCGGCGGCGACGGCGTAGACCCGCGCGCCGGCCGTGTCGCCCGCCTGCGCGTACCAGTCCTCGCCGGTGTGCCAGTAGCCGGGGTTGTACCAGGTGTTCTCGGTCGCGAACCCGTGCCGGATAAAGAATCCGTCACCGAGCGGGCGGCCGGGGATACCGATTGGGTAGCTGAACGCAAACGTGGAGGCGGCGGAGGGACCGGAAGCGGTGGAAGGCGCCGTAGCCTCGGTGGTGGGCGCTGGCTCGGGTGCTGCGGTTGGCCGCGGCGTCGCGGCTGGCGCGCTCGTGGGCGCGATCGCCGCGACGGCGGGCGCGGCGATGGGCGACGCTGTCGTCGGTGCAGCAGTCGCCGCTGGCGCGGGGCTTGGCGTCGGCACGGCGGTGGTCGCGGCGCAGGCGGCCAGGGTCAGCACGACGAATAGAATCGCGATACGTCTCATCGCTTCAGCTTCTATAATCGTTCAGAAAAAGAATCTGACAGCGGAGGGGCTTGGGGAGGGCCGCAGGCCCTCCAAGCCCCTGCGCTCCAAATATTCATCTGAAGGACTATAGCATTGCGGCGGGTCTGGCTGGAGATTGGGCAAGAGTCGCGCCATCGGCACCGTTCAATGGCTCTGAGCAAGAAAGCGACCAACAGCGCGTGATCGCTTTGCAATGCGTCAACGCTGCTGACGACCGGCTACTGGCTCCTGACGACTGCTCTATGCAATGTCCCCGCCCTGTGCTATACTGCGGCCATCCCAATACCCGTTCCAGACATCTTGTGGACGCCGGAGTTGGCGGCCGGACGCTTTTTGATCATCGTTCCGCCGGCAATTGGACATCCAAAAGACGAACCTGCGTCGTTCACTTTCTAGACCATCCGCCGTACGATCGAGTGTGAGCAGGTTTCGTGAGCAGAGAGGGGCTTGGGGAGGGCCGCCATCCCCAGAACCCCTCCCTCCACAGTTTCTCATCGTGCGTGCGAAGATACGTCGAACTGCAAGGGGGGAGCGTGATGATCGAGGAACGAGTTAACCAGGTTATCAAAGGCTACGAGCTGCGCGAGCCGATCGGCGAGGGCGGCTACGGCGTGGTCTACCGCGCCTACCAGGCGCTGGTCGGTCGCGACGTCGCAGTGAAGATCATCCTGCCGCAGTATGCCAACCACCCCGACTTCATCCGCCGCTTCGAGGCCGAGGCGCAGCTGGTCGCGCGGCTGGAGCACCCCTACATTGTCCCGCTGTACGACTACTGGCGCGAGCCCGACGGCGCGTTCCTGGTGATGCGCTGGCTGCGCGGCGGCAGCCTGTACGATTTGCTCACCAACGGCCCGCTCTCGACCGCGACGATCGATCGGCTGCTCGACCAGGTCGGCGGCGCGCTGGCGACGGCGCACCGGCGCGGCGTGGTCCACCGCGATCTCAAGCCGGCCAACATTCTGCTGGACGAGGACGGCAACGCCTACCTGGCCGACTTCGGGATCGCCAAGGATCTGGGCAAGAAGATCTCGCCCTACCAGACCGACCAGACCAGCGTGGTCGGGTCGCCGGCCTACATTTCGCCCGAGCAGGTCAAGGCCGAGCCGATCACGCCGCAGACCGACATCTACAGCCTGGGCGTGATGCTGTACGAGATCCTGACCGGCGAGCTGCCGTTCCAGGCGCCGACGCCGATCGCACTGATGTTCAAGCACATCAACGAGCAGGTGCCGGCGCTGCGCGGCCATCGTCCCGATCTCTCCGAAGCGGTGAACGCGGTGATCCAGAAGGCCACCGCCAAGAATCCGGCCGACCGCTACCCCGACGTGCTGACGATGGTGAACGATCTGCGGCAGGGGCTCGCGCGCCGCCCGGCGATCACCACACGCCTGCCGGAGCTGCCGCAGGCGCCCGGCCGGCCGGAGAACGGCGGCCGCACGACCGGCGGCTCCACGACGCGCTCGTCGTACGAGACCGGCCTGATCTACCTGCCGACCCAGGTTGTCGAGGTCGAGACGCCGATCGAGAATCCGTACAAGGGCCTGCGTCCGTTTCAGGAGGCCGACGCGTCCGACTTCTTCGGCCGCGAGGCGCTGACCCAGCTGCTGCTCGCGCGTATGCAGGAGCCCGGCGAGTTTGCGCGCTTCCTGGCGGTGGTCGGGCCGAGCGGCAGCGGCAAGTCCTCGGTGGTCCGCGCGGGGCTGGTGCCGGCGATCCGGAGCGGCGGGCTGCCCGGCTCCGAGAACTGGTTCGTGCTGGAGCTGTACCCCGGCGTGCGCCCGATCGAGGAGCTGGCTCGCTCGCTGCTCAGCATCGCGGTCGACCCGCCCAACAACCTGGTCGCCCCGCTGATGCTCGACGACGAGGGGCTGCTGCGCGTGGTCGACCAGGTCGTGCCTGGCGCCGACGAGACCGAGGTCGTGCTGGTGATCGACCAGTTCGAGGAGCTGTTCACGCTGGTCGAGGACGAGGCGGCGCGCAACCACTTTCTCAACACGCTGATCAAGGCCGTCACCGATCCGTACAGCCGCGTGCGCGTGATTGTGACGCTGCGGGCCGACTTCTATGACCGGCCGCTGCTCTACTCCGGCTTCAGCGAGCTGATGCGCCAGCGCACCGAGGTGGTGGTGCCGCTGCGGGCCGAGGAGCTGAAGTCGGCGATCGTCAGCCCGGCCGAGCGCAACGGCCTGCGGGTGGACCCCGAGCTGGTCGAGGCGATTCTCGGCGACGTCGGCGAGCAGCCTGGCGCGCTGCCGCTGCTGCAGTACGCGCTGACCGAGGTGTTCGAGCGGCGCACCGGGCGCACGCTGACGCTGACGCCCTACCACGCCAGCGGCGGGGTGCTTGGCGCGCTGGCGCGCCGCGCCGAGGAGATCTACACGACCCTCAGCCCCGAGCAGCAGGAGGCCGCGCGGCAGATCTTCCTGCGGCTGGTCACGCTCGGCGAGGGCGTCGAGGACACCCGCCGGCGCGTCCGTCGCACCGAGCTTGCCATCGTTAGCTACGGAGAACACAAAGCGCATGGAGAAAATGTACGAAACTCTTCTCTCTCGGTGTCCGCTGTGCCCTCTGTGGCAGAAAAGGCGGCGATGGACTCGGTGATCGACATCTACAGCCAGTACCGCCTGCTGACGCTCGACCGCGACCCGGCCACCCGCGCGCCGACGGTAGAGGTGGCCCACGAGGCGCTGATCCGCACGTGGGGCCGGCTGCGCCAGTGGCTGGACGACAGCCGCGACGATCTGCGGCTGCAGCGGCGCCTGTCGGCGGCGTCGGCCGAGTGGGCGGCCAGTGGCCGGGAGCGCAGCTTCCTGGCCAGCGGGGCGCGGCTGGAGCAGCTCGAGTCCTGGTCCCAAGAGACTCAGCTGGCGCTGAACGCCGAGGAGCAGGCCTACCTGGCGGCCAGCCTGGCCGAACGCGACACGCAGCGAGCCCATGAGGAGGCGCGCAAAGCCCGCGAGGCCGAGCTGGAGCAGCGCACGCGCACCTTCCTGCGCGCGCTGGCGGCCGTGCTGGCCGTGGCGGCGCTGGTAGGGATCGCGCTGTCACTCTTCGCGTTTGGGCAGCGGCAGGTCGCCCTGAGCAACGAGCACGCCGCGGCGACCTCGCAGGCCCTGGCGCAGGAGAATGCCGACGTCGCGGCGGCGGCGCAGGTGCGGGCCGAGAACGAGGCGCAGCGCGCCAATCGGGGCGCGGCCGAGGCGCAAGATCTGGCGGTTATCAATGGGGCGTGGACCGAGTTCTACAAGGGCAACCTGGATCTGGCGCGCGAGCTGGCTCTTGTTGCCGCCGATAAGCCGAACCCCAGCCTGCGCGCCGAGCGCACCCTGGCCGATGCAGCCTATAGCCCGGGCACGCGCCTGATTCTGCAGGGGCACGACGGGGTCGTGACCAGCGTCGCCTACAGCCCCGACGAGAAGTGGGCGATCTCGAGCGGCCGCGACGACAACCTCCTGATCCTCTGGGATCTCGCCACCGGCACGCCGGTGCGTAAGCTCGAAGGGCACACCGAGGCGGTGCGCCAGGTCGTGTTCATGCCCGACGGCAAGCGGGTCCTCTCGGCCTCGGAAGATGGCACGCTCAAGTTGTGGAACGTCGATACCGGCGCGGTCATCCGCAGCTTCAAAAAGCACGACGGCGAAGTCAAGGGCGTCGCGCTGCGGCCGAACAGCAACCAGTTTCTGTCGGCGGGCGCCGATGCGCGGCTGATGCTGTGGAATCTGGACTGCACGAATGTCGCGCCAGACACGTGCGATCAGCCGGATAAGATTTTTGAGAAGGGCAACGGCGGCCATACCCAGGAAATCAATCAGGTCACGTTCACATCCGACGGCAAAAAGGCGCTCTCGTCCTCGCAGGATACCAGCCTGATCCTCTGGGATGTGGACACCGCCACGCCCCTGAAGCGCTTCGAACTGCCCGCGAATGGGTATGAGATGCGGGGGGTGGCGATCCTGCCCGGCGACCAGCTGGCGCTGAGCAGCGGCGAGAGTCCGGACCTGCTGCTGTGGGATCTGAACACCGGCCAGGTGGTGCAGACGTTCAAGGGGCACACCCAGTCGGTCTACGATGTGGCAGTCAGCTCGGATGGCAAATGGGCGCTCTCCGGCGCGGTTGATAACACCGTCATTCTGTGGGATATCGCCAAAGGCCGGCCGATCCAGATCCTGAAAGGGCATGGCAACTACATCCGCGAGGTCACGTTCAGTAAAGATGGCCGCCACGCCCTGTCGGCCTCGGCCGATGGCACGATCCGGCTGTGGGACCTGGTCAATGGCGCCGAGCAGCAGCGACTTGCTGCGCAGGCTCAGGCGCTGGGCGTGACCTTCAGCCCCGACGGGCGCTACATCCTGAGCGGTAGCCGGGGCGGTCCGTCGAGGCTGTGGGATGCGGCCACAGGCCAGCTCATCCACGATTTTCCGTGGCACGAGCGCGGGTCGCCGGCGGTCGCCTTCAGTCCCGATGGCCAGTATATCCTGACCGGCGGGGATAAGCACGACGGCAGCGTGGTGTTGGCGATGGTGGAAACCGGCGAATTCGTCCGCAACTTTACGCCGCGGCCGTGGGGCGTGAACATGGCGGCCTTCACCCCCGATGGAAAGCACGCGCTGACCGGCTTGATCGTGCCGTCCGCGGTGGAAGCCAAGGCAGATAATATCGACCCTGCCTGGCAGACGATCGGCATGATTCTGTGGGATGTCGAGACAGGCACACCAGTGCAGAAGTTTCCGGATCTGAAACAGAGCGTGAACGATCTGGCGATTACCCCGGATGGCACGCAGGTGCTCGTCGCGGTGGGGAGCAACCTCATGCTCTGGGATCTCAACAGCGGGACGCTGCTGAAGACCTTGAAGGGCCATAAGGCGACCATCAACCAGCTGGCGCTCAGTGTGGACGGCCGAACCGCGATCTCGGGCGCGGCCGACAGGACGTTCATCGTGTGGGATGTTGCTGCGGGTACGCCTGTGTTCACATCCGAGCCGCAGTCCGCGGCGGTGACGGCGGTCGCGCTCAGCCGGGATGGGCGATATGCCGCAGTGTCCAGCGAAGGCGCAATCTTCGTCTGGGATCTGCAGACGAAGCAAGTCCTCCGCGATTTCCTGGGGCATACCAATGTCGTGCGAGAGCTGGCTTTCAGCGCCGACGGCCGCACGCTGCTCTCGGGGTCGGAGGATCGCACGGTTCGCCTGTGGCGGCTGGAGACGCTGCCCGAAATGATCGCCTGGGCGAAGGCAAACCGCTACTCGCTCGAGCTGACGTGCGACCAGGAGCAGCTCTACAAGCTGGAGCTGAAGCACTGCTCGTAGGCAGGCGCTGCTAAAACTTCCACTTTGAAGTATGAGGTGTGAGGCGTGGAGCGTGAACATAGCGAAGTTCACGCTTCACGTCTCACGTTTTATAAGGGACTCGCGGTTATTAAATCATCCCAGGCATCGTAGTGCGTAGTGCGTATCATGCACCCCTACGTACTACGCACTACGGATGGGATGCCGTTTTCTTTGCACGTCCCTAATTCATCCTCGCTCGCCGGAGAGCTCACTTCAACTCCGGGATCTCCACCGGGTCCTCACGCGGCTCGCAGACGCCGCAGAACAGCGCGCGCGCCGTGACGATCGCCTTCTGGTTGTTCTTGGAGTCGCGGTAGAGCGCCACGATGTGCGGCATCTCGCGGGCGTGCTCCTTGCAGATCGCCCGCCCGCAGAAGATACAGGCCCCGTGCGCGGGCCGGTCGCAGTGCCAGCAGTTCATTCGCTTACCCCTATCGGGCACTTGGTCCGTGCTGACATTCTATCAGAGTTTCGACACAGTCTTTTGGGGGTGGG
>WNGB01004147.1_pt1 | contig 22376 bp, 17 predicted proteins | sample 5400681 | NCBI WGS metagenome assembly WNGB01 (sample SAMN13153367, study PRJNA577476) | soil metagenome | isolation source: 115 cm soil or saprolite under grassland replicate 2 | place: USA:California | collected 2016-06-15
GAGAACTATGCGTGTAAGCTGCCATGTTCCGATCCCGCAACATTATCGGAGTTATTACGATCCTGATTTGGCTTGCCATTGGCGGCGCTACCTTAACTTTGCAAAACTACAGTAAGAAGTGAGCGAGCGATCCTCTACTCCCTATTGGCTCATACTACCCATAGGAGAAAAATCACCTTGATACTGATCGAATCGAATAACGACATGCACCGCGCCGCAAAACGTTTACCGCCTGTACCATTTGCCGCCCGCCGCTCCAAAGAGATACCGGTATATATGCCGCGAGTTTGTATCTAGGTGAACGTTTTCAGATACTCTTGTTCAAGATAGTCACGCAGTTCATCTATCTTGGCACGCAAAATGGATACCATGTCAAAACATTCACGGGGTGAATCCCTCATCATATTTAATGCCCTTAGTTTCTCAAATCTCATAATAATATCATTACCTCTAGCATAGGTATTTTTGGGAAGCATTACAACTAAATGTGGAGGTGGGTCCATTTTAGCAAGAGATGATACGAGATCTGGGTACTCACGGCGAAAATGATTTTCATCAACTGCACTTGACTGAAATGCAGATGTTAGGCTTTCGACTCGAATTAAAGCTGACGTTATTGGGACCATCCAATCAAGGGCACGCCCGATTGCCTCTCTTTGTTGCTCTTGCAATTTACTCATTCTTTCACGTTTCCATTTGCGATTTTCAGTGGTACTTGTGGTTATGTAAGTAATAAATCCTCCTATTAACGTGCCTATCAAGGGGAAAACAACATCAAGGATTGATTTTGAGATAAGTAATGGGCCAATCTGAACAGTATCAGGGGGCATGGCGAACCTCCATGTAGCACGGTTGATAGTATATACGCGGGAATCGCCCATATGTTTCAACCAACGGCAAGCGGATTATAGCACAGCCGGTGTTACAGGAACAGACTTTAAGGCGGCCCCCGTTCATCCATCCCGATGGTTCAGCCCTCTACGTATTTCGTCGCCGGGCCGCTCAGTCGAAGCGGTCGAGAGCTACCTGCGTTTCACGGTCAGCGGTGTGACCAGTTCGATCCAACACGCAGCCCTGCGGCTGTACGCCACCACCAATGGCACGACCAACGGTCCAGCGATCTATGCCGGCGACCCGAACTGGACCGAGACGGGCATCACCTGGAACACCCGCCCGGCGCTGACCAGCGGCGCGCTCGACAACAAAGGCGCGATCGCCACCAGCAGCTGGGTCGAGTATGATGTCACATCGCTCGTCACTGGCAACGGTACCTATAGCCTGGCGCTGATCGCCGACAGCGACGACGGGGTGACCTTCTCCTCGCGTGAGGGCAGCGACCCGCCCCAGCTGGTGCTGACCCTGGCCGGCAGCGGCACCGCTACTCCGACCAACACGCCGACTGCCACCGTCACCCCGACCGCGACACCGGTGGGCGGCACGCTGCTCAAGACGATCACGTTCGAGAATGGCAGCCTGACCCACGCCACCAGCGGCTCCGATAGTATCATCGGCACGGTAAGTGTGGAGACCAGCACGCCACTCAGAGGCAGTTGGGCGAGCCTATTAATCTTCTCTGCAGCTCAAATCAGCAACTGAAGTGCGCTCGCACTGCCGGAGCGTTTCAAACAGATTGTCTCCAGCAGTGCCTGGGGGATCGGTGTATAATGCGAACAGAATCTTTCGTGGAGGAAGAACCTATGCAAGCCTATCGTGTCGAAACATATGTCCAACACGACGGTCAACTGACCCTCCGTAACCTCCCGCTCCATGCGGGTGAGGCCGTCGAGGTTATTATTCTCGTGCGTACACCCCATGGCACCGCATCCAATCCATATCCCTTGCGTGGGACCACTATTACATACCAGAATCCCACTGAACCAGTCGCGACTGATGCCTGGGAAGCGACTCAATGATTGTGCTCGATACGCATATTTGGGTATGGTGGGTCCATGGTGACTCTCAGCTGCCGACATCCTACCACGACTATATCCAAGCGCGGGAAACGCAGGGACTCGGTATCAGCGCGATCTCGTGCTGGGAAGTCGCGAAACTGGTTGAATATGGTCGCTTGACTCTCCCCGTGCCGGTCGTCGATTGGCTTGATCAAGCCCTCGCCTATCCGGGCGTCCAGTTACTCGAACTGACACCCTCGATTGCGGTGGAGTCGACCCAATTGCCCGATACGTTTCATCGCGACCCGGCCGATCAGATGATCGTCGCGACGGCACGGGTGCATACATGTCCGCTTGTGACGCTCGATCGACGGATTCGCGCGTATCCACATGTGCAGATCGCACCGTGAAGCCATAAGCCGCAGGCTTGCCCAACCCTCGCGTGCAGCCGACCGCCTTGCCGGTGCGCTCAAGATTGGGCGTTTTTAACAAATGCCTTCACGACTTATCGGTACAATAACTTCCGAAACACCAGGCAATAGCTGTGGTCGTAGCCATAGCCGTAGTGGTCCCAGCCAATCACCGTCTCGCCCTCGAACTCCAGCACATTCGACACGGCGCGCGCCACGTCCCACGCTAGCGTCGTGATGCCGCTCGGTCCTTTCAAGTTCGATACCTCCAGCACCGCCCGCGCACCCGGCTTCAGCTTCTGCCGCACCTGCGCGTAGATCTGTTCGATCTCGCGCAGGTAGGCGGCGTAGCCATCGCCGGTGGCGGTGTAGTTGCTGAACGGGTCCTCGGCGTCGTCGCGGCCCATGTATGGCGGCGAGGTGATCGAGAAGTCGATCGGCGGAATGGCGTAGCTCAGCAGTTCGCGCGTGTCGCCGTGGATCAGGTTGCCCGCGCGCTGGATCTGCGAGCGAATGTACTTTGCGCGCCGCGCGTCGAACTCGACGCCATACGCCACGCGATCCATCGCCTCGGCGACGATCAGCGTGGTGCCGTAGCCGGCGAACGGATCGAGCACGCTGTCGCCCGGCCGGGTAAACTGCCGCAGAAATGTCGCGACCAGCTCTTCCGGGTAGCGCAGGTCGTCGTGTTGGAACTCGGCGGGTAGCTTGCGGGACTGCTGATTTTTCAGTCGTAGAAATGTGCGCATAATTTGTTTTGAATCCGATATTGCACTCACAGGATCTCATCGGCCACAGCGATCTATATATATTGAGGATGGAAGATCGAAGATAGCGTTCATCACAAGATGCTGCTATCCTCGATCTTCCATCCTCAATCCTCTGTGGTCTCTGTGAACTCTGTGGCTTAGTCTACGGCAAGCTCAGCGTCGTCACCAGCAGCGCGTCGGGGCCGTCGAGATCGGCCGGCGCCGCGGGCCCGCGGCGCAGTGGCAGCCGACCGCCGTCGGGGGTGTACACGCCCATGACCACGCGGTATTGCCCGGCCGGCAGATCGGCGGGTAGTTGCAGCGGAAACGGCGGGTCGAACTGCTGGCCGGCCTGCCAGGATGGGAACATGCCCTGGTCGATCAGTGCGTCGAGCTGCGCCACGCGCCGGCCGTCGGACGCCAGCACATGGAAGAAGCAGAATCGTCCGCCCGGCTGATCGCTCTGCACATCCCACGAGGGCGTGATCGTCAGCGTGCCGCCCGCGCGCTGCTGGCTGAAACCGCGCAGGTGCAGCCCGTCGCCGAATTGTGCGTCGAGCGGCACATCGAATGGGCGCGGCAGCTGGTAGATGCTGGCGTACTCGATACCATACATCCACAATCTGTAGAGCGGCGGCACCTGGCGGACGTAGGCCTCGGCGACGGCCGACTCCTTGCGCTGAATGCTGCGCGAATAGAGCACGGCATAACTCGACGGCTGGGTCATCAGCCGCACGCGCAGATCGAGCACGCCGGGCGACGCCGGCACGAACGGCATGAGCGTGGGCGGGATCCACGACAGCACCGGGCCGCGCTTGAGATCGGGTCGGGTGCGCAGCCACGCGCCAATCTGATCCATGCCCTCGCCCCAGCCAACCAAGATCGTGCGCTGCGCGGTCGCGCCGCCGCCCAGCAGCGGGTTGTAGTAGGCTAGATAGTAGGGGTGATACCAGGCCAGGTTTGCGATCAGTGCAAGTGTTATGATAGTTCCGAGAATTGCAGATTGCAAATTGTACATTGCAAATTGCTTGCGCCACCGCTTTACAATTTGCAATTTGAAATTTGCAATCTCTACCAGCCCGATCGCCGCCAGGATCTCGATCGCCGGCCAGATCGGCAGCAGGTAGCGGTCGAACTTCTTTGGCTCCATGCTCATCATCAAGCCAAACAGCAGCACGAAGGCAAGCAGTGCCACGATGGTACGTTGCTCGGCTGACGGCGAACCGTCCGAAGTCAGTCGTCCGTTGTCCGTCGTCAATTGTGATTGATTCCCGATGACGGACAACTGACCACTGGCTACGGGCAGCTGACCTGTTGTCGCCCTTCGTCGCAGCAGCGCCAACGGCAGCAGCGCCAGCCCAAGCAGCGTCAGCGGTGTCGTGCGCAAGACCAATACCGCCGGATAGAACAGCCAGCCCGGCGCGTCGACTGCCTGGCCGCGGAAGAAATTGCCGGCCATCTCGGCCTCACCTCCATTGAGGATGATCTCGTTCGCAACATCGCCGATCGCCGTCAGCGGCGCGACCCACAGCGCCGGCCACAGCAACACGACCACCAGCACCGCCACGCCGAGCCAGATCAGGTACAACCGTATTGCAGATTGCAGATTGCAGATTGCAGATTGAGGATGGCGCCAATCTGCAATCAAGAGCAGCCCGGCGAATGGCAGCAGAAATAGCGACGGCGCCTTGGTCAGCAGCGCCAGGCCGGCGCACACGCCCGAACCAAGAACAGAGAACAGAGAACAAAGAACAAAGGAGCGCTGAGGAGCGTTTTGTTCTTTGCACTTTGTTCTTTGTTCTATCGAACCAAGAACAGAGAACAGAGAACAAAGAACAAAGGAGCGCTGAGGAGCGTTTTGTTCTTTGCACTTTGTTCTTTGTTCTATTCCGACCAGCAGCAGCAGCACGCTGAGGGTCATAAACGACGTCAGCAGCGCGTCGAGGTGGAGCAGCCGGCCATGCGCCACCAGGTATGGCGATGTGGCCCACAGCAAACCCGCCAGCAGCGCGACGCTCGGTCGCACCAGCCGGCGCAGCGCCAGGTAGCCAACCGGCACCGCCAGCCCATTGACTACGGCAAGCGGCAGGCGGAGTGATGCGAGATAGACTGCACCAGCGCCAACCCCGCCAAGGTCGCGTACGCCCATGCGCGCGCCCAACCAGCGCCCGATCGTGCCCAGCCACATTGTCGTCACCCCCGGGTGTCCGGTGATATCAGTTGCGGCCCAGTCGTGGGCGCGCAGCGCTTCGGCGAACAAGCGCACGCGCGCGATCCAGTGGTATGGCTCGTCGAGCGTGAAAAAATCGGCCAAACCCAGACAGCGCGGCACAATCGCGATTGCGCCAATGATCAGCACAGCCAGCCAGGCCGGCGGACCTGAGTGCAGCATGTGAACGGTCGGCTCGGTCTGTGGCGGGAATGTGCGCTCAGTGGCAGGAGCTTGCATGTGGCAGGTCGCAGGCGTTAGATCGCAGGCGTCGGGTCGCAGACGGGCGGCCGCCAGCGAGCATAGCGCGCCACCTGAGTGTATCGCCTGGAGCTTGATCGATTATTCAGTAGGCCTATCATACAATGCGGGCCGGCATTCCGCAAATTGGTCGCACTGGATCGTGCTATACTCTGCGATGATTCGCCGATTGCACACACATATCCTTTGTAGTTACAGGAGCCGACGAATGACCACCGACAACCTCTGGTACAAAGACGCAATCTTTTATGAGCTGCAGGTCAAATCGTTTTACGACAGCAGCGGCGATGGCATGGGCGATTTTCGTGGGCTGATTGAAAAGCTCGATTATTTACAGGAGCTGGGAATCGACTGCATCTGGGTCACGCCGTTTTACCCCTCGCCGCTCAAGGATGATGGCTACGATATCGCCGATTACTACAACGTTCATCCCGACTATGGCACGACCCAAGATTTCAAGGTATTCGTGAAGGAAGCGCACCGCCGCCACATGAAGGTCATGACCGATCTGGTGCTCAATCACACCTCCGACCAGCATCCCTGGTTCCAGGAGTCGCGCAGCGACCCGAAATCGCCGCGCCGCAATTACTATGTTTGGAGCGATACCGACCAGCGTTACCAAGACGCGCGCATCATTTTCACCGATACTGAGCGCTCGAACTGGACCTGGGACCCGGTGGCCAAGCAATACTTCTGGCATCGTTTCTTCAGCCACCAGCCGGATCTGAATTTCGGTAACCCGCGTGTGCGGCGCTCGATGTTCAAGGTGCTGCGCCACTGGCTGGAGATGGGCGTCGATGGCTTTCGCGCCGATGCCGTGCCGTATCTGTTCGAGCGCGATGGCACCAACTGCGAGAACCTGCCCGAGACGCATGCCTACCTCAAAGAGGTGCGCCGTGAGCTCGACCGCAGCTTCCCCGGCCGCATCCTGCTGGCCGAGGCCAACCAGTGGCCCGCTGACGTGCGGCCGTATTTCGGCGACGGCGATGAGTTTCATATGGCGTTCAATTTCCCGGTGATGCCGCGCATCTACATGGCGTTGCGCCGCGAGGACCGCACCCCGATCGTCGATATCATCGCGCAACTGCCCGAGATCCCCGATCCATGCCAGTGGTGCCTGTTCCTGCGTAACCACGACGAGCTGACGCTCGAGATGGTGACCGATGAAGAGCGCGACTATATGTACACCGAGTACGCCAAAGATCCGCGCATGAAGATCAATCTCGGCATCCGCCGCCGCCTTGCGCCGCTGGTCGATAATGGTCGCCGCCGGATGGAACTGCTCAACGGCCTGCTGTTTACATTGCCCGGCAGCCCGATCATCTACTATGGCGACGAGATCGGCATGGGCGACAATTTCTATCTCGGTGATCGCAACGGAGTCCGCACGCCAATGCAGTGGAGTGGCGACCGCAATGCCGGCTTTTCGCGCGCCGACGCTGCCCGGCTGTATAGCCCGGTGATTGCCGACCCGGTGTATGGCTACCAGGCGATCAATGTCGAGGCGCAACTGCGCAATCCCTCGTCGCTGCTGAACTGGATGAAGCGGTTGATCCGCCTGCGCAAGAACTATCCGGTGTTTGGTCGCGGCGCGATCGAGTTCTTCCACCCGACCAATAACAAGGTGCTGGTCTATGTGCGCAAAGACGAGCGCCAGACCGTGTTGGTGGTCAACAATCTGTCGCGCTTCGTCCAGCCGGCCGAGCTCGATCTACACCAATACACGGGCTGGACGCCGGTGGAAATTTTCGGCGAGACGCGCTTCCCGGCGATTGGTGAGCTGCCCTATTTTCTGACCCTCGCACCACATGGGTTCTACTGGTTTCGCCTGGAACCACCGATGCAGAGCTAGTGCGCTTTCAGCGCGGGTGCTAGGTCATAGGCAATCGGTTATATGTGAAGATAGAAGATAGAAGATCGAAAATCGCGATGCAGCGCACTACAATGTGGTAGCTCTATCTTCTATCCTCTGTCCTCCATCTTCAAAAACTGGCCGAGTATTTTCATCATCGTGCGCTAGCATCAGATACTGAACCAAGGAGCCCACGCCATGGCATCTCCCCCCTGGATCGCACCAGAACCGCCGCCGCCAGCGCAAACACAACCCGGCTGTCTGAGCTACCTGCTCTTTGGGATCGCTGCGGCCTGGATCGCGGCGGTGACGCTCGTGATGCAGTATGGCGCCTGGTTCTATAGCCAGATCCAATTGATCGACGGTGTGCCTGTGCCGGGTTGGTTCTGGGTCGTTATCGCGCTGGTGCAGGCGCTGTTCACCGGCGCGCCGGCGCTGGCGCTGGCCGCGTTTGGCGGCGCGCCGCGCTTGCGTGCTGCCGCGCGCGCATGGTTCTGGGCGGTGGCCTTTGGGCTGCTGCTCAGCCTGGCGCGGCTCTGCCCGGTGACATGGACGCAGCCGGCGGCAGTCGTGCAAATTGTGTTAAGCCTGCTGGCAACCTTCTTCATTTCGAAATTGAGCGTTGAGCATAGAGAATTGAGAAACGATCAATCGACGAAACAATTCTCCATTCTCCATTCTCCATTCTCCATTCTTAGCTTCGCACTGGGGATGCTGATTATCCTGCCGTGGCTGCGCAATGGCGCGCTTGGCTCGCCGACCGATACGCTGCTCAATCTGCTGGCCGCGCTGAGCCTGGGATTGTTTGCCGGCGCGCTGCTCGATCGCCTGCTGCTTGCGCCGCTGCTGGCGCACCCGGCCAGGGCCTGGCACGACATTGGCGCTGGCGGGGTGGCGGCTGGGGTGGCGCTGCTGGTGTTGGGTGCCGGCTTTGGCTTTGGCGGCAGCCAGATTCTGCTGATGATCATGTTGTTATCGCTTGGCGGCGCGGCGCTGGCGATTGGCCGCTGGGCGCGTGTGGCCGGGCCGGGCCAGGCCTGGCTGCCAATCGCCGGATTGGTCGCGGTAGTTGTCGCTGGGCCGCTGTTGCTGCTCGACCCCGACGAGTTTTTCCTCGGTGTCGGCGAGCTCGAAGTCGGGCTGGCGCAGCGGACGGCGTTCACGAGCTTTTTGATTGCCCTACTTATCGGCCTGGCGCTCTGGGCGTTGGCGGCGCGGCTCACTCACGCGCCGCGCCGTGGCCTGGCGGTGGGCGCATTTGCCGCTGCCTGGCTGATTGGTGCCCTGGTCTATTTCTTCGCCGGCCAGCCCGGTTTCTATGGCGAGCAACTATTCATCGTCATGCGCGAGCAGGCCGATCTGGGCGGCGCCGCACAAATATCCGATCGTACCGAGCGCTTGCGGTTTGTCTACACCACGCTGACCCAGCACGCCGATCGCACTCAGTCGCACCTGCGCGCGACACTCGATCGGTTGGGCGTTGAGTATCATTCCTACTATCTGGTCAATGGCATCGAAGTAAAGGCTGGACCGCTGCTGCGCGCGTACCTGGCCGCCCAACCGGAAGTCGACCGCATCCTCGATAGCCCGCATCTGCGCCCGCTGCCGGTGCCGATCGAGCCCGCGCCCGGCGACCAGGCGCCGCCTGACGGGCCACAGTGGAACGTGATTGCGATCGGCGCCGACCGCGTGTGGGATGAGCTGGGTGCGACCGGCCAGGGCATTGTGATTGGCGAGTCCGACAGCGGCGTGCAGGGCGATCACCCGGCGCTGCGCGACGCCTACCGCGGGCGCGGCGGGCACGACGATTACAACTGGCTCGATCCGTGGTTCGGCACGCATGTGCCGACCGATGTTGGCGGCCATGGCACCCATACCACCGGCACAATCCTCGGGCGCGGCGGCATCGGCGTGGCGCCGGGCGCGCAGTGGATCGGCTGCGTGAACCTGGGGCGCAATCTTGCCAACCCGCCCTATTACCTTAATTGCATGCAGTTCATGCTCGCACCCTATCCGCAGTCCGGCGATCCTTTCAAGGACGGCGACCCGGCGCGCGCGGCGCATGTGCTGAACAACTCGTGGGGCTGTCCACCGCTTGAAGGCTGCGATGCCGAGGTGCTGAACCCGGCGGTGCAGGCGTTGCGCGCGGCCGGCATCTTTGTGGTCGCCAGCGCTGGCAACGAAGGGCCGCGTTGCGAAAGCGTCAGCGACCCGATCGCGATCTACGATGCGGCGTTCAGCGTCGGCGCGATCGATCGATCGGGTGATCTGGCCAGCTTCAGCAGCCGTGGGCCGGTCGCTGTCGATGGCAGCGATCGAATCAAGCCCGATATCGTCGCGCCGGGTGTCGATGTGCTCTCGGCGCTGCCGGGCAGTACGTATGGTGAAAATAGCGGCACGTCGATGGCTGGGCCGCACGTTGCAGGCGTGGTCGCACTCATGTGGTCGGCACAACCCAAGCTGATCGGCAATATCGACCGCACCGAGCAGCTGCTCGCCGAAACCGCGCGCCCGTATGAAGGCGCGCGGTCCGACTGTTCTGATGCCGGCGTGCCCAACGATGCCACCGGCTATGGCGTTGTCGATGCGTTTGCCGCCGTGAAAGCGGCCCTGGCCGAGCCGTGACGTTCGCGCTTTCGGCGCGGGTGATAGGCAATAGGCCATAGGCGATTGGATTCCGATCATCAATTGCCTCTAGCCTATCGCCTATTGCTCATCCTTGGAAATCCGTAACCGTGCGCGGCAACCCCCCACCCGCAGCGCGGAGCCGCGCGCCCAGCTAGAGGATGCGCACGCGGCGGGTGATCTGGCCGTTGCTCTCCCAGTAGGTTAGCTTGTTCGCGATCACCGGGTCGTCCGGGGCTGGCTGAGCGCGCCCACTCTTGTCGAAGGCTCGCGAGGTAACGGTGTGCTCCCCGGCGGTCGGCTGCCCCCAGTCCAGACCCCAGCGCCGCCACGCGAAGCCGCCTCGCGGGTCCGCGTCGACGATATACGCCGGCAGCCACGGCCCGCCGTCGATCCGCACCTCGACCCACCCGATCGGGGCGCCCCAGGCGACCCCCTCGATCCGGTACTGGGCTCCCCGCACCACCCGCGCCGGGGCTGACTTGAGGAGGGTTCGCCCCACCGAGGTGAATCGCGTCACATTCCGGCCGCCGTGCTGCACAGTCCGCTGGGTCACGTAGTCGCGCCCCATGAAGCGTCCCTCATAGCGAGCGTTCAGCAACTCGATACGCACCAGCCACTTGACGTTCGCCACCCCGTACCAGCCCGGGGCGATCAGCCGTACCGGGAAGCCGTGGGCCGGGTGGAGCGGCGCCCCGTTCATTTCGTAGCACAGGAGGATGTTCGGGTCCAGGGCGTCCGCTAGCGACATGCTGCGCGCGAACTGCTCGGTGACGGTCTGGTCGCGCACCTGCACCGGGCCGGCGTCGGCGCCCCAGAAGACCACCTCTGTGGCCTTGGGCTGCCACCCCGCCTCTCGCAGCAGCGGGGCGAGCGGGGTGCCCGCCCAGACGGCGGTACCGATGCCTCCAGTGAAGAAGGGAAAGCCGTGGTTGCCCGAACACTCCAGCGTGAAGGTGACCTGCTGGCGTGGGCGCGCCCGCAGCTCGGCTAGCGTGAGCGACATGGGCTTGACGACCAGGCCGTCGACTTCCAGCCGCCAGTCCTGCTCGCGGATCACCAGCCACTGCCCGTAGTGCTGGACGGTGAAGAACTTCTCGTTGGGTGTGAGTTGGCTGCCTAGCTCCTCCCAAACCAGCTGCGTGGCGACCTGCTCGGGCGGACCGGGGAATGGCGGCGGCTGGTCGAGCCAGGGGATGACTTCCTCCCCGGCCGCAGGCTCGACCCGCAGCGCTTCCAACGGAAAACCGAGCGCCACCAGCGCGGCCAACCCCGCGCTTCCCTTCAGCATGGCCCTGCGCGAGATCTCGCATTCGTTCATCATTCCCCTCCTTGATTTAGTTAACGTTCACAATTAGGCAGGGAGCTGCACCCTCCATATCCCGTCCTAAGTGTAATCGCATAGAGTCACACGACACCGTTTATGCAGTACAAGAGAATGCACTGCACAGCCGGCGTGTAACTCTTCGGCTAGCGATCAGCCATCAAGCACCAAGGCCATCGATATCGATGATCATGGCCCTGGCAACGCGAAGGCTATGAGCACCCGAATCTTGCGCGGGAGCACTATACGTGACCTTGAACTCACGGCGCCATCCGGTTTCGCCACACGCCGTTTGTGGTGGCTCGTCCGGCACGCAGGGGAGGTCATTGTGAATCACCAGTGCATGTCGTCCATCCAGTGTGAGATGCAGGTCGACTTGCGGCATGATGTCCACGCGCGCCGTCACACCGAAAACAAGTCTGCCGACAACGAGCAGCTCGATACCCATTGCTAGGATGGCCGAGATGATCGCTCCGTGCCCAACGTAGCGGCGATCGGTGTCCATGCTCAGCCTCCGGCCGTAGCGCTGGCCGCGGTTAAGGATGCTGTTGTCTGAAGGATACAGCCCGCTCGCGTTCTGGGTGTTGGGGAGGTTGTGCCCGTCGTCATGAGCCTTCCTTGACCTCAAAGATCTCATCTGCGACCCCACCATGGGCCTCACGATGCACCGCGGCAGCGGCTTCCTTGCTCGGCGCCTCGCACAGACAGAAGACCGTTCCGTCCGCCTCGTTATACCAATATTTGAGGTAGGTCACGCCGTGTTTCCCTTGCACCGCAAGGTCCTTCTGGTGCGCCTCCGTCACCCCGTCCGCCGTCAACCCTTGAACGTTCCGGTGTACATCCATGTAGAGTGGCATCGCTTGTACCTCCCTTTCTGATTGTAGTGAACCTTCGACTAGATACCAAATCCAGCGAGCATGCGGCGTATCTGCATGGCTTGAACCACGTGCCACGTCGGCGGGTTATCTCGGAATGGTGAAGTTCAAGCGTTCGCGGGTCTGCAGATCCTCCAGGGACGCCCGCCAGCTTGACCCGTCAGCACCGCCAACCTGCCAGAGCTGCACGAGGTATGAGCGGTAGTCTGGCAAATCAGAGACCATCGCCAGTTACGGGCTGGACTCGCATCCCGCACAGACACATGTGCCGACCCGGGTCGTGCATGCACCAGCCACGCTGTGACTCAGATTGATGTGAGACGCTCGTAGCCTACCAGCCGAACGTAAAAGAATCGCAAAAATGTTGGACAATCTCCGCTTCCCGCGTATAATGGCTGACATCATTCTAGCCAACACCGCCATAGCTCCTCATCCTGTGAGGCACCATGGCACACCTCATGCTGGCGCTGCTCGGTCCGCTGCAGATCACCCTGGATGGGCGTCTAGTGACCGGGTTCGGCTACGACAAGGTGCGGGCCTTGCTGGCCTACCTGACGGTCGAGGCCGACCGTCCCCACCGCCGGGACGCGCTGGCCGAGCTGCTGTGGCCCGATCAGCCGAATCAGGTGGCCCGCAACAGCCTGCGGCAGGCGCTGGCCACGCTGCGCCAGGCGATCGGCGACCAGGTGGCCGCGGTACCGTTTTTGCACATCACCCGCGAGGCAGTCCAGTTCAATCGGGCCAGCGATCACGACCTGGACGTGGCGAAGTTCACTGCCCTCCTGGCGGCCTGTGAGCGCCACCCACATCGCCATCCCGAGACCTGCACCTCCTGTACACGGCGGTTGCAGGAGGCCGTCGCACTGTACCGTGGTGAATTCCTGGCGCAGTTTTATCTGCCCGACAACGTTCCTTTTGAGGAATGGGCGCTGGTCAAACGGGAGCAATTGCACCGGCTGATCCTGCAGGCGCTCATCCAGCTGGCCGACTACCACGAGCGGCGCGGAGACTATGCGCAGACTCACCGCTACGTCTGCCGCCAACTGGAACTCGATCCGTGGCGCGAGGAAACGCACCGGCAACTGATGCGCTTGCTGATGGGCCGTGGGCAGCGCAGCGCGGCACTAGCCCAGTACGAGCGCTGTCGTCGCATCCTGGCTGAGGAGCTGGGCGTGGAGCCAGCGGCCGAGACGACGGCGCTGTACGAACGCATCCGCGACGCCGAGGGTGATACCTCCACGGCGAGCGAGCTGCTCGCTCATCCATCGGTGCGCCTGCACAACCTTCCCGCGCCTACGACCCCCTTCGTCGGACGGGAACACGAACTTGCGGAGCTTACGGACCTGATCGCCAATCCGGCCTGCCGGCTCCTTACCCTGGTCGGTCTGGGTGGGGTAGGCAAAACCCGGCTAGCCCTCCGAGCCGCGTTGGAGCAGATCGGGGCGTTTACTCACGGGGTCTATTTTGTCTCGCTCGCCTCGCTCAGTTCGGCGGTATTCCTCGTCCCCGCCATTGCCGGGGCACTCAGGTTCACATTTGCCGGCCAGGAAGACCCCAAAGAGCAACTCCTGCGCTACCTATGCGAGAAGGAGCTACTACTGGTGCTGGATAACCTCGAACATCTCCTCGCCGGGGCCGGGCTGCTGACCGACATCTTGCAGCATGCGCCGGGGGTGAGCATCTTGGCTACCTCGCGAGAACGCCTGAACCTGCAGGGGGAATGGGTGGTCGAGGTAGCGGGGCTGCAAGTACCCGAGGCGGACCAGATCGCGGACATCGAGGAGTACAGCGCCGTCGCGCTCTTTCTCCAGAGTGCACGCCGGGTGCAGACGGACTTCGTCCTGTCCGCCGCAGAAACCCCTGCTGTGGCACGCATCTGCCGGCTGGTGACGGGGATGCCGTTGGGCATCGAGCTCGCGGCGGCGTGGCTGCGGGTGCTGTCGTGTACAGAAATTGCGCAGGAGATCACACAGAGCATGGGGTTTCTGATCACCGCACTGCGGGATATGCCAGCGCGTCACCGCAGCCTGTGGGCGGTGTTTGAGCAGTCCTGGAGGCTGCTCACGGATGCGGAGCAGTGCGTGTTCCGCAAGCTGTCGGTCTTTCGGGGCGGTTTTGGGCGCGAGGCGAGTGAGCAGGTCGCTGGGGCAAGCCTGCCGCTCCTGTCCGGGCTCGTCGACAAGTCGCTCCTCCACCGGAACCCGGCGGGACGCTACGAGCTGCACGAGCTTGTCCGGCAATACGCAGGCGAGAAGCTGCAGGAGGCCGGGGAGGAGGGAGTGACGCGGCAGCGCCACGCGGAGTATTATCTGCGACTGGCCGAGGCTACCGAGCCGACGCTAAAAGGCCCGGAGCAAGCCATTTCACTAGCTCGGCTGGAAACCGAGTGCGACAACCTGCGCGCTGTGATCGAGTGGGCACTCAGTGCAGATGTCGCTGATATGGCCGTGCGGCTAGCCGCAGCGCTCAGTCCCTTCTGGGATGTTTGCGGGTATTGGAGCGAGGGCCGGAGATGGTTCGATTCCATCGTGGGAAAAATGAATGGGGTTGTCGCTGCGGCGAATATGGCCACGCTCTATCAACGTGCCGGACTATTGGCGTGGAATCAGGGTGATTACGAACAGGCACGGAGGTTGTCTGAGCAAAGCCTGGTGTTGTACCGAGAGCAGGATGACAGGAGTGGCATCGCCGAGGCGCTCAATACGCTAGCCTGGGTCGAACGCAATCAGGGGCATTACGGAAAGGCTGTGGCACTGTTCGAGGAGAGCCTGTCGCTTTGTTACAGCCTCAACAGCACGTTGGCTAGCGCTGCGGCATTGCACGATCTAGGGTGGGCGGTGCAATCACAGGGGGAAGATGAGCGGGCACGGCTGCTGTTCGAGGAGAGTCTAGCACTGCACCAAAAGATCGGTAATACACGTGGGAGTGCCAGATCGCTCAACGGCATGGGAGACGTAGCTCGCTGCCAGGGCAACTATGTTGATGCTGCGAGGTTTTACACCGAGAGTCTGGCGCTGCACAGGGAATTGGGGAGTAAGTCCGGCATCGCCCTGGCGCTGCACAACCTGGCGTGGGTGGCACAATATCAGGGCGATCCGCAGCTTGCGGAGGAAAGCTTTTTGGAAAGCCTGGCTCTCAGCCGGGAAATTGCAAACAAAGAGGGGATTGCTCTATGCATCGCGGGACTGGCCAGCGTGGCAAAAACACGCGGACAGTTCGTGCCGGCGGTACGCCTAATGGGAGCAGCAGAGGTGCTACGCGAGAGCATTGGTATGGTCCTGGATTCTGCCGAGCGCATGGAATACGCACGCACTATCGACTCCACGCGTGCGATGCTGGGCGAGCATGCCTTCGCCGCCGCTTGGGCCGCGGGCCGCGCGATGACGCTGGAGCAGGCTATCGCGGATGCCCTCGACGGAGGGGCATGAAGTATTCGGCTTCAAGCAACCATTGCGGAACAGACCACGAATCAAACCGATTGGACAGATTCGCACGGATAATTGTTGCTATAGATCCGTGCAAATCCATACTATCCGTCAAATCCGTGGCCCATTTCCGCACGCCTCGTTTGAGATTGCACTAGGGCTTCACCGCCGCCAGCAGCTCGGCGCAGGCGATCGCCCCCTCCCAGCCGTAGCCATGGTCCTCGATGCTCCACCAGGCCGATAGCACCGCCTGCGCCAGCCCCCACCCGCGCACTCGCGCGCGGTCGAGTCCGAGCTCCTCGGCCAGTTGATCCACCCGCCGCGCCGTCACGCGGCCTGGGTTCGGCAGCTCCAGCAGCTGCGGTAGCGGGTTACGCAGCAGCGCGCCCACCTCGTATGCTGGCTCGCCGACGATGCCCTGCGGGTCGATTGCCAGCCAGGGCGCGCGCTCGGCCGAAAGGATGTTGTCGTGGTGCAAGTCGCCGTGTAGCAGCACCGGTGCCGCTTGCGACGCGAGCAGATCTGTGAAGAGCGCCTCGGCCTGCTCGACCAGCGCGCGCGGGAATGGCCCGGTCGTGCCGCCGAAGTGCGCACGCATGCGCTGCATCCCTTCCGCCCAGTCGGCGATGGTTCCATAGAGGGAATCGGCTGGTGGGGCGCCCGCCGGGCCTCGCCACAGCTGGCGCATCACCTCGGCGGCGATCGATGTCGCGCGCTCATCGTCGATCTGCACCAAGGTCGCCAGCGGCACCCCCGGCGTCAGCCGCTCCAGCAAGAACCCGCCCTGCTCGGAATCGGCCTCCAACAATTGGACCATGCCGTGGCCTTCGTAGAGCCATAGGGCCGCGATTTCGATCACCGGTCCGTCGTTGGGGAAGCGGACTTTCAGGACCACCGGCGTGCCGTCGGAGCGGACGGCCGGCGCGACGTAGTTGTACGAGAGCGCATATGGCGGCAGGACCGTCAGCGACCAGCGCCGCTCGTACTCGGCGATCAGCGCCGGCAACTCTTTCAACCAGGCGGCTCCTTCGTCCTCGTAAAGCTCGACGATCGTGCGAGCAAAGTTATCAGGAATGCTGTGCATGGTCTATTCCTTCTTGTTCAGTCGAGGTTCGAGAGGCCAACACCCAGCCGCGCTGCAGCCGGACCAGCGCCCGCCAACCCCGGCGCTCGTAGAAACGGCCGGCCCCCGCCGCTTCATCTTCCACCGCGACTGCCAGGATGATCCGATCACAGTCGCCCAAGCGCAGCCAGGCAGCTGCGTGCTGCACCAGCCAGGTGCCAATGCCGCGATTGCGCCATGGCTCACGTACCTCCAGCTCGGCCAGTTCGGCCCAGCTGCGAAGCGCCGGCAGCGCGCCGCCCTGGGTCAGATCCGATACGCAGTCGCAGTAGCCGACATCCTGCCCGTCGATCGCGGCGATGAAGCGCGTGCCTAACAGGCCCGTGCTTCGCCGGATCGTCATGCCGGCGATCGGCGGGTCGGCTGGCGGCGGGATCTGGTCGAGCCGTCCGCCGTAGATGGCTTCTTCGCGCGCAGCAGCGGGATCGGGCCGGTAGCCAGCGGCCGTCAGTGCCGCGGCGATATGCGGCCAGACATCTGGCACGCCGGAGAATACACCAACCGGAAGGCCACCCTCCCAGCCCCAGACTTTGGAGACGCCCCAGCGAATAAATTGCGCATTTGCGGCGTCGAGCAGCGCGGCCGCCGCAGGGCCTGCATCCGGCCAGGCTAGGAACCAGGCGATTTCGCCGACATTGCGGTATGGCCCATTCACCTCGGCGCCGCTGCCATAGCGTAGCAGGTGGGCCGCCGCGACCACCCGCTGCCGCTCGATTGCGCACAGCGTCACCCGCGCGATGACCCACGGATCGACGACGGACTCGCCAGGGTCGCGCCGCAAGCGGCTGGCAATGAACTGCTCGGGTAGCGCCCACCCTGGCGCTAACGTGCTCAGATGCGCGTTGACCAGCGCCTGCAATTGTGGCAGGTGCGCTGGCCCTATTCTCTCGATTTGAGTCATGTGATATCCCCCTTCCTGATGATTTCAGAGCGAAGCATCAACGATGTCTCGCTGGAAGGGGGCGGGCGGGGAAATAGCTGTACTGGGGGCCAACACCAAATGCACCGCGGCTGATTAAGGGAGGTGCGCCGCAGCGTGTGGAAGACTGACGCGACCGGATCATTTGCGTCAGTTGCTCCGTGGAGGCGGAGGTTTCTATTGTATCAGTGTCAGAAGAACTGGTACATGCTACTCCTTTTACGGTGGCCGCCATAAATATCGCATAATTGGGCGCCAGTGTCAAGGTGCGGGAGCGATACCAGACAGCTGCTGATGCGGTGCCGAAGCATTGTGCCAGTAATTACCATATGTTCTTAACAATCTACTTACTTTCCACTTCCACCAGTTGAAACACTTGTGATATAGTAAGCGCCGAAAGGTTTCTGTGTTCCTCTTTGTTTCATCGCGCGATGCATCTGCATAGCTCTTGCTTGAGCCTTACCGTCGGATCGATGCGCACTCTGGCAGTTGCCTCATTGGAAGGGTTTTTGCCAAGAAATAGCAGCGAGCATGACTGTAGCATTCGACAAACCGCTCACCTGCCCTGTACTCATTGGCCGCACCCGCGAACTTGCGGCCTTGTATTCGCTCATTGATTGCGTCAGGAGCGGCCAGGGGCGCGTTGCCCTGATTCGTGGTGAATCGGGGATCGGGAAATCGCGCCTGGTTGCCAAGGCGAAAAGTTCTGCCCTGGCCCAAGGTTTCCTGCTCCTCCAGGGGGATTGTTTCCAGGCCGATACCTCCTACCCTTACACCCCACTGCTCGGTCTCTTGCGCGCTTTCTTCGCCGCTCACCTCCCAGCGCTGCTTGCAGCTGGCCAGGAACCATTGGTGCGTGAGCTTGTTCGACTGCTTCCTGATCTGGCACTCCTGTTCCCTCAGCTTGTTCCCTTACCCCTCCCGCAAACGCTTGACCCCCAGCAGCAAAAACGTCGCCACTTTACCGTCATGACACAGTTCTTTACCAGTCAAGCAGCTCGCTGGCCTATCCTGCTGATCGTCGAGGATGTGCATTGGTGCGACGAGAGCAGCCTTGAATTGCTGCTGTACCTGGCTCGACAGTGTACAGGTCAGCCGCTCTTGTTCCTGTTCACGTATCGCAGTGAGGAAACCTCGCCACGTTTGAGCCACTGGCTGGCCCAACTTGATCGCGAGCGCCGAGCTTCGGAACTCACGCTGCTACCGCTCTCGCAGACAGAAGTTGCGGCCATGCTGCAGGCGATATTCGCTGCGCCGCATCCTCTCCCTACCGCGCTAGTGGGCACGATCTACACCCTGACTGAGGGAAACCCCTTTTTCGTGGAAGAACTGCTCAAATCGCTCATGGCAACCGGGGAACTTCAGTATGTTGATGGCACGTGGCAGTACAGGTCAGATAAGCCTGATCCTGGTGGTTTCTCTTTCATTCCGCGGAGTGTGCAGGATGCGGTGCAACAACGGGCGGATCGGTTGAGTGCAGCGGCAAAACAGGCGTTGACCGTGGCAGCCGTAGCCGGACGGCGCTTCGACTTTACCTTGCTGCAACAGGTGCTGCACTATGATGAAGACCAACTGCTTGCACTCATGAAGGAGTTGATTGCGGCCCAGCTCGTCGTCGAGGAGTCAGCCGACCAGTTCGCCTTTCGGCATGCACTCATACAACAAGCAATCTACGGTGCGTTGCTGGTACGCGAGCGCAGGTCGTTGCATCGCACGATTGCGGAAGCCTTCGAATCCCTCTACGCTTCCCCATCCCTACGTGAGGCGCATCTGGCGGACTTGGCTTACCATTGCTATGCGGCTGGCGCCTGCGCAAAAGCATTGGAGTATGAGCAACGTGCCGGAGAAAGAGCCCTGGCGCTCTATGCGCCGAGTGCCGCCATTGAGCACTTGACGCATGCGTTGGACGCTGCCGATCAATTGCATGTTACACCGCCAAGTAGGGTGTATCACGCACGCGGGCAAGCCTATGCAACACGCGGTGACTTCGACCGCGCGCGTGCCGATTACGAGCGCGCATTAGAGACTGCCCACGTGGCTTCGGATGGCCCGATGGAATGGCAGAGTATGATGGCCCTCGGCTTTCTGTGGGCCGGGCGCGACTATGCCCAGGCCGGAGTGTGGTTCCGTCGTGCCGGCGACCAGGCTTCGCGCCTTGCTGACCCAACCCTGCGGGCTCGTAGCCTCAATCGCTTAGGAAATTGGCTGGTGAACACCGGACGCATTGAGGAAGGACTGCAAGCACATCAAGAGGCGCTCAGGATTTTTGCGGAACTGCACGACCCACCGGGGATGGCCGAAACGCTTGACCTGCTTGGTATAACGTATGGGATGCGTGGGGACCGCGTCAGAGCGGTAGAACAGCTTGGGCAAGCGATCGCCCTGTTCCGTACCTTGGGTGACACGCAGAGCCTGATCTCGAGCTTGGCCATGCGCGCGCTCCAGTCGATGCCGGGGGCTAGTGAAACCACCGTTTGTCCGCTGCGGATGCGGGATGACTGTGTGCAAGATGCATCGGAGGCTTTGCGCCTGGCGCGTCAGATCGATTCGCTGGCAGGACAAGCCTTCGCCGGGAATGCCCTGGCATATACTCTGATCTCGTTTGGGGAGTTCGGTCCGGCACTTGCCCACGCACACCAGGCCCAGCGCATCGCCACCGAGATTGAACACCAGCAGTGGATGGTCGCTACCTCGTATGTCTTGGGGCGCATCTACGTGCTTCTGCTCGCGTCTGCTCCGGCGATTACCGCATTGGAAGCTGGGTTGTCGCTCGCACGGGAACTTGGCTCGACGTTCTGGATTGCCACCCTTGCGGCGAACCTTGGACGGGCATACATCTTGAACCACGATCTGATGGCGGCCCAAGTCACGCTTCAAGCGGTCATGCCGCGTGAACAGCACCCAGGGAATATGGCAGAGCGCGATATCGCCTTGGCCTGGGGGGAACTCGTGCTGGCACAGGGAGAGCCTGGCATGGCGCTTCAGATTGCAGAGCAGTTGTTAGCCTCGGCACCCGACTCGCTGCCCGGTGAGTCCAGACAGCCCATTCCGCATCTGCTGCAATTGAAAGGCGAGGCCCTGATAGCACTCGCGCGCCTGGATGAGGCAGTCGCAGCGTTAGCGGATGCGCGGCGGGGAGCACAGGAACGGAACGCTCGGCCGGTCCTGTGGACAATCCATCGTTCGCTGGGACGAGCATACCGGCTGCTGGGGCGCGAAGACCAAGCCCGGCAGGAACTGGCTGCGGCGCGGCAACTTATCGAGGAACTAGCGACGACCATCGATGAGGAGACTCTGGGTGAGCAGTTCTTACGCGCGGCACTTGCCTCCTTGCCCGAGGAGCAGCCCGCGCTCCCGCGTGAGGCTACCAAGCGAGTGTTTGGCGGTTTAACAGCGCGCGAACGCGAAGTAGCAGCACTGATTGCGCAGGGCAAAACCAGCCGGGAGATTGCCGCTCTGCTGGTGGTAAGCGAACGAACCGCCGAAGTGCATGTGAGCAATATCCTCGGGAAGTTGGGCTTTACCTCGCGGGCACAGATTGCAGTGTGGGCGGTTGAGCGAGGGTTGGCGAAGCGCTAAATCTCTACGTACCTCGCCGGAGCATATCCTCCAAAATTTACGTACCATAGTTCGCTCGACCTAGGTACTTTCCTCGATGGCAGAGCCAAGCTTTTCGACTACACTTGGGGACAACGACCGTGAGAAGCTGCGGCGACAGCACCGGTCGCTGTTCTCACATCCGCGCCATCTCGTCCGCTCACACGGCTCTTACCAAGGAGGAGCGATGCAAACCTGGCTCAAAGTCTTGCTGATCACACTGGGCACGGCCGTGCCCGCCTTCGTCCTCGGCCCGATCATTTGGCCGCCGGACCCGCACGGCGCCGCGCCCTCTGGTCTCCAGCTACTGCTGTTCATGGCCCTAGCTGCGCTCGAGTCGCTGGCATTGGGGCTCGGCGTGGCGTTCATCAGCTACGGTCTGCCGCTGGTCCGGCGCGTCGCGGGCGGGTCGCGCGCCCGTGCGTGGATAACCTTCATCGCTACGGCCTGGCTGCTGATCTCGTGGTGGCCCCACGACAACATGCACAAACATAACGGCATGGACCTCAACGGCCTGCTCATGATCGATTACCTGTTCCATGTCTCAATGATGGTCGCGGGGGCGGTCCTGGCCTACACCCTGGTGCGGGCGCTCCAGACGGCGCCGACGACAGGGCCGGCCACTAGCGTAATTGTCAACTTGTAGGTTGGTGTATTTTGCCAAACTGCTCACACGACACTATCGCCCCATATGGCGTGGCCCCGAGCTTAGGGACCGCGGCTACACATTCATCTAAAAAAGAGAGGAACAAGATGACCATCCTGCATATCGAACACCCAATCCGTGACTTCGACACCTGGAAGGCGGCCTTCGAGCGGGATCCTATCGGCCGGGAGCGGTCAGGCGTGCGCGGCTACCGGGTCCTCCGACCGATCGACGATCCGAACTACGTCATGATCGACCTTGAGTTCGACGACTCAAGTGCGGCCGAAGCCGTTCTGGCCGCGTTGCGCGAGGTGTGGCGATCGCCGGCAGCAGCGCCAGCTCTGGCCGGCAGCCCGCAAACGCGGATCGTCGAGGTGGTGGAGAGCAAGGAGTATTAAGGTCTCGTGGTAGTGCTAGCTTTGTTGCTCTAGCTCCAGCGCGACGCGAATGGCCGCGAGCACGTCGGGCA
>WNGB01008005.1_pt1 | contig 22376 bp, 20 predicted proteins | sample 5400681 | NCBI WGS metagenome assembly WNGB01 (sample SAMN13153367, study PRJNA577476) | soil metagenome | isolation source: 115 cm soil or saprolite under grassland replicate 2 | place: USA:California | collected 2016-06-15
TCGTAGATCGCGACCTCGTAGCGCTCGACGGCGGGCTCGCCCGTGCCGCCGAGCCGGTCCGCGGCTTCGCGGCGGATGCGGTTCGCCTCCTCCTCGCTCGCCTGGAGCGCGTCCTCGCTGTCCCAGAGCGTGACCGTGATGCTCTTGCCGCTCTGACGGTCGACGAGGCTGACGATGCCCTTGAAGCCGTCGATCTTGTGGAGCGTCGGCACGGTCGTGTCTCGAAGCCTGTTGATGCCCTCGTCGAGCTGATCGGTCGAGCCCTGAATCGTCGAAACTCGCGCGTGCACGTCCTTACCTCCTGCGTCGGGGGTCGTCTCGCGTCGAGCCTACTCCGCTGCGATCAGGCCCGGCCTGCCTTGTGCAGCTGGGCATAGATCGAGCGCGCGGTCTTCGCCGGGATGCCCGGGACGCCCTCGAGCTCCTCCTGCGTCGCGGCCAGGAAGCGTTCGGCCGAGCCGAAGTGCTGGAGGAGGGCGCGCCGGCGCGCCGGCCCCACTCCCTGGAGCGTGTCGAAGAGCGACTCCTTCGCCTTCGTCTCGCGCCGCTGCCGGTGGAAGCCGAGCGCGAAACGGTGCGCCTCGTCCCGGATCCGCTGAAGGAGCTGGAGCCCCGGCGCGTGCCGGTCGAGGACGATCGGCTCGGGCCGGTCCGGGACGAAGACCTCCTCGGCCCGCTTGGCGAGCGAGATCACGGCCACGCGAGGGAGGTCGTAGGCCTGCATCGCCGCCAGCACGGCCGAGAGCTGCCCCTTGCCGCCGTCGACCACGACGAGGTTCGGCGTCGCCGAGAAACCCTCGTCGTATTCCTCATCGGCGACGTCTCGCATCCGCGCGAAGCGCCGCGAGACGACCTCGGCGAGCGCCGCGAAGTCGTCCTGCCCCCCCACCCCGCGGACGCCGAACTTCCGGTAGTGCGCCTTCTTCGGCACCGCGTCCTGGAAGACGACCATCGACCCGACCGGCGACTCCTCCTGGATGTTCGAGATGTCGTAGCACTCGATCCGCAGCGGCAGGCTCTCGAGGTTGAGCGCCTCGCGCAGCTCCTCGAGCGCCTCGACGCGGCGCAGACGCGTCTGCTCGACGGCCGCGGCGTCGGACTCGAGCGCGAGCCGCGCGTTCTGCGTGGCGAGCTCCTGGAGACGCCGCTTCTCGCCCCGCTCGGGCGCGCGCACCTCGACGCGCGAGCCCCGGCGCTCGGTCAGGAACTCCGCGAGCGCCGACGTCTCGCCCGAGTCGCGGGGGACGACGATCTGCGGAGGCACGCTCGGCGCGGAGCCGTAGTACTCGAGCACGAAGGCCTCGAGGATCGTCGCCGTGTCCTGTCCCTCGACGTTTTCGACGTGGAAGCTGTAGCGGTCGATCAACTTCCCGTCGCGAAGCGGGAAGATCTGGACGACCGCGCGGTCGCCCGAGCTCGCGATCCCGATCACGTCGACTGTCCCCACCGCACGCTTGTCGGCCGCCTGCCGCTCGGCGAGATGGCGGACGGAGAAGAGCCGGTTCCGGTAGCGAGCCGCCTCCTCGAAGCGCTCGTCGTCGGCCGCTTCCTGCATCTTTCGCTCCAGCTCGCCCATAATCGGGCGCGTGTTCCCGGAGAGGAACTCGATCACGCTCTCGATCACCTGGCCGTAGTCCTCCTTCGAGACGTACCCGACGCAGGGCGCGAGGCAGCGCTCGATGTGGTAATCGAGGCAGGGAATGCCCGAGTGGCGGCCGGGCTGCGGCCCCTCGCACGGCCGGTAGGGGAAGACGCGGTTGAGGACGTCGAGCGTCTCGCGCACCTTCTTCGCGTTCGCGTAGGGCCCGAAGTACACGACCCCCCGCCGGTGCCGCTCGCGCGTGAACATGACTCGCGGGTACTCGTCCTCGACGGTGACCGCGATGTACGGGAACGACTTGTCGTCGCGGAGGCGGACGTTGAACGGCGGTCGGTGGCGCTTGACGAGGTTCTGCTCGAGGTGGAGGGCCTCGACCTCCGTGTCGGTGACGATCACCTCGAGGTCTGCGACTCGCGCTGGGAGCTGCGCGATCGCTGCCCGGGTCTCGCCTTTCTGGAAGTAGCTCCGGACGCGCGGGCGGAGAGATTTCGCCTTCCCGATGTAGAGAACGTCGCCCTTGGCGTCGCGGAACAGGTACACACCTGGCTTCGCAGGCAGCGCCTTCAGCTTCTCCTCGACGTTTGGGACCTGTCCCGACATCGCAAACTAGGGTAGTGGGCGTGATGAGGGTCCTGCTCGCCGCGGCGGTGGCTGCGGCCGCGGTCGCTGTGGGGGTGTGGGCGCTCTTCCTGCGCTCCCCGGACGATGGCCACCCGATCCTGGTCGGCGCGCTCGAGGACTCCGTCAAGCTGCCTGACAGGAGCCAGGCTGATCAGCGCGTCGCGCTCGCCTCGCAGGCGGGCTTCAACGCGCTCGACATCACGACGATCTGGACGCCGGAGCTCACCGCGCCCGACCCCGGCGAGCTGGCGATCCTCCGCAACGTGGCCGCCGCGTGCAAGCGCCGCGGGATCCGGCTTTTGATCACCGCCCAGGCGGGCAGGCCCCGCGACGCGCCGACGACGGAGGAGCAACAGAGCCAGTACACGGCGTTCATGACGGCGCTTGCTCGCGAGCTCCCGAGCGTCCGCGACTTCGCGGTCTGGAACGAACCGAACCTGAACGGCTTCTGGCTCTACCAGTTCGAAGGAGACCAGGACATCGCGGCTCCGGCCTACACGGCGCTGCTCGCGCGCACGTACGACGCGCTGAAGGAGATCTCGCCCGGGATCCGCGTCTACGGCGGGAACCTGTCGCCGCGCGGCGACGACAACCCGAACGCGCCCCGTCTCACGCACTCTCCCACGACCTTCATCCGCGACATGGGCACCGCCTACCGGCAGAGCGGGCGCACGAAGCCGATCATGGACGTCTTCGCGCTCCACCCCTATCTCGAGCGGTCCGCGATTCCGCCGACTCGGCGGCATCCGGTCGGGACGAGCATCGGGATCGCGGACTACGAGAAGCTCGTCGGGCTCCTGGGCGAGGCCTTCGACGGCACCGCGCAGCCCGGCTCGAAGCTGCCGATCGCCTACACCGAGTTCGGCGTCCAGTCGACGATCCCGGAGAGCGCCCAGGAGCCGTACACGAACCTCCAGTCGCCGCTCGGCAAAGACGCCGTCGACGAGGCGACCCAGGCGGACTACTACCGCCAGGCCTTCGAGATGGCCGACTGCCAGCCGACCGTGACCGCCGTCTACATCTTCCACCTGACCGACGAGGCCGACCTCAACCGCTGGCAGTCGGGCCCCTACTACGCCGACGGACGGCCGAAGTCGAGCCGGGACGCGATCAGGGACGCGGCGGTGAAGGCTCGCAAAGGGGACGTGGGCTCGTGTCCCTGAGGCACCGCTTGCGGTGCCGCCTTCAGGACGCCGGGCTTCGCCCGGTGTCCGTCTGCAATGACCGGTCGATTCAATCCGAGCTGTACTACGAAACCGCCCTAAGATTTCGGCTGTGAGCGGTCAGTACGTGGCTTACAGCTTCTACCGGGTCGATCCGGCCTGGCGCCGCCTGCCGGTCGAGGAGCGAGTCGCCGGCAAGGACGCCTTTGCCGAGGTCGTCGAGGACTGGACGAGTCGGATGGGCGTCCTGCGCGCGTACACGGTCACTGGAGTGCGGCCGGACAGCGACTTCTTCCTTTGGAAGATCACCGAGCGCTACGAAGACCTCGGCGAACTGGGCGCCGCGCTGAACGGGACTCCGCTGGCGGGCTGGCTCGAGACCCCGTACTCGTACCTGGCGACGACGAAGGCCTCCGAGTACACGCAGGCGCGGAAGCCCCGCAAGGTCATGCCGCGCGGGTCGCCGTATCTCGTTGTCTATCCGTTCGTGAAGCTGCGCTCCTGGTACTCGCTGCCTCCCGAGGATCGTCAGCGCGCGATGGACGAGCACATGCGCGTCGGGCACGAGTTCAAGACGATCGTCAACCACACGACGTACTCGTTCGGGATCGACGACCAGGAGTTCATGACGGCGTTTGAGTGCGAGGAGCCCGCGGACTTCATGCACCTGATGCTGACCTTGCGCGAGAGCGAGGCGAGCCGCTACACGGAGCGCGACACGCCGATCTTCGTCGGACAACACGTCGACATCCGGGCTGCCCTCGATGCGCTCGACGGGGCTGCGGCGCGCGTCGAGGCCTAGCTCAGGGACAGGCCCGTTCGCCGAATCCCTTGGGGATCTCCACGGGCTTCACGCACGGATATGCGCCGTACGCATTCGTCTCCTGACGGCGGCGGGCAAGCTCCTTGCCATCCGCGTTTCGCGCAATCAGCAATTCGGGCCGGTGTCCCCGCGGAAAGTGCTCCGGTGGAATCTCGTACAGCACCATGCCCTCGACGACTGGCACGGCTGCGCGGTCGCCGTCCTCGAATCGGACCTCGATCCGAGCGACGTCCTTTCGAACGGGCCCACCCCAAAGGAGGACGACTCCTGCGCCCTGAGACTGTCCAACCGCTAGTGGCTCACGATCGACGTTGTTCGGAGAACAGCCTCCACCAAAGCCACCCTTCCCATAGCGGAGCCAATTGCAGACACGGCCGTCTGAAGTAGGGGCCGTCCACAGAGCGGCCTCAACACCGGTTCGAGTGGGAACCTCGATCAGCTTCCGCGCTTGGCCTTGCAGCGCCTCGCTCGGAGCTCCGGTCTTTGGGTCCATGGCGGTTGGAAGATGGAGGGCGATTGCTTCGGAGTACAGCTCTCGTCCGTCCGCGTCACGAAGGACGAGTCGGTCGAACTGGTGATCCTTGCCCCAGTGCGGCTCCGGGACGTCGAAGAGGAAGAAGCCCGCGTCGATTGGGCTCGAGACCCACGTCAGCGCTTGCCGGTCGACGTCCCCGTCCCGGTAGTGAAGCTCGATCGTCTCGGCCTGATCATTCCCGACCGAACCTGAGACAAGGACTGGTCCGTTTCGAATGATGCCTTCAGGCGAGATCGCCCCGCGGACTCCGATGCCGGCTGAGATTGGAGGCCGCTTCTCCCAAAGACAGCCGAAGCCTCCCGGGTGGCCTGGCCCGACGAGCGCCATGCAATAGCCGCCTCTCCGGTTCGGCGCCACCCAGAGCGTCAGCCTCGTCCCGTTCGCGAGCTTCCGCTCGAAGATCTTCCGCGTCTGGTCGTAGATCACGCGATTGTCCAGTCCCGGCGGGGCGCCCACGTCCTGTCGCGCGAAGTCGAGCACTAAGCGGTGCGGCGCAGGCTCGCTCTCGAAGAAATCGACGATCGCGCCCCGGAGGGCGAGAGCAGTCGGCGCCCCGAGAGCGACCACGGCTCCGAGCACGGTGACGACGGCGAGCCGCCTGCGCCTGCGGCGCCCGTTCGCGCGGCGCACAACGTCCTGCCAGTCTCCTTCCCGATCGTGCCGGATCCGATCGAAGCGGACGTGCAAGGAGTCGCTCATCTCACCTCTTCCTCCGCGAGTGTCTCGTGCAAGGACTCTCGAGCCTGGGCGAGGGTGGCAGCGACGGTCCCTTCACTGCTGCCGCAGATTCGCGCGATCTCCGCATAAGGCAAGTCCGCGAAGTAGCGGAGGAACACAACGAGGCGGCGCTTCGGTGGAAGTGCGCGGAGAGCCTCCGCGAGCAGCGGATCGCGCTTCGGTTCGACAAGAAGAGGATCGAAGGAACCGTTGAAGTGGGCGGACTCGAGCTCGCCGCGGAAACCAAGCGCAGTCCGCAGGCCGATCCTCCACACCCAGGTCTCGAGCGAACTGTCGCCGCGCCACCGATGCCGAGCCGCATAGGCGCGGGCGAACGTCTCTTGCACCGCGTCATGCGCACGATCCCAGCTTCCGGTGATCGTGACGAGCGTGTTGAGAAAGCGCGAATACCGCGCCCGGTAGAGCTCCTCGATGGCCCTCGCTTTGTCATCCACAGTAGTTAGACCAGTCGCGGGCCCAGTTCCTTTAGTACCCGTACGTGTGCTGGTCGCGCCAGGCGCGCCACATGGCGAGGCCGGCGATCCCGATCACGAGCACCAGCGCGAGCGCGTTCCTCCCGACCGCGCCGGCTACGAAGAACACCGCGAGCGCGGCGACGATGACGAACGCGCCGCCGTAGAAGGCAAGCTTCGCGTGCGGCGGCCAGAGCGCGATCTCGCCGCGGCGGTCGCGCCAGAGCAGGTAGACGAAGTAGGCGATCGCGAGGAAGAAGGCGATCCTGGCGATGAGGAAGAGCGAGGCGAGGGCGACGTAGAGGTTCAGGAACACGATCACAAGCGCGATCAGCCCGATGATCAGGAAGCCGCGCAGGGTGGGGTTGAGCCGGTCCATCACGCGGTCGTGTAGGCCCGGACGGCGAGCGCGGCGGCGACGAGCGCAGCCCCCGCGAACCAGAGCAGCCGTTTCCGCGGCTCCGCCGGCGCGTAGAACCAGGGGCTGAGCACCGCCAGCAGGGCGAAGGTGCCGTAGGCGTAGTGCAGCTGCGCGCTCGCCCGGCGATGGTCGGAGAGAAGGAGGAGCCCGAGCCCGACCTGGGCGACGAGCAGGGTCTGGCAGAGCGCGATCAGCTGGGCGAGTAGGGCTCCCGCCGTCCCACCGCGGAAGTACACGAAGCCGCCCCAGACCGCCGACGTCGCGGTCACCCCGAGCACGCCGAACGCGACCGCGTAGTGGACGGATAGCATCGAATCAGCCTAGAGCGTTTGCGGTCTATTACAGTGGTTCGACCGGTCATTGCAGACGGATGCACAGGCAGAGCCCGCGCATCCTGACGGCGGCACCGTAAGCGGTGCCTCAGTGGAAAGGGCGTGATGGTCGAAGAGGGCAAGCCGGCACCGGACTTCGAGCTGACGACGGAAGAGGGCGAGCGCGTGAAGCTCTCCGATTTCCGCGGCCGGCCGGTCGTCCTCTACTTCTACCCGAAGGACGATACGCCCGGCTGCACGGTCGAGGCATGCGGTTTCCGGGACGCCCACGCGGCGTTCGAAGAGCGGGGCGCGGTCGTGCTCGGCGTCAGCCCGGACAACGAGGCCTCGCACGTCCGCTTCAAGGAGAAGTACGAGCTGCCCTTTCCCCTGCTGGCCGACCCCGAGCACACGGTCGCGGAGCAGTACGGCGTCTGGGGCGAGAAGAACTACGCCGGCCGCAAGTACATGGGCATCAGCCGCACGACGTTCGTGATCGACGCAGACGGAAACCTCGTCAAGGCGATGCGCAACGTCAAGCCCGACGGCCATCCCGAGAAGGTGCTCGAGGCTCTGCCCTCCTGACCGAAGCGATCGGCTACCTCACTGAGGAGCCGTCCAGCGCTCGACCACCTCGCCGTCGGCGTTGCGACCGACAACAGAGAGGAGGTGAACCGATTCCTGCTTCGGGACCGTCCCCAGCGCGTGACCGCTGACGACGGGAAGCGAGATTCCAGCCCTGCCTTCGAACTCGAGCTGGACCCGAGTGACGGCCTCGTCGTAGACGCGGACATGCGGTCGATCCCGTCGCACGAGCCGCCGCCGTACGGTCGCCCAGTCGCGGAGTCTTCACCCGCCTGGATGAGCCAGCACTGCCGTCCGTCCTCAGTCGGCGCCACCCAGAGATAGATCGGCCCGTCCGGTGTTTCGATCGCGGCAACTCCGCGCGCCTCGCCGGCGATAACGGGCGAGAAGCGGTCGTGCAGCTCGTGCCCGGCGGCAGCGGCAAATTCAAAGAGCCGCTCACGAGACTCGTTGCCAGCGGCAAAGGACGTCTGCACCTCCGTCGGGGCGGGGTCACCCCTGATGAGATCGAGCACGCGGCCGCCGAGACCGAACGCCGGCGCGACGAGAAGCGCAGCCGCCGCGGCCGCTAGCGCAACGAGCGCAACTCGCCTCCGTGGTCTTCGGGCTAGCCGGCGAACGGCGAGCCAGTCAGAGTCGTTCAGCGGGTTCTCGACGCGAGAGAAGTGCTGTTCGAGCAGATCGTCGGTCATTGCAAAGCTCCTTCGGGCTCGAGGGTTTCGGCAAGCGCTTGATGGGCCTGCGCGAGCGTCGCCGCAACGGTTCCTTCGCTCACGTCGCAGGCAGTGGCGATGTCGGCGTAGGAGAAATCCGCGAAGTAACGGAGGAAGACGATCAGGCGCCGGCGGGGCGGCGACAGGGTCGCGAGGGCCGCAGTCAGCGACGGGTGCCGCTCCGGAGCCACCAGCTGCGGATCGAGCACGTCGTCGATTGAGGCCTCAGGCACCCCGCGCGCCTCGAGCGCGGCCCTGAAGGCGATTTGCCACACCCAGGCCGCGAGCGAGCCGTCACCGCGAAACTGCCGCCGGCTCGCGAGGGCTCGTGCAAACCCTTCCTGCACCGCATCCCGGGCGCTCTCGTAGCTTCCGGTGACGGTCGCGAGCGCGTTGCGGAAGCCGACATACCGCTCGCGGTAGAGCTCCTCGATCGCCCGCGCTCGTTCGTCCATCTTCAAGAGAGAGGATGAACGGGCCCCGAACCTTTAGCGAGTCACGGCCGGCGCCCAACACCGTTGGGACATGGAAACCGCGCGTGGTTCGAACAAGACGCCGCCGCGCGATCCGCCGAAGTCATTCGTCGAGCTCCACGGCTCGGCGAGGATCACCGGAGTTCTCTTCTTCGACTTCCCACACCATCAGCGCGGGAAGGCCCCGAACCGCGCGGAGCTGCATCCGGTCTTGCGCATAACGAACGTGAGTTGCAGCAGAGCATGAGTCGCCATGGCTCTTTCTGCGCCGACGCCGGGGTGGCGAGACGATGAGCGTTGCTAACGAGGGCCGGGTTCCTGCCGCAAAGTGACCCCGGCCCTCGCAATTCATATACATGCCTCGAACATCAATCCCTTACGCCCTCGGCAGGGCGTGAGCCCGACGCGCTGCGGCACACGCCGGGCTCACCCCTGATCCTGTTCGATATGGCGCTGCGATTCCTTTTCCAATGCCCGCCGTTGCGCATTCGGCACGGCGGTATGGAACGTCGGCGGATCGGCGAGCGTCCCGGCCTCCTGCTCGAGCTTGTGGGTGAGCACGGCGTGGCGGAGGGCCAAGTAAGCCGAGATCGGAATGGCGCGTCATCGAAACCGGGTCCCCGGGGCGAGCCCGGACGAGGACCCTGTGCTGGTCGTCAAGCCCGCCTAGGTGGCTCAGCTTGACCGGGAGAACGGCGGCTTTCAGGAAGCCGCTACCGGCGCCCGACGACGAGCCTGACCGGGAAGCCTCGAGGCTTGACCGCGCCCGGCCTCGGGCTCTGGGCGATGACGCGCCCGACCCGTGCCGAGCGTTTCCGCCGGATGCGACCGACCGAGCAGTGTTTCGCTCGGATCTTCACCTTCGCGCGCCGGAGCGTGAGCCCGACAACGCGCGGGACGACGCACTTGACGGCTGGAGGCGGAGGCGCCGGCGGTGGAGGTGGCGGCGGCGGCGGCGGTGGTGGCGGTGGAGGTGGAGGTGGAGGAGGTGGCGGTGGAGGTGGTGGCGGCGGCGGCGGTGGTGGTGGAGGCCCTGGCAGCGGCTGCCAATCGGGGCTCGAGTTGTTGCCAATCGAGGTCAGCGGAACCTCGTCGCCGCCGGTCGGATTGATCGTGTAGATCTGAGAGGAAGAGCTCACGCTGCCGGCGTCGAAGGCGATTCTGTTGCCCTCTGGTGCCCAGGCCGGGTCGAATTCGTATCGCGTGGGCGTGTTGGTGAGCCTCAGCTCGTCCGTCCCGTCGGAGCTCATCCTGTAGATGTCGTTGTCCTGGGAGGTGTCGTCGCGGAGGAAGGCGATCCTGGCGCCATCGGGGGACCAGTTCGGCCAGTAGTCGATGACTGAGTTGTTCGTGATCCTCAGCAGTCCGCTGCCGTTGAGGTTCATCGTGTAGATCTCGTCGTTGCCGTCACGGTGGCTCGTGAAAGCGATCCTGCCCGTCGCCGAGCCATTGGCAAGGCAATCGGCGGCCGAGCTGTTCGTGATGTTCTGCTGGTTGTTGCCGTCGGCGTCCATGATGAAGATCTCCGCCTCGGGAGAACATCCGTAGGTACCGGTGGTCTGATCGAAGACGATCCGGCCGTCGCTCGTCCACGACGGAAACGTGTCGCGGGCGGAATTGTTAGTCAGCCGCGTCTGGTTGTTGCCGTTGGCGTCCATCTTGTAGATCTCAAGGTTTCCATCCCGGTCGCTGTAGAAGGCGATCTTGGTGCCGTCAGGCGACCAGGCGGGACCGCCGTCGATAGCCGAGTTGTTGGTTAACCGGGTCTGGTTGCTGCCGTCGGCGTCCATCACATAGATCTCTCGATTGCCATCCCGGTCGCTCCGGAAGGCGATCTTGCCGTTCAGGCCCGGGAATGCGGCTTGGGCGGGGCGGTCCAGCATCGTCGTGAGCCCAGCGACCAGGATGATCACCAGGGGGCTCAGGAACATGAGGTGACGCGGCACGAGCCCCTCCTTGCGGGCGGACCCGAATGATCGCACGGGCCGCCCAAAAGACCTAGGTCCGCGTGTGGCGACCTCTGCCCTTAGGCCACCAGAGGCTCGACGCCGTCAGAGATTTCCGAATGGGGCCCGGGATTAGGCCCAGAGGCGACTGAAAGCGGTCATGCGGATGAGAGGACTTGAACCTCCACGGGGTTTCCCCCACACGGCCCTGAACCGTGCGCGTCTACCAATTCCGCCACATCCGCGCGGCTAACCAATTCTAGCCGCGGTCGTTTTCGTCACTACGATGTCGAATCTGAAGCGGGTCGCCGTCCTCTTCGTCTTCTCGGTCGCCGTCCTCCCGGCTCTTGCCGGCGCGGTCTCGCAACGCTCTGCCCCGCGCGGCGGCCTGGTCGAGGTCATCGTCACCCTGGACGGGCCGCCGCTCGCCCGCGTGGCTCCGGCGCGGCTGCTCGCGGCCTCGGCTTCAGCTTCCTACCTGCGGACCCTGGCCACGGAGCAACGGGTCGTCGAGGCACGTCTCCACGACGAGGTCTCTGAATTCTCAGTCCGGCGGCGCTATTCGATCGTCGTCAACGGCTTCGCGGCGGTCATGCCGCGCTCCGAGCTCGCGAAGCTCGACGACGCGGACGGGGTGGCTGAGGTCTATCCGAGCGTCGCCTATCACGGCCTCCGCTCCTCGACCCCCGACTTCATCAAGGCGCCTGCTCTCTGGGGGCCGAGCCTCCGGACGGCGGGAGGAGGGATCAAGATCGGGATCATCGACGACGGCGTCGATGCGAGCCACCCGTACTTCAAGCCGAGCGGCTACCGGATGCCGAGAGGGTTCCCGAAGGGCAAGCGCGCGTTCACGACGCGGAAGGTGATCGTCGCCCGTGCCTTTGCCCCGCGAACCCCAAAGTGGCGCTATGCGCGGCGCCCGTTCGATCCGATCTACTCCTTCCATGCGACACATGTCGCGGGGATCGCGGCGGGCAACTACCGCACTCGGGCGCGCGGGAGTCGCCTCTCCGGTGTCGCGCCGAGGGCGTACATCGGCAACTACAAGGTGCTCACGATTCCAACGGGCGGGTTCGGCCTGAACGGGAACTCGCCCGAGATCGTTGCCGCGATCGAAGCAGCGGTCCGCGATCGGATGGACGTGATCAACCTCTCGATCGGCGAGGCCGAGATCGATCCCCGGCACGACATCGTCGCAGCGGCTCTCAACGGCGCCGCCGCCGCCGGCGTCATTCCGGTGGTCGCGGCCGGGAACTCCTACGAAGAGTTCGGCGCCGGCTCGGTCACGTCCCCCGCGAACTCGACGCGCGCGATCTCGGTCGCAGCCGAAGACCAGGACCTGCCTTCGATTGCGTCCTTCTCGTCCGGCGGGCCGACCCCGCTCTCGCTGCTCATGAAGCCTGACGTGACGGCGCCCGGCGTCGACGTCCTCTCCTCGATTCCGAGGCGCGTCGGGCTGTGGGCGCGGCTGAGCGGAACGAGCATGGCCACGCCGCATGTCGCCGGAGCAGCTGCCCTCCTCCGCCAGCGACATCCCGGCTGGACTGTCGAGCAGGTGAAATCGGCGCTCGTCCAGACGGCAGAGCCGGCCTACAGCTCTGGGGCGGAGGCCCGCTCGACGCGACAGGGCGGCGGGACGGTGAACCTCGTGCGCGCCGACTCGCCACTGCTCTTTGCCTCGCCGACCGGCCTCTCGTTCGGTTTCGCCAGTCCCGGGGGTCCTGCGCAGGTTCGGACGACTGTCCTCACAAACGCCGGCGGGGGCGCCGGGCAGTGGGCGGTCAGCGTCGTCCAGCAACAGCCGGCGGCGGGAGCCTCGATCCTCGTCCCTCCGACCGTCGCGGTGCCCGGGGAGCTCGGCGTCACCGTCGCGGCGGCGACCGGCGCAACGCAGATCGATCATTCCGGCTTCATCGTCCTTGCCGGGGCCGGCCAGCAGCGACGGATCCCGTACTGGTTCCGGGTCGCCACGCCCGCGCTCGGTCAAGCTCAAGCCACGCCGCTCACGCGAACCGGCACCTACCGAGGGGACACGCGTGGACGTCCAAGTCTCGTCGATTCGTACCGCTACCCCGAGGATCCGTCCGGACTCCACCTGCCACGTGTGCTCGCAGGCCCGGAACAGGTTTTCCGGGTCTCGCTGGGGCGACCGGTCGCCAACTTCGGGGTCGCGATCACCGGCGGCTCGCGATTCGTCCAGCCTCGCATCGTGCGTGCAGGCGACGAGAACCAGCTGCTCGGGGAGCTGGCGCTGCCCTTGAGGGCGAATCCGTATCTCCCGGGCTTCGAGACTCCGACGCCCGTCGCGGGGGTCGCGCTGCCGGGGGCCGGGAGCTACGACATCGTCTTCGACACCGAGAGGGCTTCGGAGGCCGACCGCTTCACGTTCCGCTTCTGGATCGGAGACACGAAGCCGCCTCGGGTGCGGCTCCTCTCTGCCCGGCGCGCTCTGCTTCGGATCTCCGTCCGCGACGGCGGCTCAGGCATCGATCCGAGCACGATCGCGCTCACGATCGACGGGCGGGAGCGCCAGGCGCGATACGACCGCGGGCGCGGACAGGTGATCCGCTCGATCCGCGGACTCCGCCGCGGTCGCCATCGGCTGACGCTGCGCGTCTCCGACCACCAGGAGTCGAAGAACATGGAGAACGTGCACAAGATCCTCCCGAACACCGCCCGGCTGCGGGCGGCGTTCGTCGTGCGCTAGCGCTGGCCTAGCGCTCGCGCTCGCGGTCGTTCGTCGTCGGGAGCTGGGCGAGGTCGCGCTCGACGCTGGCCGCGAACGCGTCGCTGTCGTCGTCCGGCCTCAGCACGCGCAGTTGCGCCTTCTGCCGCTTGCGGGCGCGGGCGCGGCGGCCTTCCCAGCCCAAGGTTTGCTTGAGCCGAGGCCACTCGGCGGCGCCGAGGACGGCGACGGCGCAGGCGAGCAGCGCGATCCAGAGCCAGCCCACGTTGCGATTCTAGCCACGACGATTCCGGAACCTCGAGCCGTCTTGTCCGCGCCGCCGCGCCCACTCATGATTGTGAGCGTGACCGTAAAGACCCGCCGAGCAGACGTCCTCGTACTCGGCGCCGGCGTCGCCGGGCTCTCTGCGGCCCTCGCCTTCGCCCGAGGTGGTCGAAGCGTCCTCGTCCTCGAGCGGGACCGCCCACCGGAGGGCGGCGACGCGGACGAGGTGTTCGAGCGCTGGGACCGGCCGGGAATCGCCCATTTCCGGCAGCCGCACAACTTCCTAGGACTCGCCCGGCAGGTGCTCGCGGACGAGGCCCCGGAGGTCCTCGAGGAGATCCTGAGGCTAGGTGCGCTCGAGAACCGTCAGTACGAGCTGATCCCGGGCGCAGCGCGCGACGGCGACGAGTCGCTCGTTTCCATCTGCGCCCGCCGCCCCGTCTTCGAAAGCGCTCTCCGGCGCGCCGTCGATGCACAGCCGAACGTGACGGTGGAAGCAGCGACTCGTGTTGGCGAGCCGGTGGCCGAGTCCCGCAACGGAACGGTCCGCGTCTCCGGTGTTCGTACCGGCGACGGGCAGGAGGCCCGGGCCGACCTGGTCGTCGACGCCCTCGGTCGCACGTCGCCCGTCGTGTCGTGGCTGAACGATCTCGCCGCCCGCCCGCCGCTCGAGCGACGAGCCGAATGCGGCCTTCTCTACTACAGCCGCCACTTCCGCTTCCGGCCGGGGGTCGAGATGCCCGAGGTGCCGACGCTCCTGCGCGGCCCCCGGGCCGAGCTCGACTACTTGGGCTTCTCGGTCTTCGTCGAGGACAACAGGACGTTCGCGCTCGTGCTGATGATCCCGCCGTGGGAGCGAGAGCTGCGCGCTCTCAAGTCCGAGGGGGCCTACATGACCGCGGCGCTGGCGATGCCGGCGCTTGCATCCTGGGTGCACCCCGACCAGTCCGATGCGATCACCCCGGTGCTGCCGATGGGAAGCCTCCAGAACCTCCACCGCTCACTCCTGGTCGACGACGACCCGGTGGCCGTGGGAATCCAGCCGATCGGCGATGCGCTCTGCCACACGAATCCGACCTTCGCCTACGGAGCCTCGCTCTCGATTCGCCACGGCTTCACGCTTGCGCAAATCGCGAGCCGCACCGACGATGCCCGGGCGATCGCGCTCGAGTTCGACGATGCCGTCGGCGCAGACGTGGCCGCACGGTTCGATGCCGTCTCGGCCGAGGATCGGGACCGGCTCCGGCTCTGGCAAGGAGAGCCGATCGACGTTCGCGATCCGGGCGACAGCATGGCCCTGTTCCTGCGGATGACCGCGTATCCGGCGGGAACGAAGGATCCGGATCTCCTGCGGGCGGTCGCGCGCCGGGTGAACCTCCTCGATCCTCCCGACGCGCTCGAGCAGAACGAAGCGCTGATCGCACGCGCCCGGCAGATCGCCGCAGACGGCGGACCTGCCCCCACTGCGGGACCTTCGCGGCCGGAGCTGCTCGACGCGATCTCGGCTCTCAGCCCTTAGGTCACGACCGGGCCGTCAACTCGGCCACCACGACCGCTGCCAGGTGGTCGCGGCCAGAGTGGCCTGACCGGAGAGGCTCGGATGGAAGTAGTCGAGCGTGCTCACCTGGCTCGCGGTGAACTGGTAGTTGAAGACGGCGAGTCCGTCGAAACGACACATCGTGTACTGGCTGCACACGTCCGCCAGAACCTGGTTGAAGGCCTGCTCTCGTGCGAGCACGAACTGGCGATCCTGCTCCGTATTGAACGGCGAGAGCATCGACTGGCAGATCTGCGCCGTCCACCAGACGAACTGGGCGGTGCCGTTGGTGTGCAGAAGCTGCCAGAGCTGGTAGACGTTCGGGATGCTGCTCACGAAGACGTGTGGGCCGGCAGAGAGCGTCTTCATCGTCGCCGTGAACTGCGCGCGAAAGTCGCTCACGCTCGTCATCGTCGAAGGCGAGCTCGTGCAAACGTCGTTCGCGCCCATCAGGATCGTCACGTAGGCCGCGTGCTGCGCCACGGCCGTCTGGGCCTGGCCTTCGGCGTCGCGCATCTTCGCCCCGGCGCGGGAGTCGTTGTAGTTGTGCCCGGAGATGCCCGGGTTGAGCGCTAGGAGGCGCTCGTAGTGGCTGCGGATCCCGTCGAAGAGCCCGCCGCCGGTACTCCATGACTGGGCGGGGTGGTCGCCGTACCAGCAGCAAACGTCGGTCGCGCGCGTGATCGAGTCGCCGATGCCGGCGATGCTGCCCGGCAACGGCGGCGCCGCCGAAGCGCCTGGAGCTCCAACCAGGACGGCGACGGCGAAGCCGACGAGCAAGAACTTTCGGATCTGCATGGGAAGCCTCCTCTCGCTAACCGGAGGTCATATTCCCCGCGCTTCTCATCTCACACGTGAAAGCGCAAGTCGAGAGCGAGGGCTGACAAAAGGCGTCAGAATGTCCTCCGCCGTCCACCTGGAGGTCATTCGATGCGATGCCGCAGGAAGCATGCGGGGCTGACGGTCAACGCGATCGCCGGCACGCACGTCGTCTTCTTCGGGCTCGATCTGACGAAGAGCAAGCGGCCTGGATTCCGGGGCTTCGGCTTCAAGCGCTTCGACCACGTCGAGGGGGACACGATCTGGCTCCAGGGGCTGAAGACGTTCTGGGAGACGGAGCCGTACCCGGCGACCGGCGAGCGCTTCTCCACGCTGCACCACCCGATCCAGTCGTTCCAGTGGGCTGACTACACCGCGAAGCCCGGCAACCCGTACACCTACACCGTCGTCGCCCTCTACGGTGACCCCGCGAGCCTCGACCCGCGGATCGAGCTCGAGCTCGACATTACGACCGAGCTGGAGACCGGGTCGGTCCACTCCGCCTTCTTCAACCGCGGCTCCGTCGCGACCCAGGAGTACGCGCGCCGCTTCCAGAACAAGCCGCCAAGCGTGGCCGGGCCGGGCGCGTACGAGTGGCTCTCGCGCGGGCTGCTCGAGGCGCTCGTCGCGTTCCTCGGGCGTGCCGGGCAGGGCTGGGAGGTGCACGGCGCGGTCTACGAGTTTCAGTGGCCCGAGGCGCTCACCGCGGTCAGGCAGGCTCACCTGCGGGGGGCGAAGGTGACCGTGCTCTACGACGACATCGAGGGCGTCGACAGCCACGGGAAGCCCAAAGGGCCATTCCAGAAAAATCGCAAGGCGATCGACACGGCGAACATCATGGGTCTGTGTAAGAGCCGAGCGCACGGCAAGCTGATGCACAACAAGTTCTTCGTCCTGAGCGAGAACGGCCAGCCGAAGGCTGTCTGGACGGGCTCGACGAACCTGACCGAGAACGGAATCTTCGGCCACTCGAATGTCGGGCACATCGTCGACGACCCCGCGATCGCGCAGGCGTTCCGCGACTACTGGGACCGGCTCAGGGCCGACCTTGACGTCGGCAAGGCTTACCGGGACGCGAACATGGCGGCGAGCCCCGCGCCGCCGCAGCCCTGGAACGCCGTCACGACGGCGGTCTTCTCCCCGCGGGGAACCGACCTCGAGGCGCTCCAGTGGTACGCGGACATCGCGGCCGGCGCGAAGCACGGCCTCTTCATGACCTTCGCCTTCGGCATGCACGAGAAGTTCAAGGCCGTCTACCGGTCGAACGACTCGGTTCTGCGCATGGCGCTGATGGAGAAGGACTGGGGGAATCCCCGCAGGATCGCCCAAGAGCGGCAGGACATCCAGTTGATCCGCAATCGCCCGAACGTCGTCGTCGCGATCGGGAACCGGATCGTCACGAACAGCTTCGACCGCTGGCTCGCGGAGCTGTCCCGGATCGACCCGGGCGTCCACGTCTACTGGATCCACACGAAGTACATGCTGGTCGATCCGCTCGGCCCAGCCCCGACGGTGGTCACCGGGAGCGCGAACTTCAGCAAGGCGAGCACCGACACGAACGACGAGAACATGCTCGTCATCCGCGGCGACAAGCGCATCGCGGACATCTACTTCGGCGAGTACCTGCGGCTCTACACGCACTACGCCTTCCGCGAGGCGGTCAAGTTCTTCATGGAGAAGCAAGCGGCGGGCCACCCTGAGGACTGGAAGCCGCAATTCCTCGTCAACGACGACACGTGGATGGATCCCTACTTCGACCCGGCCGACAGGACGGCCCGTAACGCGAGGCGGGCGTACTTCGCGGGACCGATGTCGGTCGGTGAGTAGCGCTTGGCCCGAACTAACGCCCGACGGGCAGCGAGGGCCACACCTGATCCCAGGCTCGGCCTCCGTCACGTGAGTGCCACAGTGTCTTTCCGACCTGCCCTCGAGGCGACGCAACCGCCCAGAGCTCATCGTTCTGTTGAGCGACGTCTTGCAACAGCATGTTCCCGACGAGGAAACGCGTCCACGTCCGCCCTCGGTCGGTGCTGCGGAAGAACGTCGTCTTCGTCCCTACTTCCAGGTCGTGTTCGCACCACAGCCAGGCCGTTCCGCCGCGGCCGACGGTCGCGCTACAGGCGTGTTCTCGCGGCAGACGGAGGACTCTCCAGCTCCGCCCGTCGTCTTCGCTGAAAGCGACTCTCGGCGGATCGATGCGACCTTCGTTGATCGCGGTCAGACCCGGAATCGCAGAAATCGTGATCGGAAGGAACGGTGCCGGTAGGCGCCGCCACGTCGCTCCGCCGTCCGAGGTCGCGTAGGTCGCGCCTGACCCCGACTTGGTCTCTTCGCTCGCCACGTAGACGTGGCGCTCATCCGCGAACGCCCAGGTGCGCAGGAGATTCACCGGTGTGGGGATGGTCTGCCAGCTCCGCGCGTCGTCTCGGCTGATCTGAAGGCGGTCGTACCACTCGCGCGCGACGAACCCAGCAGGACCACGATCATGCTCGAGATCGAAGCGACGCGACCGCCGCCACGTTGCGCCTGCGTCATCGCTCTCGAACCAGCCGGCTTCGGTGCCCAGCCAGAGTCGAGGGCCGGCAACCGTCACCTGCCGGAGGCCGACTCCCCGTAGCCCGAAGAGCGGAGACCAGGAGCGACCCGCGTCGATCGTCCGCCAGAGGACGCCGCACTCGCACCGATCGTCGACGGCAAGGGCAGTCTTCGGGCCCGCGCCCGTTAGTTGGACAGCGCTCTGAGCCGTTGGGCGCCACTGCCGACCGCCGTCGGTGGTCGTCCAGATCGCGCCGCCACAGGGTGAGTTCTGCCCGTTCTTGCAGCCGCCGGTGGCAGCCCATGCGTGGCGGCGGTCGATGAGTTGGAGACGCACGAAAGGACTTCCTCGAATCGAGCTCCGTCGACGATCGACGAACAACGTTCGCCACGTCACGCCGCCGTCGTCGGTGCGGCGGACGACGAGTCCGGGCGGCATTTCGAAGTAGTAGGGGTTGCCACCGATCAGGAGTCCTGTCTTGCGGTTGAGGAAATCGACGGCGCTGAGCTGGTACCCCTCCGCACGCGTTCCTGCTACGGGACGCCAGCTCGCTCCTCCGTCGGAGGTGGCGTAGAGAACCCCGATCGCCGTGACGTAACCGTGCATGCGATCGAGCCAATCCATACCGGTCGCGTAGGCGCCTCGCGGACCTGGAAGCCTGTGCCAGGTCCGGCCGCCGTCGGTCGTCCGAAGGAGCCAGCGTTCCCCCGGTATACCGAACCTGAAGTCGGGATCACTGACGGCGTAACCGATTGCCGGGTCCGGAAACTGAAAGCGGAAGTACGGCCATTGCTCCCGCGCGGTCCACGGAAGCTTCGGCCGGACCGCCCGCCAGCGTTGGCCGCCATCGCTCGTGCCCACGAGCAGCGGTTTCAGACTCCCGCCCACCTCGCGGAAGCCGGCCACGATCCCGTGGCGCCGGTCCGTGAACGCGATCTCCGAGAGCTCGGTCTCTCCTTGGGACCAGACCGTACTCCAGGTCAGTCCTCCGTCGTGAGTCTCCTGTATTCGGCCGAGCCCCTTGCGCTGCAGACCGTTTCCAGGCTGCGCGGCTGTAGTGAGAAATCCGTGTCGCGCGGAAAGAAGGAACACGTTTCTGACGATGCGAGCGGGTCCCAACGCGGGCGGAGCATTTTTGGAGCGCCATGCGGGTTGCACGCTGCCGACGACTTTGAGGTCGCTGAAGTGGCTTACCTCTCGCTTATCACAAGCGGCTGCGAAGAGAGCAACAGCCGCCGCAACGACGACTGCGAGAAGTCGTTGCACGATCGAGATCGTGCCCTCGCTTGGTTCAGCACCGGTATAGAAACGATCCGGGGGCTCGGCGACACGCCGATCAAGCTCCGATGAGCGTGCTGTGCGCGACGACCGCTCGCCAGCGGCGGTCGCGCAACTGCCACACGTGGGTGTAGCGCTCTGACACGGGCGAGCGATTGGATCCGCTGTGCATCACGCCCTGAACCACTGCGACGTCGCCGAGCGGACGGACGTCGACCTCGTCGAAGCGCACGCCCCGGAGGCCATGCTTGTCTTCGACGAGCCGCAGATACTCGAGCTTGTCGACGCGCCGGCCGTCGCTGAGCGTGCAGACGAAGTCGTCGCTCAGGTGCTCGCCGAGCCAGGTCACGTCCGATTTGGCCAAGGCGCCTATGTAGAGCGCGTTCAGACGGTGGAGCGCGGCGACAACTTCCGCCTCGCGGACGGCGGCCGTGAGATCTGGGTCGCGCATCGCTCCAGAAACGCGTTCTCTCCCGGGACTCCTCAGGTAATGGAGCCTGCGCGAAGCGGACCGGCGGTTCTCGCCAGATCCGGACAGACAGACGATGTCCGAATACGGCCAGTCCGATCGTCTCCAAGCCGGTATATGTGAGACGTGGACGCGTTCGGGGCAGTCGTCACAACGGGGATCTACTGCCGGCCAGGGTGCACCGCGCGTCCGCACGCGCAGAACGTCCGCTCCTACCCGCTCGCCGCCGCGGCGGAAGCCGCCGGGTACCGAGCCTGCCTTCGTTGTCGTCCCTATCGCTGCCCGCCGTCGGTGGCCTGGTCGGCTCCGGAGATGGTTTGCCGCGCTGTGAGCCTGATCCTCGACGGGGCGCTCGACAGCGGGAGCGAGGCCGAGCTCGGCGCACGCCTGGGCATCTCGGCGAGGCATCTGCGACGTCTCTTCACCACGCACCTGGGAGTGACACCGGATGGGCTGGCCCGCTCGGCCCGGGTTCACTTCGCCCGCCGGCTGCTGGACGACACCGATCTCACGATCACGGAGATCGCGTTCGCGGCCGGCTTCGGCAGCCTGCGGCAGTTCAACCGGGCCTGCCGGGAGATCTTCCGCGAGCCGCCTCGGATATTGCGCGCTCGGCGGCGGAAGAGGGATCGGCTGATCGCGGATGGCGGTCTCCTGCTGCGGCTCCCGTTTCAAGGGCCTCTCGACTGGGAGGCACTGCTCGCCTACTTCGCGGCGCGCGCGATCCCGGGCGTCGAGCAAGTGTCCGGGGACACGTACCGACGCACGATCGTCGTCGCCGGCGACGCCGGCGTGCTCGAGCTTTGTCCGGGCGGCGATGAGCACCTCCTGCTGCGCGCCCATCTGCCGCACTGGGAGGAGCTCGTCCACGTGGTGCAACGTGCTCGACGTATCGCGAGCCTCGACTTCGACCTGGGCGAGCCGACGAGCCACCTCGGCCACGATGCGACGATCGGGCCCCTAGATTTCCCTCCTGACCTAGCGGCGTTGCGCGAAATTCTCTGCTGAGACTGGGCTCCTGTCAAGCGTCAAGGTGACTCAGGTTTACAGGACCGGCGGGAATAGGCCAGCGAAGACTGTTCTGCCGGTCGCGCGACGGTTGCAGAGGCAACAAGCGTGTGCCTGCTACCCACGTCAAGAACAACCGCGCTGCCGTCGGGGAGGAGGCCCCCGCTTGTTGAGGTGAAGACGGGCTCGACGTGCACAAAGAACCGCCCGCGAAACCGGCAATCGAGTGTTGTCGCTCGCCTCGTTCGGATGTACGCCAGTCCCGTGAACCAACCTTGCTGTGTGCGAGTCCGCGCGCACGCCTCTACGTCGAGACCTCGGCCCGCAGTGTTCGCCCACGCCACGCTGCGGCCCTCGAGGCGAACTTCGACGAGGGCGTGCGGCTCAAAATGGAGCTTTGCTGCCGTGCCACGGCAGATCGTCGTCGCCTTCAGGAGCTTTTCAAATTGACGGCCGTCCGATCCTCCTGCGCAACCAGCGACCAGGAAGGCTTCGACCACCACCGAGCCTAACGCGAACCAAAAGAGTCGCCGGCTGAGCAACATTAGTCTGATCCAGATTAGATGTCCCGTTCCCGCAGGGCTCGACCGACTCCAGCCAACTGCTCAGCCTGCATCGTCGCTGCTCGTGAGCGTCTGCTGCTCGGTCGGGTCGCAGAGGGAACCTTGGAGTTGCTCGAACGTCGACGAGGTCGCGCTATGCGACAACCCTCCACTCGGTGTACTCAATGTGAAACGTGTCCACTACGACGGGCGGCCCATCGGTGAGGCCGGGCGAAGTCGCCGAACTGCTCGCGGTGCCCGTCTCTTGGGTGAGGGAGGCGACTCGGGCCAACCACCACCTCTGCCTCGGACGGTATCGCCGCTATGAACTTGCGGCGATCGAGGCCTGGCTCGCCGATCAGCGCAGCGGCCCGGCGCTCCCACCAGGACTGGACAACCCGCGCGAAACGAGCTTGGAATGAGCCTGTGAGCGCCCGAAATGGCAGCGGCAGCGGCAAATGGGGCCGCGTGTGACGCTACGAGGGCACACGTGGCGTCGCTTGGCGGATCCGCTACCGAGATGCTGCCGGGCGGCGTGTGCTCGAGACGCTCAGCCGTGAGCCCGAGTGGGACCGCAAGCGCGCCGAGGCCGAGCTGCGCCGGCGTCTCGTCGACGTCGAGCGCGACGGCTACCGCAAGCCGGAGAAGCTCACCTTCGCCGTCTTCGCCGAGCGCTGGCTCACCGAGTACCTGCCGGGCCGGAACCTGAAGCCGACGACCGTCAAGAACTACACGATCTCCATGCGCCTCCACCTCGTCCCGTTCTTTGGCACCTACGACCTGAGCGACCTCGAGCAGCATGCGGAGTTGTTCGACCGCTACGTCGCCGCGAAGCTGGAAGGCTGGCCTCTCTGCG
>WNGB01008777.1_pt1 | contig 22374 bp, 22 predicted proteins | sample 5400681 | NCBI WGS metagenome assembly WNGB01 (sample SAMN13153367, study PRJNA577476) | soil metagenome | isolation source: 115 cm soil or saprolite under grassland replicate 2 | place: USA:California | collected 2016-06-15
TCGACCGGGCCGGAGACCGATCCCGCCATGTTCGTGCGGCTCGTCAACGATCTCCTCGGCACCCGGCTCAAGGCAATCCACGGCTACAAAGGCCAGCCCGAGGAGTTCCAGGCGATCGAGAAAGGCGAGCTCGACGGGCTGTTCATGAGCGGCTGGTCGGGGCCGGGTCGCGCCTATGTGCGCGACCGCATGGGCCGTGGCGAGTTGCGGCTGCTGGTGCAGATGTCACCGCGCAAGGATCCGCTGCACGCCGAGACGCCCACCATCCTCGAGCTGGTCAGCACGCCCGACGCTCGTCAGATCGTGCAGCTTGTGCTCGACCGCATGACGCTCGGCCGGCCTCTCCTCGGCCCGCCCGGCATCGCGGCCGACCGGCTCGCGCTGCTGCGCCGCGCGTTCCATATGGCGGTCGAAGACCCCGAGTTGAAGGCCGACGCGGAGAAGCAGCGCCTGGCGCTCGATCCAACCTCTGGCGAGGAGGCCGAGCGTGTGATCAAGGCGCTCTACGCGACACCAGTGGCCGTGGTTGAGGGCACGCGCCGGATCGTGGCGGTCGGCCCGGAATAGCGGCGCGCCCTGTCAGGCTTCAATTGGTGACACGTCAGCGACGTTGTGACTTCGCGGCGCGGTCCATGCGGCGACGCGATGACAATCGCTTGCCTTGCCGCAATGCTCCACTGTCCTGGTCCGTCAGCGCCAAGAATACTTCCTCTGGGAAGCGCTCGATAATCCTCATCAACACCTTCGTCGACCGATCAGGGATATTTCTGCCCTGTTCCCAATTCTGAAGAGTGTCGAGCTCCAGCCCATACAGGCTCGCAAACTCCGCCTGCGACAGTTTTTGTGTGTCACGCAGGCGCTTGATGTCGACATCCGGAACATGGACCGTGCGGGCAGATACACCAAGCCCCGACAGCTCGGATGTGACGGCCTTGGCGCTATCGCCAAAAAGCTCGACCGGAACGCAAGCTCCTCCCGATATCCGGTTCAGGATGTCGTGCGCCTTCCGCAGCGACAAGCCATAACGGACCAGCACGCGCGCAAGCTCCACCGGCCGCGCAATCTCGTTCGCAACCAGCACGACCCTAATGGCTCGGGAACCGGAAGACTTTTGGCGGCCGTCCCGGGTTTTTGCCCGTGGTCCGAGCGCCTCCTTCAATGACAATCTGGTCGACATCGGCCTCCTCCAGGAGCTTGCGGCCTATGGCATTGAGGCCGGCGCGTCCAAGCGCACCGCCATGCAACCCATCGACATGCGCCCCACTGACGTGGAGCAGGCGGCCCACGCGGACGACCTTGCCGATGATCTGCACCATCCCAATCGGCGTCGTGACCTCGATGATCATGATGTCGCCGTCGACCAGGCCGATCTCGATTGTGATGACGGCACGACCCCACATATACGCGATCCGCGTAGTCGAAGCAATAGGCACAAGGCACAAGAGATGACACCACGCCGGCGGGCGTGGTCGAGCGCACGCGCCGGATCGTGGCAGTCGCGGGCGAGTAGCAGGCGGGCTAATCGACGTCCTCTTCGTCCCAATCGTCGGAGATCGCATCAGGCCGCTTGTTGGGCATGGCATTCCGGATGCGCTCGGGCACCGCGTTCCACTTCTGGAGGAGTTGCTCCTTGGAGGTGGCGATCTCCGAAAGCAGGCCCCGCAGCTGATCACGCGTCGGCCAATCGCTCGGGACCATCGCGGCGGCATCCTGCAGGTCGTCCGTGATCGCCTCTGCTACCGAGTTGATCTGGTCGACAACCGCCGAAAGCCGCTTGAGCAGCCGTTGAACCTCCTCAAAAGCATCGAGATACGCCTCAATTTCCGACGCCATCTTTAAAAGCCTCCCAGTCAGGCGGGCATGTTAGCCACACAATGGCGATTTGCGAAAGGGACCGCCCGGCGGCGCCATACCGCTCAAAAAGGCGCCAGGGTGCCGGGCCGAGCCAGATCTATTGCAGGTTTGGCACGAGCTTCTTCACGGTTTCAATCAAATCCGGCGGGGTACGATAGAGGCTTGCGACCAGCTGCTCCAGGCGCTCCGGCGGCAAGTAGGTCATGTCGATCTTGGATTTCTCAGCATCGGCCTGCATCCGCGGGTCCCGCGCCAGGTCGGCGAACGCCTTGCGCATGAGCGCCACGCGACCAGCCGATACCTCCGGCGGCAGGACGTAAGGGCGGCCGAATTCTGCGCTTGCGAACACAAAGCGCAAGAGCTGGCGTTGTTCCTCGGTCCTGGCGAATGCATAAATCGAGGGCACCTGCGGAATGTCGGGAATCGGCGTCTCCTCGGCGTGCAGGAGGATGCGCAACTTACCGTCACGGACGAGGTGCTGGTAGTCGTTGAACTGGGCATAGGACATGCACACGCCCTCGACCTCGCCGCGCTCGATCGCAAGCGCAGCATCGCGGATGCCCTTGTAGCCCTCGACGATGCGGAACCTGGTGCCGAGCACGTGATTGAGCACGGTCGGAATGATGCTGAGCGAGGAGGTGGCGCCGCCGCCCGCCGTGATCATCTCGCGCGTGAGCAGATCGTCAATGGTCTTGACCGGCGAGGTGTGCCAGTTGACGCAGACCCGGCTCGGGAGCGAGTAGCCGCCGAGCCAGTTGAAGCGGCGCGGATCGACCTCGATGTTGGGTTGGCCCATGCGGGCCTGGCTGGCGAGATTGCGCGAGAACGATCCGATCACCGTGCCGTCGCGCGGCGCCTGGTTGTAGATGAAATTTGCTGCCACGACGCTCGCGGCAGCAGACATGTTCTGCACCACAACGACGGGCTCCCCCGCGATATGCCGTGACAGGTGCTTGGCCAGGAAGCGGGCGCCGAGGTCGTAGTCGCCGCCGACCGGATGGCCGCTGATCAGCCGGATCTGCTTGCCGCGATAAAAGTCGGCCTGGGCGAGCGCGAGGCTGGGAGCACCGATCGCCAGCGCGGCCGCAAACACCAGCAAGCTCAACTGCGCACGGGCCATGCCCTGCCTCCGCGCCTGTCCCAACCAGGATAGCAAAGTAGCACGGGCGGAACCAAAGCATGCCCGACAGGTCATTCCGCCCGGCAACGGGTATGTTACAGTTTCCATGGGAGGAGCCGTCATGTGGCTGCGCAACTGCTGGCAGGTCATCGCCTTTGGCAACGAGATCGGCAGGACCCCGCTCGCCCGCACTGTGTGCGGCGAGGAGATCGTGCTGTTCCGTACCACTGCGGGCGAGGCTGTTGCGCTCGCCGACCGCTGCCCGCATCGCCTGGCGCCGCTCTCGCTCGGCCGTCTGGTCGGCGACGAGATCCAGTGCGGCTACCATGGATTGTGCTTTGACCGCGACGGCCAATGCGTGCGCGTTCCCGGGCAGGACCAGGTGCCGCAGCGCGCGCGGGTGCGCAAATATCCGCTCCTTGAGCGCTACACCTTCGCGTGGATCTGGCTGGGCGAGCCTGCGCTTGCCGACCCCACTCACGTCCCTGATTTCCATTGGATGGACGATCCGGCGTGGCGGACGGTGCCGGGCTATCACCACTTCGCGGCGAACTACCAGCTGGTGAACGACAATCTGCTCGATCTCTCGCATGAGAGCTTCGTGCACGAGGAGACGATCGGCAACGAGTCGGTGGCGGAATCGCCTGCGAGCTTGACGCTCGAAGGCAACACCGTGCGGGTGCATCGGGACATGCTCAATATCGAGGCGCCGCCGTTCTACCAGCGCACCACCGGCTTTGCGGGCCGGATCAACCGCTGGCACACCAACAATTTCACGCCGCCCGGCTTGCATGTGATCGAGAATGGCTCGATGCCGGCGAGCACGCGCGACAAGGTCCAGGCGCTGGAGCGCAAGGTGCTCAACCTGATCACGCCCGAGACAATGACCAGCTCGCACTATTTCTGGGGCATCGCGCGCCAGTTCCGCATGGATGATAGTGCGCTTGACGAGGTCATCCGCGATGGCATCGTCCGCACCTTCGACCAGGACAAGACGGTGCTGGAGGCACAGCAGCGCGTGCTCGGGCCCGACCCTGACAGCGTCACGTTCCCGGTCTCGATCCGGGTCGACGCCGCCCCGATCCAGGGCCGCAAGCTTCTGGCCAGCATGATCGCGCGCGAGGCAGCGGCGGGCGCAGCCGGCAATGTCGAACGCATGAAAGTTTCGTCGTAATGAGCTCAGGCCTCAAGGCCGCGTCCTGGCCGGGCATAGCGTGTCGAAAGACGCGCTATGCCCCCTATGACGTGCAACTTGAGATGCCGTTGGTAACAGCGAAGGTTGGGAGTCACTGAATGGACGTGGGCGCCAATACCGCCAGCAACTCGGCGGCAAACTATCTGCTCGAAGGGCTGCACGAGGTCGGCATCGACTACCTGTTCTGCAACATGGGCACCGACCATGCCCCGATCATCGAGGCCATGGCCGGCCGCCGCAAGCGCGGCCAGTCGCAGCCGAAAGTGATCGTCTGCCCGCACGAGAACACGGCCGCCCACATGGCGGGCGGCTATGCGCTCGCGACCGGCCGCGGCCAGGGCGTGCTGGTGCATGTCGACGTCGGCACCGCCAACACCACCAACGCGATGCACAACCTCTATCGCAGCCGGCTGCCGGTCCTGCTGATGGCCGGCAAGGCGCCGTTCACCGCGCATGGCGAGCTTGTGGGCACGCGCGACAACTACGTGCACTTCGTGCAGGAGCCATTCGACCAAGGCAGCCTGGTGCGGCCCTACATCAAGTGGGAATGGACGCTGCCGTCCGGCGTGGTGGTGAAGGAAGCGCTGCGGCGCGCCCACACCGTGATGCACAGCGAGCCGAAAGCGCCGGTCTATCTGATGCTGCCGCGCGAGATCCTGACCGAGATGTGGTCCGACCAGGACATCCGCTCCTATCCGGCCGAGCGCTTCGGCAATGTGGCCTCGAGCGGCGCCGATCCGAAGCTCGTCGAGCGGCTCGCCGATGCGCTGATCAACGCCAAGTCGCCAATCCTGCTCACGTCCTACGCCGGCCGCACGCCCGGCGCGTCCGAAGCGATCCTCAAGCTCGCGGAGTTCGCCGGCATCAGGGTCTACGAAGCCAACATGGTGAGCAATATCTCGCATGACACGCCCTGCTTCTGCGGCTTCCAGGCCGGGCCCGCCATCGGACAGGCGGACGTGGGGCTGCTGGTGGATGTCGATGTGCCCTGGTTCCCGCGCGACACTCGCGCCAGCGAAGCGACGTTCTGGGCGCAGATCGATCTCGACGTGGTCAAGGGCGGCTCGCCGATGTGGAGCTTCCCGTCCAGCCTGCGCCTGCAGGGCAACAGCGGCCGCATTCTCGAGCAGGTGCTCGAGGTGGTGAAGGCGAAGGCAATGCCGGCGTTTCAGCAGGCCGCCGCTACGCGTGTGGCGCAGTTCGCGGCCGAGAACGCGAAGCGGCTCGAGCGCGCCGCCGAGCTTGCGGCCAATCCGGGCACGCCGGGCGCGATCAACGCGCACTATCTCTGCCGGGAGCTCGGCAAGCGGATCGCGCCGCAGGACGTGATCTTCAGCGAGGCCACCCGCAACACGCCGGCGGTGCAGCAGCAGATCCCGCGCTCGGTCCCAGGCACTGTCGTGCGCGTCGGCGGCGGCGGGCTCGGCTCCTCGGGCGGCATGGCGCTCGGCACCAAGCTCGCGCGCCCCGAGCACATGGCGATCCAGATCGTGGGCGACGGCAGCTTCTACTTCAACGTCACCGATTCGGTGTTCGCAGTGTCGAAGCAATACAAGCTGCCGATCCTCACCGTGGTGCTCGACAATGGCGGCTGGTCGGCGGTGAAGGAATCGACGCTGCGGGTCTACCCGGACGGCGAGGCCAAGGCCGAGGATGAGTTCGAGGCCACGCTTGCGATGGACGTGGACTTCGCCAAGGTCGGCGAGGCGTTCGGCGCTTATGGCGAGAAGGTCACCGATCCGGCGCAGGTTCCGGCCGCGATCGAGCGCTGCCTCAAGGAGGTCCGCGGCGGCCGCACCGCGATCCTGCATGCTTGCGTGACGAGGCTGTGAGAGTCTCGGACGGTCATTGCGGCGCCACAAATCTCGGCTCTGGCCGAAGCTGCTGTTAGTCAGAGACGGGAGAATGCCGATGGCCATCATTCCGCAGCGCATGACCGCGGAAGTCGACGGCGACTTCGTCGTGTTTCTGATCGGGACGCGCATCAACAAGCCCTGGAAGATTAATTCCTGGTGGCCGGTGGTCCGCGCCATGCGGTCGATGCTTAAGGAGATCGATGCCAATCCCGATCTCGGCTGCCTGGGCTACACCTTCGGCTGGCCGGTCATCGTGCAGTATTGGCGCAGCTTCGATCACCTCGAGCGCTACGCCAAGTCGCGCGATCATCGTCACCTGCCGGCCTGGCATCGATTCAACCAGATCGTGAGCCAGGCGCGCGACCTCGTGGGCATCTGGCACGAGACCTACGGCATCCGCGCTGGCTCTTTTGAAACTGTCTATTCGGGCATGCCGCCTTTTGGCCTGGGCAAGGTTGGCCGGCTGGTGCCCGCGAGCGGAGCACGCGAAACGGCGCGACAGAGAATGACGGGCTAGGCGCTACTCCGGCTTGGTCGCAGCCTGCACCACCGGGGTCCACTTCTCGACCTCGCCACGCACGAACTCCTTGAGCTCGGCCGGCGTCATCGCCTTGGTCTCGGCCGCGTCAATCTCGAAGTGCCGGCGAATGTCGGGCCGCTCCACGATCTTGACCACCTCGCGATTGAGCGCGCCAACGATCTCCTTTGGCAGGCCGGCCGGCCCTGCCAGCATGTGCCAGGTGGTCGTAACCATGTCCGTGTAACCGAGCTCACTGAGCGTCGGCGCGTCCGGCAGCGATGGCAACCGTTTCGCGGCTGATACCGCAATCGGCACGAGATTGCCGGCGGTGACATGCTCGCGCGCGGTCGACCAGTTCAGACTGCCGATCTTCACGCGCCCAGCGAGGAGATCGATGATCGCCGCATTGCCGCTGCGGTAGGGGACATGCACCAGCTTGATCCGCTCGCGGGACGCAATGTATTCGATCAAGATGTTACCGACCGTGCCGGTGCCGGACGACACGTATTCGATGCCGGTGCTGCGCCGCACCAGCGCCACCAGCTCGGCAAACGATTTTATCCCGAGCGACGGATGCACCAGGATCACGCTCGGCGCGCCGCCCAAGAAGGCGATATGGGTGAAATCCCGGATCGGATCATAGCCGGGGCTCTTGCTCGCGGCCGGCGCAAGCACATGTGACGACATTCCCGCGCCAATCAGCGTATAGCCGTCCGGGTCCGCGCGCGCCACGGTCTGGGCGCCGACGATGCCGCCTGCTCCGGCGCGATTCTCGACGATAAATTGCTGACTGAAGACAGTACCCAGGCTCTCCGAGAACAGCCGCGCGATGACGTCGGCGGCGCCGCCCGCCGCGAATGGAACAACCACGCGCACCGGCCGGTCCGGCCACTCGGCTGCGGCCGGCGCCGTAAAGGAAACGATGCAAGTCAGGATCGCCGCCGCGCCAAGGCACCTCCGTCGGCCCGATTGCCAACGACCAGGCAAAGCACCGCAAGCGTGACGGCGGCGCAATAACAGGCCATCCGCGTCAAACCGTGCCTTGCCTGGAACTGACCGGATCATCGGCCCGCGTCTCGTGTGCGCATGATCCTTCCCCAAAGGCGGCGCTGATTCTTTCGGGATCATGCCGTGAGTGCCGCATTGACCACGCGGGGGCGGGCATGGTCAAGGCAGAGGACACATGCCCGGAATGCGCCACAAGATGAGCGCAGAGGAAATACAGGAGTAGTGCTCGTGCAGACACACAACGGGAACCAGAGCAAAGCGTCTTCCCCGACGCCAGCTGCGCGCAGCAGCCGCTGGGCCAATGTCGGGTTATTGCTCATTTCCGTCTTGGCACCACTCCTTGCCATCGAGCTTGGTTATCGCCTGGTGGCCGGGCTCCCCTTGCTCAAGCTTGCCAACTGGCGGACCGAGCATGTGGTCATGGTCAACCTCGGCGAGCTCAAGGCCATCCCTGATCCAGTCCTGGGCTGGACCAACAGGTCGTCGAGCTACAACGAGGACGGCTACACCACGCTCGAACATGGCGTCCGCAAGAATTTCGACGAGACGACTATACGGACCGGCGGGATGCTGGCCGCCGGCGACTCATTCACCGAAGGCTGGGAGGTCAAGGACCACGAAAGCTGGCCAGCCGTCATCGAAAAGCTGACGTCAGTGCCGGTCGTCAATGCGGGGACCGGCGGCTACGGCGCGGATCAGACCATCCTGCGCGCCGAGCAGATGCTGCCGATCGTGAAACCGAAGATCCTGCTTATTGGATTTCACGAAATCGCAATCACACGGGCTGGCCATACTGCTTTTGGGGCACCGAAACCGTATTTCACCTTCGACAACGGGGAGCTGCGCTACCATCCCGCAACGTTCGTCCAGCCGCGCCAGAAGAACACCATCGCGCGGAGGACTGCCTATGGGATTCGCGAGGCGCTTGGATACTCGGCATTCGCGGACTATCTGCTCAGCCGCATCAATCCGAACTTCTGGCACGGCGATCCCGACCGCGATCTCTACCAGCGAAGCGGTGCGGACGAGGTCGACGTCACCTGCGCGCTGCTCCAACGATTGAAGAGCCGCGCCGACCAGGACAGCATCCACATGATCCTGGTCTTGCAGTATTACGCCACGCTCATTCTCGAGTCCGACCGTCCCGGCCCGTACTCACAGGCCGTCGCGGCGTGCGCCCGTGACATCGGCATCCGGGTGGTCGATCAATTTGCTCCCCTGCACGCCATCGTGGCGGTTGGCGGGCCCGCCATCATCCGCGACTACTACTGGCTCACCGATGGTGTCTTTGGGCACATGACGGCCAAGGGCAATGAGCACGTGGCCAATCTGATTTTCGCCGCGCTGGGCGACTGGCTCCCGGCGATTTCGGACGCACCGTCTCGTACCGGGTCCATTCCACAACGAGAAGCCCCGCAGCCGTAGCACTACTGCGTGAAAAAAAGATCATGCTCAAAGAACAGCCAGCAGCGCGGGGAGCGTCTGTCACGGCCGCAGCTTCTGCAGCGCCGCGAACAGGGCCTTTGCGATCAGGTCGTTGGCATAAGCATTCGGATGCGGGTCTGGCCGCGTGACCCACAGCTTGGAGGCCGGCTGGTCGGCCATGGCGGGGAGCACATCCACGAATGCAGCGCCATTCTCCTCGGCGGCCTGCCGCACCAGATCAGTGATGCGGCCAAAGTGATAGTCTTTGACGTCGTGCAGCTCCGGAAGATTGACGATCACGAGCTTGCCGCCGCTTGCCGTGGTGGCATCGGCAAGCCGGCCGATCGCCGCCTTGGCCTCGAGCCAGCCCGGGCTCGTGCCATCGCCGTAAAGCGATAGATAGTATTGCGCCCAATCCATGCCGCCCAGGAACTGCCGAACCACGGCGTCGCCACGGCCGGCCAGGAAGACGCAGGCGTAGCAGGCACGCATCAGTGGCGATGGCACACTCGCCGGCGTCAGCAATTCAGCATCGTTGACGAAATAGTTCAGCACCACCACATCGGGTCGGTAGCGATAGCCCTGGGCAAGGAATGCCTGCACCTCCTGCACCGTGTTGTAGTTGCCGACCCCGAAATTGATCACTTCGGCGTCGATGCCTGCCGCCGCATACATTCGCTCGATGCGCTTGGCGAAGGTGTCGTCGACCGGCACGCCCCAGCCGACGGTGAGTGAATCGCCAAGCATCGCGATGCGCAGCTTCCCGGGCGCACGCTCGAAGGAAAACTCGCGGTCACGCAGTCCCTGCGAGCTGGTGCGAAAATCAACGCCCATCAGGTGTGCCTGACGGTTGGGCGCATGCTCGTGCCCGATCAGCGGATCAGCCGCGACCTGCTTGACCTCGCGGGCGTATTTCCACATCTCGAGGTCGAATTGCATGCCATCGTCGACCACCAGACGGGTCAACAGCTCGAGACCGAAAGCTGCGATGACAAGCGAAATAAGCGTCGCCAGCAGGTTGGAGAGAATGCGACGCACGATCAGACTTCCTACTCATTCCACGCCATGACTCGACACGTCTGCACATCGTGCATCGACACGTCGTGCAGCGACACATCGTGCAGCGACACATCGTGCAGCGCCGCGTCAGGGACCAGCTTGCGCAGGCGTGGCGAGCATTGACCACGCGTGACCGGCGCGGGTCAAGGCAGCGCGACGTCAGCAGAGCGCTGGAGGTACCTTACGAGGGAAGGCACAACCGAATGTTGAGCCAGTGCCCGCACGAACGCGCCGGGCTAGCTCGCAACAGCTGCCGGCTGTACTGTGTGCGGCTCATCCTCGCCAATAATATCCTGCAGCATATGCTGCAGCTCGCTGCGCCGATAAGGCTTCTTGAGGATTTGCCATTGCTCGTAGGAATCCGCCGAGGAGCGCCCGCTCTTCAGATCGGGGAATCCGGACGTGAGCATGATCTTGAGCCCGGGCCGCTGTTCACGCGCCAGATGCGCAAGCTCCACGCCATCGATCGGTCCCGGCATGACGATGTCGGAAAACAAGAGATCGAAAGCTTCTAAGCCGGCGATGATCTTAAGGGCCTCGGTTGGACCGCTCGCCGCGATGGTGCTGTACCCCAGCGCATTCAGCTGGCTGATGACAGACTTGCGCACCAGATCGTCGTCGTCCACCACGAGGATGGTTTTGTGCGTGCGCGCCGACACCCGATTGTCTGCTGGCGCAAGCGCCGGCGCCGCGACCTCCCGAAGCTCTGGCGCGCGCGGGAAGAACAAGGTGAATGCCGTGCCCTTGCCCACCTCGCTCGCAACCTTGACATGCCCCTTCATCTCTTTGACGAAGCCGTAGACCATGCTGAGGCCGAGTCCCGTCCCCTTGCCGACCTCTTTGGTCGTGAAGAACGGGTCAAAGATCCGGCTCAGGTCCTCGGACGGGATACCGGCACCCGTATCGGCGACTTCCAGCATGGCGTAGTCGCCCGGAGCAAGTCCGTCCGCAATGGCGGCGTCATGCTTCGTCACCGTGGTGTTGTACATCCGGACCATGATCGCACCGCCGTCCGGCATCGCGTCACGGGCATTGACGACGAGATTGGTCAACGCGCAGCGCAATTGCGCGGTATCGGCCGTAATCGAAAAGACATCGTCGCTCGATATCGTGTCGAGCGCCACCTTTCGACCCACGACGCGCTTGAGTAAGCGGACCTGGTCATCGACAATCGCTTTGGGATCGATGGTCTCCAGCTTGAAGGCATGCTGCCGGCTGAAAGTCAGCAGGCTGTTCGACAGCTCGGATCCGGTCAGCGCAGCGGTGAGCGACGATTCGATGAGTTCGAGCTCCGGCGAGCCCGGCGGTATGGTGTCTTTCAAGAGATCGAGATTACCGATGACGACCAGAAGGAGATTATTGAAGTCGTGCGCGATGCCGCCGGTCAGCTGGCCGACGGCCTCGAGCTTTTGCGACTGCACCAGCCGCTTCTCCATCTCGGCGCGCTCGGCGATCGAGTGCTCGAGCGACTCTGACTTATCCCGCAAGGAGGTTTCCGAAGCGGCCAGCGAGCTCATCTCACGTCCGGCAACGAGCAGCAGAAAGAGCGAGCAGGCGACGAACACGGAGCCGCCGAGGCCAAGGACAATCGCCTGGGTGCGCCAACGTGCGAATGCAACATCGACTGATGTTGAGACAGAGACCGCCAGCGGAAACCCTTGCAAAGGTCGCGTGGAGGCGAGCCGCGCCTGGCCGCCGAACACTCCCGGGGTGACAAAGGATCCGCCACCCTGGGCAATGGCGTCGTACCAGGCCGAGTGCGCCGGCATGCGCTGGCCGGAGACATCATTATTTTGCTGCGGATACCGGGCAAGGACCGTGCCGTCCGTTGATGCCAATATGAAGGAGAGGTCGCGCACCGACTTGATCGAGTCGTAAATGACTTCAAAATACTTTCTGTTCACCGAGATATAGACGATGCCGATGAACTCACCTTTTGGATCTTTCAGGCTGCGAGCAAAAACAACGGTCACTTCGCCGTTGACGCGATTCCGGATCGGAGACGAAATCGCCAGCGCGTCGCGCTCCTGCCCGCGCGCGCTGCGGAAATAATCCCGGTCCGCGATGTTGATCGCAGGCGCCGGCCAGCTTGCCGTTGACGAAAGCACTTGACCGCTCGCGTCGGCCACCACGACGTTGAAGGCCTGTGGAAGGCGCGCGAGCTTGGCCTTGAGCTTCTCTTGCATCGTTTGCGAGGCTACGAAGCGTCGCCACGCGTTTACATCCTCGCTCTCGACATTCAGGACGTCATCACGCGTCTCCGCCAGCACGACGTCGATGGTCTGCAGAAAGCGTGAGAGCTGCCCCGCCAGCACCAGGGCAAGATTTCCCGTCTCCTCGAAGGCGTCACGCCGCGCATCGGCCCGCAATTGCCACACCGCCCAGCCCAGCGATCCGGCTGCAATCACGAGCAGCAGGACGGCAGCCGCCGACAGCGCGCCAATCGAGCTCTTTCGCTTGGACGCGGATGGGGGGCCGATTGCTTGCAAGGGGGTCATTGCAAACCACTAACCCAACCCGTGAAAAGAATCGGATAAAAAGGATGGTAAACTGTTGGCGATCCTTAAGGACTGTCGGCAGCCGCGAAGGGGCGGCAACCGATCCGCCCCACGCGTACGGGACCCATTCGGCCAGACCTGTTCAGCCGATGTTAACCAGCCGCATGGCCGCGACCGCAACGCCTCGCGACCTGTCGGGCCCAGCGAGCACATCACGCCCAGTCGCGGGACAACAGCCGCCGACCTATCGTCAGCGCTGTCGCCCGCGCGGTGCGTTGCGTTCTCGCTATTTGTTGGCCCCTTCGGAGAAATGCTGCAGATCCGGCGGCCGCTGACCTTTCTTGGCGGGCATCAGCTTGCCATCGGCGGCGCGCATGTAGATCTCGCCCTCGAGCTGCACATAGGGATTGCCCTCCGGGCAGATTGCCTCGACCCAGACGAGCGGCCGCAGCTCGCGATCGTAGCGCTTGTTCGACACCCGGGGACGGACCAGCGCGTCGTCGAAGACCGTGATGTCGTCATGCAGCACGTTGGGATTGGCCTTGTCGAGATAGATGCGCTCCTTGACAATGGTCTTGGCATTGAAATGGAGGGGCGCGCCACTCGCGTCGTACGAGCGCGGATGCTTGAGATGGCGGGTCTCGATCTCAAGAACGTCGTATTTGCCGTCGCCGTCCTCGTCGATCCATTTGCCGATCGAGTACCCCATGAATGAAGGCGGGAATTCCTCCGGGAAATCGCGCCCGTCAGTAAAGACCCGCCGCTGCATGGTCAGATATTCGATCAGCATGTAGGTCGTGTTCGGCGTGACGATGATCTCCAACGGAAAGATCACGTTCATCGCGCGCGGCATGCCGTCAGGAATGCATTGATAGGTCGGGTCGGTACCCTGTCCGCCGAGCCCCTGGTCCTTCAGGTTCTCTTCGAAGATCTTCTGATATTCCGGCGTGAATTCGACCTTCTGCGCCTCGCGCGGCGGCTTGGTCTGGTCGAACTGATTGCCGATCCCAGGCGGGCGTTTCCATTGGCCGCCAAAGTTCGGATATTTGGTCTCATCCCACGCTCGAGCGCTCGTGGACGCGCACAAAACAATGGGTGCGCACAAAACGACGGCGATTGTGAGCGCCCCAATCAGGTTTGCAGCGCGCACAAGCACGCCCGACGAGCTTCCAGCAGTCATCATGTCCTCCCTTGCTGACGGATGACTCGCGATGAGCCAGGCTTTGCTCTCCGCTCCTCATACCGCCGTTGGTTTTTCGCGTGCCGCGACGTGATCGCGCCAGGCTTTATGCTGGCATGGCCCCTTCTTGGCCCCCTTCTGCGCAGGGTGTCATCGAAGCATGCATCATGTCATTGCGGCAGTTTCCTCAAGCCCTTTGGTTTTCCCAAGCCTTAATGCGCCAGCCTTTGAGTGCCTGCGACCAGGCAGGGTGCGGGCTGCGGGTTGCGCCCATGTGGCTTCGCGTGAAAGCCTCAACGTGCGCGTAAGCAATTGTGCGCTTGAACGATTTGATTGCCAAGAGGCTAAGGCGGGGTTGAGGCTGGGCCGCAGCGCCAGCTCCAATTCTGGCAAACCGCGGGGCATTGCAGGCCCTACGAAAGCAGAAGCGCGCGAGCCGCTGGCGGAGAGGGAGGGATTCGAACCCCCGGTACGGTTGCCCGTACGCCGCATTTCGAGTGCGGTGCTTTCAACCACTCAGCCACCTCTCCGTGGCGGCGGGCGCGGGAATGCCAGCCGGCGCTATGTAAACAAGGCGCTCTCCGTGGCGGCGGGCGCGGGAATGCCAGCCGGCGCTATGTAAACAAGGCGCGTTAACGAAACAAGAGCACAGCCCGAGGGTGGCAATCCAGAGGGTGGCAACTCAGAAGCCCGCGGCGGTCTGGCACGCGAAGGTTCGATTTGTGGCTCACCACCACGGCGTCCCTTGGACTATAGTATCCAGCAGCCCGCCGACCACCGCGACGCCGGGCGGTTCGTCTGGCGCAGGCCTCGGCGAGACCGGCATCGCGCCGCGGGGGTGGCCCCCGGCTCGGCAGGCGCATATCCTGGGCCTAAGCCTCGAACGCATAACGAACCGGGAACGCATGGCGTATCACTGGCGATCGGCATTGCGGCTTGAAACGATCTGGCGCCAGCTGCGCGGGGTGGCGATTGCCTTGCTCATGGTTGCGGCAACGACGGTGGTCGCCTGGGGCCTGATCCGCTATCTCGATGTACGCCGCGGCTCCCCGATCTACCTGATCCCGGTGCTGCTGGCCGGCTGGCACCTTGGCCGCATGCCGGCGCTGGTGGCAGCCATCGCGGGCGTGCTGTGGTCGGGCTATTTCTTCTATGCGCCGTTCTACACGTATTTCGTCGCTCGGCCGGCCGAGATCATCAATCTAACGCTGTTCATGATCGTGGCGCTGGTGACCAGCCATCTCGCGAACTCGATGAAGAAGCAAGCCGAGCTGGCCAGGAAGCGCGAGAACCAGATGAGCGACCTCTATGCGTTCTCGCGGCAGCTGGCCGCGGCGCCGACGGCCGCGGAAATCTATCGCGCCATCGAAGAGCATCTCGCCACGCTGGTCCAGCGCCGGGTGCTGCTGTTTGGAGCCGGTCGTACTGCCGCAAGCGAGATTGAGACGCCGGAACCGGTAGAGGCCGCCATCGCCAGCATCCAGCGCGGCGCAGCGCTCGCCACCACGGTCAGCGATGGCACCGGCAACATCTGGCTCGTTCGCCGGGTGTCATCGCGCACGCCGGCCTTCGGTGTGATCGCGATCGACCTCGGCAGCATGCCGGCCGTCGACGAGATTCGCCGGCGCGTCGACGACGCGCTGGCCGATGCTGCTGCCACGCTCGAGCGGCTCGATGTGGCGCGCGCGCTCAACGAGGCCAAGATGCGCTCGGAGACCGAGCTTCTGCGCGAGGCGCTGATCGGCTCGGTGTCGCACGAGCTGCGCACGCCGCTATCCGCGATCCTCGGCGCCGCAACGGTTCTGCGCGGCTCGCCCGCGATCGCTCAGGACGATCGGCTGCGCTCGCTCACAGGCGTCGTGCGCGACGAGGCCGAGCGCCTCAACAACGACATCCAGAATCTCCTGGACGCCACCCGCATCAGCCGGCACCAGATCAAGCCGCAACTCGAATGGATCGAGCCCGCCGACATCGTCAATTCGGCAATGGAGCGCCGCCGCCGGCGCCTTGCGGATCACAAGGTCGTGCTCGACATGGACTCGACCCTTCCGTTCATCTATGTCGACCCCGTCCTGGTTCAGCAGGCCTTCGTGCAGATCGTGGACAATGCAGCCAAGTATTCCCCGGGCGGCTCCACGATCGACATCAGCGCCAAACGGAATGGTCATGATGTTGTGCTTTCGGTCCACGACCGGGGCGCGGGCCTCACCAAAGACGAGATGGCCCAGCTTGGCGAGCGGTTCTTCCGTGGACATCGCCTTGCCGGAACCACCTCGGGCTCGGGCCTCGGCCTGTGGATCGCCAAGGCGTTCGTCGGCGCCAATGGCGGCCGGCTGCAGGCCAACAGCGATGGTGCCGACCAGGGGACGACCGTTTCCCTGTTTTTGCCGTACAATGCGGACGTAAACCAGCCAGAGGCCGCCCCGGATGACTGATTCACCCCCTGTTGTCCTCGTTGTCGACGACGAGGTGCAGATCCGCCGCTTCCTGCGGGCCGGGCTGGAGCTCGACGGCTTTGTGGTGGAGGACGCCGAGACCGGCGCGGACGCGCTCAAGAGCGTGACCCTCAAGCAGCCCGATCTCGTGATCCTCGATCTTGGGCTGCCCGATATGGACGGTGGCGACGTGCTCGAGCGGCTGCGCTCGTGGTCGACGGTGCCGCTGATCGTCCTGTCGGTCCGCTCGAACGAGTCCGAGAAAGTGCGTCTACTGGAGAGCGGCGCCGACGACTATGTGGTGAAGCCGTTCGGCATGGCGGAGCTGCTCGCGCGCGCGCATGCCGCAATGCGTCGCCAGGTGCGGGCGACGACCGGTGAGCCGGTCGTGAAGGCAGGCCCGCTCACCATCGATCTCGCGGCTCGCATCGTCACGCTCAACGGGACGCGCGTGACGCTGACGCCGAAGGAATACCGGCTGCTGCAGCTGCTCGCCCAGCACGCCGGCAACGTGGTGACCCACCAATACCTGCTCAAGGAGGTGTGGGGCTCACCACACATGCACGACACCCACTATCTGCGGATCTTCGTGCGCAAGCTGCGCCAGAAGATCGAGCAGGATCCGACTCAGCCACAGATCCTGCTCACCGAGCTTGGTGTCGGCTATCGACTTGCCAATCCGGACGTCGCCCAGCGCGTGACGAATTAGAGCAAGCGGGAAGACCTCTCATTCCCGCGTCAAACCGGCAGGACGCCATAAGCCGGCGTCCGCATCCGGTCGGTCAGCCCCCAACCTTCAGGTTCTCGGCCGATTCCTTGCCGCGATTGCTCACGATCTCATATTGAACGATCTGCCCCTCATTGAGCGTGCTCAGCCCCGCGCGCTCGACTGCGGAGATGTGAACGAACACATCCTTGCCGCCGGATTGCGGTTGGATGAACCCATAACCTTTCGTCGGATTGAACCACTTCACGCTTCCTGTAGGCATCGTCGTCTCCTGCGGTGTGCCAACACGTAAGACCGCACGAACACGTCGCACGGTTCGATAAAGTCCGAGTTTTGGAGGATGACTTGGGAGCGGCCCACAAAGGGGTGGCATAGCAAGGCAAACCGAAAACTTGGGTTGCGAATTCTAAGGTCCAATGGCACTCCCGGTCAATGAAACTCGCGTGCCCAGGGGGTGCAAAAATACCTGAATCGACCGAGGGCCGAGCGCTGAATTGCACGGGCAAGGAGCCCGGATTTTGGGGTTTATGCTGTCCGCGTCAGGCGCCGGAGCTGGAAGCCTTCAGATTCGATCGATCTTCGATCCTTTATCGCGGGAGCGTGATCATTCAATCGGCGTGACGTTCCGTCGAGCGAGCGGGTATTCGGGATGCTCGTACAGGCGACGGATTCCCTCGCTGTCGAATCTCTGCTCCTCGACTTCGAGCTGAGCTCCATTGAGGAGCTCCAACGGCAGCTCTTCGATTGCAAATCGAACCGCTTCTGCGGCCTTTGCGAAGCGCCGGTACCCCATAGGCCTGTTGCCCTTGCGGCTACGCGAGGGGAACAACTCGGCAGGGGCATTAAAGTCAAAAGTCGCAAACTGCTTACCTTGTACCATGTGCGATCCGATCTAGCTGGCATCAGCCAAGTACGAACGCGAATTTCTCCCTGAGCTGCGTTGCAGAGCGATCGCAACCGGACCTACCCACGGTTCAGATAGCATATCATTCAGCCAGACTTTGTGCCGACCTCAAGCCAAGACCGCGGCATCCGCAACGGGAGCGATCCGACGACGACACGCACTGACGGCCATAATTCCGCAAGCGGCCGCATTGCGACAGAACCGTGCGGCCATTCTCGGAAGGGGATGACATAGACAGGTCGCTCTCCTTGCTTCACAGGCGGGAGCGCGAACGGTCTCTCAGCCACCGGCGCCTGAGCTCGTTTTGTTAACGACAGAATGCCAGTGATTTGAAACATATACACTCTGTGGGTGCGCGATCCTAGCCAAATCTCTGGGAGAAGGGCTCGACAACCCAGCCAGAATGCAACAATGGTAGGGTGGTTGGCAGCGTAACGCACGCCGTGATCCGTTGGCCTCTGCTGCCTCATCGCGGGCGGGGCTCAAGATACTGATGTCTGGTCTGTTCTCACTCAAAATACGGACGTGAACTTGGACGATCGCTCAAGCGTAGCCTGCTCCTCCGCCGCACCCGACGCGCGGAGCTGGGCCAGAATTCTCGCGCGCCACCGTGATCCCAGCCACGCCCGCAGTATCATGGAAATCGCGATCACACTCGGCCCTCTCGCGGCGCTATGGACGTCAGCTTGGGCGTCGTATTATTTTGGATTTTGGTGGCTCTCGCTATTGATTGCCATACCGGCGGCCGGCTTCCTGGTCCGACTGTTCATGATCCAGCACGACTGCGGCCACGGCGCATTCTTTCGTCATCGGCTGGCAAACGACTGGGTCGGGCGGGCCATTGGTGTGCTCACTCTGACCCCTTATGACTTCTGGCGCTCGACACACGCAGCCCATCACGCAAGCTCTGGCAACCTCGACCGTCGCGGCCTCGGTGATGTCAGTACGCTCACGGTGCGCGAATATCTGACGCTCTCGTGGTGGGGGCGGCTCTGCTATCGGCTCTACCGACATCCGATCGTGATGTTTGGGATCGGACCAACCTATCTCTTCGTCCTGCAACAGCGGCTTCCGATCGGCATGTTGCGCGGTGGCTGGCGGCCCTGGCTCAGCACCATGATGACGAATTTTGGCATCGCGCTCGTGGTCGCGACCTTGATCTGGCTTGTCGGCGTCGGACCGTTCCTGCTCGTGCATCTGCCGATCACCTTGATCTCCGGGGCGATCGGGGTGTGGCTGTTCTTCGTGCAGCACCAGTTCGACGAGACGTTTTGGGCCCGCGAAGGCGAGTGGACGCTGCACGAGGCTGCCCTGTATGGCAGCTCGCACTACGACCTGCCGGCCGTCCTGCGCTGGTTCACTGCCAATATTGGGCTGCATCATGTGCACCACCTCTGCAGCCGCATTCCCTACTACCGCCTCCCCAAGGCGCTGCGTGATCATCCGGAGTTGCGCGGTGTCGGCCGGTTGACCATGCTCCAAAGCCTGGGTTGCGTGCGCCTCGTGCTGTGGGACGAGAGCCAGCGTCGTCTTGTTTCTTTCCGCGAGCTCCGCCGCAGCAACGCATGCGGTGGCGGCGTCCCGTCAATCGAGCTCGGCAAGGACTAGTGCGGCGAATTTGAAGTTCCTACCCCATCGCCGTGCCGCAATGGGATGCGAACTTCGGAATCGGTGCACTAGCCGGAGCGGCGAATGGATTTGATCGGGAGCGGCGGAACCCCGGATTTCTCCGCAATCACCTGGTCCTGCTCCGCGATGATCGCGCGGGCCGCGTTGTCACCATCGATGCCGCCCAATTCGGTGCTGGGGACTTTGCGGTTTGATCGGCGGGAGCCGTCCTCGTAGAAAACATCGAACAGCACGAATTCAACGCGCGTTCCCGGCTTGCGAGCCATTTCGATCATCCTGTTGGCCGCAGGCGCTTGCCTGCATCGTCGCGACAGCTCGCCATCGCCCGTCAGCGCATGCAAAAGCCCGGCGCATGAACGCCGGGCTTCCATCTTGCGAGTGCCGGTCAGGCGGTCTGCAGATTGGTGGCTGAGGACTTGCCGCTCTTGCGGTCCGCTTCGATATCGAACTGAAGCTTCTGACCTTCAGCAAGGCCGCGCATCCCCGCGCGCTCCACAGCCGAGACATGAACGAACACATCGGGGCCACCGCCATCCTGCTGGATGAAACCGAACCCCTTCTGCGAATTGAAGAACTTCACGGTACCTGAAGCCATCTTGATCTCCTTCAAAGAACGCACCAATGCGTCTGCGGACCCGCACAACCATTTGCGCGGGCCGCGATCCGGATTCGGCGTTCTTGGAGAAGGCCCTCTTGGGGGCAAGTCGCCAGGCAGGCTAAATCTCGAATGTTAATAATATAGGGACACACGCACCGATTTGCAAACTTCAACGCTACTATCGATCGGACGCATCTTTCACCCTCGAGCGTGATCGGCGTTTCCAGTCGACGCCCGCGACGCATGTGCGCTGCGCCGATACTATTTCCTACCGCGCGCTGTCGGTGCACGCTCGTGGCGCAGGGCCGCCGGAGGCTGCAGAGCGCTTCCCAGCTCCGAAATAAGTCGCTAAGGGAATGTCGCAGGACGCTCTCTTCAGCGCACATCCACCCGCTCACGTCTGTTTCTTGCGACAATTCTTGGGAAAACGAATGGCCAAAGCTACGACGAAGACATCGCAATCGACAACGCTCAGCCTGCCGGGAAAGCTGCAGACAGTGCATGTGGCACGCCCCAAGAACGTCGTGACGATCGTGAACGATGTTGACGACATGGACGTCCGCGATGGATCGCTGCTGCTGTTGCGACGCGAGCCGAACGGCCGCGAGACCTGCATGATGGTGTTCAGCCCGGCGCAATGGATCAGCGCCAACGTCGATCCGGCTTGACGCCGGGCGACGAGACGCAGCGCCTATCGCTTGCTGAGCTCCGCCTTCAGCGCGCGCCGCTTGTCAGCCGCATAGAGCGCCGGATAGTTGTAGGTGAGCGGACGCGAGCGCTCGACATGCAGCGTCGCGAACACCGGACCTGGCAGCCCGATGACATGCCCGACCTGCTGCTCGAATGAGGCGAGCTCGTTGAAGTCGAACGTGTGCGCATAGCCCGCCGATCGTGCAAGCCCTGAGAAATCGGCCTTCTGGTTCGGAATCGGATGGCCGCCATTCGCCTCGTAGGTGCCGTTGTTGCTGACGAAATGCACGAGATTCTTCGGCGCCGCCGCCCCGATGGTCACGAGGCTGCCGAGGTTCATCAGCAGGCTGCCGTCGCCGTCGAGCACGATGATGCGCCGGCCCGGATTGGCGAGCGCGAGACCAAGTGCGTGCGAGGAGGCGAGTCCCATCGCGCCCATGGAGAAGTAGTTGAGGACGCGCGGGCCGAGGTCGTTCCACTCGACCGCCGAGCTGTAGGTCGCGACCACGACCTCATCGGTGATGTGGCGTGCGAGCACCTTGAAGCAGTCTTCTCGTTTCATCATGGCACTGGTGCACTCTTCCAAAGCTTGTGGGTCGTCGCAGTAGCTCTTCAACTCGCGAAGGCAAGCGGCCTCCGGCCGATGAGCAGCGCGACGGGGAAGGAATCCGCATACGCTTTCTCGATCGCGGGCTTGATCTTGGCCACGTCGGAATCCTGACTGATGAGGTGATGCGGGATGCCCATGGCGTCGCAGATCGGCTCGATGATGCGCACGCCATAGCGGCCCGACTCGGTCGGCGCCCGCTCCGGCTCATGGCCGAGCAGCCCGACCATCATGCAGATCGGCTGCTTGTATTCGACCCCCACCGCCCGGATGGCGTTGAGCGAGTCGAGGAAGCCCGTGTACTGGATCAGCGTCAGGGCGCGCTTGTCGGAATAGTGCAGGCCCGACGCGATGCCGATGCACTCGTCCTCCTTGCAGACGCGGACGAGCCGCAGCGAGGGATCGTTGGCGATCGGACGCAGCAGGCCCGCGCTGGTGACGATGTCGGGCACCGACAGCACGAACTCGATGCCGCTCGCCTTGATGGCCGCGATGATATTCGCACCATGGAGCTCAATCTTGGTTTGCTCTCCCGTGGTGGCAGTCTGGGCTTCCATGGAGCCTCCCCGTACGCGTCTTTAGCGCTTGCGGGGGTACCTATGCGAAATCGCCACCGGCCGCAACTCTCTCAGCCCCGCGGACGTGCGGTGGAAGCTATTCCAACCGGATGTTCGCCCTGCGGATGACATCACCCCATTTCACCCGCTCGGCGGTTGTGTGCGCGGCGAGCTCCTCGGGCGTGCCGAGCGGCAGCGACGCGCCCTGCGATACGAACCGCTGGCGGATGTCTGGCGGGTCGAACGCCTTGCGCGCCTCGGCATTAACCCAATCGATGATCGGGCGCGGCGTGCCGGCGGGAGCGAACAGGGCGAACCACGTGCCGCCCTGCATCTCGGCGAAGCCGGCCTCGGCCATGGTCGGCACGTTCGGAAGGACGCTCACTCGCTCCGGCGTCAACACCGCGAGCGCGCGCGTCGCCCCGGCGGTGAGGTGCGGCATCTGCAGCGTGACGCTGTCGAACATGATGTGGACATGGCCGGCGACCAAATCTTGAACTGCCGGCGCCGCG